>Ga0102924_1000629_pt1 | contig 43617 bp, 39 predicted proteins | sample PaiPotPPM11metaG_FD_80116 | JGI IMG/M metagenome (GOLD analysis project Ga0102924, IMG submission 80116) | Iron sulfur acid spring bacterial and archeal communities from Banff, Canada, to study Microbial Dark Matter (Phase II) - Paint Pots PPM... ...
AAAATGTCCGCCCCGCCCCTCGCCCTCACGGGCACCCGGCCGCATTTGACCCGCAATCTTCGGCCGAGACCGCGGCAGTTCACTCCACAGAGGGCCACTTCTCGTCGAACAAAAGCCCTAAAATGGCATAGCAAATACCAAGAACTGGCCCTAAGTCGCTGGGCTCGGCGGAGGCACCCGATATGCCCGGCGCGGGACCGGCTGGCGTTGGCTCGTGCTTCAACGGCCGACGCCGGCCACCCTGAAGGCGGCCGGCGTCCCCACCGGACAGGCGCTCACCGGCCGCGAGCGCCGCGGCGACGCCGGACGGTCAGCGCGATGCCGACGCCGGTCACCCACACGAGCAGCAGCGTGCCCGAGACGAAGACGGTCCAGGACAGCGCCTGCGCCAGCGCGAGGTACGCGTAGCCAGAAGCGACGAGGGCAATCCCGAGCGGCACTGCGGTCGCCCGCAGCCAGCGCGGGAGCGCACTTCCAGAGCCGCCGACGGCCGCGAGGCAGGCGGCGGCCCCGGCGAGCGCGAACATCTTGCCCCCGTCGAGCTGATTCAACAGGTTAGACAGGTCGCCGCTGCGGGTGACGTCGTGCGCGGTCGCCGCATTGGTGAGGACGAGCCCGATGACGCACTGCACGAGCGACACCGCGACCGCGGCCGCGCCGAGCAGGGCGGCACTCGTGATCCGCGGATCGGTCCCGACCCGCGACCCGGCCCCGCGGGCCAGGGAGAGCAGCGCGCAGCCGAGGACGACCGCGAGCAGGACGCCTGCGAGTCCCTCGACGAGCAAGACCTGAGTGGCGGCCTCGGCCGGGTGCGCCGCGTAGGTCGCCGTTGTCTGCGCGGCGGTCGCGTTGAGCGGCAGGTTGACCGGCCACGCGGTGAGCCCGGCAACCCAGGCCACCAGGTACGCGACGCCCGCGGCGGCGGGCAGGTAGGCCCGCCAGCCAGGCCTGCCGGCCGATGGCCAACGGCACGCCGCGTCCCGCGTGGCGCCCATGGTCACCGTGGTGCTTGAAAGTTCTCCTGAGACGGATGCGGTGGTCATGTCATTCGCCAATCCGGGCCCCCGGCCCTCATCGCTTCTCACAACATCTTGTTGCATTAACAGCTTGCCACGGCAACCCGGTAATCGCAACATATTGTTGCGATAAGATCTTGATCATGACCGCACCAGGTACAGCGCGTCCCGGCGGCCGCACGGCCCGGGTCGCCGAGTCGGTACTCGCCGCGGCCGTCGCCGAACTGTCGGCCAGGGACTACGCCGACATCAGCGTCGAGTCGATCGCGGCGCGGGCCGGCGTGCACAAGACGACCGTCTACCGCCGCTGGGGCAGCAAGGCGGAGATAATCAGGCAGGCGCTGGCCGGCGCCGCGAGCGTGCGCATTCCGGTTCCCGACACCGGCAGCGTCGACGAGGACCTACGGCTGCTGGGCCGGGCGGTCCAGGGAATCCTGTCCTCGCCCCAAGGGGCCGCGATCACCAGGGCGCTCATCGTGGGCGGCCTGACTTCCCCCGAGATCGCCGGGGTCATGAGCCAGTTCTGGGCGGGCCGGCTGGCGGCGATCAGCGTGATCGTGGACCGCGCCACGCGGCGCGGCCAGCTCCCGGCGGGCACCGACCCGGCCGCGCTGATGCACGCGCTGGCGGCCCCGCTGTACTACGAGCTGCTGGTGACACGCGTCGCCGTCACCGAGCAGGATGCCGACCGCGGCGCCGCCGCCGCCCTGGCCGCCGCCCGGGCCGGCGTCTTCGGCTAGCCGCGCGCCGTGCCCGAGGATGCCTGCCCGCGAGCGCAGGCGCCCGTCGGCTTAGCCGACCCGGTCGCGGATGTGCGCCGGGACGGGAATCTCCCCCCGCAGCTCCGGGTCTGGCACCGGCGTCCCGAACGTGACCGACACCGGCAGCACGCCCGCCCAAACGTCAAGGTCGTGGTCCTCGGGCTCGTCGACCGGCATGCCGGTGCGGATCTTCACCGAGGCCTCCGTCAGCGGGAGCGAGAGCACCGCCGTGGCCACCATCTCCTTCTTGGTCGGCTGCCTCGCCGCCGCCCACCGGCCGGGGATGAGGTGGTCGGTGATGAGCCGCAGGGCCTCCCAGCGCTCGTCCTCGTCCATGACAACAGTCGCCGTGCCGAAGACGACGGCGCTCCGGTAGTTCATCGAGTGGCTGAACACCGACCGGGCGGCGACGAGCCCGTCCAGGTTTGTCACCGTCACGCAGACCCGCTGGCCGTCCGCCGCCCAGAACGCCCCGTTCGCCGACGATCCGTGCAGGTACAGCGTGTCGCCCACGCGCCCGTACGCGGTGGGCAGCACGACGGGGGTGCCGTCGTGCACCACGCCGAGGTGGCAGATCAGCCCGGCGTCGAGCACCTCGTAGAGCGCGGCGCGGTCGGTCTGGCCGCGCTCCTTGTGCCTGCGCAGGCGGGTCCGGGGGGTGCTGGACAAGGGCGTGGTCCCCGTGTTTACGAACTCAGTGCTCATGATCCCGTAGCCTAGGCGGCAACTGGACTGGCACAAAGAGCCAATTATGGAGAAATTTCGATGACCACTTTGCCGTCTGGCCTGCCGGTGGTGGTGGACCGCGCCGCGCCGACGCCGCTTGCCGTCCAGATATCCGCCCAGCTCCAGCTGGCCGTCGCGGGGGGCGTGCTGCGCGCAGGGGACCGGCTGCCGTCCAGCCGCGACCTGGCGGCCACCCTCGGCGTCAGCCGGACCGTGGTGACGAACGCGTACGCCCGCCTGTTCGCGGAAGGCTGGCTCGAGGGCCGCCACGGCTCGGGCACCTACGTCGCGGACGTGGCAAGCGAGCCAGAGCCCCGGCCTGGCCGGCCGCGCGGCCGCGGGTCCGCCCCGGCTGATGTGCGCACTTATCCCGAACGAAGTCATGTTTCACCCCGTCCCCCCACCGCTCTCAACGGGTCGCCGGCCCCGGCGGCAGTGTCTCCCGCGCGCGCCTTCGACTCGCGCCCGATCGACCTGCAACCAGGCATCTCATGGGCCGAGGGAATCGAACCCACGGTGTGGCGCCGCGCGTGGCGGCAGGCGGGTGCCCACTTGCCGTCCCGTTGGCCGGACCCGTACGGCCTTCCGGAGCTGCGCGAAGCGGTCGCCGCCTACCTGCGCAGGTCCCGCGGCCTCGCCGTCACCCCGGCGCACGTGCTGATCACGCAGGGCGTCTCGAGCGGCCTCGCGCTGCTCGCGGACGCGGTGCTTTCCCCAGGAGACCAGGCGGGCCTCGAAGAACCCGGCTACGCCACGGGCCGCGAGGTGCTCCGCCGGGCCGGTGCGCGGGTCGTGCCCTGCCGGGTTGACGCGCACGGCATCGTCCCGGAAGAACTTCCCGGCGACCTCAAGCTGCTCTACACCACGCCGGCGCACCAGTACCCGCTCGGCGGACGCCTCCCGGTGAACCGCAGGCAGGCCCTCGTGGCGTGGGCCCGCGCCACGGGTGCGCTCGTCGTCGAGGACGACTACGACAGCGAGTTCCGCTACGACGTCGGCCCGTTGCCCGCCCTGCACAGCATGGACCCCGACGTCATCGTCTACCTGGGCACCGCCTCGAAGCTGCTGGCGACCGCCTTCGGCGCCGGCTGGCTCGTCGCGCCGCCCGAGCTGGTCGACAAGCTGGCCGAACTGCGGCCGCGGCTCGGCATCCGGATTCCCGAGCCGGTGCAGCACGCCATGCTCGCCATGCTTCGCTCCGGTGACCTGGAGCGGCACGTCCGCCGGATGCGCCTGGAGTACGCGCGCCGTCGCGCTGCCCTCGTCGACGGCCTGACCCGCGCGGACAAGGGGGCCGAGTCCAACGGGCACCCGGCGGCCGAAGCCGGCGCGGTGCCGTTCCGGCTGCTCGGTGACACGGCGGGCATCCACGTGGTGCTCGAGTTGCCAGCGGACTACCCGGCCGCGCGCCTGGCCGAGGCGGCCGCGGCCCGCGGCGTCGTGATCTACCCGCTCGACCGTTACTTCGCGGGCCCGCCCACGGTGAACGGCGTGCTGCTCGGCTACGGCACCGCGACGCTGCCGCAGGTCCGCCGCGCGGCCGCCGAGCTAGCGCGGCTCCTCAGCCGGTCATGTTGAAGGCGGCGATGACCTTGGTCGGGCGCAGCCGGACGACGAGCTCGCCCGGAACCCCGTTGCGCTTGCCGACGTCCTCGGCGCGCTCGGGCCCCACGTACCTGGTGGCGATGGCGGTGGCGCTGCGCACCAGTTCTCCCGGATCCTCGGACAGCTCCGCGGTGCCCTGGACCTGGACGAAGCCGTACGGCGGCTCTTCCAGGTCGACGCACAGGGTGCACCGTGGATCGCGGGCGAGCGACTTGCCCTTGGCCGTGTCCTTGCCCGTGTTGAAGACGAGCGTGCCGTCCTCGACGATGAACCAGATGGGGACCACGAGCGGCCTGCCGTCCGCGCCCGTGTAGGCGAGCTTGCCGGTCCTGGTGCCCTCGCCGAGGAAGGCGCTGATCTTGGGGTCTGTCACCGATGCCACGCGGTCAGTCTACGGACCTGGTGGCCGGCGGCCGTGGCCGGTGCTCCAGCTAAGCCGTGCCCCGGCTAACTTGCTCTGTCCGGTGAGCGCCACCGTGACCCCGACGCCGATCATCGCCAGGCCGCCGGCCCCGCCGACGAACTCGTACCGGCGCGGCGACCGGGCGAACCAGGATCGGACCCCGCTTGCCGCCAGTCCCCAGGTGATGTCCGAGGCCAGCCCGAGGCCGACGGAGATGAGCGCGAGCAGCAGCATCTGCGCGGGGACGTGCCCCGCGCCCCGGTTGACGAACTGCGGAAGGATCGCGCCGAACAAGATGAAACCCTTCGGGTTGGTCACCCCGACGATGAGCCCGTCCCGCAGCGCGCGCCAGCCCTCCTTCGCGCCGTCGGCCTGGGCCATGGCCGACGCGAGCGAATGCCGGTGGCGGATCGCCTGGATGCCGAGAAACACTAGGTAGAGCGCTCCGGCCAGCTTGACGGCGGTGAACACCTGCGCCGAGCGCTGCAACAACGTCCCGAGCCCGACGGCCACGCAGGCGGCCACGATGTAGTTGCCCGCCGCGTGACCGGCCGCGGTCGCGAGCGCGGTTCGCCGCCCGTGCGCAAGCGCGCGGCCGATCACGAACAAGACCCCGGGACCGGGGATGACGATGATGATGAGCGACGCGAGCGTGAACCCGATCAGGTGCCCCGACGAGATCATGCCCCCATTCAACCAGCACCGTCGCATAACCGGAATAACCGGTCGCCTGACCGCTAAATGGGCACTTCCCTGACGACGTCGCGCGGGTCCTTGTCGTCGCGCATGCCCTGGAACCGGGGGTGGCGCAGCTCGCCGTCGTCGGTCCACTCGCTGAACCCGACTTGGCCGACCAATCGCGGCGTGACCCAGTGCACGCCGCGCGGACTCGGCAGGTGCCCCTTGGCGAACGGCGTGGCCTCGGTCTCAAGCCCGGACAGCACCCCGTGCAAGTGCTCGAGGGTGCGGTTGTCGAACCCGGTCCCCACCTTCCCCGCGTATACCAGGTCGCCGTCGGCGTCGTAGTAGCCAAGCAGCAGCGCGCCGAATCCTACGCGAGAACGCTGCGGGTCGGTGTAGCCACCGATCACGAACTCCTGTGCGTTCTCGCACTTGAACTTCAGCCAGTCCTTCGTGCGCCCGGCTACGTACGGAGCGGCCGCGCGCTTGGCGATCAGCCCCTCCCAGCCGTCGGCGCAGGCCTGACCGAAGAAGCCGACGCCGTCCCGCGCCCGGTGCTCGGTGAACCGCAACGGATCGCGGAAGTCGAGCGCGTCGGCGAGCACCGACTTGCGCTCGATTTGCGGCAGCGCCCTGGTGTCCCGGCCGTCGGCGTAGAGCACGTCGAAGATGTAGTAGTACACGGGAATCTCGTCGAGCAGCCGCGGCGGCGGGCTGACGAGGCCGAGCCGCTGCTGCAGCCGCTCGAACCGCGTCTGCGTGCCGTCGAGCGCGACGATCTCCCCGTCGACGATCAGGTTGCCGTGCCGCTGAGCGGCCAGGGCCCCGGCGATCTCGGGGAAGGTCGTCGTGGTGTCGTGCTCGCTGCGGCTCTTCAGGCTGACGCCGTCCGGGCCGCAGAACGCCAGGCACCGCTCGCCGTCAAGCTTGCGCTCGAAGATCCATTCGGGGTCGGAGAAGCGCTCGTGGGTGAGCGTCGCAAGCTCCGGCTCCACCCAGGACGGCATCGCCTCGACTCGCTCGGTCCGCTGCGCCATCGTCATCTCCCTGTCGGCCATTGGTGTCCGTTGCTGACTTACCGTCATACCGCGGCCAGAAAACCGCGCCGCCGCCCGCTGGTCGGGCGAGGCGCCCGGGCCGGCTTCCGTAACATTCTCCTTGGTCGGCTTTTTCGGAGGGATAACGTGCGGCTTCTCAGGTTCCGGGTGAATGGCGGCGAACCCCGCGTCGGGGTGCTCGACGCCGACGTGGTGACGGAATTCGCGGCGGCCGGGTCGGTCGGGGAACTCCTCGCGCTGCCGCTCGACCGGATCCGTGAGATCTGCGCCGACCCCGGCGGTGGGCGGGTTCAGGTCGCCGACGCCGAGGCGCTCGCCCCGGTGGACGGCCGCATGGAGGTGTGGGCGGCCGGCGTGACCTACGAGCGGTCGCGGACCGCGCGGATGGCCGAGAGCGAGCAGTCGGCGGACATCTACGACCGCGTGTACGCCGCGGAGCGGCCCGAGTTGTTCTTCAAGTCGGCCGCGTGGCGGGTCAGCGGTCCGGGCGCGCCCGTATCCGTGCGGTCGGATTCGACCATCGACGTCCCTGAGCCGGAACTGGCCGTCGTGCTGAACGCGGCGGGCGCGCTCGCGGGCTACACGATCTGCAACGACATGAGCTCGCGCTCCATCGAGGGCGAGAACCCGCTCTACCTGCCGCAGGCCAAGATCTACCTGGGCGGCTGCGCGGTCGGCCCGTGGATCGTCCCCGCGTGGGAGGTGCCCGACCCGTACGCGCTGACCATCGAGGCGGCGATCGTCCGGGTCGGCTCGACGGCCTGGGCGGGCCGCGCGAGCACCGCGGCGCTGCACCGGAAGATCGACGAGCTGGCCGGCTACCTGTTCCGCGCCGATGAGTTCCCCGACGGCGCGATCCTGTCCACCGGCACGAGCCTCGTGCCAGAGCTGCCCTTCACCCTTGAGGCGGGCGACGTGGTCCAAATCCGGATCTCCGGCATCGGCGAGCTGACCAACCCCGTGGTCCGCGGCAAGCCCGCCTGACGGCGCCACCGGCCGCGACGAGACCGCGCCGGACCTTAGCCGGCCTGGGCGCGGGCGGCGGCGATCGCCACGAGCCCGCCGATGAACATGTCCACGCCGAACTGGTAGTGCTCCTCCGGGTCGTCACACGCGGTCATCGGGATGGCGCACTCGACCAGCCGCGGGTACTTGGCCGGCGGCTGCGTCGCCAGAAGGATCTGCTTCTTGCGCTGCAACTCGGTGCGCTCCTCGTCGTCAAGCAGCTCGATTCCGGGCTCGCTCATCACCAGCGTGATGCCGGTCCACAGCGCCGAAACGGCCGCGTTGCTCGCGTCCGCCGGGCTAAATCCTGCCGTCCGCAGGATGTCGAGCGTGAGCTCGGTGGCGTCGAGCGCCGCCGGGCTGTGCAGCTTCTCCCCGTGTAGCAACAGTTGCGATGCGGCCGGGTGCGCGCGCAGTACCCGCAGGAGTGACTCAAACAGCCCACGTATCTGCTCCGTCCACGGTGCCCCGCGGTCCACGGTCAGGTCCACCTCGTTCCAGACCCGGTCGGCGATCCCCTCGAGCAGCTCGTCCTTTCCGTGGAAGTGCCAGTAGAGCGCCATCGGCGTCACGCCGAGGTCGGTCGCGAGCTTGCGGATCGTCAGCGCGTCAAGGCCCGCCGCGTCGGCGAGCGCGAGCGCCCGCTCGGCCACGGCGGACCTGGTCAGGCGGGTCCGCTCGCCCTCGTCGGCCGTCGTGGAAGAAGTCACTTGACAACTGTACGGCGTACAAGGCAGGATCGGCAACAGCGACATGTACGTCGTATAAGAACGTCATACAGGTACGGCTTACAGGTACGCCGTACATGGATCTCGGGGAAGGTGCGGGTGCATGGCTGGACGGGCACGGTGGTGGGCGCTGACGGCGGTCAGCCTCGCTACCCTGATGAGCTATCTCGACAACAACGTGACCAACGTCGCGCTGCCGACCATCGAGCGCAGCCTGCACCTGTCGGTCAGCGGGCTTGAGTGGATCGTGAGCAGCTACCTACTCGTGCTCGGCGGGCTGCTGCTCGCGGCGGGCCGGATCGCCGACGTCTACGGCAGGCGCCGGATGTTCCTCACCGGCCTGGTCATCTTCACGCTCTCCTCGCTCGCCGCCGGCCTCTCGGGCAGCGGCGGCGTGCTGATCGCCGCCCGGGCCGTGCAGGGCCTCGGTGCGGCGCTCGTCCTGCCGGCGTCGCTCGCCATCATCGCGGCGACGTTCACCGACACGCGCGAGCGGACCGCGGCGATCGGCATCTCCGGCGCGATCGGCGCCCTCGGCCTCGCTCTCGGTCCCGCCCTCGGCGGCCTCATCAGCCAGCACTTCCACTGGGGCTGGATCTTCCTGATCAACGTGCCGCTCGGCGTGGTCACCCTGGCGATCGCCATCCCGACCGTCGCCGAGTCGCGCGCCGCCCGCCCGACGGGAGCGCGACCGGTGTCGGCCATGGCGCGGCTGGACGTGCCGGGGCTCGTCACCTCCGCGCTCGCGCTGTTCGCGCTCACGTACGCGCTGATCGAGGGCGGCGACAAGGGCTGGACCTCGTCGCTGATCGTCGGCGCGTTCGCGGTCTCGGTGCTGTCCCTGGCCGGCTTCCTCGCGATCGAGTCGCGCAGCCGGTACCCGATGATCCCGCTGCCGATGTTCCGCAACACCGCGTTCAGCGGCGGCATCGGCACGATGATGATCTGGTCGTTCGGCGTCCTCGGCATCTACTTCTTCACCTCGCTCTACCTCCAGGGCAACCTCGGGTTCTCGCCGACGAAGGCGGGTCTCGCGTTCGTGCCGATGGCGCTGTGCCTGGCGCTCGCCGCGGCGCTGTCGCCGCGCGTCGTGCCCGTCCTCGGCAGCCACCGCACGGTGGCGCTCGGCATGGCGGTCATGACGGTGGGCCTGCTCCTGTTCGCCCGGCTCGGCGCGAGCGCGACGTTCACCTCGCTGCTGCCTGGCTTCATCCTCTTCGGCCTCGGCGCGGGCCTGATGAACGTGCCGCTGACCAACGCGATACTCGAGGGTGCGCCGACCGATCGCGCGGGGATCGCGTCCGCGCTGTTCAACGCGTCCCGCGAGGTCGCGGGCCTGCTGGGAGTGACCGTGGTCGGCGCCGTGCTCCGGTCAACGGAGAGCGCCGCGCTCCGGTCGGGCACCCGGCCGGCCCAGGCGTTCATCGACGGGTACCACTCGGGCCTGTGGCTGACGATCGGCCTGCTCGCCGCCGGCGTCGTCCTCAGCTACGTCACCCTGCGCCCCTCCCGGCGCCTCGCCGACGCCCGTGCGACCGGAATCCGTGCGACCGGAATCCGTGCGACCGGCATCCGTGCGACCGGCGCGCAGGCCGCCGAGATCGAGCTCGGGGAGCTCGTACTCGGCGAGGCCCCGGAGACCTTCGAGGCCGACAGCCCCGCCGCACCCTAACTCGACCCCGAACTCCCTAATGGGATACAAAGGGCCCCGCGCGGGGCCCTTTGTATCCCATTAGGCGTGCGACCGAAGACGGCTGGGTCGCCCTGGCCCGGCCGCACCCGGATCTCCCGCGCCTGTCCCTTGTTGGACCGACCGGCCTGCGGTAAGTACGGCATCACCCATCCGGTCGAGACGTACAACCTGGTCAGGCTGCAGTACGGCAACTACGCCGACCTTTGGCGCGACGTCCGCCTGGCTTCTTCGTGGCGAGACGGGCTGGCTATCTGTTCATGCCGGCCGTCGGCAGCCCGGGCCCGCCGGCGTTAAGGTCTCGGGATTGTTGCGCTTCCGCGCCAATGACGTTTTACCCTCATTAGCGCCGCCTCCGCGCCTATCATCAACTCTATGTGGCCGACCGGTGTCATTTACCGGTGGTCCGTAGACGGCGGTCATGGCACCGTACCGATCGGGCCCGCGATGACAACGCTGATATCGCTGATCGCGTATCTAGCATCGATGATCCGGTGCGCGGGCGTCGCGTATATCGTCGTCCAGGTCATCCTCTGGCACTCGTTTTACTCGGGCGCGGCGTGGCGGCCGCTTGCTCCCGCCCTGGCAGTGGCGTGGGCCGTGACGGTGACGGTCTACCTGCGTAAGCACGCGCCATCCGCCCGTTTCGCCTGCGCGGACACGGCGTTTTACCTGGCGCTCGCCCTCGGCGCACAGGCGTGCGTTCCGCCCGCCGTCCGCGACGACGTGCTCAGCTGGGTGGTCATCGCGATGTCGGGACAGCTCATTGTCCCGGCGTGGGCGGCGCCCGGTCGGCTGTCCACTCCGCTCGTGTTGTCCGTGCCACTGGCGCTGTATGCGCCAGTGGCGTACCTGGTCGGCGCCGCAATCCAGCCGGTCACCGACGTGAAGACGATGACTGGAGCGGCGGTCCTGCTGCTCGCCGGCGGCCTCGTGCACGGATGGGGGCGCCGGGTGCTCGGCGGCCGCGCGACCGGGGCGGACGCCGACGTCGCCGAGGCCGACCGGACGGCCAGGGAACAGTACGCGATCCTGCGCGGGAACATAGCGCGCCGCGAGCACGAACGGCTGGTGCACGACACGGTGCTCAACACGCTCACCGCCGTGGCCAGGGGAGGCGGTAATTCCCCGGCCGCACTAGTGACCAGGTGCAGGCAGGACGTGGCGCTGATCGAGGCCGCGCTCGGCGCCGCCGTCGACCCAGCCACCGGGGAACCTGCCTTCTCAAGCCAGGCCTCCGCCGAACTGCTTGATGAACTGCGGACGGTCGCCGCCGACCTGCGCGCACGCGGCCTGACCGTCCATCTCGAAGGCGGCGACGCCGACCCGGCGAACGTACCCGGGCGGGTCGCCACGGCGATCGCAAGCGCCGTGCGCGAGGCCCTGTCCAACGTGGCCGAGCACGCGGGGACCGGAGAGGCCTGGGTCGACATCTACCGCACGGGAGAACAGGACCCGTACGGCCTGCGGGTAATCGTGCGCGACGCGGGCGCGGGATTCGACACCGCCCGCGTCGACCAGGCCCGGCTCGGCCTCCGGCGGTCGATCGCGGAGCGCACCGCCGAGTGCGGCGGGCGGGCCTCGATCCGGTCCGCGCCCGGGCAGGGCACCGAGGTGACGCTGACCTGGCCCGCGCCGCAACCGGCCGGGCCCGCGCTGGCCCGCCACGGGCGCGCGCGGCAGGACCCGCCGTGGTAAGTCCCCGTGAGGCGGCGCGGGACACCGCCGAGGCCAGCCTGCGGCGGATGGTCAGCGCGCTCGCGGTGGTCCTGCCGTCGCTCGCACTCGTCCAGGCCCTCGCCACCGCCCGTGACTACCGGCAGCCCGCGGCCGCGGTCGTCGTCTGGCTCGCGGTCATCGGCTCGGGAGCCTGGCTCGTGCCCCGGCTGCGCGCGGGCGGGCTCGCGTCGGGCGAGACGGCGGCGGCCGTCGCGATCGCGGTCGCCGCCGTGGCCGCGATCGGCGTGGTGCACCGCGCCCACGGCACCCCGGGCAGCGTCGACCTGGCCATCCTCGGCACCGCCTGGCTGATCCTGCTCATCGTCGTGAGCCATCCGGCCCGGGTGTGGATTCCGGTGGCGCTGCTCGTCTTTGCCGTGCAGGGAGCGCTGCTCATCGGTGAACAGGGGCTGAACCTGCTGACCCTGTCGCAGCTTGGCGCGGCCGGCTACATCATCGCCGGCGTCCTGATCGCGTTCGCGGCGCTGCGGCCGACCCTGGACCTGCACGTCGGCCTGGCCGCCCGCCAGGCGTCCCTGGCGAGCAGGTCCGCGGCAGAACGCGCCGCGGCGGCCGCCATCGAACGGGAGCGGCTCGGCAGGCTCGCGATGCTCGAGCGCGAGGCGCTGCCGCTGCTGCGCGGCATCGCCGACGGGACTCTCGACCCCGCCGACGAGGCGGTCAGGGAGCAGTGCGACAGGCACGCGGCGGTCCTCAGACACGGACTCATCGACGATTCGCAGGACGGTGCGCCGCTGCCCGGGCTCGACCAGACGCTGCGCGCCGCCGCTGCGCGGGGGCTGGCGGTGGCGGTTCAGCTGATTGGCGACCAGGGGGCAACGCCGCCGACGGTCGCGAGAGCGGTCACGGCCGCGCTCGACGCGGTGCTCGGCGCGCTTCCGCCGCATGAGGCCGTGCTCACTGTGCTGGCCGGCGACGACGACGTCGAGCTCTACCTGATCTTCAGCGCGTCGCTGCGGACGGCGCCCGACCTAGCGCGGGCCGGGCGCGACGTGCCCGCCGCGGTCGGCTGGCACGCCGCGTTGCACGTGACCGACGGCGGGGGATTCCTCGAGGCCGGCTGGCGGAAAGACGGTGCCACGTGACCGAAGTAATCGACATCGCGGCCGTGGACGATCACCCGATCATCCTCGACAGCGTGGCGGGCTGGGTGGCGGACGGCGGTGACATCCGCGTCGTCGCCACCGCCGCGACGGTGGGTGAGCTGCTCGCCGGGCCCGGCCGCCACGCTCGGGTCGTGCTGCTCGACCTCGACCTCGGCGACGGGAGCACCGCGGAAGGCAACGTGGCCGCGATCCGGGCGGCGGGATCCGAGGTCCTCATTCTTTCCGCGTCCGACCGGCCGGTCGCCGTGCGGGCCGCGATAAGCGCCGGCGCGCGCGGTTACGCGCTGAAAAGCGAGCACGCCGACCAAATTCGGTCCGCGATCAGGGAGGTTGCCGCAGGCAGGGACTGGATTTCCGCGGCGCTTGCCTACATCTTCGCCACCGATGACGCGGCGGACAGGCCAACGCTCAGTCATCAGGAAAGGCGTGCGCTGCAACTCTACGCGACCGGTTTGCCATTGAAATCCGTGGCCAGGAAGATGGCCATCAGCGAGGAAACGGTCAAACAATATCTCGGGCGCGTGCGCCAGAAATACACACTTGCCGGACGTGCAGCGCCAACTAAATTGGAGCTGTATCATCGAGCCGTCGAGGACGGACATCTCCCACCCCCTCCTTAGCCAGCCACCCCCCCACGGTTAAGGAGCTGGAAACGCCCGTCCTCGGCCTCATTCCTCAACAAAACTACTCTCAGCCAGCGCCCGAAGTCATGACCCCCTTTCAGGGGTCACGACTCGGTCATGACTTCAGGCGAGGTACCTTCTGGCTATACATATTTCCCGCGCTCGCCTCCGGCGCGCTGGACCCGCCGTTTCCTCCCTCGTCGGTCGTCCGCTCCTTCGTCGCTCCCTCCCTCCTCAGTCCGGGAACGGCGGCGCGCGCCTTTGGCTCGCGCTCAGAAGGACGGCCCGGTGACCGACTTGCGGACCAGCGTGACGTTGTCCATCACGGCCTCATCGGTGATCGAGGTAATCGTCGACCCGCTCTGCGTCGGGTCGATGGCCCGGATCTGCAAGGTGGTCTGGCCGCCCCAGAACTTCGGCGCGGTGACGTCGATGACCAGGTGGCAGTACTGGGCGCGCCGGTAGGCCGACCAGCCGGTCACCGGGTCGGGCTGGGAGCTGGTCCCGCCGCTGCCGATGCCCCTGGACGTCTCGGTGCCCCAGACCTCGATGGGCGGGATGCCGGTGCCGGTGGTGGCCATGTCGCCGCCGCCGCTGGTGCCGAACCAGCCGGAGGTGGCGGTGGCCGCTAGGGACTGTCCGCCGCCGCCGGTGCAGATGTAGGTGGTACCGTCCTGCACCGGGTTGATCGTTCCGCCCGGGGCGACCTCGGCCTGCACCACGTTGTTGCGCATCGGGTTGATGCGCTCGTACAGGTGGTTGTGACCGTTGATCACCAGATCGACGCCGTAGCGGTCGAAGATGGGCTGCCAGACGTACCGGTCGCCGCCGTCCGAGCCGGGTCCGCCGCTGCAGTACGGGCAGTGGTGGAAGAAGACGACGATGAAGTCGACGCCCGAGCGGCGGTCGCGGTACTTCTCGAGCTGCTCGATGAACCAGATCGTCTGCTGCCCGCTGGTGTACCCGTTGTTGACGGTGTCGAGCGCGGACACGTCGCTGTCGTCGAGGCCGATGATCGCCACGTTGCCGTAACTGAAGCTCTGCACGACCTTAGAACCCGACCCGGCGCTGGCCTTGTTGGCGCCCAGGTGCGGGAAGCGGGCAAGGATGCCGGCGAAGCCGTTGTCGGTGAGCGGTTCCACGTCGTGGTTGCCCATGCCGACCATCCACGGGATGGACTGAGCCGCGCTCGGCCCGAGGACGCCGAAGTAGCTGTCCCAGGCGCTCGGGGTATACGCCTGCGGGATGCCAACGCCCTTGTAGGTCCCGTCGTCGGAGGCGTACGAGAGGTCCCCGGCCACGATGGTGAAGTCCGGGTCGAAGGCGGCGATGCTCTGCATGACGGGCGCAGAACTGGTGGTGTAGGAGTTCTCGTCGCCGGTGGCGCAGAAGCGGAAGTCCCGGACGCCGGACTTGCCGGTCCTGAAGGTGGTGTCCGGGCCCCACGTCTTGCCATCGTTGCTGACCGAGTAGTGGTAGGTGGTGTCCGGCCGGAGCCGCTCGAGCAGCGCATGCTGGTAGGCGGTCAGGTCGGTGTTCGAGGTCGGCGCGTTCGTCGGGGTCGGCACGAGGTCGCTCGACGCCTCCGCGAGGCGGCCGTACTCGCTGGTCAGGCCCCAGCGCACCCGCGGCTTCGGCACGTTCGCCGCCGTCGTGTAGGCGCCGGCCGACCAGGAGACGTGCATCTCGGTGGCCGGGTCGGGCCCGAGGGCGATCCACTGCGGCCCCACCGGGCTGCCCGCCGCCGAGGTGTCGGTGAACGTGCGGGTCCACAGCATCGGCCCGGCGACCGCGAGGGCCCCCGCACCCGCGGTGCCCTTGAGGAAGTTACGGCGGGAGTAGCGCTGCCGCAGGTAGTCGTGCATCTCCTGCGCCGACATGTCCTTGACGAAGCGTTCGGGGATTTCTCCATAGGGGGTCTTCATGAGAACAGCTAAGGAGCCCGTCGTGAAGCGCATCGTGCCTGTATATAACGCCCGTGCGTCATCGGGGCTAACTTTCGTTGACCCAACTCGGTATCGTTCGGGGATGACGATCGTGAACGGTGCCGGGATAGTGGTCACCGGCGGTGGCGGCGGTATCGGGCGGGCGATCGCGCGCAGGCTCGCCGCCGACGGCGCCCGGGTCGTGGTCAACGACCTCGACCGAACGGCGGCGGAGGCGGTGGCCGCCGAGGTCGGCGGGCTCGCGGTGCCCGGCGACGTGGGGACCGACGAGGGCATCGACCAGCTCGTCACGGCCGCGAGGAAAGCCCTCGGCGAAATCGACATCTACTGCTCGAACGCGGGGACCGTGGCGGGCGCCGGACCGGAGACGCCGGACGAGCAGTGGCAGCGGGCGTGGGAGGTCAACACGCTCGCTCACGTTCGGGCGGCGCGCCTCCTCCTGCCGGACTGGCTGGCGCGCGGCACGGGTACCTTCGTCGTCACCGCATCGGCGGCCGGCCTGCTGACCATGCTCGGCGCGGCGCCGTACTCGGTGACCAAGCACGCGGCGGTCGGCTTCGCCGAGTGGCTCGCGGCCACCTACGCGCACCGCGGCCTCACCGTGCACTGCATCTGCCCCCAGGGCGTGCGTACCCAGATGCTCGCCGGGTCCGGCCGGGCGGGCGAGGTCGTGCTCGCCGCCGCGGCGATCGAGCCCGAGCAGGTGGCCGACGCCCTGGCCGCCGCGCTGGCGGAAGGCAGTTTTCCCTCGGGGGGACGACCCCCCCAGACCCCCCCGGCACAAAAGCGAAGTTTCCTCGTCCTGCCCCATCCGGAAGTCCACGACTACTACGTGCACCGCGCCAGCGACACCGACCGCTGGCTGCGCGGCATGTCGCGGCTGCAGCAGCGAATCGACGCCGCAAACGCCGCAAACGGCGCGGACGACGCGACGGAGGAGACAGCGTGAAGGCCTGGCAGCTGACCGAGTACGGCGAACCGGAAGACGTACTGGAACTGGCCGACCGACCTCGGCCCACGGCGGGTCCTGGCCAGCTTCTCGTCAGGGTGCTGGCCGCCGCGGCGAACTTCCCCGACGTGCTGATGTGCCGCGGCGCCTACCAGGTCCGCCCCCCGCTGCCGTTCACCCCCGGCGTTGAGCTGTGCGGCGAGGTCGTCGAGGTCGGCCCGGGCGTGAATGGCTTCAACGCCGGCGACCGGGTGATCGGCAGCGCGGCGCTACCGTCCGGCGCGTTCGCCGACTACGCCGTGATGGACGCGGGGCTGGCGTTCGCCGCGCCCTCCGAGCTCGATGACGCCGAGGCCGCGCCGTTCCTCCTCACGTACCAAACCGGCTGGTTCGCGCTGCACCGGAAGGCGCGGCTCGCGCCCGGCGAAACGCTGCTCGTGCACGCGGCGGCCGGCGGCGTGGGCAGCGGCGCGGTCCAGCTCGGCAAGGCCGCGGGCGCGCAGGTCATCGGCGTGGTCGGCGGCCAGGAGAAGGCGGCGCTCGCCCGCGCACTCGGCGCGGACGTGGTCGTGGACCGCTACCAGGAAGACTTCGTCGCGGCCGTCAAGGAGGCGACCGCGGGTAAGGGCGCCAACGTCGTCTTCGACCCGGTCGGCGGCGACGCGTTCCGCCGGTCAACCAAGTGCATCGCGTTCGAGGGCAGGATCGTGATCGTCGGCTTCGCCAGCGGCGACATCCCGTCGGCCGCGCTGAACCACGCACTGGTGAAGAACTACGACATCCTGGGCCTCCACTGGGGCCTTTACCAGCAGGTCAACCTGGCCGCGGTGCGCGACTGCCAGGTAGAGCTGGCCCGGCTCGCCGCCGCGGGCCTGATCCGCACGCTGGTCACCGAGCGGCTAGCGCTCGCCGACGTCCCCGACGGCCTGCGCCGCCTCGGCGCGGGCAAGACCGCCGGCCGCATCGTCTTCCAGCCGTAGCCGCAGGCGGCCAGACCCGTTACTCCTTGCGTCCCCCGACCGCCTGGGGCGTTATAACGCACGGACTGGCGGATCAGTGCGGATTCGCCGCGCGGTAGCTGGCGCCGCGGAACGAGCCGGACGCCACGGTGCGGGACGCCGCCGTCAGAGCTCTATGCGGGATCCCATGATGACGGTGCGGTCGCGGGGCAGCTTGAAGTACTCGGCGGCATCGGCCGTCAGCCGGCTGGTGGCGACGAACAGCCGCTTGCGCCAGCGGCTCATGCCGGACGAGTTCCCCATGCGCACCTCGATGGTGGACAGGAAGTAGGAGATCTCGGAGTCGTCCAGCCGCCCCTTCCCCTCGTCCTCGCGGATGAGCGGCAGCAATGCCGGGACGGCCGGGGTGTCCATGTAGCCGAAGCGGGCGGTGACATGGTAGATCCGGTCATCCCGGTAGCCGAGGTCGTCGACCTCCAGTCGGCTGTCCTCCGCCACGTGCGGGACCGGGAGCGTCGTGATGGCCAGGATGATGACCTGGTCGTGCAGCACGTGGTTGTTCTTGACGTTGGACCGCAGGGCCAGCGGGGCGGTGTCCTTGCTGCGGTTGAGGAAGATCCCGGTGCCGGGCACCCGGGGCAGCGCCGGCTTCTTGTCGTGCAACTCGTCGATGAACGCGCGCAGCGATCCCTCGTCGAGCATGCGCTGACGGCTGACCAGTGCCCGCCCCTTCTGCCAGGTGGTGAGGACGGTGAACACGACGATACCGATGGCGAGCGGCAGCCAGGCCCCGTGCGGCAGCTTGGTGAGGTTGGCGGCGAGGAAGAGCAGGTCGATGGCGATCAGCACGGCGGCACCGGGGATGACGAGCCAGAGCGGCTTCTTCCACTGGCTGCGGGCGATGTAGAAGAACAGCAGCGTGGTGATCGTGATCGTGCCGGTGACCGCCACGCCGTACGCGAAGGCCAGCGCGTTGGAGGTGCGGAACGTGAAGACAAGCGCGAGGACCGCGACGCAGAGGGCCCAGTTGATCCAGGGGACGTAGATCTGCCCGGCCTGTTCCTCCGAGGTGTGATCGATGCGCAGCCGCGGCAGGTAGCCGATCTGGGCGGCCTGCTGGGTCAGCGAGAACGCGCCGGAGATGACCGCCTGCGAGGCGATGACCGTCGCGGCGGCGGCCAGGATCACCATCGGGATCCGCGCCCACCCGGGCGTCAGCAGGTAGAAGGGGTTGCTGATCGCGCTGGGCCGGGACAGGATCAGGGCGCCCTGTCCCATGTAGTTGAGTATGCAGGCGGGGAACACAAGGAACAGCCACGCCCGGGTGATCGGGCCGCGGCCGAAGTGCCCCATGTCGGCATACAGGGCCTCGGCGCCAGTGACCGCGAGCACCACCGCCGCCAGTGAGAAGAACGACGTGGTGAAGTGCCCGAAGAGGAACGTGAGCGCGTACGTGGGGGACAGCGCCTTGAGGATCGACGGGTTGCTGACGATGCCGCGGATGCCCCAGGCCCCGATCACGATGAACCAGCAGGCCATCACCGGCCCGAACAGCCGCCCGACCGCACCCGTGCCCAGCCGCTGCAGCAGGAACAGGCCGACGAGGATCACCGCGGTGACGGGGAGCACGATGCTGCCGACAGACGGCGCCGCGACCTGCACGCCCTCGATCGCGGAGAGCACCGAGATGGCCGGGGTGATCATGCTGTCGCCGAAGAACAGCGACGCGCCGAACACCCCGAGCGCGGCGAGCATCAGCGCGACCCGCCGCTTGCTGGGCGCGCCGCGGCGGCGGATCAGCGTGATCAGCGCCATGATCCCGCCCTCGCCGTCGTTGTCGGCGTGCATCACCAGGGTGATGTAGGTGACCATCACGACGGCCACCACCGCCCAGAAGATCAGCGAGACGACGCCGTACACGTGCTCGGTCGTCACCTGAACGTGGTGCGGGTCGGACGGGCTGAAAACCGTCTGCACGGTATACAGCGGGCTCGTCCCGATGTCGCCGAATACGACACCCAGCGCACCGAGTTCCAGAGCGCCCCGCGCAGTGCCGCCCCTCATCGCCCTCCCAGCCGACCGTTGCCGCCCCGACAACCACAGCGTCAGACACCATGCGGCCGGCCGACGATGCTGGTCGCTCGCGTTACGCAGATGACACCCCACTGGTACCCCAGTGACGCGCTGTGGAAGCCCGTCACTTTATCGCGGTAAAGGAGTAATCATCGCGATAGGGGCTGGTTGTCACGGTACGTGGGTCGGCTGATCCGGTGGGTCAGGAGTCCGGTGACCCAGGGTGCTCCGGCCGCAACAGCAGGCAGCTGCTCGTGGCGGTTACGTACAGCTTGCCCGCGGCGTCGGTGATGCGGGCCTCGGCGAGCGCGGTGCGCCTGCCGAGGTGAACGACGCTGCCCTCGGCGGTAATGGGGCCGGTGCCGACCGTGACGGGGCGCAGGAACTTCACCGACAGGTCAAGGCTCGTGTAGAAGACGCCCACGGGGAGCAGGGTGTGCACGGCGCAGCCGCAGGCCGAGTCCAGCATGGTGGCGAATACGCCGCCGTGCACGGTGCCGAGCGGGTTGTAGTGGAACTCCTGCGGCGTCAGCCGGAACGTCGCGCTTCCCTCGCCGAAGGCGACACCGTCGAGGTCAAGCGCCCGCATGATCGGCGGCATCGGAATCGTGCCCGCCCCGATGGCGGCGAAGAACTCGGCACCGCTCAAGCCGGCGCCCGCGCGGGCGATCGCCACGGGGTCGTCCCAGGTGAACGTCCGCTCCCGCCGCTGCGCGGTCTCGGTACCTGGCGCTGTCGTCATAGCCACCTCGCAAAAGCATCTGGGTTTCCAAAAGCAACCTAGCATGCGTACCATGCCAGTCATGAGGCCGTATACCGCCTACGACACCGACGCGTGCTCGATCGCCAGGACGCTTGAACTCATCGGTGACCGGTGGACGCTCTTGGTGCTGCGCGACGTGGCCAACGGCGTCCGCCGGTTCGATGAGCTCGCCGGCCACCTGCGCATCGCGCGCAACGTCCTGTCACAGCGCCTCGCCCGGCTCGCGCGGGCCGGCCTCGTGGAGCGCACCGCCTACCGGGAGCCGGGCACCCGCGAGCGGCACGAGTACTGGCTGAGCGGCCCGGGGCGCGAGCTGATGCCGATCCTGGTGGCGTTCATGGACTGGGGCGACCGCCACCTCGCCGGTCCGGAGGGCCCGCCGGCCGTGGTGCGCCACGCCGACTGCGGCGCTCGCGTCAAAATCACCCTGACCTGCGAGGACGGCCACGAGCTGTCCGACCGCCCGAGGCTCCGCACCGAGCCGGGCCCCGGCAGCCGGATAAGGTCGGGCGCGACCTAGTCTGCTGCGCATGAGTGACTCCGCGCCCGCGTGGGTGGTAGCGGGCCCGCCCGGCGCAGGCAAGAGCACGGTCGCCCGCCTGCTGCTCGCGCGGCTTGACCCGGTGCCCGCGCTGCTCGACAAGGACACGCTGTACGGGTCGTTCGTGGCGGCGACCCTGGCCGCGGCCGGCCGTCCACCCGGCGAGCGCGAAGGACCGTGGTACGACGAGCACGTCAAGGTCCACGAGTACGCGGGGATGACCGCGACGGCCCGCGAGATCCGCTCCTACGGGTGTCCCGTCCTGCTGTCCGGTCCGTTCACCCAGCAGATTCACGACCGGGACCATTGGCGATCATGGGTCGAGGGGCTAGGCGGCGGAACGGTGCGGCTCGTCTGGGTCCGCGCGGACGCGGCCACCCTGCGCCACCGGCTCATGGCCCGTGGATCGGGCCGGGACACGGGCAAGCTCGCGGACTTCGCCGCGTTCACCGCCCGCATCCGCCTGGACGACGCCCCCGCCGTCCCGCACACCGTCATCGATAACCGCCTGACGGCCCCCACCCCACTGGAAGACCAACTAGCCCGGCTCGACGGAGAGGTGTACTGACCTCAGGTCGCCGGTGTGGCGCTCGCCGTCGCGCCGGTGGCCGGGGTGGTCGCGGGGGTGGTGGCCGGCGTCGCGCCCATCGTCGCGCCCGGGGAAGCGGCGCCGGCCGGAGTCGTCGCCACTGCCGCCGTCCCGCTGCTGTCCCAGGTCACCGAGAACGCGTTGCCGCCGGTCAGCGCGGAGGGCGTCGCCTCGGTGACGCCGGCGGCCGACACCATGGTCAGCGCGGAGGCGTTCTCGTTGCCGATGGCCGCGTTGTCGGCCGTGGCGTTCGTGAAGTTCACCGTGCCGAAGTTCGACAGCGGCAGCACGGTCCCGCTGCTCGGGGCCTCCGCGATCACCTCCGCCGAGCCGAGCTCTGCCGTATTGGACGTCTGGTTCGTGGTCTGCGTCCAGTTCTGAGTCGCGTCGGTCAGCGTCAACGTGAACGCGCCGCCGCCGTTCGCGACCACCGAGGCGCTCATCGCGTCGCCGGGGGCGACGGGGTTGTTGTAGAAGACCGGGGCGTTCGGGAACATCTCGAACCAGCCCTGGTACACGGCGGTGCCGCCGCTGCAGTCGGCCTCGGTGCCGGTCTGTTCCACGGTCGGCGTCCCGTCGCCGTCGAGGCCGACCCAGAAGCTGGAGAAGGTGTTCGCCGCGCCGCAGGTCACCGTCGGCTGCGTCCACGACGCCGACACGTTGGTGAACGCCCCCTGCGCGCCCGTCGCCGCGTAGCCGGACCAGTTCTGGCTGGTCACGGCGGCCGCGTTGGCGGCGTTGGCAGCGGGGGCGGGCATCATCGTGTAGCCGCCCCGGCCCCAGCCGCCGACTCCCGTCGTGGCGCCGGTCCCCGACGTGGGCCCGAGCGTCGAGACACTGGCCGCGTTGGCCGCGCGCCCGTCGTGGTTCGTCGCCACGGCGTAACCGATGACGAGCACGGGCGCGCAGGCGCCCGCCACGATCAGGGACACCCGCAGGGCTCTGCGTGATTGCGGCGAATTGCGGTGTGTTTTGCGGGAATTCACGAATCTGCTTCCCTTCCTCAGCGCTCCCCAAATTACTTAACCACGCAGGTCACACGGGCTGAGTCGGCAAATCGCCGGATCGATCCAGGCGAAATGTCCACAGAGCCAGGTTAGAGAAATGTCGATCCGCGCGCGGGCGCGAAAGAACCGCGAAAGAACTCGGTAACATCGGGCGCGCCGGCCGGTCGGGGCTAGGCCCGCTCCGCCGGAAGCCGGAACCACGTCGTGAGCCGCCCGTCGCCGCGCTCGTACCCCCAGCGAGTCGACAGCTGGGCCACGAGCACAAGCCCCCGGCCGTCCTCGGCGCACGGGTCCCTGTCTTCGCGGATAACCGGCCACGCCGAGCCGCCGTCGTCGGTCACCTCAACCAGGACCTCGCCGCGGGAAGCGCTGACGGTCACGGTCACGGTGACGGTTCCGCCCGGCAGGCGCGATTGGCTGTGCCGCACGGCGTTCGTCACCAGTTCGCTGCCGAGCAGGCAGGCGAGATCCGTGCCGAGTTCCTGCGCGGCGAGTACCCGGGCGATGAAGGCGCGCGCCCGCGGCACCTCTTCGGCGTGACCCGGCAGGTCCAGGCTCTGCGTCAGGTGATCGTCGCTGCGGGTCACCTGAGTTCCGGCCCGGGGCATGGCGGTCTCCCTGTTGTTCATTGTGAACTTTGCGGCGGCGCGAACTTTGCTGCGGCGGTGCTGAACCGTTGGGCTTACCGCTCTTACATTGCCGGATGCAAATAGCAAAATGCTACGTACAGCGGAGCTACACTCAATGACAGTTGTTGACTGTATGACGTGCAAGGATTGCGTGATTCGTCCGGTTCATGGCACCCTGACCCGTAAGCGGTTGTGAAGGGCATGGCGAAGAATGAGCGATATTCACGCGGTCGGCCCGACCGCGCTGCGCATGATCCTGGGCAAGCAATTGCAGGCGCTTCGCGAGAAAGCGGAAATGAGTTTCGACGAGGCCGCCGCGGCGATCCTGTCTTCGCCGTTCACCATTCGGCGGATGGAGCGGGCGGAAGGCGGCTTCAAGCCGCTGACCGTCAAGAGCCTGCTGATCGCCTACGGTGTCACCGACCCGGCCGAGATCGAGGCGTTCCTTTCGCTGTGCCGGGACGCGGCTAGGGCCGGCTGGTGGCACAGCTACGGCGACGTGCTGCCCGAGTGGTTCCGCACCTTCGTCGGACTCGAAGAGGCCGCCAGCCTCATCCGGGGCTACGAGCCGCACTGGGTCCCCGGCCTGCTGCAGACGAAGGACTACGCGCGCGCCAGCGTCAGGACCGGCTTCCCCGAGGCCCCGGCCGCCGAAGTGGAGCGGCGCGTCACGCTGCGCCTCGCCCGGCAGAAGATTCTCGACCGGCCCGATCCGCCGCGGCTGTGGGTCGTGATCGACGAGACGGTGCTTCGCCGCGCCGTGGCGACCACCGGCGGGCACGCGATGCGCGCGCAGATCGACCGGCTGATCGAGGCCACCGAGCGGCCGAGGGTCACCCTGCAGGTGCTGACCTTCTCCGCGGGGATGCACCCGGCGGCGTTCGGCCTCTTCTACCTGCTCCGCTTCCCGGACAAAGAGATGCCCGACCTCGTCTACGGCGAGACCATGACCAGCTCCTGGTACCTCGATAAACCCGCGGAGACGGCTTCCTACCTGGAAGCACTCGACCGCGTCAGCGCCCTGGCAGCGCCCGCCGACAGCACCGCGCAAGTCCTCCGCACCATCCGCAAGGAGATCTCATGACAAGTCACGTTTACAACGGAATGCCGGCCGAGGCCATCCGGGACGCCGCCTGGCGCAAGCCGTGGAGCGGCTCGAACGGTGGCGCCTGCCTTGAGGCGGCCAAGCTGCCGGGCGGCCGGGTCGCCGTCCGGCAGTCCACCGACCCCGAGGGTCCCGCCCTCATCTTCGAACCCGCCGAGATCCAGGCCTTCCTGGCCGGCGCCAAGGAGGGACTAGCCGACTTCCTGCTCTGACCAGGCAAGCAGCCAGGCAAGAAGCCAGGCAGAAAAAAGAAAGAGGCAGACCCGCCAGAGCGGACGTGCCGCGGCACGTCAGCGTTTCCGGGGGGCTCGTCTACGGGGGCGAGCCCGCCCGGCTAAGAGGAAGGCACGATGTCTGAGCAGACGGGCGCATGGCTGCGCCGAGAACGCGAGACACGCGGCTGGGACCGTCCGGAAATGGCTCGTCAGCTCATCGCGGCGGCCAGGTCGAGGGGCGGCGGGCAGATGCCCGGCGTCAAGAGCCTGACCCACAACATCTATCGCTGGGAGGGCGGGGACGGCGTTTCTCAGCGGTACGTGCTCGCCTACTGCGCGGCGTTCGGCATCGAGCCCGCCGACTTCCCCCGCGACCGTCGGCCGCCGTCCGCAATGTCCGCCAACCCAACCGCCAACCCAACGGCCGGCCCAACCGCCGACCCGACCCTGACCGCGGGCATGGCCCTGCCCGCGGCCGCGGCGCCCCGCGCGGCCGGAGTCGTCGCCGCCCGCGGGACGCTGACGGTCACGGCCGGCCCACCCGACCAGCTCGTGGAGCACGAAGTCCTCGCGGCGGCCCACGAGGCGAGCGAGCGGGCCTGGCTGGCGGAGCAGCGCGGCATCGGCGACACCACGCTGGAGCAGCTCCGCGCCGACGTCACCCGGCTGTCCCGCGACTACATGACCGCCGCGCCCGCTCCGCTGTTCAAGGAGATGCACCGGGTCCGCGGTCGCATGCACGAGGCGCTTGACCAGCGGCTCTGGCCAAGGGACACGACCGAAATCTACTTCCTGCTCGGCTGCCTCAACGGCCTGATGGGCTGCGTGGCCGCCGACCTCGGCCACCCGGCCGCCGGCGCGGAGCTAGCCCGGGCCGGATGGGCCTTCGCGACCGTGACCGGGCACCGCGGGCTCATGGCGAAGCTGCGGCTCGACCTGGCGGCCCTGTTCTACTGGGACGGCCAGGTCCCGCGCGCCGCCGACCTGGCCGCGAGCGGCCTCGGGTACCTCTCGGGCGGGCCGACCGCGGTGCAGCTGCACGCCCGGTACGGCCGGGCGGCCGCCCGGATGGGCGACGCCGCCGCGGCCCGGCGGTCCATCGAGGCCGCCCGCCTGGCCCGCGAGCTCGACTACAACGACGACCTGACCGCGATCGGCGGCGAATTCGACCTGTCGGCGGCCAGCGCCGAGTACCTCATCGGTTCCGTGCTCACCGACATACCGGGCGCCGAGGCCGAAGCGGTCGCGCAGCTTCAGCAGGCCGTCGACCGGTACGCGATCGGCCCTGGCCCCGGCGAGACGCACGGGTACGGCACCGCCGCGCTAGCCAGCCTTGGCCTGGCCGAGGCGCGGCTCGGCGCCGGGACGCTCGACGCGGCCGCCGACGCGCTCGAAGCCGTGCTCGACCTGCCGCCGAGCCGCCGGATCGACCCGATACCGCAGGGGCTCGCCCGGGTCCGCGCGGTCCTCGTCGCGGACGCCTACGAGGACGCGCCGCTCGCGCGCGACCTGACGGAGCGGATCGACGCGTTCGGCCGCGAGAGCGCCGGCCCCGAGACCGACGAGACGGACGACCTTATCGCTCGCTGAGCCGCGCCACGCCTCCGTAGATCCACAGCTTGTCCATGTTCACCGGCAGCTCGCCGTCGGGCCGCCACAGCGGCGACTGGACGAGGCCGGGCTCGACCAGATCGAACCCGGCGAAAAAGGCGGAGATCTGGTTGTGGCTGCGCAGCGTTACCGACGAGGTCGCCTGGTTGTACACGTCCATGGCGTCCGCCGCCGCCTTGCTGCGGAAGTCGCCGGTGACGTGCGACAGCGCGAGGTAGCTGCCGGAGGGAAGCGCGTCGCGCAGCGTGGCCACGAGCTCCGCCGGCCGCTCGTCGTCCTTGATGAAGTGCAAGACGGCGATCAGCAGCAGGGCGACCGGCTCGTCGAAGTCGATCAGCCGGCGGGTGGTCGGATGCGCCAGGATGGCCGCGGGATCGCGCAGGTCCGCGAGGACGATCCCGGTCGTGCCGGCCCCGGTGAGCAGCGCGTTGGCGTGCACGTTCACGATCGGGTCGTTGTCGACGTACACCACCTGCGCGTCGGGCGCGACGCGGCCCGCCACCTCGTGCACGTTCCCCGCCGTTGGTATGCCCGTCCCCACGTCGAGGAACTGCCTGATGCCAGCCTCGCCGGCGAGGAACCGCACCGCCCGGCCGAGGAAGTCACGGTTCACGCGGGCGATGTCGCGTATCTCCGGCGCGCGCTTGATGACTTCTCCCGCCGCTTCCTTGTCGGCCGCGTAGTTGTCCTTGCCGCCGAGATAGAAGTCGTACATCCGCGCCGGGTGCGGCTTCGTGGTGTCGATGTCGGCGGGGGCAAAACCGGTGTCCATCGATGACCTTCACTCTAAGGGGTTGGTCGGGTTCGTTCGGCAACAGTATCCCTCAGCATGGCCCCGATTCAGGCGGTCGGGAAGGCTACAGTCGCGGACACTTCGGTGCGGGGAGAAACGTAGCCGCCCTGACCTGGCATGGCGGCATTTGACTTCAAGCGCTCGAGGTATGTGAACCTGTCGGCATGACCGCGATGACGATCCAAGAGGTATCCCGGCGGAGCGGGCTGAGCGAACCGACGCTGCGCTACTACGAGGAAGTCGGGCTGGTCGGCCCAGTCGACCGGGACGAGCGGAGCGGGCACCGCCGCTACGGCGACGCCGACCTTGACGTGCTCCAGGCGCTCGCCTGCCTGCGCGCGCTCGGCCTGGGCATCGAAGACATGCGCACTTACCAGGCCAACCGCGTCCGCGCCCGCCGAGGCCAGCCCAACCGAGGCCAGCCCAACCGAGGCCAGCCCAACCGAGGCCAGCAGAGCCGGGCGGTGGCGGCCGAGCAGCGCGACCTGCTGCTGCGGCACGCCGACCGCCTCGCGGCGGAGATCGCCGCGCTGCACACCCGGCTCGACTACCTGCGCGAGAAGTCGGCCCTCTGGGACGCGCGGGCGCGCGGCGACGCCGACGCGGAGGCCGAGGCGCAAGAGCGGGTGCACGTCGCGCTCAGCCGCATGGACATGGAAATGGAGATCAAGCGATGAGCCAGATTCTGGTGACCGGAGCATCCGGGTACGTGGGCACGCAACTGATCGCGGCGCTGCTGCGCACGGAGAAGCAGCCCGTGCGAGCGCAGGTGCGCGCGGCCGCGCGCGAGGACGACCTGCGCGCGGCGGTCCGCCGGGCCCCGGGCCTCGAAAACAGCGACGCCGCCCTCGAGGTCGTAACGGCCGACCTCACCTCCGACGACGGCTGGAAGGCCGCGATGGCCGGCGCGGAAGAGGTCTACCACGTCGCCTCGCCCATACCGCCCGCTCAGCCGAAAGACCCCAACGAGCTCATCGTCCCCGCCCGCGCGGGCACGCTGCGCGTGCTGCGCGCCGCCCGCGCCGCCGGCGTCCGGCGCGTGGTGCTCACCTCGTCGTTCGTCGCGATCGGCTACACGCCGAAGCCGGACGCCGAGTTCACCGAGGACGACTGGACCGATCCCGACACGCCGGGCCTGGCGCCCTACCCGCTCTCCAAAACGGTCGCCGAGCGCGCCGCCTGGGAATGGGCGCGCACCGAAGCCGGCGACACCGAACTGGTCGTGGTCAACCCGACGTTCATACTCGGGCCGCCGCTGACGGCCGCGACGGGCTCGTCGCTGTACCTGATCAAGGCGATGTTCGACGGCTCGATGACCGTCGCGCCGCGGCACCGCTTCGGCATCGTCGACGTCCGCGACGTGGCCGACGCGCACATCCGCGCGATGAACACCCCCGCGGCCGCCGGAAAGCGCTTCATCGTCGTCTCCGACCACCCGACGATGAGCTACCTCGAGCTCGCCGACATCCTGCGCCGCCGGTTCGGCCCGCTGGCCGCGAAGGCCCCCACCGAAGAGGCGCCGGGCGACGACCTGCCCCGCCAGGTGATCCACAACGACCGCGCGAAGAACGAGCTCGGCTGGCGCCCCCGCCCGCTGGAGACGACGATCGTGGACACGGTCGAGAACCTGCGCGCCCGCGGCGACCTGCCCGGGTAACGAGACGCTGCCCCAGTAAGCCGCTCCCGTTCGGAACACTCGGGAGCATTATCCCGAACGGGAGCGGCCTGACTGCGGCCACCACCCGCCTTGCTCGTGGCCGGTGAAGCGTTTCTTCGGCCGTGGCCATGGGAGATGATGGGTATGGGACAGATCCGGGTGGGCACGGCGGGGTGGACCGACCGGTCGCTGATCGATTCTGGCTGGTATCCGGCCGAAGCCAGCGATCCAGAAAAGCGGCTCAAGTACTACGCCAGTCAGTTCCCGCTGGTCGAGGTCGACTCCGCCTACTACGCGCTGCCCGCGGAGCGCACCGCGGCGGCGTGGGCGGAGCGGACGCCGGCCGGATTCATCTTCAACGTCAAGGCGTACAGCCTCTTCACCCAGCACCCCACCCCGGTCAGGTCGCTGCCGACGGACCTGCGGGAAGCGGCGGGCAAAGCGGGCAAGGAACGGGTCTACCTCAAGGACGTCGACCCGGAAGTGACCAGCGAGGCGTGGGACCGGTTCCTCGCCGCGCTCGAGCCGCTGCGCCTGGCCGGCAAGCTCGGCGCGATCCTGCTGCAGTTCCCGCCCTGGTTCCCGATCTCGCGCGCGAACAAGCAGTACATCGTGGCCTGCGCGGAGCGGGTCGCACCGCGTCGCGTCTGCGTGGAGTTTCGCAACCGCACCTGGATGACCGAGGACAACCAGAAGGAAACCCTCGACTTCCTGTCCGGGCACGGGCTGCCCTACGTGTGCGTCGACGAGCCGCAGGGATACCCGAACTCCATTCCGCCGGTGCTCGCCACCACCAGCGACCTGTCCGTCGTCCGGCTGCACGGCCACTCGGACCACTGGGAAAGCAAGGACATCCAGGAACGGTTCCGCTACCGCTACAGCGACGAAGAGCTGCGGCGCTGGTCGGGCAACGTTCAGCAGCTAGCCGAGAACGCCAGCGAGACCCACGTGGTATTCAACAACTGCTACCGCGACTACGCCCAGGTCAACGGCCACCGCCTAGCCGAACTCCTCGGCCCGGCTTCGTAGCAGCAGGCAAATGAGTAACCCCAATGGCTGCTGGTGGGGGCGGACACTTCAGGCCGGCTGTAACGGCAACCACGGCGGGCAGCGCCGCGGTGCCGCACCCGGTCGGCGACCCAAGCCACAAACCCGAGCCAGCCGCGAACCGCAACCACCCTTTCCGGCTTTTTCCGCGACGGCCACCACTGACCGCGGGCGCGTCCGCTCATGCCACCACCCGCACGGTGGCCGAGAACGGGCGGAGTCTCCGCCCGCCACACTCGATATGCGGGGGACGGGATCCCTGCAAAAAAGATCGCGGGTCATCCGGGGCGGATATAGCCACCTGCGTCACGCAATCGTGTTACCGACCAGTAGATCCGGTCGGCAAATGCTGACAAAGCGCGGCAAGTCGCCGAGCTCGGCGGCGATTTCCCGCGAATGACCCGCAATCACGGCACCCAGCCAGCGGATGACCCGCGATCACCGCACCGGGCGGGATTTTGACCAAGACTCGATACACCCCTCGTCAGTAGTGATACGGGAAGCGGGTCCAGTCCGGGGCGCGCTTTTCCAGGAAAGCGTCCCTGCCCTCCGCCGCCTCATCGGTCCCGTAGGCGAGCCTCGTGGCCTCGCCCGCGAAGAGCTGCTGACCGACGAGTCCGTCGTCAATGGCGTTGAACGCGTACTTCAGCATCCGCTGGGAGGTGGGGCTCTTGCCGTTGATCTTCGCGGCCCACTCGAGCGCGACCCGCTCCAGGTCCGCGTGCGGTACTACCGCGTTGACCATGCCCATCCGGTGTGCGGCCGCGGCGTCGTAGGTGTCCCCGAGGAAGAAGATCTCCCTGGCGAACTTCTGGCCTACCTGACGGGCTAGATAGGCCGAGCCGAAGCCGCCGTCGAAGCTGGCTACGTCCGCGTCGGTCTGCTTGAAGCGCGCGTGCTCGGCACTGGCGAGCGTGAGGTCGCAGACGACGTGCAGGCTGTGCCCGCCGCCGGCTGCCCAGCCGGGCACGACGCAGATGACGACCTTGGGCATGAACCGGATGAGCCGCTGCACCTCGAGGATGTGCAGCCGCCCGCTGCGCGCCGGGTCGATGGTCGCGCGCGTCTCGCCCTCCGCGTACCGGTAGCCGTCCTTGCCGCGGATCCGCTGGTCTCCGCCCGAGCAGAAGGCCCACCCGCCGTCCTTGGGCGACGGGCCGTTGCCGGTAAGCAGCACGCAACCCACGTCGGAAGACATCCGGGCGTGATCGAGCGCGGTGTACAGCTCGTCCACCGTGTGCGGGCGGAAGGCGTTGCGCACCTCCGGCCGGTTGAACGCGACGCGCACGGTGCCGGAGTCACCCGTGCTTGGGTCAACCGCGCGGTGGTAGGTGATGTCGGAGAAGGAAAAGCCGTCAACCTCGCGCCACCGCGCCGGATCGAAGATCTCAGAAACCATGGGTCTCATTGTGGCCGACGCGCTCCTGGCGGCCTCGGGCGCGCCGGAGGCGAGTGCGGGAAAACTGCGCTCAGTTCGTCACGGTGATCGTCGGCGCGTGCAGGTACCAGCTCGCTATCAGCGATGAGACCTTCGCACCCGAGTTGAAGTCGACGCGCAGCCAGCCCGTGCCCGACCACGTCTCCACCGAGTAGCCGGCGTCCGGCACCGCCGTCACCAGCTGCACGGCGGCCCCGCTCACGTCCAGCGTGACGTCACCGCCGGCCAGCGTGTAGGCGTGAACCGCGCCGCCGGACGGTGAGGCGGAAGCGGTGGCCGCATTGGCTCGCGGTCCCGTCGCGCTCGCGGACGGGGTCGCCCCGCTCGCAGGCCGGGTCGCCGGGCCACGGGCGCTCGCGGTCGGCGTGACACCGGTGGTCGGGGTCACCGCGGGCGGCGTCACGACGGGCGGCGGGGCGCCGGTGGATGGCAGCACGGTGGCGTTGATCACCGGGATCCCCGGACCCACCCCGGCGTTTCTGACCACGACGTTCGCGCCGAGCCAGGCGACGCAAACGGCGCTCGCCGTCCCGGCGATCCAGGCCGCGAGGCCGACCGTGACCCGCACCATATCGGCAATAATGCCGCAAACGGCACCGGCGATACGTACCTTTCAGGTCATGGCTCGTGTGCTCATTGTCGAGGATGACTCGTACGTGCGCTCGGCGATGGCCGCCGACCTCAGCCGGCGGTCGCACGCCGTCCGCACCGCGGGCACGGCGCTCGACGGCATCAGGGAGGTCACCCACCATCCGCCCGAGGTGATCGTGCTCGACCTCGGCCTCCCCGACCTCGACGGCGGCCAGGCGCTGAAAATGATGCGCACGATCACCCCGGCACCGGTCATCGTGACCACGGCCCGCGACGAGGAGGCGGAGATCATCCGGCTGCTCAACGACGGCGCCGACGACTACGTGGTGAAACCGTTCTCCGGCGAGCACCTGGCCGCCAGGATCGCCGCGCTGCTCCGGCGGGCGTCCCCGGGGAGCGCACCGTCGGCCTCCGTCATCGCCCTGGCTGGGCTGAGCGTCGACCAGGCCCGGCGGGAGGCGCTGCTCGACGGCCGCCGCCTCGAGTTGTCGCGCCGCGAGTTCGACCTGCTCGCCTACCTGGCCGCCCGGCCGGGCACGGTGGTGTCACGCAAAGAACTGCTTACCGAGGTGTGGCACCAGGGGTACGGCGACGACCAGACCATCGACGTGCACGTGTCGTGGCTGCGCCGCAAGCTCGGCGAGACGGCGGCGCAGCCCCGCTACCTGCACACGGTGCGCGGCGTCGGCGTCATGCTCGACCCCCCGCGGGACCGTCCGTGAAGCAGTGGTGACGGGTAAAGCGGCCGTGAAGAAGCCAAGGCGCACGTCGGTCCGCACGACGCTCGCGCTCGTCTCGGTCGCGGTCACCTCGATGGTCGCGATCGCCTTCCTCATCCCGCTCGCGGTCATCGTCCGCGACGTGGCGCGGGACCGGGCGTTCACCACCGCCCAGCTGGCCGGGGCGGCGATCGAGCCGGTACTCAGCATCACCACCGACCGGACGACACTCGAGCGCGCGATCGTCAGCACCCCGGCGGGCGCGGACGGGCAGCTCGGCGTCTACCTCAGCAGCTTGCCGACCACGTCGGGGTCGGCCGCCAGCGGCGCGTTCGTCGGCGGGCCGCAGCACGTGAGCGCCGCGGACCTGCGCATGGCCACCACGGCGGCGCGGTCGTTCATCACCCCGGTGCCCGGCGGTTACGCCGTCCTCCAGCCGGTCGCGCTCGGCGGCGGGCGGCTCGCGGTCACCGAGGTCTACGTCCCGGCCGGCGCGGTGACGCGGGGCGTGGCCGCGTCGTGGGCGGTGATGACGGCCGTCGCGCTCGCGCTGATCGCCGTCTCCGTGATCGTGGCCGACCGCCTAGCGACCCGTGTCACCGGGCCGTCCCGCGAGCTGGCGGCGGCGGCGGCCCTGCTCGGCGGCGGCGACCTGACCGCGCGCAGCACCGCGAGCGGCCCGGCCGAGCTCGCCGCCGCCGGGTACGCGTTCAACACGATGGCCGAACGGCTGAGCAGGCTGATCACCGCGGAGCGGGTGATGTCCGCCGACCTGCCGCACCGGCTGCGCACGCCGCTGACCGCGCTGCGGATGAACGCGGCCGCCCTCGGTCCCGGCCGGGCCGCCGACGACACCAGGATCGCCATCGACCGGCTTGAGCAGCAGGTCGACCTGATCATCCGGGCCGCGCGGCGGCCGGGGCCCGAGGAGCCCGCCGGGTGCGACGCCGCCGCGGTGCTCGCCGACCGCTTCGAGTTCTGGTCGGCGCTCGCGGACGACCAGGGCCGCCCGTGCCACCTCACCGGCGCGGAGCGGCCGGTACCCGTGCCGGTACCGCGCTCCGACCTCGCGGCCGCCGCGGACGCGCTGCTCGGCAACGTCTTCAAGCACACCAAGGAGGGCACCGGGTTCGCCGTCACGCTGCACCGCGGCGAGGACACGGTGCTCGTCTTGGTCGCCGACGCGGGCCCGGGCATCGCCGACGCGGACGCGGCACTGCGCCGCGGCAGCAGCGGCGCCGGGTCGACCGGCCTCGGGCTCGACATCGCCCGCCGGGTCGGCGAGTCCACCGGAGGCGGCCTGAAGATCGACACCTCCGCGCTCGGCGGCGCGCAGGTTCAGCTGCGGCTGCGCACCGGGTCGCCCGTGCTGGACGCGCCCGGCGCCCGCCGGGGCCGCAGGCGCCGCTTATCGCCCCATGAGCCGCGCCTTAAGCGCCGCTTAAAGCCGGGAGCGCGGGTGAATGCCCTCGTTAGCGTGTCGCGGGAAAAGCTACTTTCCTGGGAAAGGTCACCCGATGTCACGTTCGCACAGGCGACGCGGGCCACTGCGGCCCGTACCACTCACCGCGGTCGGCGCAGCCGCCGCGGTAGCCGTCGCCACGGTCCTTCTCACTCAGAACGGATCGGGTGTGACCCTCCATGACGCCGCCGATTCGGCCGCTCCGCTGACGGCCAGCTATCAGGCGGGCAGCGGCTGGGGCACCGGCTACAGCGGGCAGTACACCATCACCAACCCGGGTACCAGCGTGGTCACCGGCTGGACCCTCGCCTTCACGCTGCCCGCGGGCACGGAGATCAGCTCGCTCTGGAACGGCTCGTACACCGACCACGGCAGCCAGGTCACGGTGACCAACGACGGCTGGGACGCCACCGTCCAGCCGGGTACGACCGCCACCGTGGGCTTCGTCACGAAGTCCGCGGGCACGGCGGGCCAGCCGACCAACTGCACCATCAACGGGGCTTCGTGCCAGGGCGGCACCACGGCGTCCGCCCCGTCGGCGTCGGCCGGCGCAGGTTCAACAAACACAGGCCCGGCGAGCACGGGGCCGGCCAGCACGGGGCCGGCGAGCACGGGGCCGGTCGGGTCCGCGAGTTCCGCGCCGAGCGCGGTGCCAACAAACACGGGCCCAGCGAGCACGGGGCCCAGCGCCTCGACCCCCTCGACCAACCCGTCGTCCGGGTCGCCCTCGGCGGGCGTGGCCGGATTCGCGCCTTACGTGGACACGAGCCTGTACCCGCCGTTCAGCCTGGTCTCCACCGCGGAGGCGACCGGCGTGAAGCAGTTCAACCTGGCGTTTGTCGTGGCGGGCACCAGTGCTTCAGGAAACACGGGAGGCTGCACGCCAGAATGGGGCGGCGTGACCGCCATCGGCGCCGACCCGGTGGCGTCCCAGATCGCCGCGCTCCGCGCGATCGGCGGCGACGTGCGGATCTCCTTCGGCGGCGAGGCGGGCAGCGAGCTTGCCGTCACCTGCACGAGCGTATCCCAGCTGCAGGCCGCCTACCAGCAGGTCATCTCGGCGTACGACGTCAACAAGATCGACTTCGACATCGAGGGCGCGGCGGTGGCCAATACCGCGGCCAACGTGCGCCGCGACCAGGCGCTCGCCGCCCTGCAGGCGCAGGACCCGGGCCTTCAGGTGTCGTTGACGCTCCCGGTGCTGCCGTCCGGCCTCACCGCGGACGGCGACGCGGTGCTGACCGGCGCGGCGCAGGCCGGCGTCAAGATCTCCGCGGTGAACGTGATGGCGATGGACTACGGCGACGGCGCCGCGCCGAACCCGAGCGGCCAGATGGGCACCTACGCGATCGACGCGGCGACCGCGACCGACGCCCAGGTCGCCTCCGCGCTCGGTATCAGCGACGCCGCCGCCTGGTCCAAGGTCGCGGTCACCCCGATGATCGGCGTCAACGACACCAGCGACGAGATCTTCACGGTGGCCAACGCCCAGCAGCTCGCCGCGTTCGCCGCGAGCAAGCACCTGGCCTGGCTGTCCATGTGGTCGGCGGCCCGTGACACCGAGTGTCCGGGCGGCGCCCAGAGCTTCGCTCAGCCGACCTGCAGTAGCATTGCCTCGACGCCCCACGAGTTCATGGGTGCGCTGGGCGCCTACTAGTACGACATGTGCTTCCTCACCTCGGCTGCATGGTTGTTGATAACGGCGAGGGCGGTTGGCCCACCCGCGGCAGCCAGGCCGCAGGGCGGGCTGGCGCCGCCCGCCGCCGGGCCCCTTTCCCGACCCCGGTCACGCCCGCCTGCCCGCGTGATCGCGGGTCAACCGAGGGAAAAGGCAGAGACAGCGCCCATTCCAGCTAGGCAAAATAGAACAAAGTACCATCAAATGCGCCGCCCAGCTGTGATCGCGGGTCAAAAATGGCGATATCCGCCCCTGATGACCCGCAATGAAGAAAACAGCCGGCCGGGGCGTGGGGCAAAGCGCCGCAAAGCACCGCAACCGGGACGGTGCCGCGGGGCCGCTGCCCCGGATGACCCGCGATCCCGGCGCCCGCCAGCCGGCGGGCGGCCGGGCCCGTGCTCACCGGGACGGAAAGGCTCCCCCTCCGCGTTCCGTTATCGCCACGTTATTTAGGTCAGAGCCAGTTTTCGTGTTATCCCCTCACCGACACCGACAGCCGCATCACCCGCCTTATCGGCAGCTGCCACGGACGCACCGGATTTGGGCAGGGGGTTCGGTCAGGCCTGGATCGCGTACAGCGCGTCGTCGTTGCTGCCGATGAAGACGAATCCGTTGGCGAGCACCGGGGTGCCGAACAATTCGGCGTCGCCGGGGGCGGTGAAGGCCCATACCGGATCGCCCGACCTGGCGTCGAGCGCCTGCAGGGCGAGGGCGGTGGTGTAGTAGACCCGGCCGGCCGCCACCGTCTGGCCGAATATCCCGGTGGCGGCGGCCGTCTTGGCCCATAGCTGCTTCTTGTTCGCGGCGCTGATCGCGTGCACGGTGCCGTTGTTATCCCTGACGTAGACCACGCCGTCGGCGACAACGACATTGGACTCCATGCCGCTACCCGGATGGTAGACCCACAGGACCTGGCCGTTCGTGGCGTCGATCTTGTACAGCGCGCCGGCCAAGGTACCCACGTAGATGCTGCCGCTGTCGATCGTCAGGCCCGTTCCCGGCAGGTCGTCGCTGGCGAACACCTGGTTGCGCCAGACCTCGGCGCCGGTGGCGGCGTCAAATGCGTAAACCATGCCGAACGCGTCGATCGTGTAGAGGATGCCGGCCGCCGTGTTCAGCGCCATGACGTAGGGCTCTTGCGTGGCGAAGCGCACGCCTTTCGCGCCCGTGGCGGCGTCGTAGGCCTGCGGAGAAGAGGTGGTGCTGCCGAAGATGACGTTGCCGCCGTCGACCGCCCAGGTCCGCTTGTAGTTCGCGGGAGCGCTGGTATCCACGTCCCAGGCCCGCTTGCCGTCGGCGACGTTCAGTGCGTAGAAGTGGCCCGCGCTGGTGGACAGGCAGACCACGTCGCCCACGACCTCGGGAGCGACGGTGACCGATCCGGCGGGAAATGTCCAGGCTTGCCGTCTAGTCGCGATGTCAACCGCGTAGACGTTGTTGTCGGTGCTGGCGACGCACACCAGGCCGCCCCCGGCCCCGGCGTTGGCCTCGACGGCGTTGTCGGTGCGGAACTTCCACGCCGCCGTCCGCTGCGTCCCCGCGCCGAAGTACTGCGGAGACCTCCCGGTTGGCTGCCCCGATCCCGTCGACCCCGGTCCCGTTGACACCGACGTGCTCCCGGCCCCCGTCGAAGGCGAGCCACCCGCCGAACGCGAGTTGAGCACGCAGCCGGCTGCGCCGCCGATGACCGCGACACCCCCCACGCCCGCCCCGATGAGCAGGCCGCGGCGGCTGGTGCCACGAACCGTCACCGACCGCATGGGTACCGCGAGCCCGCCCGCGGCGAATCCGCGGTCAGGAGCGCCCACGCCGCCGCTGTGGTCGCGCGAATCGCCGCCGGGGCCGCCGCCTGTGACCGGGCCGCCGCCCGTGACCGGGCCGCCGCCCGTGACCGCGCCGCCGCCCGTGACCGGGCCGATGCCGTGGGTCGGAGAAGGGTCGGTGGCCGGGGAACGCGCCGAGTGCCGCCCGCCCGCGGCGGGCGGCCAGGTTGACGCGGACGCTCCGGGGCGGGAATGCGCCGCGGCGCCGCCGTTTCCGCCCCAGGCGCCCTCCACGTGCGTGCCCGGAGCCACTTGGAGGCCCTCGATCTGCGCGCTCAGCGCATCCTGCTGCGCCTGGATCACGGTGGCGACGGCCGACGGCCAGAAGACGGCGGGCGACAGGCCGAGCCGCTCGGCGGTCGCCGTGCTGTGCGCCGCGACCCGAGCCAGGTCCGGTCGCTGCCGCGGGTCCTTGGCCAGGCAGGCCTCGACGAGCCCGCGGATATCAGCGGGAACCGCCCCGAGGTCCGGCTCCCCGTGCACGATGCGGAACATCACCGCCGCCGACGGCGCGCCCGCTGCCACCCGGAACGGCTCGGCCCCGGACGCGGCGTAGGCGAGGACGGAGCCAAGCGAGAACGTGTCGCTCGCCGGCCCGGTCTCCAGCGCCTGCACCTGCTCGGGGGACATGTAGCTGAGGGTCCCGATGATGGCGCCGGTGGCGGTGAGCCGGGTGTCGGTGACCGCCCGGGAGATGCCGAAGTCGATGACCCGGGGTCCGTCCAGCGCCAGCAACACGTTGGCCGGCTTGAGGTCGCGGTGCACCAGTCCGGCCCCGTGGACGGCGCGCAGCGCCTCGGCCAGCCCGGCGGCGAGCCGCCACACCGCGGGGAGCGGCAGCGGACCGTACCGGGTGACGATGTCGTCCAGTGACGGCCCGGGAACGAACGCGGTCGCCAGCCAGGGCGGGTTGTCGTCGACCCCCGCCGCCACGACGGGCGCGGTGTACCAGCCGCTGACCTTCTGCGCGGCCTCCACCTCGTTGCGGAACCGCCGCAGGAAATCCGCGTCCCGGCAGAGTTCCGCGTGAATGACCTTGACCGCGACCATCCGGCCCGCCAGCGAAGACGCCAGGAAGACCTGTCCCATGCCGCCCGCTCCGAGCCGTGCGAGCAGCCGGAACTCCCCGACCGAGCGCGGGTCAGTCGCACTCAACGAGTCCATCTCGGTTCAGCTCCCGTAGCGGTCCGCCGGCACGAGAAGAGACTATTGCGACGATGAGCCAGAAATTCGGGAAACGGCTTTACCGTCAGTCCCGTTGTACAGAGGCCACTACCCGAAGTCGGCCATGGCATCGACAGCGGAAGCCCGGGCGGCCCGCCGGGCGGGCAGCACGGCGGCGAGCAGCGCCGCGACGGCGCCGACTACGACGAACACCCCGATCTCAGCGAACGGGATCGATATCACGCCGCCGCCGTAATGCTTGATGAACGAGTCCACCAGGGTCCAGGCGAACGCGGCACCGAGGCCGACGCCAAGCACCGCCGCGAGCAGGGCCATGTAGAGCGCTTCGGTCATCAGCATCCGACGGAGCTGGCCGCGGGTCAGGCCGAGCGCGCGCAACAGCGCCGACTCCCTGGTCCGTTCGATCACGGACAGGGTGAGCGTGTTAGAGATGCCGAACAGGGCGATCAGGAGCGCCAGTCCCAGCAGGATGCCGAACAACGCGAGGATCTCGTTGATTGCGCTGGATACCGCTGCCCGGTAGTCGGCCAAAGTGGTGACGGTCAGCAGCGGATCGTTGGCGATCGCCGTGTCGACCGCGTTCCGTGACGCGGCGGTGCTCACGCCGGAAGCCCCGTTGATCAACACCGACTGCGCGCCATCCGGCCGGAACCCGCGGGTGAAGTCGGGCACCGACAGCAGGACCCCGGGCAGTAGGCCGCCCGCGCGCTTGTAGACGGCCGCGACCCGCAGCCGCTCGGCGCCGCCGTCGGGTGTGGTGACGACTATCGTGCCGCCCTGGCCCGCGTGCAGCCGCGTGACCTGGCTGCTCTCGATCGCGGCCGCGCCTGGGCCGATTGCCGTGATCGACCCGGAGACCATCGTCGGCGTGACGTTCACCCCGAACGCGTTCTGGCCGATCGCGCCGACGTCAGTTCCTCCGGCCCCGTTCACCGTGGCCTGCAGGTCGTAGGTGGGCGCCACGACGCCGAGCGCGGGCGAGGCGGTCAGCGCACTGACCACCCGCTGCGGTACGAGCTGACTGCCGCCGTCGTTGATACTGCCGACGGGTCCGGCCTGGACCACGTAATCGAACGGGTACTGCTGGGTGATCTTCTCGTTGCTGGTGGCTTGCGCCGACGAGATCACGGAGGTGAATGCGGTCATCAGCGTGAGGCCGATGGTCAGCGCGGCGGTGGTCGCCGCCACCCGTTGCGGGTTGCGCCGGGCGTTGGCGGTGGCCAGCCGCACCGCGGGGCCCGCGAACTTTCCTGGCAGCCACCCGAAGAACGCGATCATCGGCGCGACGATCAGCGGCCCGAGCGCGAGCACGGCCACGAAACACAGGAGTCCGCCGACCGTGATCTCGACGTACCCGGCGTGCCGCGTTCCTTCAGCCGTGACGAGCAGGCCGGCGACGGCGAAGACCGCGGCGACCGCCGCGCGCAGCCCGCCGATCCGCCCGCTGTCGGGCTGCTCGTGCTGGCTGCTGAGCGCCGCGACGGGCGCGACGCGGGTGGCCGACCGCGCTGGGAGCACGGCTGCCACCAGGGTGACGGCGGTCCCGGTGATCATGGCGATCGCCACCGTCGACGGGGCCAGCACGAGCGGACCGGACGGGATGGCAGCGCCGAAGGCGGCGAACAGCCGCTGCAAGCCCCAGCCCAGGCCAAAACCCGCGACGACGCCTGCCGCCGAGGCGATCAGCCCCACGATCAGGGACTCAAGCAGCATCCCGCCGAACACCTGGCGGCGCGTCGCCCCCACGCACCGCTCGAGCGCCAGTTCCCGGCCGCGCTGGGTGACGAGGATCGTGAACGTGTTGTAGATGACGATGCAGGAGACGACAACCGCGATGATCGCGAAGGCCAGGATGGCATCCGTGAGGCTCTGGGTGTTGGCCCCCGCCGCACTGGCCTCCGCGGTGGTCAGTTGAGCGCCGGTCTGCACGACGTAGCCGGACACCCCGGCCAGCGCGCCGATCCTGGCGGTCAGCGCGGCCTGCGAGACGCCAGGCGCGGCCCGCGCGACGATCTGGTCGTAGCCGGGCCTGCTGGTGACGCTGAACGCCGTGGCCGTCTCGAAAACGGTCACCGTGGAGTTGCCTGCCCCAGGGTTCACGCCCAGGTCAACCGTGCCGACGAGGCGGAACTCGCGCACCCGGCCGCCGTGGTCGACAACGCGCACGACCTGGCCGAGCCGGAAGTTCTCGTCGGCCGCGGTGGCCTTGTCCACGGCCACCTGGTTCGCCGACTCGGGAACGTGTCCGGACGCGACGGTGAAGCCGCGCAGCGCGGGATCGGCCGCGAGGTTGATGCCGAGGCCCGGCAATCCGCCATTCTCGATGGCCTTTCCGTTGCCGCCGAGCAGCGCCGCCTGGCCGATCAGTCGCCCGGCGGCGGACGCGACGCCAGGTACCGAGCTGATCTGGGCTAGCACGGACGTCGGCACCGTCGGGTCGTTGACGCTGCCGGGCTGGTTGCTGGCGGATGTCCGCGGGGTCACGGCGACGTCCACGTTCTTCGCGCCCGCGGCGAAGCCGCCGAGAAAAGCCGCGTTTATCGAGGCGCCCATGACCAGGGTGCCGGTCACGAACGCGACGCCCGCCGCGATGGCGAGCGAGGACAGCGCGAGCCGCGCCTTTCGGTACCGCAGGCTGGCCAGGGCGTTGCGCAGCATCTGACTCACTCCCCGGTCTGCTTGAGGAAGTCGAGCACGGACTCCGGCGTCGGGGCGCGCATCTCACCGCGGACCCGGCCGTCCGCCAGGAACAGGACTCGGCCGGCATAGCTGGCCGCCACCGGATCGTGCGTGACCATGACCACCGTCTGGCCGAATTCGCGGACGGACGCGCGCAGGAAGCCGAGGACTTCCGCTCCGCTCTTGGAGTCGAGGTTGCCGGTCGGCTCGTCCCCGAACACCACGTCCGGCTTGGTGATCAGCGCGCGGGCGCAGGCGACCCGCTGCTGCTGACCGCCGGACAGCTGGCTCGGCCGGTGATGCAGCCGGTCCTCGAGTCCCAGCGACCGGATGACGGCATCCCACCACGCGGGATCCGGCTTGCGTCCGGCCAGTTCCAGGGGAAGCAGGATGTTCTGCTCGGCGGTCAGGGTCGGCAGCAGGTTGAACGACTGGAAAATGAACCCGATCCGGCGTCGTCGCAGCAGGGTAAGCGCGCGGTCACCCAGGCCGGAGATCTCGGTGCCCCCTATCCGCACCGATCCGCTCGTCGGGGTGTCCAGTCCGGCCAGGCAGTGCATCAGCGTGGACTTGCCGGACCCGGACGGTCCCATGATCGCGGTGAACTCGCCGACGCCGAAGGTTGCCGTCACGCCGTCGAGCGCACGGACGGCGGTGCCGCCGGAACCGTACGTTTTCACGAGGTCAGTCGCTTCGAGCGCGGCGCGCGGCGGGGCCAGTACGGGAGGCTCCATGGCTGGTCTCTCCTCATTCAGAGGGCCGTATAACGGCGGCGCATCGCCGCCCGCCCCGAACGTTATGGGCCGCGCCCGCCGCGCCGCGTCGTCCGCAAGGACGAACAAGGGCGGGCACGGAAGCCGCGCCTCCTCCGGAAGGAGGAACGAGGCGGCGCGACGCTCAGGACCCGTGCGGCCGCACCAGTCCGGCATCGTAGGCGGCGACCGCGGCCTGAAGGCGATCGCGCACGCCGAGCTTGCCCAGCATGCTCTGCACGTGGCTTTTCACCGTGGTCTCGGCCAGGTGGAGCTTGGCGCCGATCTCGGCGTTTGACAGTCCGCGGGCGACGAGCAGCAGCACATCGGCCTCGCGCGCGGACAGCAGGTCCCTGATCTGCTGTCCGCCGTCCCTGGTCGCGGCGGGGTCCTCGGCCATCGTCTCCAGGAGTCGCCGGGTGACCGACGGCGCGAGGATGGCCTCGCCCGCGGCGATCACCCGCACCGCCTCGATCAGCTGGTCGGCGGTTGCCTCTTTCAGCAGGAAGCCGGACGCGCCGGCTCTCAGCGCCTCGGTGACGTACGCGTCGAGGTGGAAGGTGGTCAGGATCAGGACCTTGGTGGGCACCGGGACGGTGCCGCGAAGCAACGCCCTGGTGGCCGCGACGCCGTCCAGCAGCGGCATCCTGATGTCCATCAGCGCCACGTGCGGGCGCAGCCGCCGCACGGCCTCGACCGCGTCGGCGCCGTCGCCGGCCTCGCCGACGACCTCCAGGCCCGGCTCGGACTCGATGATGGCGCGCAGGCCCGAGCGGACCAGCGCCTGATCGTCGGCGATCAGGACGGTGATGGTCACGGCGCCTCCTGCCCGGGCAGGGGGATCGACGCCTCGACCTCGAACCCGCCGCCCGGCCGGGCACCAGTGCGCAGGGTGCCGCCGTAGGCGGCTACCCGCTCGCGCATCCCGACAATCCCGTGGGCCGCGCTCGAGGCCGGGCCGCTGGGTCCCGTGCCGTCGTCGTGTACCGAGACCCGCACCGTTCCCCGGCTTCCGTTGATGGTCACGCCGGCCTTCGCGCCCGCCCCGGCGTGCTTGAGCACGTTGGTCAGCGACTCCTGCACGATCCGGTAGACCGCCAGCGCTATCCCGGGCGGCAGGTGCATCGGCTCCGCCTCGAGCCGTGTCTCCAGGCCGCCCGCGCGCAGGCTCGCGACGAGCTCGCCCACCTGCTCGAGCCCGGGCTGCGGGCTCAGATCTGCTTCGGCGTCCGGGCGCAGCACGGCCAGCACGCCGCGCATCTCCGCGAGCACCTGCCGGCTCGCGGCCGAGATCCCGCTCAAAAAGACCGGGACAGCGTCCGGGTTCGACCGGGTCGAGCGGGCCGCGGCCTCCGATTGGATCGCGATCAGGCTGATCGAGTGGCCGATGACGTCGTGCAGCTCGCGGGCGATGCGCAGCCGTTCGTCCATGACCGCCCGCGCGGCACGCTCGCCCTCCTCCGCCTCGAGCCGCGCCGCGCGGTCCCTCAGCTCCGCCACGTAGTTGTGCCGCGTTACGACGTAGTCGCGCCGCGTGCGGAGTGCGTACCCCAGAACCCAGCACGCGGCGACCAGCGCCCCGAAGGTGAACGGGCCCCAGGGGCCACTCGGGTTGCGCGCGTCCGGAGCCACGGCGGCCACGGCCAATGCGGTCGCGGCGACCAGCACGGCGGCTGCGCCCTGCAGCGTCCGGCCGAGCTCGGCCCCCTCGCCGCCGCGCCCGTAGAAGCCGAGAGCGTAGGCGGCGCAGTACATGCCGACGCTCGCCGAGCCGGACGGATAGCCGACGGCGAGCATGAACACGCCAAGCAGCGTCACCCCGGCGAGCACCGCGGTCGGCGCCTGCCGCCGGGCGAACAGGAGAAGTCCCTGCCCGACGGCGAGCGGCACGATGACGCTGTGGGGCAGCCATGGGGCGACCCGGTCCCAGGACCCGGAGGCGGTGGCGAGCCCCGCGGCCACGCAGACGGTCGCGTCCACGGCAAACTGGGTCGGTCTCCACACCCGCACAGCCACCATCATGCCCTCGATCAGGAGGCCAGGACGAGGAGCCACTTCGCGCATGTCAACGACGCTAAGATCCACCCGAGCCCGTCGGCCTCGGCCGAACGGAGGAAACCAGGCGCCGCGCCGCGCCGACGCTCCTCCTTAAGGAGGAGACGAGGACCGCTCGTCCTCACCGAGCAGGAGGCGCAACCTGGCCAGCGCCCGCATGCTCTGCACCTTCACCACCCCCGGCGACAGGTCCAGCAGCTCCGACACCG
>Ga0102924_1000633_pt1 | contig 43287 bp, 40 predicted proteins | sample PaiPotPPM11metaG_FD_80116 | JGI IMG/M metagenome (GOLD analysis project Ga0102924, IMG submission 80116) | Iron sulfur acid spring bacterial and archeal communities from Banff, Canada, to study Microbial Dark Matter (Phase II) - Paint Pots PPM... ...
ACGTCCAGCGGCACCATGGGCGGCACGCGCTCGGGCGACTTGCCGCGCCGCCGCTCGACGCGGACGAACGCGACCCCGGCGGCCACGCCGAGCACCGCGGCGGTCACCGGCCCGGCCGGGCCGCCCCCGCCGGTGGCCTCGATCAGCGCGTACGTGATCCCGGTCAGCGCCAGCGCGGCGAGCGCGGCGCCGGCCACGTCGAACCCGCCGTGCGCCGACGGGTCCCGGCTCTCCGGGACGTGCCGCGCCGCGACCGCGATGACCAGCACGGCCAGCGGCAGGTTGAGCAGGAAGACCCAGCGCCACCCGGCGGCCTGCACGATCCAGCCGCCCAGCAGCGGGCCCGCGGCCCCGGCCACCCCGCCGAGGCCCGACCAGGCGCCCACCGCCCGCGGCCGGTCCTCGGCGGCGAACGTGCCCTGGATGATCGCCAGCGAGCCGGGGGTGAGCAGCGCCCCGCCGACGCCCTGCAACGTGCGCGCCGCGATCAGCACGCCGATGTCCGGCGCCAGCCCGCACAGCGCCGACGCCAGCGCGAACCAGGCCACGCCCGTGATGAACACCCGGCGCCGGCCGAGCCGGTCGCCGAGCGCCCCGCCCAGCAGGATCAGGCCCGCGAGCGTGAGCGTGTAGGCCGTGACCGTCCACTGCAGGCCCCCGAGCGAGGCCCCCAGATGCCGGCCGATGGTGGGCAGCGCCACGTTGACCACGGTCGCGTCCAGCATGGCCATGCTCGAGCCCAGCACCGTGGCCAGCAGGACCCAGCGCCCGGCCGGCTGGCTCAGCCGGATCGACGGCCCGGGATCCGAGGTGACAGCGGCCATCCTGCGATGGTGTCAGACGGCGGGCCAGGAGTGCGAGGGCTCATCGGTCTGCATCCGGTCGATGTACCCCTGCGTCATCAGGCGCAGCGCCTCCCGCCGGTCCGGGCCGCGGCCCCGGCCGGACAGCGCGCGGACCGCGTCGGTCTGCCAGGTCGCCCCGGTTCGCGCGGTCAGGCAGCGCTGCTCGATGATCCCGAGCAGCCGCTCCGCGTCGCCGGTGTCCACGCCCCAGCGGCGCAGTCCGTCGGCGGCCATCGGCAGCAGCCGGCGCAGCACCAGCTCGGTCACGGGAACCTCGCCCAGGCCGGGCCAGTACAGCTTGGCGTCGATGCCGTGCCGCGCCCCCTGGGCCAGGTTGTCGGCGGCCGCCGCGAACGACATCTGCGTCCAGACCGGCCGCTCAGCCTCGGCGAGCGCGCGGACGACCCCGTAGTAGAACGCCGCGTTGGCCATGATGTCGGTGACCGTCGGGCCGGCCGGCAGCACCCGGTTCTCCACCCGCAGGTGCGGCAGGCCGTCCACCACCGCGTACACCGGGCGGTTCCAGCGGTAGATCGTGCCGTTGTGCAGGGTCAGCTCGGCGAGCTGCGGCGCCTGGCCGCCGTCCAGCACCTGCACCGGATCCTCGTCCTCGCACAGCGGCAGCAGCGCGGGGAAGTACCGGAGGTTCTCCTCGAACAGGTCGAAAACCGAGGTGATCCAGCGTTCGCCGAACCAGACCCGGGGCCGGACCCCCTGTTCCTTGAGCTCGGTGGGCCGGGTGTCGGTCGACTGCTCGAACAGGATGAGCCGGGTCTCCCGCCACAGCTCCCGCCCGAACAGGAACGGGGAGTTCGCGGCCACGGCCACCTGCGGGCCGGCGATGGCCTGGGCCGCGTTCCAGTAGCTGCCGAAGGCCTCCGGGGTCACCTGCAAGTGGAGCTGGGCGCTGGTGCAGGCGGCCTCGGGGGTGATCGTGTCGATGTGGGTGAGCAGCGGCTCGGGTCCGTCGATCCAGATCCGCATCTCCTCGCCGCGGGCGGCGAAGATCTGCTCGTTCAGCAGCCGGTAGCGCGGGTTGGCCGACATGGCCTGGCCGCCGACGTGGCTTTGCCGCAGCGTGGGCAGGATGCCCACCATGACCAGGCGCGACCCGGCCTGGCGGGCCCGCTGCTCGGCGTGCTCCAGGCTGGTCAGGACGCCCTTGCCGAGCTGGGTCAGGGCGTCGCCGACCAGCAGCCGCGGCGGCACGTTGATCTCCAGGTTGAACTGGCCCAGCTCGGTGGCCCAGTTGGGGTCGGCCATCGCGCCGAGCACCTGGGCGTTCTTCATCGAGGGCTGGCCGGCCTCGTCGACCAGGTGGAGTTCGATCTCCAGGCCTACCTGGCGCGTCTCGCAGTCGAACCGGGCCTCCCGCAGCATCCGTGCGAACACGTCCAGGCAGCAGCGCACCTTCTCCCGGTAGGTGTGCCGGTCTTGCTGGCTCACGCTGATTGACGGGACATCCCTGCCCAAATCTCCAGCCCCTCCCACGCGCCTGGCCGCAGGCCAGGCACTGCCCCAACCTTCGCACGCCAGAAGGCCGATGACCAGGTCAGATTCCGGCCGGGATGTGTGGCCTGGCGCGGCCTCAGGCCGGGCCCCGGCCTGAGGCTGCGTCCCAGTCGAGCAGCGGCCCGTCGGGGACGACCCGTGAGGGGTTGATGTGCGAATGCGTGGTGTAGTAGTGCCGCTTGATGTGGTCGAAGTTGGTCGTGTCCCGGAACGCCGGACGCGAGTAGAGGTCGCGCGCGTAGCCCCACAGGTTCGGGTAGTCGGCCACCCGGCGCAGGTTGGCCTTGAAGTGCGAGTAGTAGACCGCGTCGAACCGGGCCAGCGTCACCCACAGCCGCACGTCGGCCTCGGTGAGCTGGTCGCCGAGCAGGTAACGCCGGGTGTCCAGGCGCTCCTCCAGCTCGTCGAGCACCTCGAAGATCCTGGTCACCGCGTCGTGGTAGGCGGCCTGGCTGGTGGCCATGCCCGCCCGGTACACGCCGTTGTTGACGTTCGCGTAGACGGTCGCGTTGATCTCGTCGATCTCGGCCCGCAGCGCGGCCGGGTACAGGTCGAGCCCGTTGGACCAGGCCCCGAACTGGGTCTCGAGGTCGATGGTGAGGTCGGGGAAGTTGTTGCTGACGATGCGCCCGGTTTCGCGGTCCCACAGCACCGGGACCGAGATGTGCCCGTCGTACCCGGGCTCGGTCGCCTCGTAGGCCTCGCGGATGAACGCGAACCCGTTGACCGGGTCGAGCGAGTGCCCCGGCCCGTCGCGGAACGCCCAGCCCCGCCCGTCCCGGACCGGGTCCACCGCGGACAGCGAGATCACGTCCTCCAGCCCGAGTAGCTGGCGCACGATCGCCGACCGGTGCGCCCACGGGCAGGCCCACGAGATGTACAGGTGATACCGCCCCGCCGCGGCCGGGTAGCCGCTGGACCCGTCCGCGCTGATCCGCCCCTGGAACGGGTACGCGGGCCGGACGAACTGGCCGGCCGTCGCGTCCGGCGCAGGCTGCTTGCGCTTGAAGTTCCCGTAGTCGCCGTAGGTCTCGAAGTCGACCGGGCTGGCTCCCCCGGCCTGCTGCGTGGTGGTCATGTGGGGGGAACCTCGTCGTCCGGCCCGCCATTCCGGACCCGGCCCGCTCCCTCCCGTTCTGAATATTCTGCGGGCTCGGCCGTCGGATCACGGCGCGCGAGCTCGACCGCCTCGGCCTCGGGCATCGCCCGGCCGCGCCGGTCCGCCGCGCTGAACGGGCCCTCGCCCAGGGCGAGCCGGACCTCGGCCACGGCCTTCTGGAACCGGGCCAGGTCCGGGCCGAGCACCGGCGCGCCGATGGCCTCGCGCAGCGCCTGGGACGCGCCGAACAGGACCGCGGCCCGTTCCATCAGGCCGGCCGCGGCGTCGACCCCGGCCAGTTCCTCGAGGCTCTCGGCCACCGACCGCCGCTCGCCGATCGCCTGGGCCAGGTCGAGGCTGCGCGCGTAGCAGGACCGGGCCTCGGCGTAGTCCTTCCGGGCCGCCGCGACCAGGCCGAGGTTGGTCAGCGCGACGCAGGCCAGCCGCCGGTCGCCCACCTGCTCGGCCAGGGCCAGGGCCTCGGCGTGCGCCTGTTCGGCCCGGTCGCTGTCGCCGGTGTTGTGCCAGACCGTGCCGAGGTTGGTCAGCGCCCCGCCGACCAGCTTGCGGTCACCCATCCGGCGCGCGTTGTCCAGGTGCTCGCGCAGGCGCGCGGCGGCCAGGTCAAAATCACCCTCATTGAACGCCACCACGCCGAGGTTGCCCAGAATGAGCGTCGCCCGGCGCAGGTCGCCGGCCTCGCGGAACCGGGCCATGCTCTCGGTGTAGTAGGCCGTCGCCTGCTCCTGGTTGTCGGTGTGCAGGGCCAGCCGGCCGAGGCCGCTCAGGCACCGGGCCATCACGTCGGAGGCGCCCGCGCGCCGGGCCAGCTCGAGGGCCTCGACGTACATGGCCTGCGCGGCCGGGTACTCGCCGCGGATGTGCGCGGCCGCGCCCAGGTCGCCCAGGCAGCTCGCGGTACCCCGGTCGTCGCCGAGGCGGCGCCAGATGGCCAGGCTCTCCTGCTGGTAGCGGAGCTGGGCGTCGTGGTCGGACTGGACGTAGGCGAGCTGGCCCGCCCCGTCCAGGGCGATGGCCCGCAGCCGCGGGCTGGCCCCGGGCCCGGCCCCGGCCAGGGCCGCGTCCAGCCAGCGCCGGCCGAGGCCGGCGTGCCCGCGCACCACCCAGAACGGGGCCAGCGACCCGGCTAGCGTGAGCGCGGGCTCGGCATCGGGCTGGGCCAGCCCCCATTCCAGCGCGGCCCGGATATTCTCCACGTCGGTCTCGAGCAGGTCCAGCCAGGCCCCCTGATCGGGGCCGTCCAGGTCGGCCTGGGCCGCGTACCCGCCCAGCCAGCCGAGCTGGCGCCGGCTCAACTCGTCCAGTTCCCCGGCCCGGACCAGCTGCTCGCGGGCGAACTGGCGGACGGACTCGAGCATGCCGTAGCGCATGCTGCCGCAGCGTTCCTCGGTGGTCAGCAGCGAGCGGTCGACCAGCGCCGACACGGTGTCGAACACCGCCTCGGCGGGCAGCCTCTCGTCGGGCAGGACGACCTCGGCGGCCTCGAGCGTGGCCCCGCCGGCGAACACGGCCAGCCGCCGGAACGCGACCTGCTCGGCCTCGCTGAGCAGGTCGTGGCTCCACTCGATCGCCGCCCGGAGCGTCCGGTGCCGGGCCAGGCCGCCCCGGCTGCCGCCGGACAGCAGGCGGAACCGGTCGTCGAGCCGCGCCGCGAGCTGCCGGGCGGTCAGCGCGCCCAGCCGGGCCGCGGCGAGCTCGAGCGCGAGCGGTATGCCGTCCAGGCGGCGGCATATCTCGCGCACCGCGGCCGCGTTGTCGGCGGTCAGCGAGAACCCGGGCCGGGCCAGCCCGGCCCGGTCGCGCAGCAGGCGGACGGACTCGGCTTCCGCGAGCGCCCGCGGGTCCTCCTCGGCCGGCGGCGGCACGGTCAGCGGGGGTACCGGCCAGGTGGCCTCCCCCGCGACGTTCAGCCGGCTCTGGCTGGTGGCCAGGATGACCAGCTTCGGGCAGTGCCGGAGCAGCAGGCTGACCAGGCCGGCGGTCTCGTCCAGCACGTGCTCGCAGTTGTCGACGATGACGAGGGCCGCACGGTCGCCCAGGTGCGCCGCGATCGTCGCGTCCAGCGGCCGGCCCGGCTCTTCCCGCACCCCGAGGGCGGAGGCCACGACGGCGGTGACCAGGTCGGGCACGGTCACCGCCGCGAGTTCGACCAGCCAGACCCCGTCGGGGAACCGGCCCGAGAGTTGCGCGCCGGCCCGGATGGCCAGCCGGGTCTTGCCCGAGCCGCTGGGCCCGGTCAGCGTGAGCAGCCGGGACAGCCCGAGCAGCTCGAAGATCGTGGCCAGCTCCGACTCGCGGCCGATGAACGAGGTGGTCTCGGCGGGCAGCCAGCCCGGCCGGGCCGGGGCCGGCCCGGTGTCCGCGCGGCCGGCGGCGGCCCGTCTCCCCGGCGCGTCCTGCGCCCGCGCCTGGCCCTCGGCGGCTTGGCCGACCACGGCTTGGCCGACCACGGCTTGGCCGACCACGGGGCGCCAGTCGAGTTCGTGGTTCTGGCGCAGGATGGCCTGGTGCAGCCGCTGGAGGGCGGGATTCGGGTCGATGCCCAGCTCGTCGGCCAGCCGGGCGCGCACGTCCTGATAAGCCGCCAGCGCGTCGGCCTGCCGGCCGGACCGGTACAGCGCCAGCATCCGCTGGCCGCACAGCCGCTCGCGCAGCGGGTGGGCGGCGACGAGCCCGTCGAGCTCGCTGACCAGGCCGGCGTGGCGGCCGCAGGCCAGGTCGGCCTCGACCCGGTCCTCGATCGCGGCCAGCCGGGCTTCTTCCAGCCGGGCCACGTCCCCCTGGGCGAAGGCGAAGTCGGCCACGTCGAACAGGGCCGGCCCGCGCCACAGGCCGAGCGCCTCGCGCAGCCCGGCCGCCGCGGCCTCGGGCCGCCCGGCGGCCAGGTCGTCCCGGGCCGCCGCCACCAGCCGGGCGAACCGGTCGGCGTCGAGTTCACTCTCGCCGAGCGTGATGCGGTAGCCGGGCGGCTGCGTGGTCACCGCGGCGGAACCCCCGCCCCCGCCCAGCGCGCGGCGCAGCCGGGAGACGTAGACGCGCAGGGTCGCCGTCCAGTGTGCCGGGGGCTGGCCCGCCCACAGGTCTTCGGCCAGCCGCTCGGCCGACACGACCTGCCCGGCCGACAGCAGCAGCCGGGCCAGCAGGGTCCGCTCGCGCAGCCCGCCCAGGTCTCGGACGAGCCCGTCGTCCACGACCTCGACGGACCCGAGGATGCGAAACTCCACGATGGATACCTACTCCCCTGCGGGGCTGCGCTCATCGTAAGCGGACATTTCATCCCGTGCACCCGGCATCGGGCACCACCCTCTGATTCCGGATACGCGCGGGGGGCGTTACTGGCCGGCGAACCAGGCCGGGCCGCGGCACGCCTTCGACACCGAGCAGGTGTGGACGGTCCTGGACGGCGGCGCGAGCGTCCATATCGACGGCCAGGTGGTGACCGTCGGCCCCGGCGACACCCTGATCTTCCCGGCCGACGTGCTCCGGCGGATCAGCGCCGACCCCGCGGCCGGCTTCGCCGCCATCGCCGTGGCGCCGCCCGGTTCGCGCGCCTACACGCCCGACCGCGACAAACTGCTCCCCGGCTGGGTCGCCTGAGCGCGGCTGGTCCAGGGCCGCGAAACGGCCCGCTCACCAAAGGTGCTCCTGGGGCGAGCGGAGGTTGCGCAGCGACGTCTCGAACGCGGCCAGCCGGGCGCGAACGGTCTCAGCCTGGTCCGCGCCGGCACCGTCCGGGTCCTGCTGCTCGTCGATCGCGAACCGCAGTGACCGCAGGTGCCCGAGCGCTTCGACGGCCCGGGCCCGGTCTTCGGATTCCGCGGCGGCCTTGCGCAGCGCGTCCAGCGCCCGGGCGAGGTCATCGGCGCGGCGCTGGATCTCCGGCCAGCGGGCGCCGCTAGTCCCGGCGGCCTCCGCCTCGGGCCGCAGCGCCGCGCTGATCGCCTGACCGAGGGCCGATCCCTGCTCAATCGCCTGGATGGCGCCGGACAGCCAGCCGCCGATCACCACGGAGTCGGGCCCGGTGTAGGGCCCGAACCGGCGCCTGACCAGTACCAAGACGACGACGCCGATGACCGCGACGGCCGCTATGAGGATCCACAGCCAGGTGAGCGACGACCCGGACCCGCCGCCTGACGCTACCGAAATGATCGCGAACGACATCAGCCACCACGCTCTCGGTCAGGCCACGCATGCCGGTTTCCCCCCTCATTGAAACAAAGATCGCGCCGGCGAAGAACCCGCCGCCCCCGCCCGCGCGTCCTAGGTGTCGCCGCCGGGCCGGACGAACGCGTGGACGTGCTCATCGGCCCAGCCGCCGGGCTTCCAGTACGACCGGCGCAGGGTCCCCTCGAGTTCGTACCCGGCCTTCTGCGCCACGCGGCACGAACCGCCGTTGGCCACTTCGTGATGCAGCTCAACCCGGTGCAGGCGATGCGCGGACCAGGCCCAGCGGGCCGCCCATGAGGCCAGCCTGGGGGCCAGGTCGTACCCGCGGGCGGCCGGCACGATCCAGTACGAGACGTCGGGGTGGACCCGCGGCTGCTGACGCCGGGCCAGGTCGAGACGCTTGACCGCCACCGATCCGAGCAGCGTCTCCGCGGTCACCGCCCAGCTCGCCAGGCTTCCCCTGGACCACCCCGCCTGCCGGCCGGTGAGCCAGGCGCGGACGTAGCCGGTGTCGGGCTCGGGCACGTGCGTCATCCAGCGGATGATCTCCGGGTCCCGGTACGCCTCGAGCACCGCGTCGTGATCGTCGTCGCGCCAGGGCCGGAGCTGAACCTCGCCCAGGCCGGGAACCTCGCCCAGGCTGAGCACCTCGGGCCGCAGCACCGTCTCCACGAATTCACCCTAACGGGGCAACCAGGCCGCCTTGATATGCGGCGGCCATCCGGCTGACCGCCTCGGCCAGCAGCGCGGGCGAGGTGCCCATGTTCAGCCGCGCGAAGCCGCGGCCCTGGGCGCCGAAGCCGGGGCCGTTGCTGAGCGCGACGCGGCCCCGGGCCAGGAACGCGGCGGCCGGATCGTCGCCGAGGCCGAGCGCCCGGCAGTCTAGCCAGGCCAGGAAGCTCGCCTCCGGCGCCACGTAGCCCACGCCGGGCAGGCGCTCGGCGAGCAGTGACGCCAGCCGCGAGCGGTTCTCGTCCAGCTGCCCGAGCAGCGCATCCAGCCAGGGCAGCGACCGGGCGAACGCGGCGACGCTCGCGGGCACCCCGGGCTGACCGGGGATCAGCGCCTCCCAGCGTTCCTCGATCGCGGCGGCGAGCCCGGCCGACCCGGCGACCGCGACGCCGCATTTGAGCCCGGGGATGTTCCAGGCCTTGGAGGCCGAGGTGAACGCGAGGCAGCGTTCGGTCATTTCATGATCAAGCGAGAGGAACGGCACCTGCTGGGCGCCGGTCAGCACCAGTGGCGCGTGGATCTCGTCGACCAGCAGCGCCTTGCCGTGGCGCAGGCAGAGGTCGGCCGCCGTGATGAGCTGCTCGCGCGACCAGACCCGGCCGGTCGGATTGTGCGGGCTGCACAGCAGGTAGGCCTCGACGCCGTCGGCGGCCAGCGCCCGGTCCAGCGCTTCGGGATCCAGGTCGTAGCGGCCGTCCTCCAGCCGCCGCAGCGGCGCCTCGACCACCCGCCGCCCGGCCAGCCGCAGCCGGTAGAAGAACGGCTGGTACACGGGCGGGTTGATCACGATGCCGGCTCCCGGCGCCGTGAGGGCCAGGATCGCCTCGGCGACCCCGGTCATCACGTCGGGGATCGCGTAGACCCGGGCCGGGTCCGGCGACCAGCGCAGGCGCTGCCCGGCGAACGCCGCGAACGCCTCGCCCAGCTCGCCCCGGTGCCCGTAGCCGCAGTCCCCGAGGGCGAGCGCGGCGGTCGCGGCCTCGACGATCGGCTCGGCCAGGTCGAAGTCCATCTCGGCCACGAACGCCGGCAGCACGTCCGCGGGGTGGGTCCGCCACTTGTGGCTCTGTCGCTTCCGGAGCGTTTCCAGGCGGCACTGTCCGAGCACGGGGTCCACGCCGCGATCGTAACCCGGCCCCGGGGTGCCATCATCGGGGCATGAACCGTATTACGCGGGCCCGGATTCCGTGGGCGCGGCGCTGTGGCTGAGGACTGGGCCAGGCCGGTGGTGCACTGGGAGATCGTGGCCCGCGACGCCGAGGGCCAGGCCGCGTTCTACCGGGAGCTGTTCCACTGGGAGATCGGCGACGGCCCCATCAGGCAGATCTCACCCGGGCTCGGCGGACCCGAGCCCGGGCCGGCCGGGCACATCCGCGGTGGTGACCGCAGCGGCGTGATCCTCTACGTTCAGGTGCGCGACCTGCGGGCCTCGCTGACCCGGGCGCAGGAGCTAGGCGGCGAGCTGGCCACCGAACCCTTCGACGTGCCCGGCGGCCCGACGATCGCGGCCGTCAACGACCCCGAGGGCAACCCGCTGGTCCTGGTCCAGCAATAGCCGCCGGCGACCGGGCCAGCCGCACGCCTCGCCGGGCTAGTCGGTCTCGGCCGGCGGGGAGCCGGCGGCGACCAGGTTGCCGACGACGTCGGTCCCGTTGACCGGCTCCAGGGACGTGTAGCCCACCTCGTCGTACTCGCTGAGGTCAAGACCGGTTTGCTCCTCGCCGGGGGTCACCCGCAGGCCGACCGTGTGGTCGATGACCCAGAGAATGACCCAGGTCACGACGAACGGGTAGGCGATCGCGATCGCGGCCAGGGCCAGCTGGCGGCCGAACTGGGTCAAGCCGCCGGCCTCGCCCGCGGCGTTGACGGCCAGGCTGGCGAAGACGCCGGTGAGCACGACGCCGATCGCGCCGCCGACCATGTGCACGCCCACCACGTCGAGCGAGTCGTCGTAGCGCAGGATGTCCTTCAGGTGAATGGCGGCGTAGCAGAGCAGCCCCGCCGCGGCGCCGATGATGATCGCGGCCCAGGGGGGCACGTAGCCCGAGGCCGGGGTGATGGCGGCCAGCCCGGCCACCGCGCCGGCGGCGACGCCGATGCCGGACGGCTTGCCCCGGTGCCGCCATTCGACGGCCATCCACACGATCATCGCCGTGCACGCCCCGAGCTGGGTGTTGACCAGCGCGTAGGCGGCGACGGTGCCCGCTGAGGTCGCGCTGCCCGCGTTGAAGCCGAACCAGCCGAACCACAGGATCCCGGCGCCGAGCAGGACCAGCGGTACGTTGTGCGGCCGGTCAAGCTGGTGGCTGCGCTTCAGGTAGAGGCCGGTGGCCAGCGCCGCCGCACCCGCCAGCTCGTGCACGACCGAGCCGCCGGCGAAGTCGATCGCGTGCAGGCCGCCGGTGCCGAGGAACCCGCCGCCCCACTCGGCGTGCGCGAACGGGCTGTAGACCAGCAGCGACCACAGGCCGATGAAGACCAGGTAGCCGCGGAACCGCATCCGCTCGCAGAACGCCCCGGCGATGAGGGCCGGGGTGATGACCGCGAACTTCATCTGGAACGCCATGTACACCAGCGCGGGAATGGTGGGGGCGAAGCTGTTGGGCGCGCCGCCGACGTTGTGCAGCAGCACGTTGCTGAGGCTGCCGATCACGCCCCCGTGATCTTTGCCGAACGCCAGCGAGTATCCGATGATCACCCACAGCAGGCTGACCACGCCGATCGCGACGAACGACTGGACCATCGTCATGATCACGTTCTTGGCCCCGACCAGCCCGCCGTAGAACAGCGCCAGCCCCGGCATCATGAACATGACCAGGGCGGTCGAGGTCAGCATCCAGGCAGTGTCACCAGCATTGATGTGCATGCCAGCCTCCAGAGTCCGCAGCGCCATTGGCGCGGATGATTGCGACACCGTAGCCCATCACGGACCCCCGCCGCCGAAAGCACAAGGACACATTTGGTTAACACCTGGGCCGGCCGCCGCTCCGGGACCAGCGCTTATCTGCCAGGCGCCGGCGAGTGCGCGCCGGTCCGGTCAGTCCAGCGGGAAATAGCGTTCGGTGGCGACCGAGGACCGATCGACCTGCGCCATGAACGCCTGCGCCACCGGATCGTGCCCCCACCGGGCGTCACACGCGTCCGCGTCGGCGGCCGAGCGCCACAGGTCGATGACGATCCAGCGGCCGTCTTCCCCCCGGGCTGTCGTCCGCCGCAGCAGGCCCGGCTGCTGATAGGCGAACTCTTCCTGGAGCCGGCGGTCGGCGGCCAAGAACGCCGCCTCGTCCGCACCCGGGGGCAGCCGGAACCTCATGATCTCGATCACGCCTGCAGCCTAGGCCCGCGCCGGAGCCTACGACGCCGACCTGGTCAGTGTGCCGGGGCGCCTGCGTCACCCTACTCGGTTCTGTGTTCGATAAGTGCCGTGATAGCAGTACTTATCGAACACAGAACGTCCCGTGCGCGGAGTGAGCCGACGGCCGGGGCGGTTGGTGGCGCACTGATACGTTTTCGGATAATCTGCTTTCGTGATACCGGAGGACGTGCCCGGGGCCCTGATCCTGGAACTCCAACGCGCGACCCATGCCACCCTGCACGCCCTGGCCGAGCGGCTGGCCAGCCTGAACCTGAACGCCTCGGAGATCAACGTGCTCGCCAGCCTGGCGGACGGTGTCCCGCGCAGCGTCGGGGAACTCGTCTCGGACACGGCCACCAAGCCGACCACGCTGACCAGCGTGCTCGACCGGCTGGTCCGCAAGGGCCACGTGACGCGCGACCTGGACCCGGCCGATCGGCGTTCGTTCCGGGTATCGCTGACCAGCGACGGCCGCCACGTGGCCGGTGCCTGCCGGGCCGCCCTGGGTGAGCTCGAACGCACGGCGCTCGCCGCGGTCAGCCGGGCCGACCAGGACGGGTTCCGCGCCGTGGTGCGCGCGCTGGCCGGAAGGGCCGATGAACAACAAGGAGCTGAGCCATGACTCACGCCGACCCCGCCGAACTGGCCGAGATCCTCGATGAGATCTTCCCGCCCCATGGGCCGGGAGCCGTCCGCGACCGCGAGTTCCGCCACCGTCAGCACGTCCACCTGGCGTTCCTCGCCGTGCGCCGGTACGGGACCGCGCGGGCGGCCGACCAGATCAGCGCCTGGATCCGGCATCTGACCGCCCACGCGCCGCAGAAATACCACGCGACGGTCACCCGCGCCTGGACCGAGATCGTCGGCCACCACGTGGCGGCCGACCCGTCCGTCACCGATTTCGAGGTCTTCGCCCAGCGCCACCCGGCGTTGCTGGACAAGCGGCTGCTCACCCGGCACTACACGGCCGCGGCGCTGGCTTCGCCGCTGGCCAGAACCGGATGGGTGGAGCCGGACGTCGCCGCCTTCCCGTGGCGGTGAAAACTGATATCATTATAACGTAACGCCGTCAACGCGGGCCGCGCCGGCGGGGGTGGTCCCGGCCGCCTGCCCGGCCCGGGGGCGGCACCGCGGGGCAAGGTGATATCACTGTGGACAGTAACCCGTGAGAGCAGCTCGGGGATCAGCGACCGGAGGCCGGCCCGTGAGCGCAGGCACCGGCGGTGCCGCGGACACGGTGCCGCGGCCGGGCCCGGAAATCCGCGAGTTCCCGGCGGCGGCGAGATCGGGCTGGCCGGTGCTCGGCCTGGCCGCGGCCGCCGCGGTGGCCGGAATCGTGCTCGTGTCCGTGGGCATCTGCGCGCCGGTCACGACGCTGATCGGCCCCGGGATCGCGCTGCTGGCCGCGGCGGCCGGGGTCGCGTCCGGCCTGACCGCGGTGGGCCCCGGTGATTCGCGGGTGGTCCAGATCCTCGGCCGCTACGCCGGGACGATTCGCGCTGAGGGCCTGAGCTGGGTGAATCCGGCCGCCCGGCGGCTGCGAGTGTCCACGAAGATCCGTAACCACGAGACCGCCACGGTGAAGGTCAACGACGCCGACGGCAATCCGATCGACATCGCGGCCGTGGTGGTGTGGCGGGTCGCCGACACGGCCCAGGCGGTCTACGGCGTGGACAGCTTTGTCGCGTTCGTCGCGGTCCAGGCCGAGACCGCCCTCCGGCAGGTGGCCAGCGACTACCCCTACGACGACCACGGCGGCGACCGGCTCTCGCTGCGCGCGGGCGCCGGGGAGGCCAGCACCCGGCTCGCCGCTGAACTGGCCCAGCGGGTGGCGCCGGCCGGGATCAAGATCATCGAGACACGGTTCACCCGCGTCGCCTACGCCCCGGAGATCGCGCACGCCATGCTGCGCCGCCAGCAGGCCGGCGCGATGGTGGCCGCCCGCCAGAAGATCGTGGACGGCGCCGTCGGCATGGTCGAGGCGGCCCTGGCCCGGCTCGACGCCGACGGGTTCGTGGAACTGGACCCGGAGCGCAAGGCGGCTATGGTCAGCAACATGCTCGTGGTCTTGTGCAGCGACCATCCGACCCACCCGGTGGTCAACACCGGCACCCTCTACCACTGACCCGGCAGGCGGACGCGTGCCCACCGAGCGAAAGAACATCCTGCTCCGGCTGGATCCGGCGGTGCATGACGCGCTGGCCCGCTGGGCGGCCGCCGAGATGCGCAGCACCAACGCCCAGATCGAGGTCGTGCTGCGCCGGGCGCTCGCCCAGGCCGGCCGGCTGCCGACCCGGGTCACCCCGCTGCGCCGTCCGGGTCGCCCGCGCAAGGAGCCGGCCGAGTAAGCCCGGCGAGGCCCGCCCGCCGGCCGCCGGCGGCACCCCGGCCGGGTGGCGTCGGCTCACCCGGTCGCTAGCGCATCGTTAGCGCATGGCTACTGGCGGGTTGACACCGCCTGGCCACTGGCATTTCACTGACGCACGTGCGCCGCCGTCTGGCCAGGGCCGCTTCTCCCCCCCTAGTGCGGCCCTCCCAGCGGCGGGCACGGGACTAACCTCAGCCCGGTTAGGGCAGATCCCCGCATACGGGGCGGGTCAGGCCAGCATCCGGCGCAGACCGCGCGATCAGGGTCAGGTCTGATTACTATGGACATGGCGGGAAGACTGCTGTATGCTTGCCGGGTTTCTTACGATACAAACGATCTTAGGACGTTTATACCGATAAGTGCGGCAGGCAAGTTTCATCCCGCCCGGGCAGATCCGGTCGTTGCGGTGGCGGGAGGATCGGGTGGAGTTTGGCCTGCTGGGGCCGTTGCTGGTACGGGTCGACGGGGTGCCCGTACGGGTGTCGGCCGGTAAGCAACGGGTGCTGCTGGCCGGGCTGCTGCTCCGCACCAACCAGGTCGTGGGCGTGAACGACCTGGCCGCCGCGGTCTGGGAAGGCCCCCCGCCGGGCTCGGCCCGGGTGACCCTGCAGAACTACGTCAAACGGCTGCGGCAGGCCCTGGGCCCGTCGGGTTACCAGCGGATCGTGACCCGGCCGACCGGGTACCTGATCGACGCCGCCGCCGACGAGCTGGACCTGACCAGGTTCGTCCGGCTGCAGGCGGCCGGGCAGGCGGCGGCGCGCGCCGGGCGGTGGGACGACGCGTCGGCGCAGCTGTCGGCCGCGCTGTCACTGTGGCGAGGCGCGCCGCTGGCCGACGTGCCCTCGCACCGGCTGAGACAGCACGAGGTACCGCGACTGAGCGAGATGCGTTTGAACGCTCTCGAGTTGCGCATCGATGCCGACCTGCACCTGGGCCGCCACCTGGAGGCGATCGCCGAGCTGCGGCCGCTGGTCGCGGCCGAGCCGCTGCGGGAGCGGCTGCACGAGTTGCTGATGCTGGCCCTGTACCGGTCCGGCCAGCAGGCGGCGGCGCTGACCGCCTACCGGCGCGCCCGGCGGCAGCTGGTCGACGAGGTCGGGATTGAACCCGGGCCCGCCCTGCGCCAGCTCAACCAGCAGATCCTGCGGTCCGACCGGGGCCTGCTGCCCGCCTCCGCGGCCGTCGTCACCGCCGGCCCGCCGGCCAACCCCGAGCCTCCGGTCGCGCCGGGCCGGGCGGCGGCCCGGCGCGCGCGCGTCGGCCCGGCGGCGCCGCGGCCGGCCATGATGCCGAGCGCCGTGCCGGGCTTCACCGGCCGGTCGCTGGAGCTGCAGGCCCTGTCGGCCATGATCAGCCAGCCCGCGCCGGGCAGCCCCCCGGTCCTGATCACCGCGATCGGCGGCACCGCCGGGGTGGGCAAGACCGCGCTGGCCGTGCACTGGGCCGGGCTGGCCGCCGCCCGGTTCCCCGACGGGCAGCTCTACATCAACCTGCGCGGGTTCGGCCCGTCGGCGCAGCCGCTTTCACCCGGCGAGGCCCTGCGCGAGTTCCTCGAAGCCCTGCGCGTCCCGGCCAGCCAGGTCCCGGGGAGCCTGGAGGGGCGCCGCGCGCTGTACCGCAGCCTGCTGGCCGACCGCCGCGTCCTGATCCTGCTCGACAACGCCCGTGACCCGGCCCAGGTCCGCCCGCTGCTGCCCGCGACCCCCGGCGCCCTGGTCCTGATCACCAGCCGCAACGAGCTCACCGGCCTCGTCGCCGCCGACGGCGCGCGGCCGCTCAGCCTGGACGTGCTCACCGAGACCGAGGCCCACGAGCTGCTCGCCGGGCGGATCGGCGAGGCCCGGGTCGCGGCCGAGCCCGCCGCCGCCCGGGAGCTGATCGGCCTCTGCGCCCGGCTGCCGCTGGCCCTGGCCATCACCGCCGCCCGCGCCGAGGCCCAGCCCGGCTTCCCGCTCGCCGCCCTGGCCGCCGAGCTCCGCGACGCCCGCGGCCGTCTCGACGCCCTGGCCACCGGCGAGGACGTCACCGACGTGCGGGCCGTGCTCTCCTGGTCCTACCGGAACCTGCCCGCCCCCGCGGCCCGGATGTTCCGGCTGCTGGCCATCCACCCCGGGCCGGACATCACGGCCCCGGCCGCGGCCAGCCTGGCCGCGCAGAGCCTGCCCCGGGCCCGGGCCCAGCTCCGCGAGCTGACCCGCTGCCACCTCCTGGCCGAGCCCGCGCCCGGCCGGTACGCGTTCCACGACCTGCTCCGCGCCTACGCGGCCGAGCGAGCGCGGGCCGAGGACCCCGAACCCGAACGCCGCGCCGCGCTGGAACGCAGCCTCGACCACTACCTGCATACCGCGCACCGCGCGGCCATGCTGCTCAACGCCCACCGCGGCCCGATCACCCCGCACCCGGCGCAGCCCGGGACGCTGCCCGAGCGCCTCGGCGGGCACGCGCAGGCGCTGGCCTGGTTCACCGCCGAGCACCAGGTGCTGCTGTCGCTCATCGGCCTGGCCGGCCGGGACGGGTTCGACGAGCACGCCTGGCAGCTGCCCTGGGCCCTGTCCGACTTCTTCAACTGGCAAGGGCACTGGCACGACCTGGCCGCCGTCCAGGACGGCGCGCTCGCCGCCGCCCGGCGCCTCGGCGACACGGCCACGCTGGCCGACGTGCACCGCTCGATCGGCCAGGCCCACTACGGGCTGTGGGCCTGGGATGCGGCCCGCACCCACCTGGCCCAGGCCCTCGCCCTGTACCAGGAACTCGGCGACCGCCCCGGCCAGGCGCGGGCCCACATCAGCCTCGGGCACGTGATGGACCGGATGGGCCGCTACCGCGAGGCGCTGGGCTACGCCCGGCAGGCGCTGAGCCTGTTCGAGGCGGCGGGCAACCGGCCCGGCCAGGCGCGGGCGATGAACAACATGGGGTGGTACCTGGCCCGGCTCGGGAACTACCAGCAGGCGCTGGTGCGCAGCCACCAGGCCCTCGGCATGCAGCGCGAGGTCGGTGACCGCTGCGGCGAGGCGCACACCTGGGACAGCCTCGGCTACGCCCACCACCATCTCGGGGAGTACGCCCGCGCCGCCCGCTGTTATCAGGAGGCCATCGGGCTCTACGTCGACCTGGGCGATCGCCACGGCCAGGCCGAGACCCTGACCCGCCTCGGGGACATGCGCCGCGCCGCCGCCAGCCCGCAGGCCGCGATCGAGATCTGGCAGCAGGCCCTGGACATCCTGGACGCCCTGCAGCATCCCGACGCCGAGCACGTCCGCGACAAGCTGGGCCACGCCGACGCGCTGGTCACCTCGGTGTCCGGCAGCCCGGCCCCCTGCTGACCCGCTGGCACACGCCGGAATGGTCAGATGGGCGCATGGTCATCACACGGCATAGCGGGCGATGGACGCTGGAGGACCGGTTCGAGAGCTGCTGGCAGTACCTTCCGGTTGAGGTGCCGGACGGCGCGCACGCGCTGCGCGCCGAGCTGGAGTACGAGCGGTCCGACGCGGTCCTGGACCTGGGCTGCCTCGGCCCGGCCGGGTTCCGCGGCTGGTCGGGCGGCGCGCGCCGGTCGTTCGTGATCACCCGGGGCACGGCCACGCCCGGCTACCTGCCCGGCGACCTCGAGCCGGGCCCGTGGCAGGTGATGATCGGCCTGCACATGGTGCCGCCCGGCGGCGCCGAGTACCGGCTCACGGCGGAGGTCAGCACCACGCCGGGTGAGCTGCTCCCGCCGCAGCCGCCCGACCCGCTGCCCCCGCTGACGGACCGGCCGCCGCGCCGCGAGCTGCCCGCCAGCCCGGGCCGGCGCTGGCTCGCCGGCGACCTGCACAGCCACACGGTGCATTCAGACGGCGCGATGACCGTGCCCGAGCTGGCCCGGTTCGCGGTCGGGCAGGGCCTGGACTTCCTGGCCATCACCGATCACAACACGACCAGCCACCACGCCGAGCTGCCCGTGGCCGGGGCGCAGCACGGGATCATTCTGGTCCCCGGCCAGGAGCTGACGGTGCAGGCCGGCCACGCGAACGCGTTCGGCGACATCGGCTGGGTCGATTTCCGCGAGCCGGCCGACGCCTGGCTGGCGGCCACCGAGCGGGCGGGCGGCCTGCTGTCGATCAACCACCCGATCGGCGGGCACGTGAGCTGGACCAGGCCGATGACCCGCCGCCCGCCGCTGGTCGAGGTCTGGCACTGGAGCTGGCTCGATCCGCGCTGGACCGCGCACCTGGCCTGGTGGCTGGCCTGGGACGCGGCCGCGGTCCCGGTCGGCGGCAGCGACTGGCACCAGCCGGGGGCCGACGCGCCCCCGGGGACGCCGACCACCTGGGTGGAATGCGACGCGGCGGGCGCGGGTGACGAGCCGGGGACCGTCCTGGACGGGCTGCGCGCCGGGCGGACGGCGATCTCCGCCCGCCCCGACGGGCCGGTCCTGCTGCGGCTCGACGGCGAGCTGGTCGCGGTCGAGGCGGACGGCGCGATCCTGGCCGGGCCGGACGGTCCGCGGGCCCGGGTCAGCGGCCCGCTGGCCCGGTTCCCGGGCGGGGCCGGATACCACCGGCTGACCGACCCCGCCGGGGCCACGCTCGCGCTCACGGCCTAGCCGGGTCAGCGCGGCCGCGTGGTGATCTGGAACACCGGGTAGCCGGGGGCGATCTCCAGGAGCTTCTCCCGCGGCGCGTCCGGGCCGACACCCTCGAAGAACATCCCGACCTCGAACTTCCACCGCTTCAGGTACTCGCGGCGCAGCTCGGGCTTCTGGTCGTCGGGCAGCTCGGTCGCGTTGAACGCCTCCACGCGGCGGCCGACGCGCAGCTCGCCGCCGCCCGCCACGCGCATGTTGCGCGCCCACTGCGTCTGGCCGCGCGGCGAGACCAGGTACTGGCGCCCCTCGTAGCTGAGCAGGTTGACCGGCGTGCTGCGCCACTGACCGCTCTTGCGGCCGCGCACGGACAGCACCCGGCTGCCCATGATGCTGACCCCCATGCGCGTCAGCGTGGCCACCGCCGCGTTGAACTGCCGGCCGGTCCAGCGGCCCAGCGGGGTGGTCGGCATGACGTAGCGGTGCTCCGGGCGGCCCGGCGACTGCGGACTGGATGACATCGGATTCTCCTCGCGCTAGTTGTGAGCACTGCTCTCTACTTAGATCAGTGTGCGCGGGTGTAGTGAACTTGTCAAGAGCACTGCTCTTTTTATTGATCGATGCTCTCTGTGATGGCAGACTGGGCGCATGACTGCCACGCCGAGCGCCAGCCGGACGGCCCGGGAGCGGGCCCGGGCCGAGCTCACCCGGGAGATCAAGGACGAGGCCCGTCGCCAGCTCGCCGCGCACGGCGCCCAGGGCCTGTCCCTGCGAGCCGTGGCGCGCGAGCTCGGCATGGTCTCCTCGGCCCTCTACCGCTACTTCCCCAGCCGCGACGACCTGCTCACCGTGCTGATCATCGATGCCTACGACGCGCTCGGCGCGGCCGCCGAGACCGCCACCGAACGGCCCCCGGCGGGCGACATCCGCGGCCGCTGGCGGGCCGCCTGCGACGCGGTGCGGGGCTGGGCGGTCGCGCACCCGCACGAGTACGCCCTGATCTACGGCTCGCCGGTGCCCGGCTACCGGGCCCCGCAGGCCACGATCGCGTCGGCCATCCGGGTGGTGCGCGTCCTCGGCCAGATCGTGGCCGACGCCTGGCCGGACGGCCGGGAGGACGAGCGCGGGGCACCGCCGCTGCCGCCGGACCTGGCCCGGCAGGCCGCGGTCGTCGCCGACGCGGTCGCGCCCGGCGTGCCGGACACCGTGACCGCGCGCGCGCTGATCGCCCTCACCCAGCTGTTCGGCATGGTCAGCTTCGAGCTGTTCGGCCAGTTCGTCGGCACCCTCGACCCGGCCGACGCGTTCGCCGACTACGCGGTCGAGCGGATGGCCGACTTCGTCGGGCTCCCGCCGGGCTGATCAGGGCTGAGTCACCAGAGCGGCTCAGCGAGCCCAGGGGATGCCGGCGGCGTCCACGGCGGCGCGCAGGCCCCGGGTCGCGCCGGGCGGGACCGGCGGCAGGATCAGGCAGTGGCAGCCGACGCAGATCGAGCCGGAGTCGGCCAGCCGGTTGTTGCCCACCATGAGCGTCTTCTCCGGCGCGACGCCCAGCCGTTCGCAGGCGAGCAGGAACGGCTCGGGATCCGGCTTGGCGATGCCCAGATCACAGGACAGCACGAACGTCTGCACGAACGCGTCCAGGCCGGTGGCCGCGTACCCGACGTCGATCGACCAGCCGGTGTTGCTCACGATCCCGATCGGCAGCCCGGCCCCGTGCAGCGACTTCAGCGCGACCGGGGTGTCCGGGTAGGGGACCATGGTCATCGGGTTGGTCTTCCACTCGTCGTACATCAGCTCAGCCAGGCCGGGCGCGATCTCCTCGAACGGCGCGTAGCCCGCCACGTAGGCCTCGCGGTGATGGGCCCGGGACAGGTTCCGGCACGACCGCTTCTCGGCCATCAGCGTGCGGCTGTGCTCCTTGGACCGGCGCCAGTACCGCGCCGCGTCCTCCTCGGAGATCTCCACCCCGGCGCGGGCGGCGAGCGTCCGGACCGCGGCGACCGGCGAGGTGCGGTGGGTCAGGGTCCCGCCGTTGTCGAACAGGACGGCGTCAAAGCGCATCGTGCCTCCCGGCCTTTCACCCGTAGTAACGGGCGCCGACATTCAGGTGGTTGAGGATCAGGGCGGTCACCACGAGCGCGATCAGGATCGCGTAGCCCCAGATGTCGACCGCGGTCGTCTTGTGCACACGCAGGGAGCCGCGCCGCTTGCGGGCGCCGAACCCGCGCGCGTCGGCGACCATAGCCATGGTCGTGGTGCCGCGCAGGGTGCCGATCAGCAGCGGCACCGTGACCAGGACCACGCACCGGGACAGCCGCTTGGCGTAGTTCGGCCACCGGTTGAACTGGTACCACTTCGGCCGCGACATGTCGTAGCCGCGCAGCTCGACAGCGCGCAGCACCAGGTTGGTCCGGGCGATCATCTCGGGCAGGAACCGGAGCGCGGCGGTCAGCGCGAACCCGACCTGCGGGGGCGCCCGGAACCGCTCGAAGGCCCAGGTGAAATCCGATACGTCGGTGGACACCAGGATCAGCATCGAGGTGGACACGGTGACCAGGACGCGGGCCGTCTGCTCGATGCCGAAGACCATGCCGTAGGTGGTGATCCCCGGGGAGCCGAGCCAGGCCAGGGTCCACGGGAACTTGTACAGGTAATGGATGGGCGGCGGCGGCAGGTAGTACATGCCCTGGCCCCAGAACCCGGCCAGCCCGGGGCCGACGACCATCACGGCCAAGACCCTGACCTTCTGCCGGGACGGGCGGAGCCAGAACCAGGGCAGGATGGTCAGGGCGAACGCGATCAGCATGAGCTTCCAGGTGAGCAGGATGCTCAGGACCCCCATCCCGATCGGGTACAGCACCTTGAGCCGGGGGTCCAGGTTGTGCAGGGGGGTGTCCCTGGCCTCGTAGGTGACCAGCGTGCGCAGCCCGCCCAGCCCGACCAGCTTGATGAACGCGAACGGCAGCACCAGGGGCACGGCGAAGATCAGCAGGTAGGCGATGACCGTCTGGGCGAAAAGCGAGTGGATCACGGCGCGAGCACCCCCGGCCGGTGCGCGAGCGCGGCGGCGGCCAGCTCCTCGACATCGAGGAGCACGTCGGTCGTCGGCCCGGTCAGATCCTGCTGCAGGCGGGCCAGCGGCGGGGCCAGCACCCCCCAGCGGGCCAGCTCCTCGGGACGGGCGAACACCTCGCGGGTCGGACCGTCCCGCCGGACCCGCCCCTCGCCGAGCAGCACGACCCGGGCCGAGCGGCTGGCCAGCCCGCGGATGTCATGGGTCACGGTGACGATCGTGATCCCGGTGCGCGCCCGGACCCGGTCCAGCAGCCGCAGGAACGCCCGCATGTGATCGGCGTCCTGCCCGGTGGTGGGCTCGTCGAGGACGAGCACCCCGGGCGCGCCGACCAGCAGCGCGGCGAGCGCGAGCCGCTGCCTGCCGCCCTGGCTCAGCTCCCACGGGCTGTCCTGCTCCCGCCCGGCGAAGCCGAAGAACTCGATCGCCTCGGGGACGTCGAGCACCGGCTGTGGCGGCCGGGCCCGGAACCGGAACCCGAACTCCAGCTCCTTGAGCACGGTGGTCTCGAACAGCATGTCGTCGGCCGCCTGCAGCAGCAGGGCGACCTGAGCCGCGTGGTCGAAGACCTTGCCCGGGCGGACCGGCTGGCCGCGGAACGCGACCGTCCCGCGGCTCGGCGTGCCCAGCCCGACGGTCAGGCCGGTCAGGGTGGACTTGCCCGACCCGTTCGCGCCGATCAGCGCGACCCACTCGCCCTCGCCCACGGCCAGCGTGACGTCGTCCACCGCCGGCTTGCCGTCGAACGTGACGCTGACGCCGTCCCAGGACAGCACCGGCGGCCCGGGCGCCGGGGCCGGGACCGCGGCCGGCTCGCGGCGCGCGCGCTCGGCCGCCGCGGCCGCCAGCGCGGTCGCGAACCAGGTGTCCCGGAGCGCGGCCGTCGCCTCCTCGACCGACAGCGGAAGCTGGGTGGGGAACAGCTCGGGCAGCGCGTGGGCCAGCCGGACCGTGTCGGGCATGCCCACCCCGGTCGCCAGCCACGGGCCGCGATCGGCCCAGGCGGCCCGGGGCGGCTGGTCGAGCACGACCCGGCCGCCGTCCATCAGCACCACCCGGTCGGCCCACGGCGCCACCTCGTCCACGCGGTGCTCGATGATGACCACCCCGGTGCCCTCCTCCGCGGCCAGCCGGCGCAGCGTGCCCAGCACCTCCTGCGCGCCGACCGGGTCCAGGTCGGACAGCGGCTCGTCCAGGACCAGGACCCGGGGCCGCATGGCCAGGGTGGCGGCGATCGCCGTCCGCTGCTTCTGCCCGCCGGACAGCGTCACCACCGAGGCCCGGCGCATCCCGGCCATCCCGGTCACCGACAGGCACCATTCCACCCGCGCCGCGATCTCCGGCTGGGGCAGCGCGAGGTTCTCCGGCCCGAACGCCACCTCGGACACCACGGTCTGGTTGATGAGCTGCAGGTTCGGGTTCTGGAACACCATCCCCACGAGCTGGGCGGCCTCGTACGGCTTGAGCCCGCTCAGCGGCCGGCCGCCGAAGGTGACCCGGCCGCGCAACTCGCCGTGTACCCGGGACGGGATCAGCCCGCACAACGCCAGCGCGAGCGTGGACTTGCCGCAGCCCGAGGCCCCGGTGATCAGCACGACCTCGCCGGGCGCCACGTCCAGGTCCACGTGGCGCAGGGCCGCGGTGGCCGCCCCGAGATAGGCGAACGACACGTCCTCGGCGTGCAGCCGGCCCGTCCCCTGGGCGAGCGCTTCGGTCATTTCGCGCGCGAAGCGCTGCGGCGCTCCGGCGGCGTCCCGCGCTCGCGCCGCTGCGCCACGATCCAGATCAGGGCGGTGGCGAGCAGGAAGAACCCGCCCGAGATCAGCGTGACGTCGCCGTCCGACAGGATCAGGTTCCCGTTGCCGGTGAACGCGTTCTGGTCGCCGGGATGGTAGTTGATCAGCACCATGATCAGCCCGTCGATGAGCAGCAGCGCCGAGATCACGGCGCAGACCACCGCCAGCCGCTTCATGCCGCGCCTCCCTCCGGGGTCGCGGGCGCCGTGGCCGGCTGTTCCGCTGGCTCGGCGAACGGATCGGCCGTGGCCGCGGATTTGCGCCGGCTGGCGCCGAGCGACGGGACCACGGACACGGCCACCCGGTGGGCGAGAACCGCGCTCACCGCGGCCTCGATGCCGTTAAACAGCCCGTTCGACCAGGTGTCATTCCACATCGCGAGGACCGTGTAGTACGTGGCGTTCAGGTACGGGTCGAACGTCCAGTCGGTCAGGAACGCGTTCGGGCCGCCGCGCAGCATGCCGATCACGAACCCGTCGACCACCATGGACAGCCTGCTCGCGCCGGTGCCGAACACCCGGCCGCGGCGGGCGACGATGTACAGGTCGCAGAAGATGCCCTGGGTCAGCCCGTCGGTCCAGTCCAGCGCGCCGTGGCCGCTGCCGAACAGCAACTGGGCGAGCAGGAAGTTGACGAAGACCATGGCCGTGACGCAGCCGGGCTTGCGCACCAGCGCGACGCCGACCATGAGCAGGAACATGTACGGCAGGTCGTGGATCTGCGAGAAGTCGGCCCCGGGAATGGGGTTGATCAGCGGCGAGATGAGCTGGTCGCCGATGATGTTGTCGTAGACCTCGAGCAGCACGCCGAGGGCCGCGACGATCAGGATGTCCTGGGTGGTCCACCGGGCCCAGCGCTTCGAGCGCAGCGCCGCCCACAAGACGATCCCGATGCCGATGATGCAGACCGCCCAGACGCCCCAGTAATAGAACGTGTTCCAGCCCGGTGACAGCCTGACGGTGGTGTTGGACGCAAGTACTGCGGTGCCCATGGTTCTGCCTCCACAGGGGGTCGGAGGAACTCAGTGCGGACGACATGGGCACCATGGCCGCGACATCCATTCAAGGTGCGCCCTGAACAGGGCGGCAAGACCGCGGCGGGCTTCTTCATTGAAAGTTCACCGCCCGTCCGGGCGGCCACGCCGGCCCCGGCGCGCGGTTAGCCCGCGTGGCGGCGCAGCAGCGTGGCGCGGGTCCGGAGCATCGCCCGCATCGAGCCGACGTGGCCGGCCTCCGCGGGCCCCTGCGGGCACTCCCCCGCCGCGATGGCCCGGTCCATCCGGGCCCGCGCGTCGGCCTGGGTGAGCATCTCGAACTCCATCCGCGGGTCCTGCCGCGCCATCTGGACGGTCCGATCGAGCAGGTCCCCGAGGGCGCCGACCCAGATGTCCTTGATGCCGCCGCCCTGGTCGAGGTCGAGCAGGACCGACAGCGCGTGGCCGTGCTCGGCGTACCAGAACGACGCGGTAACCGCCTCCTGCCGGCCGGCCGCGTCGCCGTAGCGCCAGCACTCGCCCGGGCGCGGCGCGCCGATCGACCCGGACCAGGCGGGCTCGCCGATCCCGCGGGCGGCGAGCCGGCCCGCGGCCTCGGCCGCGGCCGCGGCCAGCCGCGGCGGGCCGACCACGCCCAGCACGCGCAGCGCCGCGAGCGCCTCGCGCGTGCCCGCGCGCTCGGCGGCGGCCACGAACTCGCCCGCCAGGGCAGGCGCGGCCGCGTCGCCGCCGGAGTCGAGCGTGGCCACGATGTCGGAGCCCCACAGCTCGGCGTCGAGCGGGCTGTCGAGCTCGGCCAGCACCAGGCGCGCCTCGGTCAGCACGGCCGCGATCGTGTCCGCCGGCGACGACCGGGCGAACACCGCCTCGAGCTCAGGATCATCGAACGAGCGGGACGGCTCGTCCGAGGGCTTCGAGGTCATGCTGGCAGTCTCTGACACAATCAGGGGCTGTGGCACCGAAACCGCGATGGGGAATCACGCTTCCGCTGCCCGGGATGCCCCTGGCCGACCAGCGCGAAGTCGTCACCGGGCTGCCCGCGCTGGGCTACACCGACGCGTGGTCGTCCGAAGTCAACGGCACCGACGCGTTCACGCCGCTGGCCCTGGCCGCGCAGTGGGCGCCCGCCCTGCGGCTCGGCACCGCCATCGCGCCGATCTACACCCGCGGGCCAGCGCTGCTGGCCATGAGCGCCGCGACGCTGGCCGGCCTGGCCCCGGGCCGCTTCGTGCTCGGCATCGGCACCTCGTCCCCGGCCGTGGTCGAGCGGTGGAACGCGGCCGAGCTGGCCCGGCCTTACCAGCGGGCCCGCGACATGCTGCGGTTCCTGCGCCAGGCGCTGACCGGGGAAAAGGTCACCGAGCAGTACGAGACGTTCCGGGTCGACGGGTTCCGCCTCGACCCCGCGCCCGCCACGCCGCCGGCGCTCGCGCTCGCCGCGCTGCGGCCGCAGATGATCAAGCTGGCCGCGGCCGAGGCCGACGCGGTCATCACGAACTGGCTGGCCCCGGCCGACGTGCCCGCCGTGCGCGCGCCGGCCGGGCCCGGCTGCGAGCTGGTCGCGCGGATCTTCGTCTGCCCCACGCCCGACGCCGGGGTGGCCCGCGCGATCGCCCGGCGGATGATCGCGGCCTACATGACCGTGCCGGCCTACGCCGCGTACCAGGCCTGGCTGGGCCGGGGCGAGGCGCTGGCGCCGATGCAGGAGGCCTGGGCCGCGGGCGACCGCAAGGGCGCGCTCGCCGCGATCGGCGACGAGGTCGTCGACGACCTGGTCGTACACGGCGCCCCGCAGGCCTGCCGGGAACGGGTGGCCGAATACCAGGCCCGGGGGCTGGACACGCCGGTCATCGCGGTCGTTCCGCCGCCCGGGGCGGACGTGACCGGCCTGGTACGTGAACTCGCACCCGTTCGATGAATTAGAAGATCATGACCCCGCGCAGGACCCGGCCGGCCTCGATGTCGGCGTACCCCTGGTTGACCTGGTCGAGCCGGTACGTCTCGGTGATCATCTCGTCGAGCTTCAGGGTGCCGTCCCGGTAGAGGCCGAGCAGCCGGGGAATCTGCACCCGGGGGCTTTCCGAGCCGTACAGGCAGCCCTTGATCTCCTTGTTCATCATGGCCAGCAGGAACAGGTTGACGTCGGCCTGGGCCTGCGCCATCGGCGCCACCGCGGTGACCACGCAGGTGCCGCCCTTGGCCGTCAGCGTGAGCGCGGGCTCCAGCAACTCGCCGCGCATCACGCCGAACGTGCAGATGACCGCGTCGCACATCTGCCCCCAGGTGAGCTGGCCGACGCCGGCGTTGGCCTCGTCCAGCGAGGCGTAGGCGTGGGTGGCGCCGAGCCGGAGCGCCTGCTCGCGCTTGAACTCCACCGGGTCGACCGCGATGACCCGCCGGGCCCCGGCCACCCGCGCGCCCTGCACCGCGGCCGCGCCGACCCCGCCGACGCCCAGGACCGCGACCGTGTCGCCGGGCCGGACGCCGGCCCGGCTGACCGCCGAGCCGAACCCGGTGGCCACCCCGCAGGAGACCAGGGCGACCGCCGGCCAGGGCACGTCGGGGTCGACCTTGACCACCGAGGCCTCGGCCAGCAGTTGTCGTTCCGCGAACGCGCCGAGCTGGGCGTACCGGGCCACGGGGTCGTTCCCGATCCGGTGCGCGATCCGGCCGTCGGTGATCATCCCGGTGTCGAAGAGCTTCATGCCCAGGTCGCACAGGAACGCCCGCCCGGTGCGGCACGCCGCGCACGACCCGCACGAGGGGATGAACGCCAGCGCGACGTGGTCCCCGGGCGCCACCGAGGTCACGCCGTCGCCGACCTGGGTCACCTCGCCCGCGCCCTCGTGCCCGCAGATCACCGGGTAGTGCGGGAGCGGCAGGTCGCCGGTGCGCACGTGCTCGTCGGAGTGGCACAGCCCGCAGGCCCGGATCTCGACCAGGACCTCGCCCGGGCCCGGCTCGTCCACCTCGATCGTGTCGATCTTGTAGTCCTGGCCCGGGCCGTAGAGCAGCGCCGCGCGCGTACTGATCATTTTTCGATGCACCCCAGCTCAAGTCAGGCGCCTTGCCGGGCGGTGAACGGTACTAAAGTAGAACAGGTTTCAATTTGGTTCTGCAACCCGTCAGGGAGACGCCGTGGGCCGGCTCGACGGCAAGGTGGCGCTGATCACCGGCGGCGCCCGGGGCATGGGCAAGTCGCACGTGCGCCACTTCGTGGCCGAGGGCGCGCGGGTCGTGTTCGGCGATGTGCTCGACGACCGGGGCGCGGCCGTGGCGGCGAAACTGGGCGAGCAGGCCTGCCGGTACATCCACCACGACGTGACCTGCGAGGCGGACTGGGCGGCGGCCGTGGCCGTGGCCACCGAGACGTTCGGCCGGCTCGACGTCCTGGTCAACAACGCGGGCGTGCTGAAGTTCGCCCGCATCGCCGACATGCCGCTGGCCGAGTTCCGGCAGATCCTGGAGGTCAACGCGGTCGGCTGCTGGCTGGGCCTGAAGGCGGTGACCGAGCCGATGAAGGCGGCGGGCGGCGGCTCGATCGTGAACATCTCCTCGATCGAGGGGTTCACCGGGGCGGCCGGGCTCTCGGCCTACACGGCCAGCAAGTTCGCGGTGCGCGGGCTGACCAAGGTGGCCGCGCAGGAACTCGGGCCATTCGGCATCCGGGTCAACTCGGTGCATCCCGGCGGCGTGCTGACCCGGATGACACTGGCCCAGGCCGAGACCTACGATCAAGGCGACGGCGCGGCGTTCATCGCGTCGATGCCGATCGCGCGGCTGGCCGAGCCGATCGAGATCTCGCGGCTGGTGGCGTTCCTGGCCTCGGACGACTCGTCGTACTCGACCGGCAGCGAGTTCGTGGCCGACGGCGGCGTGCTCAGCGGCCCCGGCTACTAGAAGGGGCGGGAACCATTTCTGACGAGCTGACGACGGGCGGGGGGGTTTGGGGGGGTCGTCCCCCCGGGCTAGCCCTGGACGGCAGGACCGCGATCGTGACCGGGGCCGGGAACGGCCTGGGCCGGGCCGAGGCGATCGCGCTGGCCGCGGCCGGGGCGCGGCTGGTGCTGAACGACCTGCCCGGGCCCGCGGTGCACGCGGTGGCCGACGAGATCACCGCGGCCGGCGGCCGGGCCGTGGTCTGCGCCGGCGACATCGGTGAGTGGGCGACCGGCGAGCGACTGCTGGCCGCCGCGCTGGACACGTTCGGGACCCTGGACATCCTGGTCAACAACGCCGGCCTGCTCCGCGACCGGATGATCTTCACGATGTCCCCCGAGGAGTGGGACCTCGTGCTGCGGGTGCACCTGCGCGGCCACTTCATGACCACGCGGCTGGCCACCGCGCACTGGCGGGAGGCGAGCAAGCAGGCCGGCGGCCCGGTCTACGGGCGCGTCGTGAACACCTCGTCCGAGGCGTTCCTGGTCGGGTCGGCGGGCCAGCCCAACTACGCGGCGGCCAAGGCCGGGATCACCGCGCTCACGGTCGTCACCGCGCGCAGCTGCGCCCGGTACGGCGTGCGGGCCAACGCGATCTGCCCGCGGGCCCGCACGGACATGACCCGGGACCTGATGGGCGGTGCGCCGGAGGGGCAACTGGACCCGCTGGCCGCCGAGCACGTGACGCCGCTGGTGGTGTACCTGGCCAGCCCCGCCGCGACCGGGATCAACGGCGAGGTGTTCGTGGTGCACGGCGGCGTCGCCGCCCTGATGGAGCCACCCCGGATCCGGGCCACGTTCCTGGCCGCCGACCACGGCTCGGCCGACGGGATGTGGACGCTGGAGTCCGTGCACCAGGCCCTGGGCCCGGCGTTCGCCGACCGGCCCGGCGAGCCGCCCGCCGCCGGGTTCGCCTGCGAGGACACGCTGGCCCTGGCCACCGAGACGATCGGCTTCCCGCCCGGCCCCGGCGAACCGGGCGGGCCGGCGTGAGCGCGCCGGGGAGGGCGGCATGAAACAGCGCGACCGGGTCGCGATGACCAAGGCGGAGGTGGCCGGCCTGCTCGCGGCCTCGCGCAAGGTCCAGCTGGCCACGATCAACACCGACGGGACGCCGCACCTGGTCACGATGTACTACGCGCTGGTCGGCGGGCAGATCGCGTTCTGGACCTACCGGGCCTCGCAGAAGGCCCGCAACCTGGCCCGCGACCCGCGGCTGACCTGTCTGGTCGAGACCGGGAACCAGTACTTCGACCTGCGCGGGGTGCAGGTGCGGGGGGTGGCCCGGTGCGTCGAGGAACCCGGCGCCGTGCGCGAGATCGGCCGGCTCATCGCCGCCGGGACAGGCGAGGAGACCGGGGCCGGCCCGGACGCGCTGGAGGAGTACGTGGCGCACGCCGCCCGCAAGCGGGTCGGCTACCTGGTCGAGCCGACCCGGATCAGCTCCTGGGACCACGCCAAGCTACTGCCCGCGGGCTGACCTGGGGCTCAGGGATGCTGGCTGCTCGCCGAGACCACCTCGCCGGTCAGGTACGAGGCGTAGTCGCTGGCCAGGAACACGATCACGTTGGCCACCTCCCACGGCTCGGCGGCGCGCCCGAACGCCTCCCGGGCGGCGAGGTCGGTGAGCACCTCCTCGGTGGTGACCTTGGCCAGGAACGGGTGCATGGCCAGGCTCGGCGCCACCGCGTTGACCCGGATGCCGTGCCCGGCCACGTCCAGCGCGGCGCACCGGGTCAGGGCCATGACCCCGGCCTTGGCCGCGGCGTAGTGCGCCTGGCCCGGCTGGGCGCGCCAGCCCAGCACCGAGGCGTTGTTGACGATCGCGCCGCCGTGACCCTGCGCCACCATCTGCCGCAGCGCGGCCCGGGTGCAGCGGAACGTTCCGTTCAGCGTGACGTCCAGCACCCGCAGCCACTCCTCGTCGGTCATCTCCAGCACCGAGCTGGTGCCGCCGAGCCCGGCGTTGTTGACCAGCACGTCGATCCGCCCGAACCGGCGCACGGCCCCGGCCACCAGCGCCTCGACCTCGCGCTCGCTGGTCACGTCGCAGACCGCCGACCACACCCGGTCGGGGTGCGCCTCGGCCAGCTCGTCGTGGATCTCGGCCAGCCGGGCCTGGTGCCGGTCGCTGACCGCCACGCTGGCCCCCTCGGCCAGGCAGCGCCGGGCCGTGGCCGAGCCGATGCCGGTCCCGGCCGCGGCGGTGATGACCACGACCTTCCCGGCCAGCAGGTCGCGTCCCGGCGGGGGAATATGAGGAGGTCGCTGGGGTCGCCCGGGCGAAGGGGTCGCCGTCACGCGGTCCAGTATCCTCCCGGCCCGGCCGCCGCCGCGGCCGGCCGCCGGCCCGGCGGGGCGGCCTGATGGAGGCCACGATCCCGGCCGCCGTGGCCCGCGCGGCCCGGGAGTTCGGCGACGCGACCGCCCTGGCCGAGCCGGGCGGGCCCCGGCTGAGCTACCGCGAGCTGCACGAACGGGTCGCGCGCGTGGCCGGAACGCTCGCCGCCGAGGGCATCTCCCCCGGCGACCGGGTCGCTATCTGGTCCCCGAATACCTTCCACTGGGTGGTCGGCGCGCTCGGCGCGCTCTACGCGGGCGCGGCGCTGGTCCCGGTCAGTACCCGGTTCACCGGCCCGGAGGCGCTGGACGTGATCACCCGCAGCGGCGCCCGCGCGCTGCTGGTGGCCGGGCCGTTCCTCGGCACCGACCGGTGGGACGCGCTGTACGCCGCGGCCGCCGGCCCGCCACCCGCCGCTCTGGACCGCCTCCGCCTGATCGTCCGGATCCCCGTCGAGTCCGCGCCGCGGCCTGTTCCCCGGCCCGCCCGGGCGCATCTGGAGTGGGCTGAACTCGAGGCGGGGGCGCCGGGGGCGGGGCATGAGCGGGCCGCGGCGGTGACGGCGGGGCAGGTCAGCGACGTCATGTTCACGTCGGGGACCACGGGGCGGAGCAAGGGCGTGATGAGCGCGCACCGCCAGTCGCTGGCCGTGGCGCGGGCCTGGGCCGAGTGCGCGGGGCTGACCTGCGACGACCGTTACCTGGTGGTCAACCCGTTCTTCCATACGTTCGGCTACAAGGCCGGGATCCTGGCTTGCTTGCTCGCCGGGGCCACGCTGGTGCCGCAGGCGGTGTTCGACGCCGGGCGGGCCATGGCCCTGATCGAGACCGAGCGGATCACCGTGTTCCCCGGCGCCCCGACGATCTACCAGACGATCCTTGACCACCCGGCGCGCGGCGGCCGCGACCTGTCCAGCCTCCGGCTCGCGGTCACCGGCGCCGCGGTAGTCCCGGTGGCGCTGGTCGAGCGGATGCGGCGCGAACTCAGCTTCGACACCGTGCTCACCGGCTACGGGCTGACCGAGGCCGTGGTCGCGACCATGTGCCGCCCCGGCGACGACCCGCAGACCGTGGCGCAGACCTCGGGCCGCGCGGTCGCCGGTTTCGAGGTGCGCGTGGCCGGCCCGGACGGGAGCCCGCTCGAGCCCGGCCAGCTCGGCGAGGTCCTGCTGCGCGGGCCGAACGTGATGCTCGGCTATCTCGACGACCCGGCCGCGACGCGGGCCGCGATCGACGCCGGCGGCTGGCTGCACACCGGCGACGTAGGCCGGCTCGACCCGCGCGGGTACCTGACCATCACCGACCGGCTCAAGGACATGTACATCTGCGGCGGCTTCAACGTCTACCCGGCCGAGGTGGAGCAGGTGCTGGCCCGCCTGGACGGCGTCGCCGAGGCGGCCGTGATCGGGGTGCCCGACGCCCGCCTGGGCGAGGTCGGCCGGGCCTACCTGGTGACCCGGGCCGGCCGCGCGCTCGGTGAGGCCGAGGTGCTGGCCTTCTGCCGCGCGCGGCTGGCCGGCTACAAGGTGCCGCGGGTCGTGGAGTTCCGCGCTGACCTGCCGCGCACCCCGGCCGGCAAGCCGCTCAAGCGCCTCCTTCGGCAGGAGGCCGTTCCTCGCCCGGGCGGCCCGTAGGCACTAACATGCTCCGAAATAGCCGGACTTCCCCAGGTGGGAGCGGGCGATGAGCAGCGAGGACGCGTCCGGGGGCGGGGCCCGGCGGCGGATGATCGCGCTGGCGGGCGGCGGCGCAGCCGCCGCCGTCGTGATCGTGGTCGTGCTCGTGCTGGCCCTCGGCGGCAGCAGCAGCCCCGCCACGTACCGGATCGTCGCGCCCGCCACGGCCGGCGGCTGGCATCGCAACGGGTCCGTGGGCAAACCGCAGCTCAGCCGGGCCCAGCTGCGGGCCAGCCAGATGCAGAAGTTCCTCGGCGGCCGGGCCAAGGCCGGCGTCAGCGCCATCTACACCGACCCGGCCGGAGGCCAGGAGGTCATCTTCACCGGCGCGACGGGCCGGTTCGGCGATCCCGGGCGGCTGATCGCCAACCTGCGCGCGCACCCCGACACGTCCATCTCTCAGTTCGCGACCGTCACCTGGAGCCACGTCGATCCCGGACCGCACGGCGGCGACGCGGCGTGCGGCGAGTACGTCTCGAAGCTGGCGTTGCTGCCGGCCCATATCGTGGTCTGCGCCTGGCAGACCACGGGGTCGTTCGGCGAGCTGGTCGAGTTGCCCCCGGCCAGATCGGCGCTGGTCGCGGGCGCGCAGCGGCTGTCCCCGGGTACGCTGGCGGCCCAGATGCGCCGGATGCGCCCGGACCTGGAAACGGTGCAATAGCACCTGGTCAGGTGGGCCCCGTGAGGCGACCTTGTAGGATACATGGGTCCGGGCAAAGGCCGGGTAAAACTCGGTAAGGGTGGGTTTGATGGTCTTCGTGTTGGCCCTGGGCGCTGCGCTCGCCAACGCCCTGACGAGCGTCTTCCAGCGCATGGGGGTGGAGCGGGCGCCGGCGGATACCACGCTGCGGCTCAGCCTGCTGGCCTATGCGCTGCGCCGGCGGGTCTGGCTGCTCGGGTTCGCGCTGATGATCCTGTCCTTCCTGCTCCAGGCCGTCGCCCTGCACTTCGGCCGGTTGTCCCAGGTCCAGCCGGTGCTGACCACCGAGCTGGTGTTCCTCGTGGTGATCTTGGCCCTGTGGTTCGGCTTCGCGATCACCCGCCGCGAACTGCTCGGCGCGCTGGCCGTCACGGGGGGCCTGGCGGGATTCCTGCTGTTCGCCAACCCCGAGTACGGCACGCTGTCGCCGCCGCTGTGGCAGTGGATGGCCACGGTCGCGGCCTGCGCGGCGGCCATCGCCGTGGCCGTGGTCCTCGCCCTGCGCGGGCCGCGCTGGTGGCGGGCCGCGATGTTCGGGACCGGTGCCGCGATCAGCTTCGCGATCACCGCCGCCTGCACCAAGGAAGTCTCCGGCTACGTGGCCACGGACTGGGCCTCGATTTACCGGCACTGGCAGACCTACGCCCTGGCCGGGTTCGGCACGCTCGCCGTGTTCCTGGCCCAGAACGCTTTCCACGCGGGCCCGATCGTCGCGTCCCAGTCGACGATCGTGCTCATCGACCCGCTGGCCAGCATCCTCATCGGCATCGGGCTGTTCGGCGACAACCTGCGCACCTCCGGTCCGTGGGGGCCGCTGGAGGCGCTGTCACTGCTGGTCATGTTCGCTGGGGCGTTCTCGCTCGCGCATTCGCCGCTGGTCAGCGGGATGAAGGGCGGCGGGGACGAATACCACGAGCTGCTCTCGCAGCGTTCGCGTTTCGGCCAGCTGCACAGCCCGGCCCCCTGCCCGCCACCGCCGTCGCCGTCCTGACCGGCTACTCCAGGGGCGGGTCCAGGAGGGCGCGGCAGACGTCCCTGATGTCGACGATCCCGATCAGACCCCCGTCGTCGACGACCGGCAGGTGCCGGAAATGTCCGGCGATCATCGATTCGGCGGCGTCGCGGACGCTGGTCCCGGCGGTGATCACGGTCGGGCGGGCGGTCATCAGGTCACGGATCCGGGTCTCGTTGACGTCTCTCCCGTCCGCGACCGCCCGGACGATGTCGGCCTCGGTGATCAGGCCGAGCGGCCGCCGGGACTCCTCGTCATCCACGATCACCAGGGCTGAGGCGCGGGCGTGCTTCATCAGGTAGGCCGCGGCCGCGACGTGGTCGTCCGGCTTGACCGTCGACAGCGCCGCTTCCATGACGTCCCCGGCCGTGCGCGCCGGGGCGGGCGGCTGCCGCGCCGCCTGCTCGGCAGAGGCTCCAGTCATGATCCACTCCGTTCCGGGGATCTCGACGGGATCCCCTAGAGGTCCAGTCGTATCTCATACCCGTAAACCGGCACAGGCCCGGCCGCATTTCCGCCCGCGCCGCCGTCAACCCAGCTGCGGCACCACCTCGGCCGCCAGCCGTTCCATCTGCCGGGCATCGTCGAAAAGCGGGTTGAGCAGGATCATCTCGGCGCCCGTGGCGGCCACCTCGCGCAGTCCCGCCGCGCAAGCGTCCGGTGGCCCGGACACCGACACCGGCGTCAGGTCGCGGGCGCCGGACAGCCCGTAGAGGCGGTCCAGCGCGGCGCGCATGTCCGACCGGGCCCGCTCAGCGTCGTCGTCCACCGCGATGTAGACGCGCTTGGCGATCGGGAACCCGGCGGGGTCGCGGCCCCGGGCGGCGAGTTCGTCCCGCACGGTCTGCACCTGCTCGGTGAACTGCGCGGTGGTTTGCGACCCGGCGCCCATGAAAGCGTCGCCGAGGCGGACCGCGCGCCGCAGCGCGGCCGGGTGGTTGCCGCCGAACCAGACCGGCGGACCGGGCTTCTGGAACGGCTTGGGTTCCATGGCCGCGTCGGTGAGCTGCCAGAAGCGCCCGTCGAAGGTGACCCGGGGCTCAGACCACAGCGCCCGCATCAGGCGCAGCCCCTCGGTGAACCGGGCCACGAACGTCTCCGGGTCCACCCCGAACGCGGCGAACGCCCGGCCCCGCCCGCCGGTGCCGATGCCCACGTCCAGCCGTCCGCGGCTGAGCTGGTCCAGCGTGCTCAGGCTCTTGGCCAGGTGCACCGGGCTGTACAGCGTGGTGATGAAGACCGCGCAGCCCAGCCGCATCCGCTCGGTGCGCGCGGCGGCGTAGGTCAGCGTCTCGACCGGGCCAAGCACCGGGGCCGCCCCGAAGATGTGTTCCTGCGCCCAGGCGCTGGCGAAGCCGAGTTCCTCGGCCCGGGCCAGGTAGGCACGCATGGCCGAGGGATCGAACGCCCCGTCGGCCACCTGCTGCGGGATCGATATCGCGAAGCGCACCCGTCGAGCCTAGCCCCGGCCGTCCATTGTCCTGCGCAGCCTCCGTCGTTAGTGTCCCGACCAGATCCTGACGGAGCGGGACCGCCCGCCACGAAGCTTCACGTAGGAGGCAAGTCAGGAAAGCTGTCCGATCGTGGGCCCTGATCGGGTCCTTGGGGCTGGCCGTATCCTTCGCCGCGGCCATGGCGGGGCCCGCTGCCGCCTCCTCCAGCCCCGGGCCAGGCCGGGTGACCTTAAGCGGTTCCCTGGTGCCCGCGCAGGAGCGTTCGCACCCGGCCGGCAGCGTGCCGGCCAACAGCACGTTCACCTTCGACCTGCTGCTATCGCTGCGGAACGCCACGGGCGCACAGGCGTTCGTCCGGCAGGTCTCGAGCCCGGGCTCGGCGGCGTACCACCACTACCTGACCGATGCGCAGTGGGAGTCCCGGTTCGGGCCCACCCGGGCCGAGGCGGCCAAGGCCGAGTCGTGGCTTCGCCAGCAAGGCTTCACGGTCGGGTCGCTCGCCCGGGACCGGCTGTTCGTCTCGGCCCGGGGAACGGCGGCCGCCGTGGGACGCGCTTTCGGGGTCACACTCGGTTATTACACAGTGAACGGCCGGAAAGTGCGGCTGGCCAACGGCACGTTGACGGTGCCTTCGTCGCTCTCCGGCGTGGTCTCGGGTGCGGTCGGCGTCAACGAGTACCTGGCCACGACCGGGCTGGCGGTTACGGGTCAGGCGAAGGCCGCCCCGGCGGCCAAGGCCGACCAGGAACCGCCGCCGCCCGCGGGGTTCCGCAATCCGCAGCCGTGCTCGGCGTACTGGGGCCAGAAGGTCGACACCGCCGACTCGGGTTCCCTGTACCACCCCTACACCCATCCGCTGCCCTATGACATCTGCGGCTACCGGCCCGCTGAGCTGCGGGGTGCTTACGGCCTGTCGGGTTCGGTCGCCTGCGGCGGCAACGGCAAGGCGGTGACGATCGCGATCGTCGACGCCTACGACTCGCCGACCCTGCTGTCCGACGCGCAGAAGTACTTCAGGCTCAACGACCCCGCGCACCCGCTGCAGTCGTCCCAGTTCGCCAACGTGCCGCCCACCACCGTGGACGACCAGACATCGTGCGCCGGCAGCGGCTGGTACGCCGAGCAGGCCCTCGACGTGGAGTCCTCGCACACCATGGCGCCCGGCGCCACCATCGAGTTCGTCGGGGCGCAGGACTGCCAGGACTCGAGCCTGCTCGCCGCGGTGACCACGGCGGTCACCAGCGGAGCGTCGGTGGTGAGCAACTCGTGGGACGACCTCCTCGGCGACCTGTTCACCGACGCCGCGACCAAGGCCGCGTTCGACGACACGTTCATGCTCGCCGACTCGACCGGCGTCAGCGTCCTGTTCTGCAGCCACGACTACGGCGACAACTTCGCCACCTTCGGCCTGACCGTCCCCAACTACCCGGCGACCAGCCCGTACGTGACGGCCGTCGGGGGGACAACGCTGGAGGTGAGCGCCAGGAACGCGCGCCAGGCCGAGTACGGCTGGTCGACCGCGCGGCAGGTTCTGTGCGATTCGACGACGACGAACTGCGGCTCCGCGACCACTCCGGCGGGCGCCCTGGCCTACGACAACGGCGGCGCAGGCGGAACCAGCTACTACTACACCCAGCCCTACTACCAGGCCAGCGTCGTGCCGTCGGCCCTCGCGCTGCGCAATGAGGCGGTCAACGGCCCCGTGCCGTACCGCGTCATGCCCGACATCTCGATGGACGCCGACCCGCAGAGCGGGATGCTGATCGGCCTGACCCAGACGTTCCCCAACGGGACCTACTACGACCAGTTCAAGGAGGGCGGAACGAGCCTGGCCTCGCCGCTGCTGGCCGGCGTGATCGCAGATGCTGACCAGGCCGCCGGCACGTCGCTCGGGTTCCTCAACCCCGTTCTCTACAAGGCGTACGCCGAGACCCCGGCCGCGTTCAACGACGTAGTGCCGCCGGCCCACCCGCTGTCAACGGCCGTGGTCCGCGTCGACTACGCGAACTCGGTCAGCGCCTCGGGCGGCTACGTCGTGAGCCTGCGGGCCATCGACTACGAGGGCCCGGAAACCTACTGCGACGAAACCGGCAACTGCGCGACGCGCAACGTCAGCCTGACCACCACGCCCGGTTTCGACAGCATGACCGGGCTGGGAACCGTCGGGCCGCGCTTCATCTCCACGCTCGCGAAGTTCTGATCCCGTGCCTGGCGGGGGGCCGGGAGTCCGGCCCCCGCCAGCGGGCTCGCGACTGCTGCCTCCGGATCCGCATGCCAGGTCCGAGTCGCTGAGGCGCCCGATCGTGTCCGCCGCATATCAGGGATCGGGCTGCTCAGACCACCCTCGGAATCCGCTAACGGCAGTCCCGCCCTCTGCGCAGAGATAATATGCGAATACGCCGTTGATAAGTTGTTCGTTATAACAAGGCTGGAGATAGGCGTCTGTCTCCTCCCAGATATTTCCTTCTAGGTTGATGAGCTTACCGGGATCGTGGTTATACCACAGCTCATTGTCATCCCCTACGCAGTAGTCAGAATAGACCAAGATGTCAGTGGACCAGTTGAGGCAGAGGTCGTTACTCATTTCCACCTCCCACCAGTTCTTATTGTTTACCGAGACTGAAACCGGGAAGCTGATCGGGGTGCACGCGCTCGTGTCAGCCGTAATGTAGGCGTTTCCCCCGTGGGCGATGTTGACGGCAAGGCAGAACGGCGTGCCGTCGATGGTGGTGGCCAAGTATATGTTTTCTGGCGGCACAAATGCGGTTTGCGCGCTTGCCGTTGGCGCTCCTGCAAGCGCAAGCCCAAGCGCGAGCGTCGACGCACTGAGCAGATTGAGTTTCATGCATCTTCTCCGATCGTTGTCGGGTTCTATCATCGGATCAGCGGCTCCTGCCGTGCGCCTCATCGGCAGTTTCGCCGCTTGGTGATGATTGCATGCGCGGCTAACAGGCAATTAAAACTTGATCATCGCTGGTTAACCCGGATCATTCACGGGGCTTAACCGGCGCGGGGGAGGAACAGGGTAAATCAATAGCTAAGAGACCATGCTGGCGAGTTTGGCGCGGACCTTGGCGGCGTCGGGGTGCTGGCGATCGTCGAGGATGGCGAGTGCCTGCTGCCAGGCTTCCCGGGCCGCCAGCAACTCACCCACGGCGCGGCGTGTGTCGCCGAGGTTGGTGAGGGTATCGGCTTCTCCCCAGCGGTCGCCGACGGCCCGGAAGATGCGCAGCGCGCGCTGGTAACAGGCAGCCGCCTCGCCGAGGTCGCCGGCATGGTATTCGGCGTAGCCGAGGCTGTTCCAGATGTCGCCCTCCAGGTGGCGGCTGCCGTAGTCGGTGTTGAGGGCGAGCGCCTGGCGGCAGAACTGGCGGGCTTTGTGGTAGTCCCCCAGGAGCGCGTGGTACCAGCCAGCCGTGCTGAGCAGTTCGGTCTCGCCTGCCTTGTCGCCGATGTCGCGGCACAGGCTGGCGGACTGCTCAGCGTAGCTGAGTGCCTCGGCGTACCGGCCCTGGTATTCGGCGATCAGGGCCAGGCTGTACAGGGACAGGGCCTGGCCGCGGCGGTTGCCGAGCTGCTGGTAGAGCTTGAGGCTGCTGGCGTAGTACTCCGGGACCCACTGGTAGTCACCCAGCGTGCCAGGGTGATCGCGGGCACCGCTGGCCACCATCACGGCATCATCGCGGACCGCGGCGGCCATATGCATGCGCTTGATCGCGGCCCACTCAGCATTGTGCCCCTGTGTGGCCAGGATGGGGTGCGTGACGAAGGGGATCTGCCAAGCGTGGATTGCCAGCCCGGAGTCCACGCCAAGCGTCATGGCGGCGAGCAAGACGTGATACTCGGCCTCGAACCAGGCCAGGGCCTGCTCGTGCGCCCGGTGAAGTGCTCGGGGGCGGTGCCCGGGCTCGGCGGGGCCAGCGGGACCGGCCCCAACGATGGAAGCACCATGGCGGCGCCGTCGCGGGCGGTGTGCAGATAGTGGTCCAGCACCCGGCCGGCCGCGGCAGCGCGTTCGGGCTCGCTGTCGGTTTGGCGGGCCTGATCGGAGGCGTAGGCGCGCAGCAGATCGTGCAGCGCATACCGGCCCGGGACGTGCTCAGCGGCCAGGTGCGCCCGGGTCAGCTCGCGTAGCAGGCGGCGGGCATCGGCCTGAGCTATTGCGGCGAGGCTGGCGGCGGGGACGGAGATGTCCGGGCCGGGGTGCAGGCCCAGCAGCCGGAACATCCGCGCCCCCTCGGCGCTGAGCTGCCGGTAGGACCAGGAGAACACCGCCCGGACGCTTGAGCCCGGGTCGCCAGCATCCAGGGCATCCAGCCGCCCGGCCCGGTCGCCCAGCTCGGTGGCCAAGGCGGCCAGCGGGAATCCCGGCCGTGATTCGGCGCGGGCCGCGGTTACCGCTAGCGCCAGCGGCAGCCGCCCGCACAAGGAAGCGATCTGGCCGACCGCGGCGGGCTCGACGGCCGCCCGGGCCGCACCGATCCGGGCGGTCAGCAGGTGCACGGCCTCGTCTTGGCTCAGAACATCCAGGGACAGTAGCCGGGCCCGGTCCGCGGCGGCCAGCCCAGCCAGCTGGTTGCGGCTGGTGACGATGACCAGGCTGGCCGGGCTGGCCGGCAGCAGCGGCCGGACCTGCTCCTCATCGCGGGCATTGTCCAGCACGATCAGCATGGCCCGGTCGGCCAGCAGGCTGCGATACAACCCCGCCCGCGCCTCCGGCTGCTCCGGCATGCGATCGGGCGGCACGCCCAGAGCATCCAGGAACCCGCGCACCACCTCCGCCGCCGGCATCGGAACGCTGGAGCGGTCAAACCCGCGCAGGTTCGCATACAGCTGCCCGTCGGCGAACTGGCCTGCGACCTGGTGCGCCCAGCGCAGCGCCAGCGCCGTCTTGCCCACCCCCGCAGCCCCGCCGATCGCCGAGATCACCACTGTCCCCGGGCTCTCCGCGCTCACCTCCTCCAGCATCCTGGTCAGCGCCGCCAGCTCGGCGGCACGCCCGGTGAACCCGGAAACCGCCACGGGCAGCTGCCGCGGCACCGGCGGCACCGGGGAAGCACCGGCGCCGCGCGGCGATACCGGTTGATCCACGGCCGGGTCGCCGTTGAGGATCTGCTGCTGCAGCCCCCGCAGCCCGGCACCTGGTTCGGTCCCGAGCTCGTCAACGAGGATCTGCCGGGCGCGGGTGTAGGCCGCCAGCGCCTCGGCCTGCCGCCCGTCCCGGTACAGCGCCAGCATCAGCAGGCCGTGCAGGCGTTCCCGCATCGGGTGAGCCGCGGCCAGGCGCTGCAGTTCAGTGATCAGCTCCGTGTGCCGCCCCAGGTGCAGATCCGCGTCAACACGCACCTCCACGGCCTGCAGCCGCAGTTCCGCCAGCCGCGGGACGTCGCGGGTCGCCAGCAGGTCGGACTCCACGTCGGCCAGCGGCTCGCCCCGCCACAGTCCCAGACCCGCCCGCGCCTGCCCGACGGCGGCGTCCCACAGGCCGTCCCGGGCAGCCGCCCGCGCGGCGCCCAGGTGCGCCTCGAACCGGGACACATCCAGTTCGCTGTCGTCCACACGGATCTCGTAGCCGTATGGCTGGGTGCGGATCCGCCCGCCGTCGCCGAGCGCCTTGCGCAGCCGCATCACGTGATTCTGCACCGCCACCCGGGCCGACGGCGGCGGCGCCGATCCCCACAGGACCTCGGTCAGCTCATCGAATGACACCGTCTGGTCCGCGCACAGCAACAGCGCCGCCAGCACCGCCCGCTGCTTCCCCGCCACCGGCAGCGTTACACCGCCCTGCCGCACCAGCAGCGGCCCCAGCAGGCAAAACTCCGTCACTGTGTCCATTTTCGATTGTTCCCGGAATCCCCGCCGATGATCGAATTTTAGCGGCCTGTTAAAGCCGGCAGCCAGAGTATTCCCGCACGGTCGGCGAAATCGGGCCCTGCCCGCCATCGCGCGGTCGCTGCAAACCCGGTGATCAAGCGTTCGGGAGGATCTGCCATGCAGCGCTCGCTCCTGTTCGGTGCAGCTGTCATCGTGGCGGTGGCGAGCAGATCAAGCTTGGCCGCCAACACGCGTGAGGAGGGATCGCGTGACCGCTGAGGGCCGGATCAAGTTCCCCCCGCCTGCTCCGGTGTCGCCGGCCGACCCGGCGCCGGAAGTCTTCGCGCAGCTCAAGATCTGCCCGGTGGCCCAAGGCGAGCTGCCGGACGGCAGCACGGCCTGGCTGGTCGGCGGTTACGAGCAGGTCCGGCAGGTCCTGATCAACCCGCGCTTCTCCCGGGCGCTGGCGGCCGCGCCCGGCCGCTCGCGGCAAGGGTTCGAGCTCTCCGCCGCGGACTCCATCATCGGGATGGACCCGCCCGAGCACACCAGGCTGCGCAAGCTGGTCGCCAGCGCATTCACCGCCCGGCGGGTGGAGGCGATGCGGCCGCGGGTGGCCGCCATCGTCGATGGGCTCATCGGCGGGTTCATCACCCGGCCCCAGCCGGCCGACCTGATGACGAGTTTCTCCGGACCGCTGCCGGTGCGGGTGATCTGCGAGCTGCTCGGCGTGCCCACCGCCGATATGGACAAGTTCCGCACCTGGTCGGCCACGCTGATAGGTGACTGGGAGCGGGACTCCGGCGAGATACTGACCGCGCTCGCCGAGACGTACGAGTACTTCGCGGAACTGATAACGATCAGGCGCACACGGCCCGACGATGATCTGCTAAGTGCCCTCATCGCGGCGCGCGACTCCGGCGACCGCTTGTCCGAGGCCGAACTCACCAACCTGGCCTGCACCATTCTCGTCGCCGGCTACGAGACTACCGCCCACCATATCAGCCTCTCGCTGCTGGCTCTGCTGGATCACCCGGCCCAGATGGCCAGGCTGCGCGCGGATCCCCGGCTGATTCCCGGTGCCGTGGAGGAACTGGTGCGCTATGTCAGGATCGGTGTTCTGCCGCTGGCGCGGGTCACCACCGAGGACGTAGAGCTGGGCGGTGTGACGATCCCGGCAGGCGAGGTTGTCCTGCCGATGACCATGGCGGCCAACCGTGACCCGTCGGTGTTCAGCGAGCCGGACCGGTTCGACATCAGCCGTGCACCAGCCAGCCATCTGGGATTCGGCAGCGGCGCGCACCACTGCCTCGGCGCCCAGCTGGCCCGGGTGGAACTTCAGGAGGCGCTGCGCGGGCTAGTCACCCGGCTGCCAGGACTCGCGCTGGCCGTGCCGCCCGCTGACCTCAGATTCAAGCCCGGGATGGCCATACACAACCTTCGCTCGCTGCCCATTACCTGGACCGTGGCCTAACCTTGGAGCGCGCCCGTAGCGGCGTGAGGGCGCGTTTCCGCGGAGACGGCTTGTGAATTCCTGCACAAGACGTCTCCGCGGAAACGTCCCGGACGCCGCAGCCGGAGCCATGACGATCTTGGGCGGCGCCGAGACCGGCCGGAGGATCTATGACTTTCATGAACGTCAGTTTGAGCGCTCCGGTTGTACGAGAGGCGGACTCGACCACGGGCAGCCTGGGAGTGGTCGGCGCCCGGTTTATCCTCGACGGCGGCCCCTCGGAGGGCCGGTTCTCTCTTGTCGAGCACCCCATAGTCGCGCGCGGCATGGCCGCGCCGCTGCACCTGCATACCCGCGAGGACGAG
>Ga0102924_1000634_pt1 | contig 43241 bp, 49 predicted proteins | sample PaiPotPPM11metaG_FD_80116 | JGI IMG/M metagenome (GOLD analysis project Ga0102924, IMG submission 80116) | Iron sulfur acid spring bacterial and archeal communities from Banff, Canada, to study Microbial Dark Matter (Phase II) - Paint Pots PPM... ...
TGCGAGCGTCCCGCTTTGCGGGCAGTGCGGCAATCGTTGCAGCGATTGGGTTTGTTGGTGAAGCCCTTTAACGCAAAAAATTCTTGTTCACCAGCGGTAAAGTCGAACGGTCGCCCGCAATCGACGCAGGTGAGCACTTCGGTTGTATACATTTGAAACTAACGAGTCTCCTGAAGAGAGTGATGTGTGTTCTCCGGATCCGACTCGCTAGTAACTTGGACGTACTTTGCGGACTTCGAAACCTTCCTAACCCCCACACTATACACCATTCCGAGCCAAAATGGTCGCAGCAGCTCCGAAATTTACCTCGAAAGCTACCCTTGAGGCCCCGGGCTGAATAGGGGTGCGGGGCCTCTGAGCACGGGCACTCGAACCGCTCCGTTCACTAGGCGCCTGGCGGCTTGGCTAGGACGGGTCGGCCGCCACGGCCTGCGCGAGGCTGAGATAAAACGGCCAAATCTCATCGAACCGAACCAGAGCAAACACGCGCCGGATATTCTCGTTTGGAATGACTATCCGCTCCGGGGCAAGACCGCGCGTCCCTCGCTCTTTACGCATCTTGACGAGCTTTCCAAGACACGTCGAGTCGATGAATCGGACGTTGCTCATATCAATGATGACATTTGGATGAGAATAGGATGACTCTAGCAGTCGGCCGAGCTCGTCGGCAAATACAACGTCCCATTCCGGCCTATTGAGAGATATTACTAACGGGTACGTATAGCTCTCTTCGAGAGCGCAGATTTGTTGCTGCAGTTCAGACATTATCCCGCGCCTCTCGTGGCCTGCGACATGCCTCGCGAAAAACGGGTCTTGGCGAGCACCCTTGTTCTGGCCTGAAGAGTTCTAACGAGAAAATTCGACATGTCCATCTCTCCTTTCAGGAACAACGATTGTCGAATTAGCAGTCTTCAATTAGCGATTATAAAAAAGATTAACGGCATGTCAAGGACCGATCGTCGTGCCGATCGCCGCGCCGTCCCGGCAGCCGAGATCCCACCGCCCGAAACCAAGCAACCAGGCTCTTAGAGAGAGGCTTGTGGCGTGAAGCTGGTGCCTTTTCGCCGAGCGAAATCGCCAAAGCTAGAGCTCGATCGGCACGCGGGAAGCAATGCGGCACAGCCACGCGATCCTGACGCGGCATGCCGTGCCGGATCGCCGATGCTGTCGCAGGCGACGAAGGAAGATCTAGCGTACACTTTGCGGCGTACGGCGCTCGGTGTGAAGGTGGGCGCTCTCAGGGTGCGTGCTTAGACGCCACGGACGACGTGTGCGGGACGCCTGACATCTACTTCAAAAGGAGCAAAGTTAATGAACACCCCTGGTTTACTTAAGGGTGCCGGCGCGGTCGTTGCACTCGCGATTGTTTCGGCGTGCGGAGGCGGTTCGACGGTCGCGCCGTCAGCCGTTACGCCGAATGCGAACTACGTAGGTAGGACGCTGTTCGTGCACGGGATGCCGGTAACGGCGGCGAGGCTGAATCCACTGCCGCGCTACGCAGAGCTCGTACCTGATGCATCGACGATAACGAGCTACGAATTCATCTTCAACTACTACGGCTCGTACGCCAGCATTTTCGACTATCCAAAAAGTACGGCGATGATTGGTCAAATTAATGGCCTCGGCGGCCAAGGGTGCACCAACGTTCTGCACGGTTATGGGAAGAAGATTTTCTGGAACGCCCAACGGACGAACGATCTGATTGTCGAATACAAGGTGCCGGACACGCTGATTGGATCGCTGTATCTTGATTATACGTACACGTCCAGCTGCGCCATGAATACGAGCGGCGATCTTGCAGTCGGAGTTCTTTTGGGTAATTCTTTCGGTCCCGGCGGTCAGGTCGTGATCTTCAAGAACGCGCAAGGCTCGGGTAAGGTGTACAATACGCCGTTGTACAAAGAGTACTTCGACGGTTACGATCCCAGCGGCAATCTCTTTGCCGACGGTGAGGACGCGAGCGGTAACTTCGAGCTAGTCGAGCTTCCGTTCGGCCACACGAAATTCGTTCGGATCACAACGAGCAACTCTCCGCAATTTCCTGGCTCGGTGCAGTGGGATGGCACATTCCTCACCGTGTTCGATCAGATCACGAGTGAGACGTATCGGTACACGGTAAGCGGAACGACGGCGATGTTGAAGAAGACGGTACAGTACACCGGATCTAGCGACTGCGCGCAGACATGGATCGTTAAGGGTCTGATATATTGCGCCGACGCGGGAAATAACGACGGCGAGGTTTACAAATACCCGGCCGGCGGCGCACCGATCGCGACGTTTACGGGAAGCTTCGATGAACCACTCGGCGTGACCGCAGCAAAGTCCTAGCCTCCTTCATCAATCATACCGCTTAGTCGCCCCCGCGGCGGGTGCGGGGAGGCTAAGCGGCTATTGATTCTCCTTGAGCAACTCCTGAATATCGATGCCGCGTTTGATCGGGTACAAAAGGCTCCACACGATTTTAAGATTTGTTTGGGGACTGGTAATCGGCCGCGTCACATACGTGTAGTAGAATGCGCTCAGCGACATCAGTTGATCTCCAGCCTTAAACGTCTTGGCAACGCCTCCACCAAGCGGTACCGCCCATTTATTTGCGCTGCCGTCCAGTTCGCCGTGATGATTGGTGCGGTTGAAATGGCCCACCCGTCTTTCAAGTTATAGTTGAAGAACGGCTGAAATAGTGCGGAGCTAACGTTAGGTCGATTCGCCCGACCGGCAAACGACCAGAGTTGCGTGACCAGCATGCCGGTAACGATGTGCCCCGGCATGATCAAACCGGCAACCGCTGGTCCAACCGCCCACTTTCCCGCTCCAAGTACATCAGGCGATGCGCTTGGAAACTGAAATATCGGTCCCGCGCCCCAGATCAAAGCGCCGGGTTTCGTCTTGGGCGCAAAATAGATCTGCTCTTGGATATCGCCCAAGCCAAAGGTCCACGGGCAACCGCTCGTGGCACAGGCCTGCGGCGGTGCGAACGACGGATTGTCGATAATCGGGATGATCGTGCGCGCCACGAGGTTCATATTTTTGCTCAACATGAATGGGATGACAGGTTGAACGTTGAGATTGTATTGGTATCGCGTATAGGGTCCGACGCCGTAATTGAAGTTGTTTTGGAACGGAATGATCGCTATATTTCCGACTGGGTTTTGCGAGATTTTGATGATCGCTGCCTGAAGTGCCGCCTGCTGAGCGGGAGTCAATTTGCTCAGATCAAGTCCGCTAGCAGGGCTCGGAGCTGCCGGCGTTGGCGACGGCGCAGGGGCGGGCGTTGAAGAACCGTTCGGCATCGGCGTTTCTTGCGCCGTTGCGATTTTCGGCGAAACGAACGTCGCCAAGATGAGGAAGGCGACTATTCGAAGTCCGTTTGAAGAATTTGAAAAGTGTTGTTGCGCCCACATGATGGTCTCCGTTCGCGAGGCTTTGGTCGACTTACCTACGGCCCGGAGCGATGCGAGATAACTTGGCGTAACCGCAGCATGATGCTGAACAAGAACGCGGTACTGATCCCGAAGAGCAGCATTCCGTCCCCGGCCTCCGCCGCGCCCATGATGGCCCAAACCGGCTCTACGTGAAATCCCGAGGAGCCGCGCGTCGTCATCGAGCCTAGTGAATAGAGCATGGCATCGGTCATCGATGGAAATGCTCCGAGCTTGAGATAGGCGATCGCCCAAATGAAGGCTTCAATAGTGTGGAATATCGCCAAGGCGAAGGCGATGACCACCACGATGGCGATCGCGCCTGCGCTGCTGTCAAAAAACGTGAACTCGCGATCGACGTCATCGGTCCAGAAGCGCCGTAGCGTGCGCGTAATCTGAGCGATGCCCAAGACGTGAATGAGGATCGTCGCGAGAACTAACGCGGCGCACCACGCCCAGGCGGCAACGAGCGTTAGCGAAGGCTGCGTCATGGCCAGTGAAGCCCAATCACGTGTGGAAAGCCGCAAGTCCTTCTTGGCAACTCGTTCTCCACCGGTCTGCGACGAGCGCAAATTCGTATGCGCGTCGAGCGGTAACCCGAGCGCCGATTCAGGTTTCCTTCATGCTTACGCCGTACCGTTCCTGAGTGTCTGTGACGGAGGCTACCATGCGTCAATCAGTGGTTTCGCGCGTTGCTCGGCGCTTCGTTCCGTCTGTTCTTCTGGCGGCTGCGGCTGCGAGCGGCTGTTCCGCAAACACCGGAGCCGGTTCGTCGCTTCCCGGAGGCGGCTTCGTAGCGTCGCCGGCGCATCGCGCAGGGCACGCGGCGGTGGGCCTCGGGGCGATGCTGACGACTGCGAACAACGGTCAGATCTTCGGCTTCGACATCGACCAAAACGGCAGCGACGGCGTGCTCGCGACGGCCGCGAACGTCGAAACTTTCAACGAGGATACCGGGCAGATCACCAAGTCGATTCCGCAAAAGACACCGCAGGGAACGACCTACGGTATGGATGGCATCTTCGGAAGTGACGTCGGGCTGATCACGCGCTACGTCGTGCCTAAAGGCTCGATCTACGCTCACCGGTACTACAATGTCATGAGTCCCGTCACCAAAGGCAAGTTCGACGCGACGTGGAAGCCGCCGATTCCCGACGTCGACGTGCAGCAGGGCGGTGACAATCAAAGCACCTCGACCAGCGTGCTCTTCGCTATCGAACTGAAGAATCAGGACAAGCCCGACCTCTTCGTCACCAACGTTGCTGCGAATACCGTCAGCAAGGTCATCCATTTGGATCCCAACGCGTTCGGACTTGCGTACGGTCCACAGTTGGGGCAATATACGAGCGCAAACGAAGCCGCGATTGCATACTCTCCCGATGGCGGCGCCGCCGGCGGCGAGCCGCCGGTCAACGCTCTCTTCAATCTCCAAACGGGTCAAGAGACGAAGTTCAACGGCTACAATAACGGCCCGTACCACGCGGGCGGCGTGAACGGACTGGCGGTCGATCCGAACACCGGCGTCGCGGCGACAACCACCGAACTCAACGCTCAAGTCGAGTTCTACGATTTGAATACGAAGACCGGAATCGCTGCGGTGCAGCTGCCCTGCACGAACAATGCCGACCAAACGTTTAGCGGATCGGGCATTGCGGTCGATCCGATCAACAAGCTGTTCCTCGTCTCGGAACAGTACTATTGCCAACAAAACCAAGGCAGCGCCCTCGTCGTATACGACGAGCGGGGCAATCTGGTGGAGACAATAACGGGGTTCACGTTCTCAATCGGGGAGCCGGCAGCCGTCATCAATCCGAGCAAACGGATGGGTTGGACCTTCGGCCCCCACTTCGATCAGCTACAACAGTTCTTTTATTAGCTACCCAGGCGTACGGGTGCCGCCGACGCCGCTAACGCTTGCGCCAAGATCCAAAGCGCCGCGCCTATGGCCAGCACTCTGAGCATAGTTATGCCTTCAACAACGCGTGGCGTGCTCTCTCGAGCGCGCAGTCGTGGGTGGGGCGGCGACTTCGAAGAAACTCGTAACCCCCTTAGTTTTTCTCTTGGGCAGCCGGTGGTTTCCAAGTGCCGTCTAAGAGTGAGGGCGGCGTTGGGTTCGGCCAGTAGTTGCGCATCATTAGTAAGAACTTTCCTGGCGGTGCGGGCAGCCAGTTCGATGCCGGAACTCCCGCGGGCTGCCGGTTCGAGAAGTAGAGAGAGATTGAACCGTCCGCGTTCTGGGCGAAATGCTGGCGGGGACTAATGCTCTGTTTGTTTAGCGCATTCTTTACGAAGAAATAAGCCGGGTCGTACATGGTGATCGACCAGAAGCCTTTGACTGGTGGAGTCGCTCCCTTGTTGAATCGAATGACGTACGTCTTGGAGCCAATGAAAGACGCCTGCGTAAAGGGATAAATCGCATCCTGCGGCCGGTTAGCGCCGAGCCCAACCGCAGTGACAAAGGCTCGATCTAGGTAATCATCGCCGTAAAGGCCGGTCTTCTTGAGAATCCCCCATCCGTTCACGATCTCGACGCCCTGCGTAGCAAACGCCTTAATGCGTTTCACCGCGTCCGGCTTTGCTACGTTAAGGGCCGCCTGAACTGAAGACGCGAGCTTACTCATGTCCCAAGTCAGCCCCGGCGTCAGTCCAAGCGCCTTCATCTCAGCGACGATCGCCGCGTCTTGCGGCATCTCCGGCGGATTTGTTTTGAGCAGCTCGCCGAGTAGACTGAAATATTGAGCCGTGGAAAGCGCTTCGACTTGATCGCGGACTCCGCTCTTTTGATTGAAACTTGGATTGACAAGCCCCGCAGGTGGCGAATAGGGCTTACCGTAGGCGCTCAGTGGAACGAGGGACAACTTCGCCTGCTCGGCGTGTACGGCCGCATAGTCTTGCGGCGTTCCGGTGCAGTAGATGCGGCCCAGAATCCACACGAGCCCCGTCGGCGACTTATAGTGCGTTACGCCTGCGGGAACGGTGCCGTCCCATCCCGGCCCGCTGATGAGATACTTTTGTGCTCCCGCACCGGTTGTACGTTTTCCCGGCACTTGAAACACGTTGGTGAAACCGTCCAGCATCGGCATGAGAAAGTAGCGGCCGTGCATGTCCGGGATACTTAACACGAATGGTTCCTTGGTAACATCGAGCCACGCGGTCGAATATAGCGTGTCAGCGTTCGGCGCAGTTACTCGATGATCATCGACCGCTGGGTAGGATTGCATATTCGCAAACTGACCCATTGGCGCATTAGTTGGAGATGCGGTCGCAACGTTTGTGAAGGAGCGCCGCGTGAGTTCCATCGTGATCAGCGAGTATCCGTAGATGTAAACGTCTGTGGCCGCTTTCAGCGCCCCTTGGGATGTGAGCGAACTCGTCATCTGTGCAGAGCCAGGCGAAGAAACGGAAGCCAGGCATCCAAAGAAGGCGGCTGCGAGAACGAGGCCAAGGACACGCTTCACAACAGGTAAAGGTCTCATTTCAAACGTCCTCACGGCGATGGACATCGTGCATCACCAGCAGCGGCGGAGCTAAGAAGGAGCCCGTTTGGCGGGTCTTAGGTGCTTGCTTATTCTAGGGCAAAGTCCCTTTGGCTCTCAGTGGGATGGAACGTCCGGATGCTCGGCCCATCCTAGCGCCGAAGGACGCGCGGTCGATGGGAGGGGCAATATTTGGGATCGCATCTACAATATTTGGGATCGCATCTAATAGTACTGCGCGGGCGGAAATGTTGTGCGACACGTTAGTGCGATGGTCCCAACTATTTTGTGCGGCTTCGTTTCATGTATGCGACATTCGCTTCGAGGGAGTTTCGTTTTGAAAAGAGTACAGCCGTACCGCAATGCGTTTCGACGCTATAGCGCATAAAAATCGCTAGGTTTTGTTGGCTCGTCGCGCGTTCGAGCGCAGCAGACTCCATAGACCTTGCGCTGAGATCGTAAGCGACAAGAGAGAAACAACCGCAAGCGCGAGGAGCGTCCAGACGAAGAAAAAGGCTCCGCTCATTTTGCCGATCTCGATGCCTTGGAGGCCTCCGGTACCGGTTACGTGGACCAAGAAAACGGTCAGCCCGAGTAGCGATCCGAGCAGCATGATAATATGCCCCGCCAGACGTTCGTGCAGCATCAGCGTTCCGTACAGCCAAACAGCAAGAATGGCTACCATCAGAAGGTTTGATGCCACGCCTTTTTCCGACCCATATACGACGTCATCCACCAGGTGGAATGATGCGAGAAGGATCGAGAGCAGCGACGTAACCGGCAATACGAGGTTTCGCTTCACGCAGAAGCTGTCTTAATTGCAAAGCATTAGCTTCCTTTTCGAACCGAAACGTGTAAACCGACGTGTATGCTTCCCGAAGTCGGCGAGGCAAGATACCCCTTACCGAACGGTCGCTTAAGTGCTATAGTGAAGGCCTGCGTGGCTCATACCCAGAGACGTTGGCTCTCGGTGATGAAGATCTTTTCGTTGCGAACGGCGGCAACAGCACCGTGACGGTTTATGCCGCGGACGGCACGTCATTGCTTCGGACGATATCGCAGGGTATCAGCGCGCCGAGGGCGCTGAGGAGGACAACGAAAATGCATGCACTAGTTCGGAGCCGGCACGCGATTGCCGTGTGCGCCGGTTTAGCCATACTTGCAGGCTGCGGCAGTGGTAGCGGCAGCCCGATTGGATCGACTGGACTTCCGGCTGCGCAAAGCGTTATTCCTGGAATGCCTGGGATGCGAAACGTCGTTCCGTATACGCTGAACGGAACCAGTGTCATTACCGTAAAACTGAATGGTAGGCCGCTGCCAGATGCGGAAGTCAAGATGGGCTGGGGGGACCGATGCGGGTTTTTCGATTGCCATCCTTGGCAGAAGACGGGTAAGACCGGGCCAATGGGCACAAAGGAATTCAAGGGTCTACCGTCACGTCCCGTCTATTTCTGCATAGAGGCCAAGAAAGGCAATTCCTATGCGGCAAGTTGCGGCGGTCCTTTTTTAATCAGGCCCAAAGAATCGATCGACATTAAGTAAAACGGAAACTTTGGTCGCGGCGCCATTGCAGACTGCGAGAATGGCCAACTGGGTATATTCCCCGTGCTAATACGGGATGGCTCGGGAACTGTCTTGCGCAGCCAGTCCCCAGTTGAAGACGCGCGCGATTAGGAATCCCACACCAATTCCCAGTGCCATCGCTAACGTCGTCGTGAATACGGCGCTAACGTTCGCCGACAATTGGGCCGACGCCGCTATGAGCGCCTGTTCCTTCAGCGTCGATAGACTAAGTATCCCTTTAATAGAGTTGAAAAGCGCCACGGCGGCGCCTAGCGGCAAAACGCCCGTCACTATCGCAATCACCGAAAATCGGCGACGCCGACCGGCGAAGGCAAGTGCTAGTAACACACACGCCGCTGCCGCAACGACGACCGCTGCGCTCGAACTCACGCCCCAGCCAATGAGAACATTACGGATGAATCGCGCCGCAAAGCCGCACAAAAGACTCGGGAGTATGCCTTGAGGGGGCGCTGTGAGGACAACGGCCATGGCGGCTGCGAAAAGGCCGGCCCACATGCTGTTGACGGCCGCTGCCGCGATATCCATGCTCTTAGCCCCCTTGATTCGATACGGCTTGGCCGATCGCGATGGCAATCGCGAGGATGAGGAAGAGAAACGCCGCGTTGATCACTCGTTGAATCCCGACCGATATGTGCTTATGAGACGCAATATCTAGAAATCCGTTCATTAGCGGGAGACCGGGAATCATGTAACCGACTGATCCGATCAGCGTCGCGGCCGCTGATTGACTGATACCGGCACGAAGCCCCAACGCTGCGAGCAGCGCCGATACGAGCGCGCAGAGCATAGTTGTGCTTGCGCCTCCAATCCGCCGAGCTTGCAGAGCGGCGCGAAGCATCTGCCCGATTGCCCCCGCGACAAACGCTATTCCGAAGCCGCCCCATTTGCCCCCGATAAAATTCGTGAAGAATCCGGCGGCGCAAGCCGCGGCCAAGATAACCAGCCACCTGTTGTATGGCGACGGAATATTCCTGATGCGGCCGACTTCAGAAGCGATGGTCGCTTGATCGAAGTTACCGTTTGCGATGCGTTCCGCGAGCGTTGACGCTTCGGCAACGCGTAAGAGGTTCGCACCCGGTGGCCGGATGGGACGGATGACCGTCTCCGATTGGCCGCCGGTCGTTCGGGTAACCGCCACGAAATCGTAGCGCCAGAGTGACGCGACACCGGCGATATTCAGCCCCTTGAGGATTTCGTTGAAGGCGCGCTCCGCCCTGACGGTTGAGCCGCCATTTTCCATGACGATGAGCGACACGTCGAATGCCGCAGATATTAGCCCGTCAGGGAGCGCCGTGCTACCAATTCTCGCAAAGGCACGACTTGGCGTTCATGTCGCCATAGAACACCATTGCGTCAAGGATTTGGTTGACCGGGAGCTTGTAGAGCGGATCATCTTCCGACGGGTGGAATGCGAGACTAGCCTCCCCGGCCCATAACTCGCCTTTCTCCAGAGTCCAGACCAACCCGTTTAACTGCGACAGCGCCCACGGGTTCTTCTCGCTACCAATATCTGCAATGAAGCGCGTTGAGAGGGTCTTAAACGGCAACCCCTGCGGTTTGCCTGTCGGCTCTGGAAGCGGGAGCGTAAGATTGTAGGGAAACGGGAACGTTGGCCTTCTGTTTGCAGGCAGTGGCAGCGACAGCATCTTGCCCGTCTTCTTAAAAGTGTACGAGGCGATTCGCTTCCCACTTCCAATCGGCCGCTCCTGAGAGCGTTCAAGGTAACCAGTGCCAAGTTCTCCGTGCCAGTTGATGCCCATGTCGGCCATCTTCTTGGGAAATCCGCCTAGTTCACGCCCCGAGGTCATGGCAGAATCGGTGTCCACCCAAATCTGACAGACGTACAGGTATAGTTCACCCTTATAGAGGCAAGGGATATTTTGGATGACCTCAAGGTACGGAGGAAGCGTGCCGCCGCGATAGTTCGCGAAGAGCATCTTCACCGCCGACTGGCCGGGCGCCATCGGGATACCGACGAGATTGCAGTGAGCAGGTAGAAACTCGGCTGCCGCCTCCGCGTTTGTCAAATAGTCGATCAGCACCGCATCGATGTTGGTCCACCACCATCCCTCTGGTCCGAAGTTGGGGTAAAGAGGTGCGTAGGACGGTATTGAAGGCCCGAAGTTTTCTTTGGTAAGCTTGCCCTGAAGCCCCACGGGAATTTGTGGCGCGGCCACGTCTTCTGCGATTGCCATTTTTGAACTCCTTGTGTGACTCAGCGATTAAGCGGGCACTGCGGCGACTGATCCGTCGGGCTTGCGTGCTCCCGCTTCATTGACTTTGAGCAGCCGGGCCGCATTGGAGTAGAGATACTTCTCCATCGTCGCATCGCTCACGTCGTGCACCTTTTGAAGGTTGAAGGTCTCCTCGACATACGTCTTCATATCGCAGAACGGAAAGGCGCTTCCGAAAACGAGTTGCTCGGGAATCCGCTCTAAGTTCATCGCATAGAGAAAGCCGTTCGGCCAAAACATATAGACGTCAGCTGAGAGGTGGAGCTGCGGCCACTTGGCAGCCAAACCTAACACCTCCTGAATATACGGATATCCGCCATGCGCGAGGACCACGTTTAGTTTCGGGAAGGAAAACAGCATGCGGTCGAGGGCTTCCGGATTGTTGAACGAGATATCCGTTCCGACAAAGAGTCCGGTTTGGATGAGCAGAAACGCGCCGGCGTCGGAAAGCACCTCGAGGATCGGCCAGAACGAGGGGTCGTCTGTGAATGTTCCCATCTTCCCCAGGCCAACCGTCTGATAACCCGGCTCGAGGTTGGCACCAGCCATGCCCTGCTCCTTGATTGCCTTTTCGACAACCCTTGCCGTCTCGTCGGGATCCTGGTCGAGGTTGAGCTGTGAAAGACCAAAGAGTCTCCCGGGATACTGTTTCTGCAGGCCGGCGAGCGTGTCGTTATCCATTGTGAAGTCCGGCATTCCGCCGGCATAACGCCCATTGACCACTACCGCATCGATCCCGGCCTCATCGATCTCTTTCCACCATTGCTCCATCGCTCCGGGCTTCCCGACCATCGACATGGCGGGAGAGGCTGTGTTTGCCGGGCGATTTTTAATTTTCAAGTGGCTCTTCATAAGCATGTTGTTCTTGAGGTCGAATAGCCCCTTATACGGCTGCAGCGGCGGCCGATTGCGAAAATCGATAATTTTTCTGTTTGCTGCGCTCATGTTTGTCCTTAAAGAGGTTGCCGTTGACGAAGTGCGTCAATCGGACGCGATTTCGTAGCCGTCGTTCTCGTAGTGAAAGTATACCAGGCTTTGGCCGAAAGGCTACCTAGTTGACGCAAATGCCAAAGGTCATTCAGCAACTCCTAACGACAAGGCGTAGCGGCGATCGATCTGTTTCATAGTTCGTTGCGTGGCTCGCGTGCATCACGCCAACACCGTTTGGCCCAAACTGCAAAGGTCGAGAACGCTCGGTGCCAACCGATGTACGAAGCTGTAGCAACGACGAGGTTAGCCAGCACTAACCTGAGCAACGGTGCCGGCGAAGCGGAGTGGTAGCACGAGCTAAATACCAAAATACTGTCAAGTCCCCTTCAGTCGGCTCATTGCGCTGGTCGTGGTTTGGGTGGGACAGCACCGCATCAGACAACGCTTCTTTCTCGATCTTTACGGCTGGATAGACTAGGCGCTGCGAACTATCTGTCCCGGCGTCCTAAAGCGTGTTTTCGGTAATGCGGTCGGGCGCCGGTTGACAGCGACGGCGCTCGTCTCCTATACTAAACCATATGGTTAAGTATTCCGAACCGGCGCTCGACCGGACGTTCGCGGCGCTGGCCGATCCAACACGGCGTGCGATGTTGACCATGCTGCAGCGGGGCAGCCATTCCGTCAGCGCCCTCGCGCAGCCGTTTTCGATCTCGTTACCCGCGGTGATGAAGCACGTCGACGTGCTCGCCAACGCCGGGTTGATCTCCAAAAAGAAACAAGGGCGCACCGTCGCGTGCACGCTCGCCTCCGGACCGATGCAGCACGCGACCCAATGGCTGCGCTGCTACGAGCGCTTCTGGGACGAGAGCCTCGACCGGTTAGACGGGTACCTGCACACCATCCAACGAGGAGATTCCGATGGACACCGCCGCTCAAGAAGCTGAAATCGCCATCGATCGCGTCTTCGACGCGCCGCTTCAACTCATGTGGGAGGCCTGGAGCGATCCCAAGCACGCGCAGCAATGGTGCGCGCCGCACGGCTGCACGAATCCGGTCTACGAACACGACATGCGGACCGGGGGCACGCTACGCACGCACATGCTGGCGCCCAACGGCAACCTCTATCGTGAGGAGGGCGTCTACGAAGAGGTCGCGCCGCCGCACCGGTTTACGCGTTATAGCACCGTCTCGTTCGGCGATACGACGATCTTCGAAACGCGCCTGATCGTGACGTTCGAAGCGTTCGGAGACAAGACCAAACTCTCGATCCGGCAATGGTTTCTCAAGCTTACACCGGAGGCGGCCAAGGGCGCGCAGGAGGGCTGGGCGCAGACGCTCGAGCGCCTCTCGGCGTACCTCGCGAGGTAGCGCGCGTTACAGCGACTGGCCTTGCATCCGCACGATACAAGTTTCCGATGCTCTCACTTCCGATGCCCCGGGACCGTAAAGGGTGGGCCGAAGACCGGAGTCAAAAATCTCACTTCGGATTTTGCGACTGGAGCGTACAATGAGCAGAGATTTTCTAGCCGGCTACGTATTGGTTGTGTGCGCGGCACTGTTACTTTCCGCATGCACGTCGGCGCTGCCGGCACGCGATATCGTGGCCTCAACCGATGGAGGCGGCACCGTTGCACACTTCGAGGGGCTCAGGCCACGCGCATCGTGGATCTTGCCCGAGGCCAGGTCGCAAAACTTGTTGTACGTCAGCGGCAATTCCGGCTACGTGTACATCTTTTCATTTCCACAAGGCAAGCTAGTCGGAACGTTGACGGGTTTTCAAGAAGTTGCCGGCGTCTGTGCCGACGCCGCCGGCAACGTTTGGGTCGCGAACTCGGCTGACTTTGACCTGATCGAATATGCGCATGGAGGAACCTCGCCGATCGCGACGTTGGACGATTACGAGAGTTATCCGTTTAGCTGTTCCATCAATCGCCAGAACGGCGACCTCGCTGTTTCAAATATCTTCTCCATCAAGCAGGGCGAAGTCGGCAGCATCGCCATCTACCCGAGCGCGACCGGAGTGCCCAAATTGTATAGGGATACCAACGTTTCCGAGTACTACTTCCTCGGTTACGGCCGCGACGGAAACATCTATTTTGATGGCACGGGATACGGCAATAACTTCGACCTAGTTCGATTGTATCGGGGCAAGTTTAAACCCATTATAGTATCGGGCGCAACGATCACTTCTCCCGGCGGCGTGCAGTATGCCGAGGGATCGTTAACGATCGGCGGTGCCGACGGCGCCGGCAACGCGATCGTCTATCGAATAACCGACGGAGGCGTGGTCACCGGAGCGACGACGCTAGTCGGTGCGTTTGGTTGCACGAGCTACGAGATCTGGAAGACCTACGTTATTTGCGCGTCCGCCAATGGGAACGTTCCGATCTACAATTACCCCGCCGGAGGCAGCCCAATTGAAACCGTTGGCGCTTCCACAGGCCCGTTCCAAGCTGTGATTAGCGAAACCGGAAAGCGCTAGCGCCATTATCAAAATCGGGAGTGGGCGCGAAGGCTCCGCTGGTCTAGCGCTGGCGGCCGGCTAACTCAAACCCGCAGTAGTGGAGTGGGAATAGATTTGCGCCCTTATTGCCAGGTCTCAATTTGACAAAAATAGCGGGCAAGAGCAATCTAAAGTAAGTCGGAAGCAGGCATTTATTCTTACTTCGGCTGTGTGCCCTGCGCCCGGAGGTGACCTATGCCCTCCCGCACATCGCATGGTAAAGCAGATGTAACCCGTCGCGACTCGTGCCACTGTCACACGTCGGCAATTGCGTGCGCGACGGAGCGAGTTAACGCAGATCTTTCTCGGCGCGGATTCGTCGCTGGAGTAACCGCCTCGGTTGCATCCCTCGGGCTGTTCACGAGCGCGAAGGCAGCGCCGGCAGCGTCGCCGCGTCCCATTCTGTTTACGAATTTTAGACTGTTCGATGGCATGTACAGCGGCTTGCGCGACGGGCTATTTCTGCTCGTCGAAGGCCCGCGGATTAAGGGCGTTGGCACGGGCACTCCCGCAGCACCGGATGGCGCCCGCGTGATCCATTGCGGCGGCCGAGTCATCATGCCAGGCCTGATCGACTCGCACTGGCACGCCATGTTTGCGGGCTTACCGCTCCCGGTATTGTTGCAAGGAGACGCGGGCTTCATTAATCTAGCCGCCGCTGCCGACGCGGAGCGCACCTTGATGCGCGGTTTCACCACGCTCCGGGATCTCGGCGGGCCGACCTTTGCGTTGAAGCAGGCGATCGACCAAGGTTTGGCGACCGGCCCACGGATCTATCCGTGCGGCGCGATGATCACGAGCAGCGGTGGACACGGCGATATGCGACCGCTATACGAATTGCCGCGGGCACCCGGCGGCCCATTTGGCTCGATACGGGAAGCTGAAGGCGCCATGATCGTCGACGGTCCGGACGAGGTGAGGCTACGTGTTCGCGAGCAGCTCACCCAGGGCGCGTCGCACATTAAAGTAGTCGCGAGCGGCGGCGTCTCCTCACCGCGAAGCCCACTCGACGCGACGACGCTCACCGAAGCCGAACTTCGGGCCGCGGTCGATGTTTGCAGCGACTGGAACACCATCGTAACCGTGCACGCTTATATCCCGAAAGCCATCCAAAGAGCGGTTGCCGCGGGGGCAAGGTGTATCGAGCACGCTCATCTGATGGACGACGCGACGGCGGCGAACATGGCCGAGAAGGGCGTATGGCTCAGCATTCAGCCGTTTCTGACCGAAGAGGATCAACTGCCCCTCACCGGTGAGAGCCGGGACAAAATGCTTGAAGTATTCGCTGGTACGAATAACGCTTACAAACTGGCGGTAAAGCACGGCATCAAGACCGCGTTCGGTTCCGATTTGCTCTTCTCCCAAACGCTGGCGAAGCGCCAAGGTGTTATGCTGACCCATCTGACCCGTTGGTATACGAACGCCGAAATCTTGAAACAGGCTACCGCAGCGAATGGTGAACTGCTGAGTTTAAGCGGTCCGCGCAACCCGTATCCGGGAAAGCTGGGCGTTATCGAAAACGGCGCGCTTGCTGACCTGTTGCTCGTCGATGGCAATCCTCTAGAGGACATCACGCTCGTGGCAAAGCCGGAGAAGAGTTTTGTTGTGATTATGAAAGATGGAGTGATCTATAAAAATAGTCTGTAAAAATCATGCCTTGCGTCGCTGCGTCGAGTGGTCTACAGCGAGCGAGGAAGTTGCGGCCGTTCTCGGTCGCAACGATATAGCAATAAATTACTTCTGAATCGTGGAGGCCTTATGACTCGACAGCTGTTCGCCCTAGGATTTGCAATAGTGCTGCCGCTCGTTTTCCCATCGAATGCTCGGGCGGTCACCATACACGGCGTCGCTCACAACGTTCCGTACGTCATCGGATTCCATCCGTTGAACTCGCAGCAACACCCGTACTTGGGCCAGATGCACCTCAACTTCAACAATGGGATCATCAGCGGCACGTACACCGACATCTCGATCCGGCCAGGCAGCCCGTTTGCCAACGCGCAGAACATTTCCGTTTCGGGCGGATTGAGCGGCTCGCATGTCTCGCTGATCATTCGGCAAGTCACATTTCGCGGAACGGTGACCGGCGAGAAGATGAGCGGGAGCGCAACCATCCGCGGTACCATATACACGTTCGCAGCGCAGCAAGGGACCCCCGGCACCGTGCACCAGTAAAACTGCGCAAGCACCCCGGCCGCGCCCACGACGCACGCGTAGTTTGGTGAACGCAAAGGAGATAATCAGTGGATCAGATCGACCAAAACGAGGATTTACGCGAAGCACGTTTGCGCTATTTTGAAACGTATCCGTTTCCGCTGTTCAGTCACATCGATCTGCGGGTTAGCGATCCAGATGCCGTGCGACCGTTCTACGATGCCCTCATGGGACTCTTCGGCACGGAGCCAACGACACCACGGGTCGTGCGTTACGGCTATACTCGGCGTTACGGCACCATCCGGGCGGATTTCTTCAATCTTTTTGCCGACCCCGAGGCGCGCCCGACAGCTACGCGTATTGCCTTCGCCGCACCGAGCACAGCCTTTGTTGACGATGTCGCAGCCGTAGTTCGGGCGCATGGTGGTCAAAATATTGAGGGCCCCCAATACTTCGACCAGCATCACCCGACGTTCTACGCAGTTTTCTTCGAAGACCCATTGGGCAATCGCTTCGAAGTTTGCCATCACCGCATGGATAAATAGTAGCAAAGCCGCCGCGATTGCGCTGAAGCCTCCGATCAGAGCCAGTCCTGTCAAACGCGAGAAATCGCGGACCGACGAGGCCTTGGGAAATCGTTCGCAACAACTTCTTACTGTTCGGGGCATAGACGTTCACGGTGCCGTCCGGCAACCTCTGCGTGGGAAACAAGTACGGTAACACCGTTACTGTCTACGCCCCGGGCGGCACGTCGCCGGTGCTGAGGATCTCCCAGCGTGGCAGCAACCCCAGAGGGCTCGCGTTCGGACCGTCAGTGCCGATCAGCCCGTGGCTGGCAGAATATCACGATCTGCGCGAACCATCCAGCGGTGCTTATGGTTCAATCAAACAATCCGGGTCAGATCTGGGAGGGCGTTAGCACCACACGGGATCCAAGCGATACATGGCCGTATATGTCCGGCCTGCAACCACACCGCCCGATCCAAACGCCGAAGCTGCGATCAGAATATTGTGCTTGAAGAAAACGCAATGAGCGTTCGATAATGACAACAATGAGTAGAGCGGTTGCATTGCTATGCGTCGTTCTCACGGCCTGTACCCACGGAACCGGTTACAACACAGTTGATTGTCATAGAACAGAGTCTAATGCGGCCACTATCAACTGGAAGTGCATGAGCGAAGGCAAGCGACGAGAGTATATCAACTTGTACATTGACCATAGCCCGCGGCAGGACGTCGTCCGCCAATCTGGCGACATCGTTCGGGAACGGAGTAGTGGAAGAACAGGAGCAATCGACTATCGCGACGCCACGATGGCAACGCTAGATGGCGAGAACGCGACCTTGATCGTCCCAATCTACTGGGGAGATTGGAAGTGGAGTGCGCTCGTTTGGACCTACCGCGGTGAGTTTGATAAATATCTTGGGCTGCGTCAGTTCTGAGCCTACCGCCCCGCAGCCACGCCGCTGATCGTGCGGTGGTGACGAGCCTTTCGCTCGCGGCCTGCTCTCGCATCCGCGCCCGGAACTCGCGTACCGCATCCAAGGCATTGGGAGGCTTTCGAGGCAATCCTTACAACTCTGCACACCAGATGACAATGCTAACATTCTGCGAGCGTCGGAAGTACCGCGCTGCCTAGATTTTCAAAATGACTGGGTCAATGATTCAAGCGCCCGATGGCTCAACTGCGACGTACGATGCCGAACAAACGCGACAATTCTACGCCAACCCTTCTGTGCTCGACAACTGCGAGTGCGACGGTTGTAAAAACTACCGAGCAGCATGGAAACCTGAATTCTTCCCCTCTGACCTTTTGGAAACGTGTACGGAGATCGGCATCGATCCCGCGAAAGCCTTCGAAACAACGGGGATGTACACCAGCGGGGACCTCGTCCAATACTCTGGAGAGCTACCTTTCTACGGCAGTATTCTCGAGGAACATCGGATCAGCGATACGTTCTACCCATGGCTGTTTCTTTCACGCCCATTCGGGACAGCGGCGTTTTCGATGGGTCTGGTCGCCATTGAGTTCTTTGTCGGGCTTCCGTGGGTCTTATCCGAACTGAATCCCTATACGGATTTCCGGCAGCCCCATTAGGCTCTTGAGCACGTCTATCTCCTCGCTTTTGCTTTTGTCGATAAATACATCGAAGAGGATATGCCGAAGCTGCCCTCAGCGCAAAAAGACCTAAGCCGCTACTCGGTTCTGTTTTATGCCACCGAGCATTATTATCATAAAGAGTTTGTTCCGCACAAACTTTTATCCGAGAAGAACGTTTTGGGTTGCTGCTATCACCTTGGGCGAGCCATGGACTTTACAGTCGCCAAGCAGATCTCAAAGTCGTCGGCGTGCTTGCTTGTTTCGGCTAAGACTTAGAGATCGAGCGGCATGCTATGGTGCGTATGTATCCAGCCGCCCCCGCAGCCACGCCACCGATCGCGGCGCCATAAGCGTCATGAGCCTTAAGCCAGGCCCGTCCGAGACAGGATATGAAGCCAAAATCAATGCGGCCCAAAGGTGAGCGCTATTTAAACGCGGGCTTCATTAGCGGCTGTTTTATAGGGATCTTTCTGGGAATCGCCGTTACTTTATGTGATTTTGATGACGATCTTTTCGGGCGGAGGCCCGATCATCACACTCATCCTCGGACTATTATGGATCCTCGCCTTAGTTATCGCACTAAGAACATTGAAGTTAAACGCCAACTTTCTCGCCGGTACCTTTTTAGGATTCATCGGCGGCCCGATGCTCTTCGCAAGCTATATACTTATCAACTGGCTTCCGGTGTTGCTAAATCCAGGAATGTAGAGAGCCTCCCCCAGTCAACGAACGCGAGCCGCCCCGCAGCCACGCCACCGATCGCGGCGCCATTACAGACTGCGAGCGCCTCGCAGCGCGGGAGTCTTGCTCGCAGCTGCCTCGCAGCCTTGGCTTTGCTTAGTGGCTTAGCTCGTTGCGGCTTGGATCGCACACCCTAGCGCCGGCCGGGGGCTCGTTTTGCGGGGTCTCCAATCGCCTTACGTCACGGCCTCGATCGGGAGACTCTCACTCACGGTCTCGACATAAAATCCGGCTTGAGCGTCGTGAAGTTGATCGGCACCGAAACGTGCTCTTGCACGATCAGCCACTTACCGTTGATCTTTCGCAGGACGTCCGTAACACGCACCGCCATCGCGTGCAGGTTGCCCATGTTTCCGGAAAACGATTGAATGCTGTGCGTGTAGGCCACATCGCCGCTAATCGTAACTGACAGCTTGCTGATCGAGAACGTCGGATTACCCTTGATCGAGTCGAAGAAACCTTTCCAATCCGCACGGTAGTCATCCCAGCCCACGTGCTCGCGCGGGGTACTGACATCAAAGACGAAGAGTGTATCGTTGTGGACGTAAGGTAGCATTATTGCGTTGAAGTCCTTGTGTCGAAACGCGTTGGCAAACTGTTGGTAGAGCGCGTCGATTGCAGCATTGTCGTTGGATTGCGCGTCGGCGCGTAACCCGAAGGCGGCTGCGGCGACCGCAACCGCAAGGACGAGGAATAAAGATCTTCTCTTCATGAGGTGACCTCCAGTCAAAACGAATGTGTAGAGCCACGCTTCGCGCTTGCGCAAAGCGAGTCCTGAGCGCGCAAGGCGCCACCTCGCTAGGATCCGCAAAGCATATCTGGCTGAGCGCTTTAGCAGGGCTTAGCGGCCAAATCGGCATCGGCCGGCAAAGCACGCCGAGCCAACTCCGATCGCTCGCGCGGATCGCCACGCGTAACGTCAGCCCAGCAGCTGAGAGCCCAGCGCTTAGCAGGGCCACGCAGCTTCGAGCAAAGCCGCCAGGCGTTTGGAGAGGGGGCGGCGTTTTGAAATCGATAGCTCTTATCCCCGGACGCGGCGGCACGGGCATAGGGTTAAGGGGTCAACTCCGGGCGACTAACGACAAGCCGTAGGCACCGCGCCTCGCGCTAACGTGTCAACTTGGGGCTTCAGCCCTATGCTAGGAATGCGGCTTTGCACGGTGTGGGAAAGTATCCGAAACCACTGTGTGGCGGGCAGGATCTAGGGTAGTGTTCGCGTGCGGGGATCCCTGTGACGCGGAATTGTCAGCTCATAGTATGTGAACAATGTCCCTTCTCCAACGCGCACTTTTTTCAAATCGACGTGATAGTTTATGTCGTCGATCGGCAAGACTCGCCGAAGGTCGAAAAAGCCAAGAGGGCGTACGCCCCCGTAAGGCATTTTCTTATTGCTTAGCGTTGGAGAGACAGATGAAGCTTTTTCGCACGCTAACTCTGGTTGTCAGCTTCGCCGCCGCAGGCTGCGCAGGTACGCACGTAAATGCGGGTACGGCTCCAGCGCCGGATAGCTTCGCGCCGTTGCCGCCGGCCGTTCGAGGCGCGCTCACGCGGCGCTCAAAGCAGAACCAGGATCCGTTTCGACATGCTTTCTATCTCGCACGGGCCCCTTTTGACGATGTAGAAATCTATAGCAACGAAGACTATCATTTCATGGGTAGGATTACCGATGGAATTGCAGAGCCGGTTGCCGTATCCATGGATCTCAACGACAATCTGTATGTAGCGAACTACCGTAATGGTAACGTTACCGAGTACGCTCCCGGAGCGACCACGCCGTCTTTCGTTTACAATGCTGATATGTCACATCCCGTTGCCGTCACGGTGGACCGCTTTGGGGACGTTTACGAAGCCGATGCGAACGGCTATGTCATTCAGTACTTACAGGGGGATAATCAGGTATTTAACAGGTGTGGCCCGCGGCAAGAGGCGGTGCCGACCGCCCTGGCGGTAGACGGTAACGGCCACGTGTTCGTATCCTACTATTCCTACGAGGGGCGTGGCGGCCTCTTCGAGTATCAGTATGGACTTTATGAGTGTCCTGATAAAGTGTTCTTGCCGGCAATCGGAACCGACGCCACCTCCGATCTCGTGATGGACGCGAATAAAAACCTTATCGCAATCGGGCAACCGGCCGTTCCGGCCATCAACGTCATCGCTCCTCCGTATTCGTCGATAACGAGGAAGATTGGCTGGGCGTGGGTCTATGGTGCGTCTCTGGACAGAGACAATAAGTTGCTCTTCGTGGCTTATGGTCCGACCGTCACTATTTTCGACTACCGGACGGGAGTAGAGCTTCGGAGCCTCGATGGTGAATACGGCATCTACGGCGGCACCGCAATCGTCGATGCTCCGAACGCGGTGTATTAACCGACGTCGTTCACCATGCTACACGCGACGCGCTGGTTACAAATGTACGCGCTTAGCTGATACGCGCAACGTACCTATCGAAGTGGAAAGTGACGACTTTGCGTCTTGGTCGTTTGCATCCTAAATCGCTCGGGTCGAGTCTTAAGGACAATAACAACGGGGGTTGATTTTCCAACGGCGCTAGCGATTGATCATGCGCGCAATTTGTTCGTCGCAAACTACGAGAACGATACCGTCACGGTCTATGCACGCGGCAAAACGAATCTTCTGCGTACGATATCTCAGGGAATATTAGATCCGAGCGTAACGGTGTATGCCCCCGGTAGCACGAACGTGCTCCGCACGATTTCGCAAGGACTTGTACATCCATTCGCGCTTGCGTTTGATCCGACCGGAAATCTGTACGTAGCAAACGCATCAGATGCTATAACAATCTATCCACCCAATGGCACTACCCTACTGCGGTCGATCACTCAAGGCGTCAACTTGCCGATAGCACTCGGGTTTGACTCAACCGGTAATCTTTTCGTCGCAAACGAAAGGTCCCGTACAGTAACCGTCTATGCACCGGGCAGCAGTAGCATTCGACGCACGATTTCAGACGGTATCAACTATCCAACGGCGCTTGCTTTTCAGCCGTAGGATTCGGATCGTTCCCCGAGCGGCGAGATTCAGCGATTTCGAATGTACCTGGCCGCGAGGGCTCTCAAGGTCGCTTTAATCCTCGCAACCGTGGCCGGTTGCAGCGTAGTACTTTGATTGACGAAGGCCTGCATCCGTGAGCGACTGACACGAGCCTCGCGCGCGACCGTCTTGACGCCGATCGCTCGGATCTGCGCACGCAACGCTTCGAGCTCCTCGCTATTGTCTCGGTAAATCAAGGGGTCGGTCGCGCTCAGCAGCTCGGCCGTGAAGTCTTCCGCGGTATCCGTTGGATCGCAAAGTATTTCAAATACGGCGCCGAAATCGCCGGGCAACCTCAGGGCAGCGGCGGGAAAACCGTGACTTTCTTGGACGCCGTATTCGCGACGTAAAGCGAACCGCGAGAATCGAAACTCAGCGCGACGGGGATCGTCACGTCGGGGCAAAGTGTCTGGATGGGGCGAGAAAGTTTCGGTGCGTACACCGTGATGCTGCGCTCGCCGATCCCGCTGTTCCCGACGAAAAGATTGTCGGACGAGTCGATTGCAAGCGAAGTTGGCCTAGAGACGCCTCTGAATAGTTCGCGCGCGGGATCGCTACCGTGCGGCCCGTAGACGGTCACGCTGTTGTCGGTGCTGTTCGCCACGTAGACGTTGCCGAAGCCGTCGAGCGCGATCGACGTGGGCCCGCTGACGAAACGCGAGATAGTGCGAATCGGAGAGTCGTTTCCCGGAGCGTAGGCGGTCACCGTGTTCGCCCCGTGGTTTGCAACGTACAAGTGGCCGAACGCGTCGAACGCCAGCGCAAACGGACGATCGACTCCTTTGGTAATCGTCCGAGACGGCTTGTCGCTTCCGGGAGGATAAACGGAGATGCCGCTCTTGTGAAACTCAGCGACGTAAAGATTTCCGTGACCGTCGAAGGCGAGCACCTGCGGAATCGGGCCGCCTTGGTCGATTTCGCGCACGAAGTGCCCGCTGGGCGCTTCGAAGACGGTTACGATGCTGTTCGAGTTTGCGACGTAGAGCTTACCGCGCCCATCGAGTGCGATCGCCGTCGGCTGAACGACGGCGCCACTGATCGTCGTGCGAAGATGGTGGTCCGCGCCGGAGTAAACGGTGACCGTGCTCGCTTGAAAGTTGGCGACGTAGAGGTTTCCGTCGCCGTCGAAGGCGACCGATTGTGGAGAATTCACGCCGTCTTGGATGGTGGACGAGGGTGCCACGGTACAGGTCAACGCGGGGCTGGTTCGTGCGCTTGATGCCGGAAGCGGTGCTGTCGCGGGTTCGCCGGCCGGGGCGGCGCCTGGGGCTCCGCTGCAGCTCGCGAGCGCGACCACGAGAATCGGCAAAGCCGTTAACCAAACGCTGAAGCACGAACGATCGTTAGAAGGCATCGTGCGTTCTTTGTCGCGGTCGCGCTGCGGCCCTTGATACGCCCGAGGCGGGACCGCAGCCACGCCGCCGATCGTGGCGCCATTGCAGATTGCGAGCGCGTCGAATTACGTAAAGCCACGCCTCGCAGCTTGGATCGCTTCGCGCCGGGGAGGCGGATCTCGTTTTTGAAAGCTCTGATGCGCCATTACGAGCACCTCAAGACGACTCGGGTTCAGCAATCCGTCTACGAGCAATCATCTGAGGCAGCAGAAGGCATCGATCCGTGAGGTGATCGCAGCGCTCGATTCTCAGATCGCGCAGGTTGAACGCGAAATCCGCCAGCACTTTGACAGCCATCCTGACCTCAAGCGAAAACGCGATCTAATCACGTCGATCCCTGGAATCGGCGAAACGACAGCCGGTACTCTTCTGTTCCGAAATCCCTCACTTGGATCAGTTTGAATCAGCTAAGGCAAGTCGCTGCGTATGCTGGTTTATCACCACGGCACCGCCGTTCCGGCACGTCGATACACGGCAAACCGCGGATGTGCAAGACTAGCAACGCTCGGCTCGAAAGCGCTCTAGATGCCGAAATCACCGCTAGTCGCAACACCTCGCAAAGCCTCGCAGCGACGTCCCTACGCAAGCAAAGCGTGGAGCACTCCGCGCCTGGAGACTTTGCCGAAGGTTGCGGCTGCGTGCGAGCTATGCGGTGGCCCGGTGCTTAAGCGCAGACGTCGGCACTGCGATGCGTGCATTCCGCAAGTGCGCCGCGCTCACGGGCTGCGAGTAATCGAAACCGCTCGCAAGGCGCTCGCAGTCCAAGCCACCGAGGGCAACGATCCACGCCTGAGCGATCGGGCCGGGCGCAAGCGCGGCGAGGCCATTTCCGAGCAGCATCGCCGCAATCGGGCCTGGTCGCGAGAGTCAGTTCTCGATCGCGATGCCGCGTGGTTTTTGCGCGAGGTCGTCCCGAAGCTCGACGCCTATTCGCTCAGCCAAATCGCCCAGGATACCGGCTTATCGCTCGCAGCCTGCCCGCGCATCCGCGCCGGAACGCGTGTCCCGCATCCCAGGCACTGGGAGGTGTTCCGGCAGATTGTAGAACCCAGTTCCTGATGCGATTCCTAGTCAGCGTCGTCGTCAGTCTCTCCCTGTCATCTTTGGTGCTAAATTTGAACGCGTGCGGGGGTTCGGGCGCCACCATTGCGACTTACCAAGGGCAGCGAAACCAAACCTTTGCACAGTTTCATCTCTTCGTCGCGAACTTTGGCGATGCTGAACCGTACGTCAGCATGTACGGCCTTCGCAGCAATAAACTGCAGCAGCGAATAAACGCTCCATTTTACACGCAAGAATCCATCGCAGATGACGCGATGGGCAGACTGTACGTGTCGGACCGTAATCTCAGCTGGGTCCGTGTTTATGGCCCGAAGAAAAAATACATCGATTACACCATTACGCAGGGCGTCGTGGGGCCGGCTGCGATTTCGCTCGGGACGGATGGGTCACTCTACGTCATGAACTATTCAGGACCGCCAAACGGGAGCATCGCAGTTTTTGGTCCCGGTGAGGAAACACCAGAGCGACAGATCATTGATGGCATTCACAACCCGGCCGCAATAAGCGTTGATTCATCGGGAACTCTATTCGTCGCGAATACATACGTAAGCGGCGGCGACTATGTTACCGTCTATCCGCCGGGAGGCAGCACCAGAATAGCGACGATCACAAAAGGGATTCGAAGTCCCATCGCTCTCGCTACCGATGCCGGCGGTAGACTCTACGTCGTTAATACCACATCGAGCGCTTCCACGGTCACGGTGTATGCGCCAAGTACGTTCAAGTACATTCGAACGATCAGCGAAGGACTAAAACTTGCACTTTCTTTAGCCTTGGATGGTTCGGGAAACCTGTATGTTGGAAACGCGTCTAACATAACCGTCTACTCGCGGGGAAAATCGAAAGTAATTCGGACGCTTTACGTTCAGGGGAACGGGGGCCTCACCGAAGCCTTAGCGTTTGACGGGAATGGAGAGCTGTACGCTGCCTATGAAGGCAATGATTTTGGTGGTGTAAGGATCTACGATCCGGGCAGCGATACCCCTTCGCTTACCATTAAGCGCAAAGAGGGTGTTTGGCAACCATTCGCGCTTGCGATAGGGCCGTAAGCACGCACGCCGGGAGCTGGGTTGCGACGAATCGCGTTCGGCTCGCAAAAGCGCTTGCAACCTAAGACGCATCTGGCAACAATCCGCGAGTGCCAAAGGCAGACACAAACGGGGCGAAGCCATTTCCGAGCAGCATCGTCAGAACCGCCCCTGGGCGTCAAGCGCAGCCACCGATCACGATGCGGAGTGGTTTCTTAGCGAGATCGTCCCGAAACTCGATGCCTTTTCGCTGAGCCAAATCGCCAAGGCCACACGGTTATCGCTCGCAGCCTGCTCGCGCATTCGTGCCGGAACGCGCGTCCCGCATCCGAGGCATTGGGAGGCGCTTGAAGTTCTGATAAAGAGAAGTGGATAATCTAACCAGGTGTCAACTTGAAGACTGCTTTCTTCCCGTGCGACGTTACAAAAACGTCGCCAGACTTATCTGTCGTCAGGTAAAGAGGTCTGCCGAACCCTAGGCGGCCACGAATCTGTGTCATCTTACCGCCCTGTATTTCGGTAATCTCGTTCGCCTCGAAATTGGCCACAAAAACTGCGCCGGTCTTGCCTACCACGACGCCAAAAGGTGAGTTCCAGCCTGAGCCGATTGAGACGATTGGTCCCTGCGGTGGAATTTCATAGACGGCATCGTTACCCACCGAGGTGACGTAGACCGTGCCGTCGTCAGCAACCGCTACGCCGTAGGGCGCCCCAAAGTCGAAACGAGGCTGCAACTGAATAATGGAACCGTTTCGAGCCACTTTAAAAACACCGAGTCCGCTGTCCGTAACATAGAGATTCCCAGCTCGATCTACTGCGACGTCGTTAGGGTATGCCCAGGTTCTTCCAATTTGAGTAACTCGACCATTCGGCGCAATCTTGACGACGCGACTCACCTCGCGTTCCGCTACGTACATATATCCGTTATAGAGTGCGATCCCGAAAGGACCTCCGAGGCCGGTCGCGACTATCGTCTTGGTGCCGTTTTTAGCAATTGTTGTGACAGTCCCGCGCTGATAACTCGCAACGTAAACGTTACCCACAAGATCGAGTGCGATGCCAGTCGGACTATACATGCCTGCGATTTTTAGTAATGACCACGATGCTCGAATGTTGCTGACTGCTGTATGCCGCATCTGCGAGAGAACAGCAGATTGTGGCACGTTTGCCGGCAAGCCATTACCAGCGCACGCGGCCAAGAGCGCCGCGCAAAGCGACGCTGCAACCAGGCGGACTAGAGTCTTCATTTATTAGATCCTCAAAGGAAGATAACGACGCGTGGTGATTCGACAGTCGCTGTCAAGGCCCCGGGCTCAATCGCCCCGCTTGGATTGCTCGCAGCGGCAGCTTTGCCGCGATGCCGCTCGGCGCCGCGATGGAACCTAGCCTGATTCGTGGAACGAGCCTAGGCCGCGCTTCGTTGCGCGAAGAGAAGGGACACTCGGCGAATGAAGGTTCTTACACTCAGTCGCTACGCTCTGGGGACCTGCGCTTCTATTGTTTTCCTCGCAGCGTGTAGCGGCGGCGAAAGGATTGTCCCTTCGTGGGTCACACAACCTATTGAGCCCGTTAACAGCACAAAAGCGTTCGGCACTCTCAACCCCTGGATAAGCGGTAGCCATCTCTACGTTGTAAATGATGGTGGGAACACGGTCACTGTGTACGGCGCCGGTAGCGGATCTGTTTTGCGGACTATTACGCAGGGTCTGTTTGTTCCATACTCACTCGCTTTCGATTCATCTGGGAATCTCTACGTCGCAAATAATAGAAACGTCACCGTTTACGCCACTGGCAGCACAAACCTAATTAGAACAATTACCAATGGTATCGGCGTCCCAAGTAGACTTGCATTCGACCAAGCCGGAAATCTATTTGTCGCAAACGTCGGCCAGCCATCGATAGGCGGTAATACCGTTACGGTGTACGCTCCAGGAAGTATGTCACCGCTTAGGACTATTACACAAGGAATCGATGGCCCGCAATATCTAGCCTTTGACTCAAACGGCAATTTGTATGTTGCGAATAATCTCAACAATACCGTAACGGTTTATGCCGGAGGCAAGAATAGACTTTCGCGCACAATTACTGACGGCCTAACAAAGCCAGTAGTGCTCTCATTTGATGCGACCGGAAATCTATACGTCGCGAATTTCGGAGGCGGCATTTCCGTGTATGCTCCTGGAACAAAGAAAGTGCTGCGAAAGATCTCCCAGGGTGTCGTAAGACCAATGGCGCTCGCCTTTGACGCGAGCGGTAACCTCTTTGCAGCCAACTCCTATGCGTTTGCTAAGCGTCAAGGGTGCACGGTTACAGCGTATGCGCCTGGTAATGGGTCACCTTTCCAAACGATTTCGGACGATGTTCACAATCCCGACGCTTTGGCGTTCGATTCGTCAGGAGATCTTTACGTGGCCAACTATAACGCGGCTTGTGGCGGTGGTAATCGAAGGGGCAACGTAACCGTCTATGCACCAGGCTCAACGTCAGTGCTTCTGAAGATATCTAAGGGGATCAATAACCCCACTGACGCGGCCTTCGGCCCATAGGTCTGAACTATTTAGCATTCTTGCCTGTTAGGCGCGGCGACGACTCTTTAACTATGCCAGGCCTAGCCGCCTCGCAGCTGTGCCGCCGATCGTGGCGCGATTGCAGCTGCGAGCGCTACGATTCGGTGAATTCGGCACAAAGAAGTAATCTATCGCCTATGCTGCCTCGAATCGCGGAAAGCGAAGGCTATGACCACTGTCATTAGGAAAGTCAAAAGAAGTACTAGTTTATACAACGCTTGGCTCTCGAAGCTGTGTTGATGCATCGCCCCCCACCAGGACGCCAAGCAAATCACGGTTGCGACAATCGACGCACTTATACTGTAGAACAGCCGAGCGCCTCGCGTTGTTAGCACGCCTATGAAAATCCCAAAGGCTGCAGAAGCACCTATAACAGCGTATACATTTTCGCCAAACGTCAAGTTGGCAGTTCCGTAGCCCATCGGGACGTATTACTTTGGATAGACAACTCCTACTTGACCGCACCAAGCTGAACAGCAGCAGTGTAAATCGCAAGAAAGATCATAGCAGCCCCAATTGCGGCGCTCGTGAGCCCCAAACCGTAACGGCGGAAGGCGCTCTCGTCATTTCCTCGGCTAATGTCCACGAAACCACGTAGCGGGGTAACTAATAATCGAAGTTTGCCAGACTCAGCGCTGTCGGTCCACTTACTCCAGAGTCTTGGCGAAAGACAGCTTGCCGCGAGTGCGAGCAGACACAGGCCGGCAATCAGGCCAAATGCTATCCTAAATAAATCTACCATTTCTGTCCGCTGGGCGACGCGAACGCAGGCATTGATGCCGACGTCGATCGCGACGTGAATACGTCAGAACCGCCGCACGCGGCCAGGAGCGCCACGCCTAGCCATGCCGCGACGAGGCGCAATAGAGACTTCATTTTAGCTCCTCACGGAGATAACGTGCCAAGTGGTTCGACAGTCGCTGCCAATCCCCGGGCTCGATTGCCAAAGCACGGTGGGGCTGCTCGGCGGTAGTACCACTGCGGCGATGCCACTTGGCGCCGCGATGGAACCAAGCCCCGACCGTGGAACGAGCCTACACCGCGCTTCGTTGCGCGAACAGAAGGACACTCGCCGCATGAAGATCTTCGCTTTCGGTCATTATGCTTTAGGCGTCGCGTCTTGTCGCTTTACTCGCAGCGTGTAGTAGCGACGGATCGCAGGCTACGACGCCGACAGTTGCTTCTACTGCGCACATTGCTCCGTCGCAGGCGGGAGCGACTGGTTCGAACCGAGTTAGCGGAATGCTATACGTTGCTAACCTGGGCGCACCGTCGAACCCCCGTACTGAAACGGCGGCGGCGGCATTGCGATGCGTGCATTCCGCAAGTGCGCCGCGCTCACGGCCTGCGAGTCATCGAAACTGCTCGCAAGGCGCCCGCAGTCCAAGCCGCCGAGGGCGACGATCCCCGCGCAAGCGCTCGGGCGGGGCGCAAGCGCGGCGACGCCAATGCCGAGCAGCATCGCCGCATCGCGAATGGGCGCGAGGCGCAGCTGCCGATCGCGATGCGGTGTGGTTCCTGCGCGAGATCGTCCCGAAGCTTGACGCCCATTCGCTCAGCCAGATCGCCGAGGCCACGGGGTTATCGCTCGCAGCCTGCTCGCGGATTCGCGCCGGAACACGAGTCCCGCATCCCAGGCATTGGGAGGCTTTCCATATGCTTGCAACAACTTCCGAACCGAAATGACATTCCAGAACGGTGCGGTTCCCGAATACCGAGCATGTGGCCGCTAAAATACGCTGTGTCGTTCCTTAAGCCCAGCTGGAACGTTGGTGACTATCCACTCCGATTCCGACGCCAGGTTACAAGAGCTGATAGACCTGCCGTGCGGAACTGGCGTTCAAATTGTGCGTTGGCCCCAAATGTGCGGCCTGGGGGATACAAAGCCAGAAGCCTTAGAAGATTTGCGACAGCGGCTTGAGGCTTATCGCGAAGATCGGCCGCTACCGCGACCCGGAACGCAAGTGCCCTTGGAGTTCGCCTCAACCCAACACGTCGATAACTACGAATCGATCGCACGCGAGTTCCTGGCGAAGATTCTCAACATCGACTTCGATAGATGCTTTCTCTCCGATCAGTCGTCTCTGACTGACTTCGGATTCGATGAAGCATCGCTGAAACGTCATCACGCCAAGATCCGTGAGACATACGGAATCGATGCTTCGGACCTAGGGGACGGTAATCTCGTGGACATATTCGAACGGATTCGGATAAACCAATGACGTTTGTGCGGAGAATCGCCGCCTACTTTGTGGTGCTAGTTGGCGTTGTCAGTCCGAGTTCCACTCAAGCAGGCTATGACTCGGGCCAAGCTATGTCAGGCCCGGCTACCAACGCTTTAGTTCGCGCTTATGAGATATCTGGACTTGATGGCTCGGCTCCAGCGCCTTTCAGTCTGCAGCCCTATGTCGTTTCTATTCAAGCTGGAGACAGCTACTTCGTAGTATCCTTCGCGAGTCAGACTAGCAGACAGCGTCGTGATGTCGTTGTAAGAGGGGAGGCCGCCACCGTCCTCGCGACGGAGCAACTGACAAAGCAGTTAGACCAACTACCACCCACGACAGAAGAGGTGCTGCTGCCGGGCATCGTAGCGGGCGAAATCATAGCGGTATACCGGCGAGCCGTCTCTGATGGATCTATCTCAAGAGTGGCTACGTCAGGCGCATACGACCTCGGCTTCCGAGCGTTTGCGGGTGGCGCCGGAGTCGGTTTCACGGCTCGAGATGCGCCGCAAGGAAGCACATCGCTGAAGCCGGAGCCCACGCCCACCCCAAAACCAGGCAGCTTGCGCTGCTTATCGCCGTGCAGCGGGATGGGGTACATTATTAGCGTTCTCAACCATCGCGTAGTGATACGGCGCATGGTGACACTTTAGCAATGACCGCGGCCCGTTTCGAACTTAGATGACGATTCCGACAGATATCGCGGAGATCGCGACCGCGTTCGCGGCTGATGCAGAGCGTTTCGTTAGTTGGCTGGATCGCGTCGCGGCCGATGAACAATCCGCATTAAACATGCGCGAGCTTCATGAGCTACTCGGCCTCCTCCAAGCGGCTGCGAGTCGCCTTCTAGGAGTCGTTCCAGAATCCGATGAGCCTGGATCGGGTGTGAGACTCACGCCTCAAGTGGCGGCTACGATAAGGGAGAAGCTTCCAATAAACGCGTACAGCGTTGTCTTTGATCCGTTCGAATTCGATCCGCTGGAGCAGAATTCTCCGCAGCCGGTGGTGGCAATGCTTGACGATGATTTGGGTGACATTTATTCGGATCTAACGCAAGGCCTTGCGCTGTACCGCGCCGGCCGATATCGGGACGCCTTATGGCAATGGCATTGGTCTTACTATGCTCATTGGGGGCGGCACCTTAGCCACGCCCAATCCGCAATCTGGCAATATTTGTCTGCCGGCAATTGGGCGTAGGGCGCATAACATACTTCGGTTTTTTGTGTTCCTCGGTGCCCTCATAACTGGCTGGATCTTTGGATTCTGTCTCTTCGTCCAGGAACTGTACCTGTGGATGTCGCCGCCGCAATCTCAAACGCTGAAATTGACGGTCGAGAAGGGCGTAGTCGCAGTGTTACTCCTCTTGCTCATCCCACTGTGCTTGGCGTGGGCATCTTACCGGTTTATGGAGGCGGTGCAACAGCCACCTCGCAGCTAACGTGAGAAAGCTGGCAGATCATGAGTCGCCAGCCGCTCCGCAGCAACGCCGCCGATCGTGGCACCATTGCAGGCTACGCGCGCCACGGCGTCTGAATGCTCTTAAGATATGTCTGGAGATCAGAAGGCCAAGCTTTGGATCCGGTGCATCGGTATCGCAATCGTTTTTGGTTTCGCTTCTGGATTCGGATCCTATGCGCTTTCACCAGGTGGTGAATACGTAAACTCAGCTGGCGAATTGTTGGACTACTCAATGCAAGGCGCCGCGCACTATGATTGGCACGGCTATTTATGGTTCATAAAGGTCCCTGACTTATGGCCCACGCTCATATTTCTCGGCTTATTCATCGGTACCTTACGTGCTATAGCTCTAGTTATACCAGCGGCGATCGTCGCGACGGTTTTTTCACGTTTCTTACCGTCGCTAGGCGCCAAGCTTATTAGGGTAAGCGCCGCCATGCTTTGGACTTGTGTTGTCTTGTCGGGCTTTCTAAGCGGGGTCTTATCGACGATTGTAGACGGTCGAACTCCCGGCAACCTATAGCCGCCCCGCAGCCACGCCGCCGATCGTGGCGCCATTACACCTGCGAGCGCCTCGCAGCACGGAAGCCTAGCTCGCAGTTGCCTCGCATCTTAGCAGCTTAGATCGCGGCGCCTCGACCTAGCCGGCTGGGGGGCGCCATTCTTTTTGCGGCTAAAAACGTGGCGCCCGCAGCGGCGTGGCGATTTGGGCGGCTACGCGGCTTTGCGATCGAGGCGCTCTCGGTTAGCGCGATTGGCCTTGCCGATCGGCTAGCTATGCGGAGATGCTAGCGCGGCTGCAGTGCTGATCCAGATGCGACATCTCCGTTGTGCTCCTACTCAGCGGCCGTTCTTGCAGGTTTCAGCGTGGCCGCCCCCGCGAGCACATAGCGTGTAGTCTTCAACCTTCGGGGCGGCTCGGTACACGACGTGAAAGTCCGCGTTTGGCTCGAAATTCATTGAGTGGAACGTGATTGACCTGTGGCGGGCCCGGAATAAACTACATTTGAAGATTTCGTAGCTGGCAACTTCCGCTTCGAACTTTATTTGGGGTCCGCTTTTGAGGTGATTGTAAACGATGTCTGTCTTGGCCTCATCTCCGGGGCTAACGCATTCTCGGAGTTGTACATGCCAGATCGGATTCGCGCGATACGACCAGTAAACAGTAAATTCAGTAGAGCTTTTGGTATAGCCGCGCGTGTCGTTCTTGAACGCCACGTGAGCAATTACGCTTTCAGTCGGTTTTGCGGCGATCGTTCCGGCATTTTGTAACATCGGCTGCGAGCTCGTCGAGGCGAAGGGCATCGCTCGCTGGGAGCAGCCTACCATTATCAGCGCCCAAATTAGGAAAATATAGCGGGACACAGAGCACCCTCCTTGGTTGGGAGGCTTACAGACGAAAATCGCGTTCCCTGCTAGTCATATGACGTTGCCCCTCCGATTTTTTTTGGCAAGCCTGCAAAAAGCAGCAGGGCCCCGGAATGAGAGCCCAAAACGCGGCGCCATTGCACCTGCGAGCTCCTCGCATTACGGAAGCCTCGCGTCGCAGCAGCCTCGCCCCCCATTGTAGCGCCAGGGCATTATTGGATTGTTCTGGTAGCAGCGATCATGGGAGGTGCCGTGAACGAACGCAAATATAAATGGGCCTTCCTTGCTGGTGGGTTGGTCGGAATGACCGCGGCGATTTTCGCGACTTATGTGATTCTGACGGTGGTGTTTTTAGATAGACCGATTCAGACGTTGATCGCTGCGTTCGTGCTCGGGCTATTGTCGGTGCTAACCTTGACTCAGCTCCTGAGGAAGTTGACGAGGCATGGCAACTTTCTGACGGGAACTCTTGCAGGTCTCATCGCCGGGCCGATGCTTTTTGCGGGTTATCTACTTTTGACTTGGCTCTTGGCGTTTCTAAATCCGAGGATGTAACAAGAAAAGTGCCACCCAAGCAGCCGCGCCGCGGATGGCCGCTGCACCAATGTTGATTGCATCGTACCCGACCATGCAGCAACCGAGCATAGCTAAAAAGCCTTATACAATATAGCGTTTTCGATGCCTCGCGCTTTTTGCAAACGTGATTGCAAACTTCGGAAACGGGCGCTTTTCTACGCACGATTACGCCGGAAAAACTGTTCGACCCGGAGACTTGGACGAAACTTTCCGCGTTCGCGCGTGTGCTACCGTCCGGCGACGTTCTCCCAACCCGAGCCAAGCACAGCACCGAAAGCAACGACTACCAGGTCGGATTGAACTATCTGTTCGCGACCGACGACGATCCGAAGAACGGTTTCTGGTTTGCGCTTCCCGATCTGGCGGCGTCGGTGCAGCTAACTGGTCGGGTTCCGCGGATCGTGGAAGCCTTCCGTCTCCAAGCCAGTGGACAGCTGGAGACTCTCCAACGGATCACACTCCGCGGCACCGTGCCGATCGACCCGCGGCGGGATGACTTCTTCCGAAAAGTTATCGAAGAGCGCAAGCGACTCGCCAACAACACGGCGCTCACGGACGAAGAACGCAAACGGCTCGACAAGGCGCTGAAGGTCCTGGCGAATGCGACGAGTTACGGCATCTTCGCGGAAATGATCCGCGAAGAGACGACTAAAAAAGTGCCGACAACCTGCTACGGCATCGACCCCGATTCGTTTCCGTGCAGCGTGCAAAATCCCGAACGTCCCGGTGCGTATTGCTTCCCGCCGCTGGCTTCGCTGATTACGGCGGCGGCCCGGCTGATGCTCGCGCTGCTGGAGCGGTGCGTGACCGACCTGGGCGGCACCTACGCCATGGAGGACACCGACTCCATGGCGATCGTGGCGACGCAGCGCGGCGGTCTGATCGAATGCCCGGGCGGCACCGATCGCAGGCGCGGAAAACCCCCGGTCCGTGCATTATCCTGGGCGCAGGTCAACGCGATCGCCAAGCGTTTCGAGCAGCTGAATCCCTACGACCGCGCGGCGATCGGCGGATCCGTTCTGAAGATCGAAGACGATAATCGCGATCCGAAGACCGAAGAGCCGCGCCAGCTATGGTGCCTGGCGATTTCTGCCAAGCGCTACGCGCTTTTCCTCCGCGATAGTAACGGCGAGCCGGCACTGCTGCGCGAGGGCGCCAATAACAAGGAAGATCGCTATTCCGAACTCGGCTTGGGCATCTGCTGAATCCCACCAATCCGCAAAGTACCGATCGCAGCTGGATTGCGCAGGCGTGGCTCGCGATTGTGCGACGGTCGCTGGGTCTGCCGCCGAAGCGGCTGCGTTTCGAGAAGCGCGTCGCCGTCAGCCGCACGACGGTAAGTAGCCCTGCCGTCCGGAAGCCGCTGCGTACGCTGAACGATGGGAAAGCCTACGCAAAGCAGATCAAGCCATTCAACTTCATTCTTAGCTGTCACATTCGGAAGCTAGGCTATCCGATCGGGATCAACCCTGGAAACTTCCATCTGATCGCACCGTTCGAGCCGGACGCGCGTCAGTGGGAGGCGATGCCTTGGATCGATCAGTATTCCAAAGAAGGCAAGAAGTATCGCATCACCGCCTCAGGCCCGCACGGATCGCGGCACCTTGCGCGCGTGACGAACTATGGCGACGTGCTCCGCGACTATGAGTTCCATCCCGAGGCTAAGTGCGCCGATGCCAGCGGAGCGCCTTGCGGAAAGCAAAGTCTCGGCATGCTAAGCCGGCGCCGTATCGTCATCGACGACTTCGACTATATTGGCAAAGAGTCGAACAAGATCGAAGAGGTCGAAGACGGCGGGGTCCCTGCCGAAGCCGGCGTGTACACGACTTATCCGGATGCTCGGCGCGACCACTGGACAAAAACAATTCTTCCGATACTCCGAAAGATACGACTGTCCGACCTCGAAGCGCGGTCGGGACTCGACCGGAGAACTCTTCAACGAATCCGATTCGGACGTGTACCGCACGCGAGAAATCGACGGCTGCTGACCGCAATCGCTTTAATCTACGTGACGGCGACCCCCCGTCTTGTGATTCGTTTAGGCTCCTGACGGCAACTGACGACGCACCCAATGCCGAAGTTCTTTAGCCCTTCCAGCGGCGTTAGTACTCCGAGTTCTTGTACCAAAGCCTTTACCGCCAGACCGTCACGCCACGTGGCAACATGGGCAAGCAACATTCGCCCCGGGGCTTATCGGCCATTTACATGCGCTTCGCCGCTACGTGAAAAGCTATTACTAGGTTTTAACCGGGTCTAGCAGAAGTTTATTTGTGCTCATGGATCCGTTTTGCTTAAGAAGCCTTGCCACTAGCTGACATTACGCCAGAAGAGATACGCGAATGCTTTCCACAACTTACCGAAGTCGAGGAAGTCGGTAGTGGAGGCCAGCGGCGTGTATTCCGGTGTGCGACTTCGGAAGTTCCAGCGTTCGCGCTAAAAGTCCAACTGATTGAAAGTCCGCTACCAGCTCAATCCGGCGTCGACGCCTTGTCCGAAGGTCCCGAAGAACCAGAGCAGGATGTCATACCCGAGGCAATCGCGCGAGCACGGCGCGAGTCGGCGATCTTAGCCAAATGCGATATCCCGCAGCTCGCGCACCCCGGTCCCATCAGCCTGACCGAGCTCAAGATTGGCACTCAACGACTGCTCTTTTCGAGCGAGGAATGGATCGATGGACACACCCTACGTTCCATGATCTCCGCAAAAGTGCAATTGTCGAACGTGGAGTCGCTTCAACTCGCGCGCGACCTGACTTCTGCCGTTGAAGCTTTGGACAAAATGAATATCTTGCATCGTGACATTAAACCGGAAAATATCATGCATCGCAAAGATGGCGGGTGGGTGCTGATTGATCTAGGCCTCGCACTTGAGCGAGGCGCCACATCGCTGAGCCAGCCCGGAGCGATTCCTGGCACTACCCCGTATTTTTCGCCAGAACAGACCGATATCACACGTAAGCATTCGATAGATTCCAGATCCGATATGTTTGCGATGGGTGTTGTCATATATGAAGCGATGTCCGGAATCCATCCTTTTGCGAATCGTTTCATGACCCCGGTTCAAATCGTCACAGCAATTCGCAATACGGAGCCGCGTGCGCTCGACGAGCTACGCCCTGACTGCGCATTAGGCGTGAGGACGATCGTGACTCGATTACTAAAAAAACGACCGCACGCGCGCTTTGGAAACCCGAACGTTCTGGCGGCCGCCATTACGAAGGCACTAGCTGCACTTGAGGAAACCTGATGAGCGTCTACGTTCAGCACGGATACGGTAAATCCGACTACATCGAGTCCACCATTGCGAATGGAAATGCTCGCGGCGTTATCTTAAGCGCTAGAGATGAGTCACCTCAGGCAATGCGGGCTCTCTGCGATAAATTAGTTGAAGAGGGGGGCCGGGGATTTACGGTGTTGCTCGACCCTCAATTCTTTGCGTTCGTAATACCAGAAGGGAGGATCAGAAACCTTAGCAAGTACCGCTACTACCCCGGGCTATTGTCGCGCAGTACCTTTACCGATCCGGCGGACTTGAGACGCTTCTCAACAGCGGCGCTCGTCTATCAATCTCGCCTACCGCTGTCACGATACGTTTCTCCGGCTATCGCGCTTGAAGGGTTCAATGATGCGTGGAGTCAGGTCTATTTAACGATGGCGCGCGAATCAATTAGATGGAAGGAGGCGCGGTCTGACGATGCGCGCCCGCTCGTCCTCTCTCTGGTTCTTAACGAGGCTGCGCTGATGGACGCGCAGGCCGTTGACGAGTTCCTGGACTTGATAACACCTTGGCAGGTTGCCGGCTTCTATATCGTTGTAGCCTGTCGCCAGAGTGGATACCCCGCAACTCTCGAAGCCACGGCGCTAGGCAATCTACTCTATCTTATCTATGGTCTGAGCATCTTGAATGGCTTCGAGATTTATTGCGGATACACCGATCTGGTTGGCATTCTGCACACCGCGGCAGGCGCTAAAGCGATTGCATCCGGTTGGTATGGGAGTCTTCGCCAATTTGCAATCACTAGCTTCATGCCGTCTCTGGGGGGAGGTCGGGCAAGACCCCGACTCACGTCACGGTCATTGTTGAACCCTATCCTGATAAATCCAGAGTTGACATCAGTTCGCGGTACCAATCTCTACTCCGAAGTACTAGGTGACAGCGAGTACATAGCTGAGATGTTAAGGAAGAATCCTGCGAACGTTGAATGGCCTGCCTCGCGCGCCTTTCTTCATCACTTCGAGGTTCTATCGACGTTGGTTACCGAGATCGAATCGCTCGAAGACACCGATGATCGCCTTGATCGGGCAGAGGCAATGATCGATGATGCGCTTTCTACGTATGCAGCTTTGCGGAGCAAGGGCGTCATATTCGAATCACGCCCGGCAAACCTTCAGGTCTGGCGCAATGGATTGCACTATTTTAGACAGAGGATGAAATAAGGTGACGGCGACGAGGTCGTCATTAGGTGCCGAGCATCTACTGGGAAGGGCCTTCGAGCGCAGACTTCGTTCGAACCCCGACCAGCTGCAGCTACCGAATCGGATTGAGATCGTGCGCGAAATGGAATCGCTGCAGGGACGCCCTGATCTTGTGGTCACCCCTAGCGTACTATCGGCTGCAATAAACCGTGATCGGATAGCGATCGGCAAGACTATTGGGAGACCGTCATCGGCGAAAATACTGTCTCTTTTAAGCTTAGTCGTACCTAGGACGACACGATACTTGGAGGGCAAAACTCGACTGACACAACGGACTCTTTCTACTCGATTGCGTGAACTCGACGCCGTTGGATTAGTCCGTCTTAGTACATCAACAAAGGTTTTGGCCACGCGTCGATTTGCGATGGCCTGCATTCCACTGTGGGCGTTTGAATATAAACTATCACTAACGCAGCGGGCGTTGTTTCAGGCGCTGCAGTATCGTGCCTTTGCAGAAAAAACCTTTATTATTGTTCCTGAGAATGAGATAGACCGCCCCCGAAACCTTGGCATTATAAGGCAGCATTCAGTGGGATGCATTTCTATCGATAAGAAGGGTCGATTTACAATTTTAAGCGTAGCAAACTCTAGGAGCCCGCTCTCCAGGTACCAGTATCTTTATGCTCTAGGGCAGTTTCTTTGCAAGCGAAGTTCTGCGCATGCCGGGAGCTTTGGTCGGCACTAGTGTACGCCGACTCGTTCCCGGCAAAGAGCAGCGCGATCGTGCTCGGCGAGATTGCGGACGCGACAGAACTATTGCTTGCGGCCTGCTCGCGTATTCAGTTCAGTTGCACGCGTTCCACATCCCAGGAATCGGGAGGCGCTTAAAGGCTTGCTGAAGGGAAAGAGAACCTCATTGTGATTAGCTTTACCGGATATACCCACCAAGAGCCGATTTCAGTGAACATTCCGTACCGAGCTTTCTATGATGAGGAGTTGACCCTCGCACTTGCAGACTCAATTAATGCCCTGGTTTACGCCATAGGGGCTGCTCGTGGACAGGACCTCTCGAAAGATCCTGAAGATCTGCGCTGGATGAAGGAGTTTCTTGTCGGTTTCGCATTATTGGCGATCGGAGAAGCGCGAAGCGTGATCATGCTGCTGAGCGACGGTTTGAGTCGGCATGCGCGCGTTCACGTACGGTCGCTTTTTGAGTACGAACTCCGTGTAAAGCTGCTAGCGAACAATCCAGGGCGCGCGCTTGAATTCCGTGATTCGGTTGCTTATGAAATGCGCAATGTGGGTCAAGCACTGGGCTCTTCGACCGAATTAATTGAGGCTCAGATTGCCGAGGCGCTCGGCCTAGCGGACGCCTCGAAAGTAATCGGAAAAAAGGAAAGTGCCGCTTTCGGGGGGCAGGTTCGCACGCAGATGCAAGACGAAATCTGGCCGGAAAAGCGCTACTTTGGTTCTTTCGCAGGCATGAGCTGGGTTTCTCACGGCTCGATTCTCGCGATACGGGAGATTGCGAGAGCTGTTCGCGATAGGGGGCCGGATTTGCTGCGCCGCGCGGGTGACGACGGGAACGGGAACAATTGGCTGCATCATGCTGCATGGATCCTATTGAAGCTGGCAGCGACGATTCAAGAGCACTTCGCGATCGAGGTGCAAGGCATTGACGCCGTAGCGGCGCGCATTGTCGCCGCAAATGAGCGGCTTGGCATTGTTTCAAAGGCGCACGAAGCGGCGGCGGCAGCAGCGCTAGCGGATCGAGGGTCCGACAGGCCGCCATCAGCCGACGGTCCCTGACCTCAAGAACCATTGTTTGCTTCGCGCCGATCGCCAGGCGTCACGCCGGCTCGGCGGACTTGAAGCCTAGCTAGCCCTGCAGCAAAGCAGCCAGGCGCTTAGGGGGGCGGCGTTTTGATCGCTCTGTATCCTATCCCCGGGGCCTGCGGCACCGTGGCATCTCTTGTACTTCTTGCCAGTTGAGCGCGGCGAGCGTCAGTCAGTGCGCGGCGCGCGCGTCGGTGAGGAACTCTGCGCTGAACTCGGAGTTTGCATGACGACCGCTTGTGGCGCGCCGATAACGATGCCGTTGCGGCGAAATGCTTCGCCGACGCGCAGATTCATCTCGCGGGCAACCGCTGCACGTTCGCCCGGCAACGTTTTCACCCACGCGCGCAGCACGACTCCGGCAAACGAGACGGCGTCGACGCCGAGAATTTGCGGAGGCTCGATAATAGCCTTGCCCCATTCGGGGTCTGCAGCGAGACCGTCGAGCACTTCTTGTAAGACGGCGGTCGCGCGCTCGACGTCGCTCGAAACTGCGACCGGCACGCGAAAATCGACGCGCGCCCAACTGCGCGTCGCGTTCTCGACGGCCGTGATGGTGCTGTTGGGGATCGTAACGAGCCGGCCTTCGTCGGTGCGAATGCGCGTGATCCGCAGCGTTAAATCTTCCACGATGCCGCTGACGGTACCGATCGTTACGATATCGCCGATTGCAAACTGGTCTTCAGCCAAAATCAGGAACCCATTGAGATAATCTTTGATCAGGCTCTGGGCGGCGAAAGAAAATGCAAATGCGACGACAGCGCCGATAGTGAGTACCGAGATGGCCGAGGCCGATACAATCGAGAGCGTCCAGAAGATTGCGATCGCCCACAACACGAGCGCTTTGAGGTTCTCGGCCGATCGGATGAGCGTCGGACTGCGCAGTTTGATTCGCGCGCGTTGTTCGGTAGTGAGCAACAGATTGGAACGCCAGGCGTCCACGCCGCGCAGAATCACCAATCCGAGGAGCCGGTCGGCGACGGCGAGCACGATCCAGACCGTGACCAGTTCGAGCGCGCGTCCTGAGAGTTGGTTGGCGTAGCTGCGCGTTACCGGGAAAATCGTCAGCAGCCAATACGCCACGTACGCCCAAAGAACCAGCGCGGCCAACGCCAGCAATCCGATGACGGCGGCAACGAACGTCCGCCGCTCCGTGACGTCGATCGTTTTGCCGGCTTTGCGTAAGCGTCGCCGTAACCACACGATGATCAGCGTGACGAGGATGGCGCCGCCGAAGACGAGCGGCAGCTTTCGGATTTGCGCGCGCACGTAGTCCGGTTCCGAGGCGAGAATGGCACGGCTCAGCGCGCTTTGCACGATCAAGCGCCACTGGGTCGCGAGTTGGTCTCTCGGAAGTGCGTTGAGCGCGGCGTCATTCTGCGTGACCGTCATAATCGTCGCTTTGTCGTGCTTGACGTCATCGGTGGCGTAGAGCGTCGGATTGCCGTTTTCGTTGCCGATTTCGACCTTGAAGGTCTTGACGTCGAAGCGGGTACCCTTCGCCGCTACCGATGCCGGTGCAATTTGTCGAAGGGTGGCTTCGATCGTGTACACGCGTTGGACGACCGGCGGTACCTCGGCGGGATCCGCCGGCGGCGCTGCCGCGATGGTAAACAGCTGTTGTCCTTCGAATGTGACCGGCGCGGTGTCGAGTGTGTTGACACGTTTAACCGTGACGCCGTAGGGCGACGGCGTTGCGCCCGCTGGAATCGGCAACGAAAGACTTTGCGCCGCAGCGATCTGGGGAAGCAGCAGCGCGGCGAGCGCGAAGACGCCGCTAAAGAAGCGCAACAGTTTTATGGACTGACGACCGCGCCAAACGGTAGCGAGATGTCGGTGGTGAGCTTGTTGTAGAGCGTTCCGTCGGAAAGATTGTAGACGCGCACGATGTTACCGGTATGATCGGGCACGATGACGCGGGTGGCTCGGCGCCAGAAGGCATAGGTTTGCTGCGTTCCGGAAAACGTCAGCGTACCGACAACCGTCGCGGTCGATCCCGAAACGTAAATCTTATAGGCGCCGGGCTGCCCCGAATTTTGAAAGTTTTGATCGCCCAGCAGCAGCGTCGGCTTAATCCAATTCACCGCGATGGGTTGATATAACGTTCCACCGTTGAGCGTTAGCGGCGAGAGTTGCGACGCGCCTTTCGGGAGTTCGAACAACGCCGGTCCGTAATAGTTTTCGGCGCCGCTCACGAACAAGTTGCCGCTATTGTCATACGTAAGCGAGTCGATTTCGCTAAAGCCGTTGGCCGGACTATGCGGCTGGCCTTGGCGCGAGCCTTTGGGAAAGATGACGACCTGGCCGTAGAGATAATACTTGTTGCCGGGCTGTTGGTTGGCGATTGCGAGATTGCCGGTCTTCGGATCGACCGAGCAGTCGTAGGGCCGGCCCGTATGCTCGGTAATCGTAAAGATCGGCGAGGTTCCGCCGTGCGCGTACTCGCGAATCTTGCGCGTGTCGTAGTCGGGGATCCAGACGTTGCCCGCATTGTCGGTGCACATGCCGGTCGGCAACGCAAAGCCGGTAAGCGTTCCGACCAGCAGCAGCCCTTTACCGTCGAGGTAGTTATAGACGGTAACGTCGGACGTTCCGGCATTGGATATATAGAGGAGGCTCGGTGCGGCGTGCGCTCCGGGCAGCATCCACGATGCGCTGCGATTGGGAAACTCAGCGGAGTTGCCGGGGGCAAGCGGCGGCGCGAACATGCCGGACGGCGCCGGCGGTGCACCGGATCCTGCGCAGCCGGCAAGCAGTCCGGCGATCGTGAGGCTCAGCGGAGCAGTCGAAAATTTCATTGCTCGTCCGGAATCCTTTCGTCGTCGGGCTCGTGCAAGAAGTACGTACTGTTGAGCGGCGCTTGGATCGGCACGAACCTGCGCGGTCGTTGCAAGAAGTTCAAACAGTCGGCCGCCGGTGACGTTGCGCGCTCGTCGGATTCAGAAAGTTGCGGCAGCCCGAAAAGATCTTCGGCGAACCGCAACACGCTGGCAGTTTCGTACTGCACGTGCGATACGTAGTTTTTCTTGGCGTACGCCGAAATCACGATGAGCGGAACCCGGAAGCCGTTGCCGTCGTAATCCTTGTGCGGCGGCGGAACGTGATCGTAGAAGCCGCCCCAA
>Ga0102924_1000635_pt1 | contig 43206 bp, 45 predicted proteins | sample PaiPotPPM11metaG_FD_80116 | JGI IMG/M metagenome (GOLD analysis project Ga0102924, IMG submission 80116) | Iron sulfur acid spring bacterial and archeal communities from Banff, Canada, to study Microbial Dark Matter (Phase II) - Paint Pots PPM... ...
ACGACTGGCGGCAGCGGGCTTGTCTTGGCGGGGCCAGCATTGGTGCAAGCCGCGATCGGGCAGAAAATCTCCGCCGAAGAACTGGGTGGCGCGGCGATGCATTCGGCGATCAGTGGGACAGTTGATTTCCATGAGCCGAACGATGAAGCCTGCCTGAGGCGGATTCGCTCGATCATTGAAAAATGGGGATACCGCAGGCAGTCGCCCTGGGACCGCAAGAAGCCGGTACCTCCCGCACTCGCTGCTGAAGAAATTTACGGAATTTATGATTCTTCTCCGGCACGCCCTTATGATATTCGCGAAGTAATCGCGCGCATCACCGATGCTAGCAAGTTCGACGAATACAAAGCCGAGTACGGCAAGACGCTTGTCTGTGGGTACGCGCGTATCGGCGGATTCGCAGTGGGAATCGTCGCCAATCAGAAGCTGCACGCGCAGGCCACCGATCATGAAGGACGCAAACGGACGGAATTTGGAGGAGTGATTTACACCGAGTCGGCGGAAAAGGCTGCGCGCTTCATCATGGATTGCAATCAGAATTTAATCCCGCTGGTATTCCTGCACGACGTGAACGGATTCATGGTGGGCCGGGATGCGGAGTGGAGCGGAATTATTAAAGCCGGCGCAAAGATGGTGAATGCGGTTTCGAATTCCGTAGTCCCAAAAATCACGGTAATTCTCGGCGGATCATTTGGCGCGGGGCATTATGCGATGTGCGGCAAGGCTTATGATCCGCGATTTTTGTTTGCTTGGCCGACGGCAAGATACGCAGTCATGAGCGGCGATTCCGCAGCCGGCACGCTGGTCGAGATTAAAATTCGCCAGTTGGAGCGCGGCGGCAAGCAGTTAAGCGAAGAAGAGAAAAAGGAATTGTACGAATCGGTCAAGAGTACCTATGACGAGCAGACCGATCCTCGCTATGGCGCGGCGCGGCTTTGGATCGATAAGATTATCGACCCGGTTGATACGCGTGATGCCATCACTATGGCGCTCGAAGCGGCGGCCCTGAATCCCGACGTGCCGGAGTTCAAAGTGGGAGTGCTGCAGACCTAGAACATTGTGGCATTCGTTCGGCAAGCCTGAGACTCAAACGGTTCGTTCATAGTCCAGATTCCTCTGGTCACTTCCTACCGGGAACTCGGGATTGTCACTCTTGCTTCGCTGTGCTAGGGTAAGTAGCAACTCACGCCTTTCAGTTTCTACCAAGCGTGCCATTTTCGTTTTGGGTCCGCAATTTGAGCGTGTGGCAGGTGATGCCATGAAAGAGACAACGCCAGCCGTGACCGGTGAACGTCACGTTGACAAGGATGGATTCGCCAGCCGCAAGCTGATCCGGCCATTGCTGAACCATACCAACCATTCTGGCCCCAGTCACCCGGTGCAAAATGGTGGAGAGCGTCGGGACCGTCCAGAGCGCTCACAGGAACGGTCGAACGGTGGCCGCAAGGCCCCGCCTCCAGACCAGACCAACGCAGAAAATTTCTATTATCAGAAGCAGATGCAGTCAAAGACGTCGATGGTGATCGTGCTCACCGATGGCGAAGAAGTTCACGGCTGCATCGAGTGGTACGACCGGGCGTGCATCAAGGTAAATCGCTCGAGTGGCCCGAATCTGATGATCTACAAGCCTTCAATCAAGTACATTTATAAGGAAGGCGAAGGAAGGAAGTAAGGTTTCAAGGTTTCGAGTTTCAAGGTTTCAAAGTCTCAAGGTTTGTTTGCACTGTTTCCCGACCTCCAGTCAGTTCCCTTTTCCTTGTTCTTATTTTCCCCTCTTCGATCTGCGCAACTGACTCACAAGCTGTCTGATCCGGAGCTGAAGGCCGAGAGTCAAAACTGATCGCCACCTCGCGGAACAAGCCTGCAATTGACAATCTTCCTTATGTCCCTTAGCATCAGGCACTTGAGGCACCAAGACTCCCGCGCGGTGAGGCACCTGTGATCAAGCTCGACATCATCAACGAAGTGGTGAATAGGACCGGTATCACCAAAACCAAAGCTGAAATGGCGGTTGAAACCGTGTTCGAGAGCATGAAACGTTCTCTGGCTCACGGCGATCGCATTGAACTGCGCGGCTTTGGCGTCTTCAACGTTCGCCCACGGAAGACCGGTATCGGGCGAAACCCACGAACTGGAGCAGAGGTCTCAATTCCCCCGGGCAAAGCTGTGCGATTCAAACCCGGCAAAGAACTGCAGACGATAGAATAAAGCTCAGAGTCCCCGGCACAGGTTCGCCAGGGGCGGACGAAAAGTGTCCGGCGCACCAACTGTGCTCTCTCCTTTGAGTAAAAGATGTCAACTCAGAATTCCCCTGAAGTTTACGTTCCCAGCCAAATCTATGCCCCAGATGGGGCGGATGTGTCGCTTGCGCCGCCACCGAAGCACAGATACTGGCTGCATCTTCTGCTCCTGGCATTGACATTCTTCACCACGCTGGTTGTGGGCGCGCGCTTGCAATGGAATTTTTTGGTGGGCCGGCCGCCGTTCACCATCGACGCGGATGGAATTTTCCCGGTGCATTGGGCGCTGCAAGGTTCGCATCTGCTGCTGGGTCTTCCCTTCTCGCTCACCCTGATGTTGATTCTGCTGGCGCACGAGATGGGACACTACCTATTTTGCGTGCGTTACGGAGTCTCGGCAACGCTGCCGTTTTTTATTCCATTTCCCACGCTGATTGGGACGCTCGGCGCATTCATCCGAATTAAGTCTCCGTTGCGATCGCGCGCCGTTCTTTTTGATATAGGAATCGCGGGTCCAATTGCCGGATTCGCAGTTGCGCTGGTCGTGCTGATTTTCTCTCTCGGACTTTCACGAGTTGCGCCGTACGGAGCACTGCCGCCCGACATTCAGCTTGGGTATCCGCTGATTTTTCAGCTTGCCCGTAAATTTCTTGTGGCTATTGGATATGCGCACGGGATTGCTGGCGTACCGCTCAGCCGGCTTTATCTGCATCCGGTTGCGATTGCCGCTTGGGTGGGAATGTTCGCGACCTCTTTGAACCTTCTTCCCGGTGGACAACTTGACGGCGGACACATCGTGTTTGCGGTTTCTCCGCGAGCACACAAAATAATTTCGAGGGCGACGATTCTCGCGCTGATTCCGCTGGCGGTGTACTTCTGGACGGGCTGGCTGGTGTGGGCGGTGTTGCTGCGCCTCAGTGGAATGAGACATCCATCTGTTCCGATGTGGCCCGAGATCACGGCTGGTAGGCGCTGGCTTGCAGTTGTAGCTCTGCTGCTCTTGGTGCTGACATTTTCTTACATTCCTATTTCGCCGGCGGGCGCTCCGCAATCCGTGCTCGAATATGCGCGAATGCTTACATTGTCCTTGCGGCATTGGCACGGCGCACATTAATCGGCGTCACGTTTCGCATACATCGATAGTCTTTTCTCAAAGTAATAACGCTGACGTAAGACTTAGCTTCTCAATATTTCACAAATTAAGTTCGCGCTGGTTCTAGTCCTCAGAAGTTTGCGCGGTCATCTCCTGCACCGGCTCGCCGCCAACCATCTGCTGAGCAATGATGAGCCTGCGAGCTTCGCCCCGAATCTTCGGCAATCGCAAGCCAAACATCGCCGCGCCTCCGAGACACGCGACCGCGCCCATGCTCACGGCCAGCGGCGCGCCTAGACGATCGGCAATTGCTCCACCAAAAAATGCGCCGAATGGCGCCATCCCCATAAACATCATGGAGTAGACAGACATCACACGTCCGCGAAGCTCGTCGGGCACCATGGCCTGGATCAACGTATTTGAGGCTGACATTTGCAGCATCATGCAGTACCCCGTGGGAACCAACAGCGCTGTCGACAGCCAGAAGTTGCGCGACAGTGCGAATGCCATCAGGCTGATTGCGAATCCAGCGCAGGAGAGGGTGACCCAGCGGCCGAGACCGTAGACTCCGGTGCGCGTGGCAAGCGTTAGTGCGCCAAGCATTGCACCGACGCCGGTTGCACCCATCAGAATTCCGAGTCGCATCGCACCCAGATCATGCGGCCCGATCGGCACCGCAAGGTGTCCCCCTCCTCCGCGGAGGATTCGGTCCGCAAAAATCGGCATGAGCACGGTATAAGGCATGGCGACCAGGCTTACCAGTCCGAGCAAGAACAGCAATGCGCGTATGGGCGCGGTGTCACGCACCCAACGAAATCCTTCGATAATGTGAGCGATTGGCGATCCGTGCGGCCGATGTGTGCGCGGCGGCACCTGCATCATCAGCAGCCCGACAATCACTGCAATATAGCTAACCGCGTTGGCGAAGAAGCACCATCCTTCGCCGATCTTTGCCACGAGGATGCCGGCGATCGCAGGCCCGATAATGCGCGCGCCGTTGAACATGGAAGAGTTCAACGCGATGGCGTTCATCAAGTCTTCCCTGCCGACCATTTCCACTAAGAAGGCCTGTCGCCCGGGAATGTCGAATGCGTTCACAATACCGAGTAGTGCAGCCAGGATGAAAATCTCCGGGATGGTTATCACATGCGTGAGCGTCAGGCCGGTGAGGATGAACGCGAGGACCATGGATGCTGTCTGGGTCGCGATCACTACGCGATGGCGGTTGTAACGATCCGCAACGATGCCGCCCAGTGGAGAGGCCAGAAACACCGGAAACTGGCTGGCGAACCCGACTGATCCGAGTAAGAGCGACGAGCCGGTGAGGCGATATACCAGCCACGCCTGTGCAACATTTTGCATCCACGTGCCGATAAGGGAGATGAGCTGCCCGCTGAAAAAGAGTTGAAAATTGCGATGCTTGAGAGCCCTCAGCGTTACGGGCAACCCGCGAGAGCTCGATTTTGCTGCATTAGATTGTGGGGAATCAGGGGCCGGCACGGAGCTCACATTCCATGATGAGGTCTGGTGCCGCTCCGATGCAAATCGGAACATAATGGCCCGTGAATTGCTCTTTTCACTTCCCCGGAAGACCGGGTTGCGCTAGAGTGTTGGTCGATGACGAGCCCTGAGCAGAACCGAATGGAACGCCGCTGCGGGCAGCGCTTTCCTTATCAGGTGCCGGTTATGCTGCGAGTGCCAGGGGAAGCCCGGAGCGGCTCGGGATTTACCCAGGACCTGAGCTCACGCGGCGCGATGCTGTGGACGGATTTGGCGCTCGCTGAAGGTGAACTGGTCGACATGACCCTGGTGATGCCTTCTGAGATCACATTAGCCGAAGACATGAACGTTTGCTGCCGGGCGCGGGTTGTGCGTCGCGAGCAGGTCGAAGGCGGCAAGCCGGCGGTCGCGGTCCACATTGAACACTACGATTTCCTGCGTCAAGAGCCTTCAGTTCTAGAAGAACACGCCCCGAAAGACATGCCGCTCGTGCGCCCGTAATTCCGGCCACTTCTCCCTTCTAAATTTAAATCAGTGCAAATACAAAAAAGGACGAGGTGAACCTCGTCCTGGCCGACAAGTTATACGGACAGCACGGGCGGGGACACCCGTGCCTCCAAATTCTCAATTTGGCGCCCGCGGTATTTTTATTTTGCGAATGATCAATCTCCGCAAGCTAAATGCGAGCGCACACCGCCTTGGTCTGCGTGTAGTTGTTCAGGACCTCATGGCCCATTTCGCGTCCCCAGCCGGACTGCTTGTAACCTCCGAACGGCAGGGCCGCGTCGAAGATGTTGTAGCAGTTGATCCACACTGTGCCCGCCTGGAAACTTTCGGCCATGCGATGGGCCTTACTGATGTCGCGGGTCCAGATGCCAGCCGCAAGGCCATACACGTTGTCATTGGCGCGTGGCACGATTTCGTCCGCGCTCGAGAATGGCATTGCAACCACCACCGGACCGAAGATTTCTTCCTGTACGACTTTCATATCTTCGGTGGTGTCAACAAGCACCGTGGGTTCGACAAAGTAACCCTTGTCACCCTTCTTGTGTCCGCCAGCCGCAGCTTTCGCGCCTTGCGAGAATCCGGATTCGAGATATCCGCAGACGCGATTCAGTTGCTCTTCGGAAACCAGCGGTCCCATTTGCGTTTTCGGATCGAGGCCTGAGCCGACGCGGATTTTCTTTGCGCTCGCAGCAACACCCTCAACAACTTTGTCGAACACTTCTTTTTCAATGTAGAGGCGTGAACCCGCGCAGCAGCACTGGCCGTGATTAAAGAAGATCCCACTGGCCGCACCCGGTATGGCGACGTCCATGTCGGCATCTTTGAAGATCACGTTGGGAGACTTACCGCCGAGCTCCAGCGAAACTCGTTTCAGATTACCGGCGGCGGCGTGCACAATCAGCCGGCCAACTTCGGTGGAACCGGTGAAGGCTATCTTGTCCACGTCTGTGTGCGCGGCCAAAGCTGCGCCGGCGGTTTCTCCGTAGCCGGGGACGATGTTGACGACGCCTTCGGGGAATCCGGCTTCGACAATCAGTTCGCCGAGACGCAATGCGGAAAGCGGCGTCTGCTCGGCAGGCTTCAGCACCACGGTGCAACCCGTAGCCAGCGCGGGACCCAACTTCCAGGCCGCCATGAGCAACGGGAAATTCCACGGGATAATTTGGCCGACCACGCCGACCGGCTCGCGCAAGGTATAGCTCAAATATTTGGCGCCGGGCGTGTACGGGACCGACAGCGGAATGGTGTTGCCTTCAATTTTGGTGGCCCATCCGGCCATGTAGCGGAAAAGGTCGGCCGCGAGTGGAACATCGGCCGCGCGCGCGACGGTTAGCGGTTTGCCGTTATCCAGCGATTCGAGAAAAGCAAACTCCTCGAGATGCTGGTCGATAAGGTCGGCGAGTTTCCAGATCAGGCGTCCGCGCTCAGAGGGCGTCATCTTGCGCCATGGGCCCTCGTCAAAAGCTTTGCGCGCCGACTTCACGGCGAGATCGATGTCTGCCCGGTCGCCTTCAGCAACCTTCGCCAGGACCTCTCCGGTAGAAGGATCGTAGGTGGGGAAAGTCTTACCGGAAATGGCGTCCACCCACTTTCCGTTGATAAGCATTTTGCGCGGCTTCTCGATGAAACTGAGGACGCGAGGATCGATTTGTGTCGTGGAAATTGTAGCCATGGAGACCTCCTGAATTTAGTGCTGAAAAGAAGTTTTTGTGAGCGCGCTGTCGGCAGCGCCCTCAATGCTAGTCCTGCTATCGGCCTAAATCAACTGGCAACCTTAAGCGAAACCGGCAACATTGCGGAATACACACAAATGTGGTATTTATACACATTGGAGATTTTGACATGCGGACCAACATCGATATCGACGATCGCCTGATGGCCCAAGCTATGCGCCGTAGTGGCGCACGGACGAAGAAAGCCGCGGTGGAAGCTGGGCTTCGATTATTGGCTCAAACCCACGCGCAAGGCTCCATTCGCCGGCTTCGGGGTAAGGTGCAATGGGAGGGCGAACTTGCCCAGTCCCGCGTGAGCCGAACTTAAGCCTCCACACGAGATATGGTGATCGTTGACACTACGGTGTGGATTGATTACCTGCGCGGCACGAATAATCCAGAAACTATCTGGCTTGACGACGAGCTGACCCATCAGCGGCTCGGCCTTACCGATCTAATTCTTTGCGAGGTCCTGCAGGGTATTCGCGATACCGCACTGTGCGCGCAGATCCGCGACGAATTGCTTACCTTTCATTTATTCGAAACCGGCGGAAAAGAATTGGCGGTAGCGTCCGCCCTGAACTATCGGAAGTTACGCGATCAGAGTTACACCGTGCGACGAACGAGCGACTGCTCGATCGCAACTTTCTGCCTGCAGGCGGGTCATGAGCTGCTGCATCGTGATCGCGACTTCGATGTTTTTGAAAAAGCACTGGGGCTTCGGGTAATTCATCCCTGAGATAACGACTCGCAGCCCTAACTCGTACATTCCATTTTTCTCCTTTGCATGTTGCTGAAAAGAAGCCAAATCTACCGCTTGACACTATATTACATATTGCGATATATATATCGCGTATTGAGATATGAGACTTGCCGAGAAAATTCGTTACCTGCGCGAGGTGGAAGGATCGCTTCGCGGGCTCGACCGGCCCATGACGCAGCAGGAGGTGGTAAACGCAGTCCGCAAGGAACTGGGCAAGGGCATCAGCCAGTCCTATATCTCGCAGATCGAAGGCGGGTCGCGTCGCCATATGACGCAGGCTTCTCGTTCCCTGCTGGCGAAGTTTTTCAAGGTTCATCCGGGATTTTTGGTGGACGACCCCGAGGGTTATCACACCGAGCTGACTTCTGACCTGCGGACCACCGAGGGCCGGCTGGATGTTTGGTTGCTACATGCTTCCGAGCGCTTTGCTGGAGATCCGGAGCTGTGCAACATCTTTATTAAGCTGGCTCGGGAGAAGGACACACGCAAGGCGTTCCTGCTGCTTGGCGCAATTCTTGACACGCCGGGGCTCGCGGACCGGCTGCTCGAAGCGCTACATCCGCGAGCGGGAGCAAACTCGCATGGGAGAAAAGGAGGACGGCAATGACTTGGGCTGATTTCTATCTGGTCTGTTTTGTCGTGGGGTTCTTCTTAAGCCTGCTGATGTTTTTAGCGGGCGGCCTGCATCTGCACATTCCGCATTTTCATTTTCACGCGCCGTCGGCCCACATTCACCTTGCAGGAGGACACGCACCATCTCACGGAGCTAGCGGCGGAGGGCGAGGCAGTCAGGTTTCTCCTTTCAACTTGATCACGCTGACTGCCTTCTTAGCGTGGTTTGGCGGAACGGGATTCTTGCTGACCCGACATTCGGCGGTTTGGTTTTGGGCAGCGCTTGGAATTTCGCTTTTGAGCGGTACCGGTGGCGCAGCCATCATTTATCTCTTTCTTAGTCGCGTTCTCAGTTCTCCGGATGAAGCGCTCGACCCGGCTGACTACGAAATGGTCGGCGTGCTCGGTCGACTTTCGATGCCCATTCGCGAAGGCGGCACCGGAGAGCTGATCTACTCGCAAGCCGGGACGCGTCGAGTCTGCGGAGCGCGTGCAGACGATGGCGCGGCAATTCCGAAGACGACTGAAGTCGTGGTGACGCGTTACGAGCGAGGAATTGCCTACGTGCGCCCGTGGTCGGAGTTGGCCGGAGAAGAGAGCGAATTTGGGCAGTCAGTAAACGAAATCGACCGGAGCCGACCATGATAGCCACAGTTGAACAATCTGCTTCCCGCAGGTATCTCACTGTTTTTACGGCGCTGATGTGGCTTGCCGTGCCCGTCATGGCGAGTTTATACGCAATGGCCTGGCCGGAGCTGCCTGCGCGCCTGGCCACGCATTTTGATTTCGCAAATCACCCAAACGGCTGGATGTCGCGCGAGGCATCACTAATCTTTTCGTTAATGTTGGGGATCTTTTTTGTCGGCCTTGCGAGTTTGATCCTATCTCGCGTGAAGAAGCCTGATCCCGTCGCTTGGGCACTTTTGGTTTTTTTCTACGTAATCATCGGAACTCTTCTCTGGGCGGAACATAGGGTCATCGCCTTTAACGTTCACGGGGAGCCGGTAAATGTGGCGCCTGTGCTCTTTGCCGGCGTCAGCGCAGCAATATTAGTAGTGATCTTTGCCCTGGGGACGCGTCGCGGTGTTCAGCTTCCAGCAAGTAACGTTGTGGCAGTTGAGCGGCACGGTTCGACAATGCTGGCATTGGTACTGGGCGCCGCTGCGGTTGCAATGATAGCCGCAGTTTCGGCGATTCCGGTCGCCGGCGCTCGCGTTGCTCTGGGATTCGGCGTCGTCCTCATGCTTGCAGGCGCGGCGGCCGCGTGGGAGGGCTTTCGCTATGTATTCAGCCCTTCGGGGATTGAAATTCGCACGCTCGGTTTCCGTCTGCGCTCGATTCCAGCCGGTGACATTCAGAATTATGCGGTTGAACGCTGGAACGTTCTACGCGGATACGGCATTCGCGGCGTGGGTAATAAGCGAGCCTACGTGTGGGGCAATCGCGGTGTTCGCATCAACACTTTTGAAGGCAAGGTTTTTCTTGGGCACGACGAGCCGGAGAAGATTGTTCATGACTTGGATCGTATAACTCGCAACCACGAAGCACGCGAAGCTGGTTTTTCGTCTTGAACCTTCGTGTTTTTGGTGGTTGATGATTTCTCGCGTTGCGCAGAGGAGGAGTTATGTATTTCGGATTATCAACAGAAGTTTGGATTCTGATTGGGCTAGGGGTCCTGGTTCTCGCATTCCTGATGAGTTCGCTTGCACGCCTGTATCGAAAGGCAGGCCCGCATGAGGCTCTGATTGTTTATGGATTCCGCGCTAAGAGAGTAGTCGTCGGCAGGGGAACGATCGTGTTCCCCATGATCGAGAACTGTCACGAGCTATCGCTCGAACTGATGTCGTTCGACGTGGCGCCGCAGCAGGACCTCTATACCAAACAGGGGGTCGCAGTCACGGTCGAGGCGGTGGCGCAGATCAAAGTGAAGTCAGATACCGAATCCATCTGGACAGCGTCGGAGCAGTTCCTGACAAAGTCCGACCAGGAGCGCGAAGGCCTGATCAAGCTGGTAATGGAAGGCCATCTACGCGGAATCATCGGCCAGCTCACCGTGGAAGAGATCGTGAAGCAGCCGGAGATGGTCGGTGACCGCATGCGCTCTACTTGCGCCGACGACATGAACAAGATGGGGTTGGAAGTGATCTCGTTCACTATCAAGGAAGTTCGCGACAAGAACGAATACATCATCAACATGGGCAAGCCAGACGTAGCTCGCATTAAGCGAGATGCCGATGTGGCGACGGCTGAAGCTGATCGCGACACGGCGATTCGTCGAGCTCTGGCGACACGAGAAGCCGCTGTAGCCAAGGCACAAGCCGATCAGGAAAGAGTGCTGGCGGAAACGCTGTCATTAGCAAAACAGGCGGAAGCGCAACGCGACCTTGAAGTGAAACGTGCGCAGTATGTCGAAGTCACCAAGCGCCAACAAGCGCAGGCCGACAAAGCATATGACATTCAGACCAACATCATGCAGCAGCAGGTTATCGCCGAGCAGGTGAAGGTGCAGCAAGTTGAGAAAGAGCAGCAGATCAAAGTTCAGGAAGCGGAGATCAATCGCCGTGAAAAAGAACTGATCGCGACCGTGCTGAAGGGCGCCGAGATCGAGCGTCAGAGGATTGAGACGCTCGCGGCCGCCGAGAAACAACGGCTGATCGCGGAAGCCGAAGGACACGCCTCTTCGATTCGCGCCCAGGGCGAAGCGGAATCGGAAATCATCTTCAAGAAAGGTGACGCCGAAGCCCGTGCCATGAACGTAAAAGCTGAGGCTTACCAGGAGTACAACCAGGCCGCAATCTACGACAAGCTGCTCACCAGCTTGCCGGAAGTGGTTCGGGCGATGGCCGCTCCTCTAGCTAATGTGGACAAGATCACCGTGGTCTCGACCGGCAACGGCGATGCGACGGGGATGAACAAGATCACCGGAGACTTCGCCAAAATGGCGGCACAGGTCCCGGCGCTGTTCGAGTCGTTGTCAGGAATGAGCATGACCGAGTTGCTCAGCAAAGTGCGCGGCATCGGCGATAACGCGCCAAGGCCGGATGCATTGCCGCCCGCGAATGGAGGCAAGAGGTGAAGGTCAAATTCCCCACCCTCTCCAAAGAACGGAGAATGGTGGGGCACCCCACGGTGACGAGGAATGACGATGAGACGACCATCGATGCAAATCGGATTAGGAATTGCGCTGGGAGCAGGAATCGGAGCCGCGCTCGCCGTGGCCTTGGGCAGCGGAAGTGCGTGGCTCGGGGTCGGGATCGCTATCGGCGTCGCCATTGGGGCGGCAATGTCGAAGAGAAAAAAGGAATCGTCACCGGGCTCGATGCGTTCACTCGGTACGGAATGACAAACGTGGTCGTGGTGTTCCCACTTCTCGCAACAACGGCGAGAAGTCGGGCACCCCAGGTTGAATCAGAGCTTTTACTAATGGCTGATAGCTGACGGCTGACAGCTTAAAAAAGGAGTTCATCATGGCACTACTTGAACGGGTTTCAACTTTAGTTCGCGCAAATCTCAACGATCTCATCGACAAGGCCGAAGATCCGGAGAAGATGATCAAGCAGGTCATCCTCGACATGCAAAACCAGCTTTTGCAGGTGAAGACCCAGGTGGCAATTGCCATCGCCGACCAGCACCTTCTGGCGAAGAAGCAAAAAGAAAATGAAGAGAAGGTCAGTGAATGGACGCGCAAGGCCGAACTCGCCGTCAGCAAGAAAGAAGACGACCTGGCGCGGGCCGCACTGCATCGCGTGGAGAGTTATAGGGAGATGTCGGCAAACTTCTCTCAGCAGGTTGGCGACCAGAAGGCGCAAGTCGAGAACCTCAAGACTGCATTGCGCAAGCTGGAACAAAAACTCGACGAGGCCCACGCTAAAGCTGATCTGCTGATTGCACAGCACCGGCGGGCACGTGCGGTCGGCAAAGCGCATGACGCGCGCGCCTCGATCGGCGACGGCTCAAAAAGCGCTGCCTTCGACCGCATGAAGCGTAAAGTCGCACACAATGAGGCAGTCAGTCAGGCGAAGTCTGAACTGGGAGCTGACGACGTCGAAGATCGCCTGACCGCCATTGAGAAGGAAGACCGCATTGAGCAATTGCTGGCAGAGATGAAGAGCAAGCACGCCTGAGGGTCATCTTGAGCGGAGTAAATTCATTCGCTTGCTAAAGAACTTACGAAGTCGAAGGACCTCTGCACTGCCTTTGCTCTTCACAGACGGTGCAAGGCGTCCTTTGGACGTACCCGGACTACTCGCGGAAATGCCTTGAAAAGTTTGCGGCGATGCAAACAGGCGCGGGGTCCTTCGACTCCGCAGAATGATCCGCAAAGCAGATCATTCTGCTTCGCTCAGGATGACAGGGTAGGATGACGCGAACTTCCTACTTCGCTCATGATGACAGGTCAGTGCATTCAAGATTAAGAGCCCAACTCGTGCGGGACCGCGCATTCTGTTTGGTAACATGAAATTCGATTCGATCACGCACCATGCAGAAAACCTTCCATTTTGACTCCTCGCCCGACTCCTATGTCGCCGATGCGGCGGTGCTCTGCTGCTTTGATCAGCGCATTCGGCTGGCGGTGAATAAGTTTTTGCAGCGGCGAGAAATCCTGCGTCCGGACATGATTGTTGTTGCTGGGGGCGCGAAGACTCTGGCGTCGCCGCGCAACGATTTCGAGCGTGACTTTATCCTGGAGCAGGTGCGAATGTCGATTTTGCTACACCAAACCCCCCGCATCTTTCTGATGAGCCATTCCGATTGCGCCACCTATGGCGGACTGGCAGCATTCGGCGGAGACCGCGAGCAGGAGGCGGCACATCACACAACAGAATTGCAGCGTGCCGCTCAGCTGATTAAGGAAAAATTTCCGAATATCGAAGTGCGATGCTTCTTCGTTAATTTTGAGGGAGTATTTGCGGCGTGTGGTGAGGACTCTGAGCAGGTCGCCTGAACCGGGTGTAAGAGTTCTTTCAAACAAGTTCATAGGTCCTTCGACTCCGTACGAAATTCGCTTCGCAACTTTCCTAGTAATTGGGGAGCTGGGAGCAGCGAAAGCTAGTTGCGGTACTCTTCCGGCAGCGCGCTATTGATGGCCACGCGAACTTTTTCCATTAGGTTCTCACGCGTACCGAAGTCGGCGGGTTCGATGGCCGAGTGAAAAGTAACGGTCACAACACCAGGCTTAATAGAGAAACGTCCTTTGGGCATGGCGTCATGCGTGCCGGAAATCGTCACCGGGACCACCGGTATGTTGCACTCTTCAGCTAAGTAGAACGGCCCCTTCTTAAATGGCAAGAGTTTGCCGTCGAATGAGCGGTGGCCTTCGACGTAAATCGTCATGTGAATTCCCTGCTTAACCACCTCGGCTGCGTCGCGAACGGCGGCGATTCCGGCATCGCGATTTCCGCGGTCCACCGGTACGAGAAAGCCCATCCGCATGGCTCGGCCCAAGATCGGAACCTTGAACAGTTCTTTCTTAACTAGAACCGAAGTGCGACCCGGAAGTAGCGGGATCAGCAATGGCGGGTCGATGTTCGAAACGTGATTCGACATGAAGAGATAAGTTCGCGACCGGTCCAGCTGCTCCAAGCCGACCGTTCGTGCGCGGACTCCGGCAATTCGCACTCCGGTGCGCGCTCCCCACATCGCCACTCGGTAGAGTGGGAGGACGTCGCCGGTGATCAAGACCCAAGGGAAACAGAAGAGCGCAGCAACGGGCAGGAAGATCGCCCAAAAGCTGAGCATGAGAATGGTTCGGATCATTGTCGTGAAGAGCTGTGTTGTGCAGAGCCGGACTGTGACGCGCTGTGATTTGACGAGCTCTGCTTTGGGGCGTTGTCGCCGAACAGCCATGCTGCGCGCCGGGATTTTTGCTGAGCGGTGACATCACGCACGTCCTCAAGGCGACACACTTTCTGTTTACGCTTACCTAGTGTCCATTGGAAGTCCTGCTGAACGCCATCGTGAAAAATGCGTAGGCAAATCGAAGCTCCAGGGCCAAGTTCTGCGATTTTTGTTTCGAAACCCCGGCCTGCGGGTCGACCATTTATCTGCACGATGACATCGCCGGGTTTCAGTCCAGCGCGGTCGGCCTCGCTATCGGGTTCCACTTGCACGACGGTAGGTGGTTGATCGAAGGCCTGGGCAGCCTGAAATCCTGGATCAGCAAACGTGACCTCGGTGGTGGTGACGCGCAAGCCCACGCGGCTGAAGAAAGTGTCCCATGGGAGCTCATCCAGGCCGCTGACGTACTTCTCAAAGAATTCGCTGAAATCTGCGTGAGTCAGGATTTCGGAAGCTTGCCGGACGCCCTCCGAATCAGGAAAAAACTTTCCCTGCTTGGCGTAGTGCTCATTCATCCAGCGAAACAAATCTTGCAGTGAGAACTTGTCGTCGCTTACCTCGCGCATTTTCAGATCAAGCGATACTCCAAGCAATTCGCCCTTGGTGTAATAGGAAATGCTGCGAGCCGGAAGATTGTAATAAGGATACTTTTCCAGCCAGGCATCGAGGCTCGACTGCTCCGCCGATTGCGTCATGTGGGCAGGCCGGTTTTCAAGCTCGGTAATCTCTTGTCCGAGATGATTGAGATAGTGTTGCTCGTCGAGCAGTCCTGCCCGCACCAGGATGTACTCGGCCACGGTGCTGTCCACGCCTTCGCTGAACCAAAGCGCCGGCGTGTAGTTCTCTTTTGTATAATCCACCGGCTCGAGCGATTGTGGACGGATCCGCTTCACGTTCCAGAGATGAAAAAACTCGTGCGCGGTAGTGCTGACGAACCGGTCGAAGCCTCCGCTCAGATCGTCCATTGGTAGAGTGATCGCCGTGCTATATGCGTGCTCCATACCTCCGCTGCCGGGCGAATCGGCGAAATGATAAATGAAGACATAGCTCCGGAATGGGCAGTCATTCATCCAGTTAGTCTCTGCGGAAACGATGCGCTGAACGGGCGGAACGATCTTGTTGAGAATGGCTTCGGCGCCATCTGCATCGACAATTACGCGATATTGTCCGCAGGCTCCAGTGAAGTCCCGCTCAGCGAAAGTCCCGATTTCGACAGGCGAATCTACCAGTTGGTCGTAGTTGATCGCAAAGAAGCCGCTCCCCTGCTGCGTTAGCGGCGTGGCAATTTTCCATCCGGAGGGAACGTCGCGAAATTCAACTTCGGCGGGAGTGCCGCGCTCGCCCTCGATGTAACAGAGAACCTCAGCAAGATTAACAAACGCATGATGCGAGTTCAATTGCGCGCCGTATGGCCCTGGATTGTCACTAAACATTTCGTATTGAACCCGTGCACCGTTTTCTGCCCCAGTAATTTTCCAGCGGCTTTTGTCCAATTGCGTCAGCGCCAATCCGCCACCGCTAAGGTTATCGGCGCGAATCCAGTTCATGTATTGAGAGAAATCACGCACTTGGTAAAGCGCGTTCCAAACCGGCAGTTGGAGTTCGCGTGTGTTTTGTCCGGGAGGAATGTCAATTGTGACCTGAACCAGATGCTTCTCCGGATTCGCCAGGGAGACGATGTAGTGAATGCGATCGGCTGCAAGAGCGCCCTGGCCGCAAATAATGACGATGCTCGTCGCCAGAGCCGCAAGGTGAAAACGATTTCGGTGGAAGCTCATTCCCGGCTGGCCGCAATGGGATTCGCGGCGTCTAGAGAATGCAATCGTTGCGGCAATTTCTCATAGATTCCCCCGAAGCCGCCGTTGGAAAGAATTGCAACTACGTCGCCGGAACGCATTTCGGGCGCGGTTAGGCGCACAATCCCGTCCACGTCGGCGATGACCCGAGCGCGGCGGCCGTGTTTTTCTATTTGTGTGGCGACGGCAGCAATGTCGAGGCGCTCAGATTCCGGAATGGATTCGGATCTGAAGACGCTCGCGATCACGATTTCGTCAGCGATGACCAGACTCTTTGCTAGATCTTGTTGAAAGACGTTGCGACGAAGTGTGTTCGAGCGCGGCTCGAGAATCGCCCACAGGCGTCTTCCGCGATAACGCGCCCGCAAAGCATTCAGGGTAACTGCAATCGCCGTGGGATGGTGCGCGAAATCGTCAATGATCGTGATGCCGTTGACCTCAGCCTTTACTTCGAGGCGGCGCTTCACGCTTTGGAATTTTTTAAGTGCATTGGCAATCACATCCACCGAGATTCCGTAGTTCGCAGCCATAGCAGCCGCAGAGCTCGCGTTCCAAACGTTGTATTCCCCGGCGAGAGGAAACTCAAACTTCGCCCAAGCTTTTCCGTTTTGCAAGACTGACCAAGTGGTGCGATCTGTCTCCAGCTTCAAATCTGCGATTCGCCATGTTGCCTTATCCGTAGCTCCATAACGCTCCACGGGACAGAAGGCACGCGCAACCGAGCGTTCGATGCTGTCGCCGTGGTCAAAGGCGATGAGCCGCCCGCGGCGCGGAACCAGATTCACCAGGCGCTTGAACGAAGTCTCGACGGCATCGATGTCCTTGTAGATATCCGCGTGATCGAATTCGACCGAGGTTAGGATGACTGCGTCCGGAAAATAGTGCAAAAACTTCGGTCCCTTGTCGAAGAATGCGGTGTCGTATTCGTCGCCCTCGAGGATGAAGTATTTGCCATCGCCCAACTGGAAGCTGCGGCCAAAATTTTCTGCGATTCCGCCGATCAAAAAAGACGGATGCGTTCCGGCACACTCAAAGATCCAGGAGAGCATCGACGTGGTGGTGGTTTTGCCGTGGGTGCCCGCCACCACGAGGACTTCTTTGCCGCGCAGAAATTCGTCGTGGAGGAGCTGAGGCAGTGAGCAAAACGGGATGCGCTGATCGAGCACATGCTCGAGTTCGACGTTGCCGCGGGAGATGGCATTGCCGATGACCACGAGATCCGCAGCGGGCTTTAGGTGCTCCGCCGCAAACGGCTGCGAAACGGGAATCCCGAGCGAATGAAGAAAATCAGACATGGGCGGGTAAGCTGCCGCGTCTGAGCCTGTGACCCGAAAGCCACGTTCAGCAAGCATTCCGGCCAGGGAAGCCATGGCCGTGCCGCAGATACCAATTAAATGAATGTGTTGTTTGGAGATCATCGATAAATAACTCAGTCCACCTGTGTGCTCTCCGTGTTACTAAAACCCTTAACCACAGAGGTCACAGAGAAAATCAGGTTCACGCTGTCGTTGCCGGTTCCAGAATTTCGAGCGTCACACCAGAGCCGCCCACGTTCAATAGCGCGCTAACCCCAATCGGCAACGTTATGTTATGACTCGAGACGTGGCCGGAGCGCAGCCCGTAAGCAACCGGAGCGCGCAGATCTCCCACCACTCGCATCACAACTTCCTCCAAAGTGTAGCCCTGTCCTGGTGCCTGAACGCAATCGAGCATTTCGCCGAAGATGAGGCCGCGGACTCCATCCAGTTTGCCAGCCAGCTTCAGGTGCATCAACATGCGATCGATCTGGTAGGGTTTCGTAGCTACGTCTTCAATAAAGAGTATCGTGCCTTCGGTGCGAATTTCGTACGGAGTGCCGAGCGATTCAACTAGCATGGAGAGGCATCCGCCGTAAAGAACACCCTCGGCTGATCCCTGTGCCAGCGGCTTAACGCCTGAGTTCGCGTCGAAATTAAATCGCCAGTTTTCGCGCCCGCTCAATGCTTTTTCCCAGGATTCCACATCGATGCCATCGGGTCTCGCAAAATCCTTTGCCACCATGGGGCCGTGAAAGGTCACGATCCCGGCGGCATCACAAAAGTAAGTTTGAAGCGTAGTGTTGTCGCTGTATCCGATAAAGGCCTTTGGATGCGAACTGATCTTGCTGATGTCCAGCGCAGGCAGCAGATAGTTCGAACCGTAGCCCCCGCGCGCGCAGACGATAGCTTTTACGTCGTCACGCAAAAACATATTTTCCAGTTCGCGGGTGCGTCGCTCGATTGATCCGGCGAAATAGAGATCGCGGTCGAAAATCGATTGGTCAAAAACCGGCGTGTATCCCATTTTCCGCAGCGCCTCGCAACCGTTATCAAAATCCTGCCGCCTGAAATAACTCGCCGGAGCGACAATGCCGATGTTGTCTCCACGCCGCAGCGCAGGAGGTTTCGTGCGTTCAACTTGGGAGGGGGCTGGCATCTAGAGATTAAAGCAGGAATTCTCCGCGACAAACGAGTTGAGCGGGACCTCGCAGAGAAACCTGATCCTCCCAGCGCACGGTCTGCGCGCCTCCAGGAGCGTGCACGCGGACCGGCGACTCCGCCCTTTTCGAAAATATCGCGGCAACCGCCGCGGCGCATGATCCAGTGCCAGAGGACTGCGTTTCGCCGACCCCGCGCTCGTAAAACCTAACTTCTACATTTCCTTTGTCTCTAATCTTAACCAGCTCAACATTAATCCCATACTTGAAGTCGTGGTGCCTGCCGATTTCGGCGGCATCGCCCTGCCAGCCAGGAGAAAATTCTTCCACGAAAACCACGAAATGCGGATTACCCATCGAAACCGGAATCCCACGAACCTCGCCAAAAGCAACTTTGATGGGAAACTCGTCGCCAACCTGGGGTTCGCCCATGGCAATTTCAAACTCAAACGATTTGTGATTGTGGGAAATCAGACTGCAATTTTTTATTCCGGCGCCGGTGCGAATACTGAGTTCTGCTCGTGGATTCTGCGAGCATAGATACGCCGCGACACACCTGGTACCGTTGCCGGAAATTTCTGCATCCGAGCCATCGGCGTTAATGAGGCGGGCGCGAATATCGGCGTCCTGCGCGGGAAACAGCCACTCTACGCCGTCGGCGCCGACGCCGTTGTGACGATCACAGATGCCGCGGCTGAAGGTGGGAAGATCAGGTGGCGCGTGCAAGCCATCAATAATAAGGAAGTCATTTCCGCAGGCGCTTGCCTTCACGAATGGAATCGCGGCCTTGTCCATTCCGGCTAGATCGTTCATTCCGACTGCACCGAGCCCAATGGCGTGACGGTTTCAAATTTTCCACACTCCCGCAGCCTCCGCAGCACAGCGTTCTGCTGCTTCCGCGTACCCTCACATTCAAATCGCACTCGCACGTGCCGGGGCGTTGGCGCGACCCGCACATTTATCGGGAAGAAATGCAGCGGCTCAAGCGCTTCGTTTACCTCGGCAGTCGCTTGCTCGGCGCTTTGCCCAGCCACCTCGTAAGCGTGCACCATCATCTTCAGATTCAGAAATTTCTCTGTGCCGCCGAGCAGCATCAGAATGCCAATGGCTAGCAGAGTGGCTAAAATTGCGATCAAGTAGCGATCGCCGCCGACCGCCATACCGATAGAAGCAACAACGAACAACGTAGATGCAGTAGTGATTCCGGTGACCAGGTCCGCACGAGCGTGAAGAATGCAGCCCGCGCCTATGAACCCGATGCCTGGAATAATCTGCGCAGCAATACGAGTGTGATCACCCATGTGCAAGACGGCGAGCTGGTCGGACAGCAGCGTGAACATGGCTGCGCCCATGCAGATGAACATATTGGTGCGAATACCGGCGGGGCGGTGCTTGAATTCGCGCTCCAGGCCGATCAATCCGCCAAGGAACGCAGCCAGCACCAGCTTTTCGAAGTCGAGACCAATTGAAGGCATTTGTCCAAACACGAGTACAGTCCTAGTTTCCAACTAGCCAATTTTGCTCGGATTCTAACACTGTGTGAGACGCTTCCCGCTTCCGCACCTCCTGAAGCCGTTAACGTGCCTGATTACTCCTGATGGTCTTGTAGAGAGTGGCTTCCGCCTGGCCCGTCACTCGCAAAATTGCCAGAGGTGCCATTTCGCGCTTATTTGCGGCGGAAGCAACTGGATCAGAATCGAATGCGATCACATAATTTGCGTACGCGGCCGGATGTTCAAGCGCGCGTTCCCACAGGCCATCGGGGTCAGCAGGGCGTTTCCACGGACGATGATTACCTTCATTGATGACGCTTGAAAGTGAAATACCTGCCTGCTGCAGAGCGCCAACGTGGTCGCCGAGGTACACAAGAAACGTGGAATCCGGTGGCAAGATTTCTAGTCTCGAAGCAACTGCGGTTTCGAGAGCGATGCGAGACCGCGAGTTGATAACCGCTTCCTCAAAACTGACCGGGCCTTCGCGCCAAACTTGAAAGTAGCTACCTGCGACTAGAAGCAAGAAGACGATGGCGATCACGAGTCTTGACGTTTTGCTGGTGGCAAAGCGCATCAATCCATAAGTCGCGACGGCGGTGAACACTGCAAATGCGGGCAGCATCTCGATGCCATAGCGGACGTTGTAGTGGGAAAAAGGCCACCACTTCGGCACATAGAGCGGGACGCCGCTGTAAGCGATTGAGAGCATGTAGAACGGAACCGGAACCCAAAGAAAAAGGAGCGGCCACAACCTTCTCTGAAACAGAACGACGATTGCTGTACCGAGGAGAAGCGAGCAAAGCCAGAACACCTGCCACTTCCCTTCTCCCATATTCAGTTCGGCGGACTTGAAGAAGTATCGAAAAGACACGCGCAAATCGCGGGTGCCGGGATGTGGGGTTGTTCCGGCGGCGATGCTTTTCTGCTCGATCACTTTGGCTGAATAAGGGCCGTTGGCGAATTCCAAGGGATTGCGATAAATCACGTAGTTGTATCCCAACCAAAGTGCCGGAGCTACTGCTGCGAGCAATGCCAATTTCTTAATGCCGGGACGAAGGGGAGCAAATCTAGGAAGTCGCGAAAGCGATAACGAAACTGCGATCACAACTGCCGCCAGAAACCATCCGTCGTAGCGGGTGAGGCATGTGCTGGCCAGGCAGAATCCGGCCTTGATCAAAGACGAGGTCGATCGCTTCGAATCGCCGGCGACGCAGGCCCGCAATGCGGTGCACACAAATACCAGCGTCCAGATGAAAAACGCCAGATACACGGGCTCGGTCATTGCGGTGGTCTGCAAGTAAATCAGGTTGGGATTGAGCGCGAAGATGGCGGCGGCGAACCACGGAACGAACCCTGATCCCGATATTTCCTGATTTTTTGCGAAGGAAAGAACGTTCTGCACCAACCTGAAAATTCCAGTAACGCTGAGAACGTATGCAACCAGCGACGGAATTGATCCGCCAATTCCGGTCTGCCACAGCCAGCGCGAGATCAAAAATGGCAGCATCACCAGATGCGGAAGCGGAAGCCAGACGGTGCCTAGCTGTAGCAATCCCGGCGTTCGCGAATCGATCACGCGGCGAGCAATGTTGATGTGAGCGACTGCATCGCCGTATAGCAAGAGGTCACCGCGCTTCAGGTAGTAGAAGAAGGCGGTGATAGAGATGATCGCAGCAATTTGCCTAACCAAAAATAGTTCGCTGGCGGGAGTGTTCGGCTTCTTCATTCCAGGTGAGTGAGTTCGCGGAAGACCTGAAAGCGGGCGTCAATCTCCGGCCGAGTCAGAGATTGCAGGCGTTCGGTCCCGAACTGCTCCACGGCAAAGGATCCCATGACGCCGCCGTAGAACAGAGCGCGCTTGATAACTTCGCGGTTCAGGTTTTCCTGCGAGGCGATATATCCCATGAAGCCTCCGGCAAACGAGTCGCCAGCGCCAGTCGGATCTTTCACTTCCTCAATGGGCAGCGCGGGAGCGCGGAATGGATGCTTCCCTATCCCGAAAGCTCCTTCGCGAAAGAAAATTGTTGCGCCGTATTCGCCGTGCTTGATCACCAAAGCCTGCGGCCCCATGGCGAGAACTTTCTGCGCGGCCCTCGGCAGGTTGGATTCGTTGGCGAGCATTTTGGCTTCGCCGTCATTAATCATAAGAATATTAATCAGGCGGAGGGTTTCCCGGAGCTCCGAATTCGTACTTCGGATCCAATAATTCATGGTGTCGCCGCCAGTGAGTTTGATGGCAGAGAGTTCCCGCCGGACTGCAGCCTGCCGGCTGGGATGATCATTGCCCAAAAACAGAACGTCCGAATCTTGGTATTCCGGAGGAATCCGTGGACGGAAGTTTTCGAAGACATTGAGCTCCGTGAAATCTGTCTTCGCTTCATTCAGGTTGTCCAGATACTGTCCGCCCCAACGAAAGGTTTTTCCTTTTGCGTGCTCGATGCCACGGGTGTCGACTCCGCGCTTCTTAAGCACGTTTTCATGTTCGGAGGTGAAGTCTTCTCCGACGACCCCGACTACGCGCACATCGGTGAAGTAGCTGGCGGCGAGTGAGAAGTAGGTTGCCGCGCCGCCAAGAACGTTCTCGGCGCGTCCGGAGGGGGTAGTGATGTTGTCGAATGCAATGGAACCAATGGCGAGTATGCTCATGCTTGTCAGTTAGTCCAAAAGTTAGGACGGGCCGCTCCTACGTCGCGTTCTGATATCGACTTGATGTAAGATCGGCACGGCTAAAGCCGTGCCCTTCCCGTTCTTCCCTGAACTTGCTCTCGGCCAAATCTCACAAATATTTTCCGAGGATCAGTTTCAATTTTTCGCGTGTGGCCTGCGGAATTTTCTTACGGTCGGTAATGATGGCATGGGCCAGCGCCGATCCACATTTGCAGCGGCGGTCTTTCGGCATGGCCGCGACTGCTTCGCGGACGACATTGGAGGCGTTCTCAGCGTTCGTCGTCAGCACGGCAATGATTTGATCCACGGTGACGGAATCGTGATGCGGATGCCAGCAGTCGTAATCGGTGACCATTGCGACCGTCACGTAGCAAATCTCGGCTTCGCGTGCCAGCTTCGCTTCTTGCAGATTAGTCATACCGATCACGTCCATGCCCCAGGAGCGGTAGAGATTAGACTCCGCCTTGGTTGAAAACTGCGGGCCTTCCATGCAGAGATAGGTGCCGCCACGCTTTCCGACTACTTTCACTTTTTTGCACGCCGCCGCGACTGCTTCCGATAACTGCGGGCATACAGGGTCGGCAAATGCAATGTGCGCCACTACGCCGTCGCCGAAAAACGTGTCGATACGATGACGGGTGCGATCGACGAATTGGTCAGGGATCACGAACTCCAGAGGCTTATGTTCTTCTTTTAAAGACCCGACGGCAGAAATGGAAAGGATGCGCTGGACTCCGAGCTGCTTGAACCCGTGGATATTGGCGCGGAAGTTGAGTTCACTTGGCAGAATTGTGTGGCCACGACCGTGGCGGGCCAGGAATGTAACTTTTTTTCCCTCAAGCGTGCCCAGAACGAAGGCATCAGAAGGCGCGCCAAACGGGGTTTGCAGCGTAGTCTCGCGGACATCGGTGAGGCCGGGCATGGAGTATAGGCCGCTGCCGCCGATGATTCCAATCTCTGCTTGGGACAAATTGCCTCGCGGGGAAGGATTCAAGACAAACCGTGATTATACAAAAATGGGTCGTCCGAAAACCGCTAACCACAAACCTTTAACCACAGAGGACAACAGAGGTACACAGAGGACCTGAATGGACTTAGAAGTTTGGAGTCTCACAGAACGTCGAAAGCTAGCACACGAACAGGTAAAAGCTGAGACAAGCGCTGTGGCTTTCACTCCATGTTTCTTTGATTGGTCTGTGGTAAATCGCTTACGGATTGCTCGCTGTATTTGCGAACACGGCCTCGCGGAATTGGTTGGTGATTGCCGGTTCCAGACTTTCAGTTACCAACACGGTATCAGCTTTGACATCGATCACTACCGCGCCTTCTTCCGTAGTCCAACTGTGGTCGCCTCCGAGAGTTCGCAGGTCCTTCAAATCTGCTGGAAGATTTGTGTCAGCGGGCGCTTTCACATTCTTATAGCGTTGCTGCATGCCACGGGCATAAATAGCGGCAAATTGGTCGGCGGCTTTGGGGCTGGCCCACTTGGAGACGAAGACCAACTGCAGTGGCGCTGCCGTATTTCCCTTGGGATGGACCGAGTAGTAATATCCGCCGCGCCAGTTCGGATAAATTCGCTTGGAAGCTTCCAGTCCCGCATATTGCTCCGCTAGTACGGCAACGTCGAATTCACCGATCGCGCCAATGTCAAAGCGATCGTAATCCTTAAAGATATGCTTGAAGTCTGGGAGCGAAAGCGGCGCCAGGTGCTCCCCCGCAATATAGGTCTGCGGCTCCATGATTTCGCGGCTGGTGCGCGGCGGATTTGCAAAGGTCATCGCGAACGCTTTGTCTTTACCCTGCTCGCGCAGCAGCTCCGCTTCGAACTCCACGCCATAACGATATGGAAACGTCAGCGCCTCTTTCATAAAGACGGGAGCATTTTGATAAATCCTGGAATCGGCCGTGCCCGCCGCCATGTCGGCGTTCAGCGTGTCCACAACTTCCGGAGAGTTCGCCACGGTTCGGTGTAAGGGTGCAAGCATGTAGTCGACAAGCACGACCATGGCCTGCCCTTCGACGACCGCTTGCCGGGCTTCACTGTTTTCGTCTTTAGTTATGTCGTCGGGTTTCAGGTCTTTTTTGGTGTCCAGATCTTCGGTGCCCTTCTTCAACCACTTGTCGAGCCCGAAAGATTGGTCCTGCAGGGCGTGGGTCAGCTCATGCGCCAGTACCGGACGCTGCAAGTCCGGCAGCACCCAATCGAGCAAGTTCACGGTTTTGGTTTTCGCGTCGTAGTAGCCGGCGACTTGTTCTTCCAGCAGGCTGACCAGAAAAGTTTGTAGATCGAAATCCTTGGGAAGCAGGCCGAATTTCTTGAGCACCAGCTCGGTACGGCGGAGTCGCTGGACGTCTTTGTCTTCGGCCATGTTTTTCTTGAGGTAGCTGACCACCTCGTCGCGGCTGGCGAGGCGGCGCTTGACTTCGTGCTTGATGGGTAGCGAAGTGTCATTGCTGGCGAAATCGAGGATCGTGTCGACGTCGCGAAAGAGCTGCTCGGCTTGCTCGGGCGTGATTTTGCTCTCGGGTTTAGTGGTGGATTTGTCAGTGCTGGATGTGTCAGTGCCTGGTTCGGCCGGAATTTGGTCAGGCTTCTGTGCGGTTGCATGCGGAGGAGTTTCTCGTGGCGATGGCGGCGAGTCCTGCTCTTGGGCGACCGCCGAGCAGGACAAAAGCAGAGCAATGAGCAGGGCAGAAGGTCGCAATATGCCGACACGCCAGGGATGAAACATTTCTTAACAATACTGGGGATTTGTAGAATGAACAATAAGCCGCAAATCCAGAATAAAATCGATCGCTATGGCTGTCGAGCAAATTGACCTCCGCGGACAAAGAATTATTACGCTCAGAGAGCTTCTGAGGACAGACCTCAAGGCTGTGTTCGTTGGATTGAACCCGGCGCCAATATCAGTGCAAATGGGGCACTTTTAACAAGGCCGACACGGACGTCGGTTCTGGAATCAGCTGACCAAATATCAGATTTGCGGTTCTCTACCACCTGGAGCTGAAGATGATGCGGCATTTGCTCAGGGTTATGGCTTTACTGATTTGATCCGACGACCAACAAGCTCTCGTAGTGGATTAAGCGCGGAGGAGAAATCTGCTGCTGCGGTTGACCTCGGAGCTCGACTGAGCACAATGGGAGATCATCCTCTAATCGTCTTCAGGTACAAGGAACCTTATGATCTGGCAGGGCCCCAGCTCGTTTATATGGGCTATCGCATTCTCGGAATGCCCGATCCGTACATGAGAAGAGATCTCGCCGATTCACGAATGAGGGACCTGCAGGCTGCGCTCGGAATCGTATGACTTCAGGCCGTGTCTTTCGCCCGTTACGGGCTTTATCGAATCGCACGGCTACCCAGGGCTCGCGCCCTGGTCTGTATCCTACGCCGCTTTCGCGGCTAAAATATCTTCGTGAGCACACGATCCTGCCGAAGCCTTACCGGAATAGTTTTTGCTCTAATTCTCTTTTCCTGCAGCCGTGACCATAAGTCTTCCTCTAAGTTCGAAGTTATTCGCGCTGACCGTACGTTGTCCGGGTCTAGTGCATATCCCGTTGCTGCGGACCCAAGTCGCATTGGGACGTATTCGCCGGATGCGCATTCCGGAGCAGGCTATTTCTATGACGAGGTGCTTGAATATCGGGTTTGGCTGCATCCGGAGAACGGTGCCACGCCACTCAACGGGAGGAACGACTACTTTGTTGCTTTCGCGCAATACGAGGTGGCGGAGGCGTTCTCAAAGAGAACGTCTGGGTCGGAGCTGCCGCTTGTACTCGTGCGTCAAGTTGAATGGATTGATGAGCCAGAAAGAGGGCACTTCGTTCCGAGGAAAGAGGAACGTATCACTGAATGGCAAACTCAGTGGCTAGCCGGCGACAAGCGAACTCCAAATAGTATTGCCGAGTTCCTGAAACATCCAAGGGAATCAGGACCGTGAGAAGGACCCCGCAGAGTAGATCGACTCGGGCGCGGACGATCTCTCGAAGACTGCGTGACTTCAACCCTTTCTCTGAATTCACGGCTTCCCCCTGCTCCCGCATCCACGGTACTACACGGGTATCAGGCGCTGGTCTATGCGCCCTTCTGTAATTCGCGTTACAATACGCCCTTGAGGAACGTATGTTGAGACGGGGACTCATGTTGGCTGGGCTGCTGCTGCTCACCATTGCAGTTTCTGCGCCCTGGGCCATTTCCGAGCAGGCAAACGAGGAAGCGGCAATGCCGGCGTTTAATCCGCCTCCGGCTGCAAGCGCGAAGCTGCCGGCGATCTTAGGCCGGGACCAGCTCTGGGGAAACAACGACCGCTACCCATATCAGTCACATGCTTACGAGCTGGCGGCGAAGATCCCAAAGGTGATTTACCAGCAGCCCTGTTATTGCTACTGCGACCGCACCGGACACAAGAGCCTGCACAGCTGCTTTGAGGGGACGCATGGGGCCGAGTGCTCAACCTGCATGAAAGAGCTGTATTACTCGTACCAAATGACCGTGAAGCACAAAACCGCGGCCCAGATTCGTAAAGGAATTATCGCGGGAGAGTGGAAACAGATCGACCTGCAGTCGGCTGCGAACATTCAATAGCTCTTAGCTGGCAGCTCTTGGCAAGACCAACTGCTCTGGCTAGAGGCTAAGGCTAAAAAGCTAGCAGCCGTTTGGATCCCCTTACGACAAATCGAGGAAAAATCCTTCAGATGGCCCCGAAACCTACAGCCAAGCACACTCTCGTGAGCGATCCCCAACTGGCGCAACTGTTGCAGTCTTATGAAAACGGACTGCGTGCCATGCAGGAGCACAAGTACGACAAAGCCAAGACGCTGCTGCAGAAAGTTGTCGCGGGTAATAACCGTGAACTCGCGGACCGCGCGGCCGTCCACATGAACGCCTGCAACCAGCAGATGGAACGCGGCGCCACACAATTCAAGACGGCTGAGGAGCACTACGATTTCGTGGTCTCGCTCATCAATATCGGGGATTACGTTTCCGCCCGCGAGCACCTGGACAAGCTTTCAAAACAAGTACCGAAGGCCGACTACGTGGCCTACGGCCTGGCGGCGCTCGACTGCCTTACTGGGCACGTGGAAGATTCGCTCAAAAATCTTGCCCGCGCCGTGAGTCTGAATCCCACGCTACGTTTCCAAGCGCGCAACGATTCTGACTTTCAAAATCTCTCCGAGGACCCGCGCTTTACTGAGCTGCTTTATCCCGATCCTGGCGGGGATCTGTCTCTTCCTCCCGAAGAAGGAGTCGAGGAGATCGGGTAGACCCAATGCCGCCACGCAGCGGACGCGAATTGCGAGTAGTGGCAATTGGCGGTGGGACCGGTCTCTCTACGCTTCTCAAGGGACTCAAAAAGTATGTCGTTAGACCCGGGCAGCAGGCAGGCGAGGCGGAAGGTGCGCTCAGCAGGTCTGACTCCGCGCGGGTCTCCGAACTTTCTGCGGTCGTGACCGTGACCGACGACGGCGGCTCCAGCGGCCGGTTGCGCAAAGAGTTCAACATGCTTCCGCCCGGCGACGTGCGCAACTGCATCGTTGCGCTCTCGGAAGATGAGGCGCTGCTCTCGAAAGTATTTCAGCATCGATTTGAAAAGGGGACGGGGCTCGAAGGCCACAGCTTTGGCAACCTTTTTCTTGCCGCGCTGACTTCGGTGACTGGCGACTTCAGCGAGGCGGTTCGGGCATCTTCGGAAATTCTAGCCACCCGAGGGCACATTTATCCTGCCACGACTGCTGACATCGAATTAGAAGCACTAATGGACGATGGCTCGCGCGTTCGTGGTGAAACCAAAATTACCGCCAGCAAAGGCCGGATCGCAGAATTATTTCTTGTGCCTCCTGGCCCCGAGCCGCTTCCGCAAACTCTCGAAGCAATTGCCCGAGCTGACTTGATCACCATCGGCCCCGGGTCGCTATTCACCAGCTTGATTCCGAATTTGCTCGTCTGCGGGATTCCGAAGGCAATTGCGGAGTCAGCCGCGACTAAGGTGTACGTCTGCAACCTGATGACGCAGGCCAATGAAAGCCTGGGACGCACGGCAGCCGACCACATTCGGGCGCTTAACGACCATGCCGGAGGCCAAATTTTTGACTATGCACTGCTCAACCGGACGCCGGCTTCTCCCGAGCTAAAGGCGAAGTATGCTCTCGAAGGCGCCTCGCAGATTGTGGTCGATCTGGATGAGATCGAAGCCATGGGAGTTTGCCCGGTGCTGGGCGATTACCTGTTCGAGGATGGGGTGGCGCGGCACAATACCGATCAACTGGCGAAAGATTTGCTGCAAGTGGTCACCCAGGCGCCGTCGGAGAGCACTCTTCGTAATCCGCGCCCGGCCTCATGAGCGTAGCGACTCGCGTCGCTGGCGTGTTACGCTCTTCTGTTTCGAACGCCTAAGTCAGGTTGATCGCCTCAGCCCGGAGTTTCGTCATGAGATTGTTCCTTTGCTACCCCCGTATTAAGTCAGTTGCGATCGTCTTCATTTTGCTTTTTGTTGCGAATGCTCAGCAAACCCCAACCCAGGCCGATCACGGCATTGTCGTTGCCGATCTCGACAGCTCGGTTAAGCCAGGCGACAACTTTTATGCGAATCTGGTAAGAGCAAACATTTGGGACGGCTGCAAGGTTGCAGTCATCCGACGCGCAACTTTTTCAGACTTCCGGGTTAGTACGTTTGGACGGTGATTTCACCGCACCAGTGTATCGAGTCTGATACTTGAAGCATTTGCGCAAGGCCAACAAAATTATGAAAAGCTTTGGAGCTTATTTGCAGAGTATGAATCGCAATATCGTTTGTGGTTTAGGGATCGCAATGCTGTTGCTCTCCAGCGTAAGCTCGTTCGCTCAGTACCGCGGCGACGACAGGAGAGACGATCAGAGAAATGGGAATGATCCGGGAAATTACGAAGGCACGACAAACGGCATGAACGCTGGCGGCAGCTGGATGGAATATTCGTCTGAAGACCGCATGACGGCGGCCAAGAGGGTCCGGTTCGAGTTGTCGGCCAATAGTGCGCCAAACAGTGACACTCAGGCCAAAGTCATTCTGTATTGCACCAATGGCAAATTGAACCTGGCAGATTTTCGTCCTGACGTTCGCTTAGGGCGACCCAACTGGCCGGGATTTTGGGGACAGCCGCAGATGCGCGTCACCGTGCGCGTGGACAATGCTCACAGCAATCATAATTGGAATTGGATCAACGGCCATTTCCTAGCCATGGACAAAGGCACTGCGCGCGAGTTGATCGGAGCGCACTTGTTTCGCGTAGAGTTTCTAACGCCAGATGGTCCGCAGATTGCGGAGTTCTCCCCCGAGGGACTGGACTTGAAATCAGTTTCGAAGGCGTGCGAGTTGACGCCGAAAAAGCCGTAAGCCACTGCTCATATGCTACGGGCGAGGACGCCCGTAGCTCCACGACCAGAATTAGGTATTCAAGTAGGACGAACGCCCTCACCTGCAGTTTCTCCAACCATCGATTGGCGGCTTTTTTATTCGCAATGGGAGATAATTAAGCGTTCCCTGCCCGACCTTAGTCTTCAGTTTTGAGGTGGTCACATGACGACCGTTAGCTCCCTTCCCGGTATTTCTCATTCGCCTTTATCGCGAGAAGAACTCGCGAACATTCATGCGTATTGGCGCGCTGCCAATTATCTTTCCGTCGGACAAATTTATTTGTATGCGAACCCGCTGTTGCGCGAGCCACTGAAGCTGGAGCACATTAAGCCGCGGCTGCTCGGACACTTCGGCACCACGCCAGGACTGAATTTTGTATACGTGCATTTCAACCGGGTCATAACGAAATATGACCTTGACGTGATTTATGTGTGCGGCCCAGGCCACGGTGGTCCGGGAATGGTGGCGAATGCATATCTCGAAGGTACTTACAGCGAACTCTACCCCAACATCCGGCAGAACGAAGAAGGCATGCAGCGGCTGTTCAAGCAATTCTCGTTTCCAGGCGGGATTCCCAGCCACGACGCGCCAGAAACCCCCGGCTCTATTCATGAAGGCGGCGAGTTGGGATACTCGCTGAGTCACGCTGCGGGCGCGGCATTCGATAATCCTGATCTGCTGGTGTGCTGCGTTGTCGGAGATGGCGAAGCCGAGACCGGGCCGCTGGCGACCGGATGGCACATCAACAAATTTCTTAATCCGCAGCATGATGGCGCGGTGCTGCCGATTCTGCACTTGAATGGCTACAAGATCGCAAACCCCACTATCCTCGGACGAATGAGCGATGACCAGCTGACCAAACTGTTCAGCGGTTACGGCTGGAAGCCATACTTCCTCGAAGGCCACGAGCCGGAGCACATGCACCAGCTTATGGCGGCAACGCTAGATCAAGTTGTTGAAGAGATTCGCTCGATCCAGAGTGAAGCGCGTGGGCGCAAGAACCCGGGCCTACCGGAATGGCCAATGATCGTAATGCGAACACCCAAAGGCTGGACTGGGCCGAAGATGGTCGATGGAAAACAGGTTGAAGGGACGTGGCGCGCGCACCAGGTTCCGGTCACTGATCTGCAAGAGAAGCCGGGGCACATCAAGATTCTGGAAGACTGGATGCGCAGCTATCGTCCGGAAGAATTGTTCGATAAATCCGGCAAATTCGTTCCGGAGTTGGCCGAACTTGCGCCCAAAGGAGATCGCCGGATGAGCGCGAACCCGCATGCAAATGGCGGGCGGTTGTTGCGCGATCTGGTCATGCCGGATTTTCAGAACTACGCCGTTCAGGTACCGAAGCCCGGAGCGGTGGAGACCGAATCCACACGGGTGCTCGGCGGATTTCTTCGCGACGTGATGAAACTGAATCTTGAGTCCAAGAATTTTCGTGTATTTGGCCCGGATGAAACGGCGTCGAACAGGCTAGAAGCTTTGTATGAAGCTACGGACAAGGAATGGCTTGAGCCAATTCTGCCCGTGGACGAAAACTTGTCACCAGATGGCCGCGTGCTGGAAATACTCAGCGAGCACATGTGCCAGGGATGGCTGGAGGGCTATCTGCTGACCGGGCGGCACGGATTTTTCTCATGCTATGAGGCTTTCATTCACATTGTGGACTCAATGTTCAACCAGCATGCAAAGTGGCTGAACGTCACGCGAACTATCGAGTGGCGGCGTCCTATTGCGTCGCTGAATTACCTCCTTACTTCGCATGTCTGGCGGCAAGACCACAACGGGTTCACGCACCAGGACCCGGGGTTCATCGATGTCGCTATGAACAAAAAGGCGGACGTGGTGCGCGTGTATCTGCCGCCCGACGCTAATTGCCTTCTATCGGTCGCCGACCATTGTTTGCGCAGCCGTCATTACGTGAATGTGATTGTGGCGGGCAAACAACCGGAGTTGCAGTGGCTGGATATGGAATCGGCGATCGAGCATTGCACTAACGGTATTGGCATTTGGGAGTGGGCCAGCAACGACGACGACTCCGAGCCCGACGTTGTTATGGCCTGCGCCGGAGACGTGCCGACGCTTGAAACCCTGGCGGCGGTCGACTTATTGCGACAGCATTTCCCTGATCTCAAAATCCGCGTGATCAACATTGTTGATCTGATGACCCTTCAGCCCTCAAGCGAACACCCGCACGGCCTTTCGGACAGCGACTTCGATTCCCTGTTCACTGTCGATAAGCCGGTGATCTTCGCTTATCACGGGTATCCGTGGTTGATCCATCGCCTCACTTATCGCCGCCATAATCACGACAACCTGCATGTGCGCGGCTATAAAGAGGAGGGCACGACCACCACTCCATTCGATATGACGGTGTTGAATGACCTCGATCGTTTCCATTTAGCCGGCGACGTGGTGGATCGAGTTCCCAAGCTGCAAAGGGTGGGCGGGCATTTCAAACAATTCGTCCGCAACAAACTAATCGAACACAAGCAATACATTTATGAGCACGGGATCGACATGCCAGAAATTCTCAATTGGAAATGGCCGTACTGATTCAAGGCCGGTTGCCTCGCTGTTTCCGTCGTGCACTTTAGTTTTCTTTGTGGTTGATGATTTTTTAATCACGAAGGGCACAAAGGGACACGAAGGAAGCCCAATTCTTCGAACGAAGTAGTGATTTTCCTTGGTGTAACGAAGCCTGCCTTGAGCGTAGTCGAAGAGTGTCCTTAGCGGTTGATGTTTTTGGTTTGAGGATTTTTCTGCCCTATGAAGATCCTGGTCCTTAACTCCGGATCGAGCACCCAGAAGAGTGCGCTCTTTGAGCTGGGCTCGGATCCTTCCGACCAGCCTGCACCACCACTATGGGAAGGCAAACTTGAGTGGGATGGGGACAAAGAAACACTCGCCGTAAAAAATGCCAACGGCAAGAAATTCAACGCAGAAGCAGTAGTTCAACCCAAAGATCGAAGATCGTCACTTGCGAAGATGCTGCAGAAACTGTGGCAGCCGCCGACACAGACTATTCGCGACGGTTCCGAAATTGCCGTAATTGGCCACCGCATTGTTCACGGTGGGCCAAATCTTTACCAGCCTACGATTGTCACGCCAGAGGTTAAGCAGGCCATCGCTGAGGTTTCCGCCATCGCGCCCTTGCACAACAAGGCGGGACTGCAAGGGATTGAAATTGCCGAGAAGTTGTTTCCTCGCAAACCCCAAGTTGCTGTCTTCGATACCGGATTTCATCGCACCATGCCGCCCTGCGCAGCCGTTTATCCTGGACCGTACGAGTGGTTCGAGCGCGGAATACGGCGATATGGGTTTCACGGAATCAATCATGAATACTGCGCACATCGGGCGGCGCGAATGCTGGGCCACGAAACTTCTTCGCTAAAAATCATCAGCTGCCATCTCGGAAACGGCTGCTCACTCGCAGCCATCGACGCTGGTAAGAGCGTAGACACAACCATGGGTTTCACTCCGCTTGAAGGCGTGATGATGGGGACACGTGGCGGCTGGGTTGACCCGGGCATCTTGCTCCATCTCATGCGCGCAGACCACGCGAGCGTAGATCAACTCGATGACGTCCTGAATCGACACTCCGGATTGTTGGGCATTTCCGGCGTGTCCAGCGACATGCGGGACGTTCTCGAGGCTGCCGGTAAAAATAACGAGCGCGCAAAACTCGCTTTTGATATTTTTGTCCACCGGCTGCAAACAGGAATTGCCGCCATGGCTGCCTCACTTGGCGGAGTGGATGCGATCGTCTTCACAGCGGGCATCGGCGAAAACTCCGCAGAAGTTCGCCGCGCCACCTGCGCCAGGCTCGGCTTTCTAGGAGTGCAAATCGACGAAGGAAAGAATTCCTTGGCCAAGCCGGACGTTGAGATTTCAACGTCGAAATCCGCGGTGCATGTGCTGGTGATTTGCGCACAAGAGGATTGGTCGATTGCGCGGGAGTGCGCGCGGCTGACCCGAACAATGTAGTTCTTTAAGGGTCGTTCGCGGCACCTGAGTGATATTATTGTCCCCGGTCCCAAGGTAATAACCACTTTGCGTATCGTGGGAAACTGACTATATCTCACAAGCGCGGATAATATTCGGCACGGGCTGAGTTCTTGAGGACATCGTTCTTACGGACATCCGGAGTCCAGGGACCTTTCCGAGCTCGGAACTGGTGGACGGAATGACAAATCGACTATGGGGACTCTCTAAGAGATTAGTTGCTGAGTCCGACCCGGATTCTGTTCGTCTCGTTCCGCAAATGGATGTATCGGCGAGCTCGGAGATTGTTCACTCGGACACGATTGAAACGTGTACTCGGGTGACGGCGCTCGACACTCTTCCTAATGACCTGACCAGAATGCTGTACTTAGCTTCTCTCAGAGACTGCAACAGCGGCCGCTATCTTCATCCTCAACTCTCTCCGATGATCGGCGTAGAAGAAGCCGATCACGCATTAAGCGCCTGCCATGATCAAGTTTTCCGGTGTTTGCTGAAAACATCAATATCAGCGTACGTGCTGCAACTAGAGGAGTACATTCGTTACACGCGAGCCGACCGGGGCACAGTTTTGAGGACTTGGCAGTCCCTGCAGGCATATCGCTCGACCGTACCGTTGCAGGCGCTCCCTGTCTACTCTGACCTTTTCTGCCTGAACATTGAATTAGCGCTGCTGATTTTGAATTATTCGAGATGGACCGACCGAGAGTATTACGATGCAACGTCGCGCTCGAGCTGAACCGACCCAAACGGAAGCCACGCATTTGTTACTCTGCCGACGACGGTCGCTTCCCTGGGCATCTTGAAACGCCGAATTGACTGCCGCGACAATGGATGGGGCACCAAGCTCAGTTCTCGTCCATCGACCTGACACCAGCAGCAGGCGTGCCCTTCGGTGTGCCAAACAAGGTATATAGGGCGCTCACGGAGCGCGCGCCACGCGAACACCTGAACTCTGTTCTGTGAGGTGTCTATCTGAACCACAGATCGCGAGGGAAGCAAGTCCGCCATGCTGTCATCACTGGAACCGATTACAGCGTATCGATAACGCAGATCAATTTGGGCGCGGAGAACTGGCGGCAAGTTCGCCGTGTCCTGCGGCTGCAGCCTCAAAAGGGTCGTTTCCCGTGTGTTGAAGTTGGTGTCGAAATTAAGTGCAAACCGGAAAGGTGCCTCATTGCCTGACAAAGATTGGAACGTAAGCGAATCCTGCCGCGACCCCGCCTCGTAATCAGCGACTTCCTTCGGATCGATCCCAAACGGCAACAACAGTTCATTCAAGGGTACCTTCAGTGAAATCGCAAGACTGAAGAGTTTGTGAATGCTGGGGATGGAGCCTGCCTCGATGTCAGCCAGGGTCGAGTGTGGAACATAGAAGTCAGTGTTCCCTTTTGCTTCCGCAACAGTGCGCGTAATGCGTTCGACGTCACTCGGTTTTATCAACCGCTCTTCGCGCAGCGCTCGAATCCACTTTCCCGGTTCCATTTTCTTAGCCCTGATCTACCAGCATACTATCGATGGATTATTTCGCCCATTGACCGATGCACTTGGTCAGAGTGAAAGGGCAAATCCCAACGTTGAAAGAAGTCGATCCACATCACGTCCGAAAACGAATTGATCTCCGGGACACAAAATAGTGCAGAATGACCAACTCAGTGCTATACAGTCACGCTGCTGGATCCCTGCAGAGAATCCAACAGGTGTTGATAGCGCACTTCGAAAGCGGGTAAGGATACAGTCGCAGATGGAAAGAGCCACTTTAGATACAGGCAAAGCCTCGCCAGTAATAGATTCAATCGCAACTGCAGCGCCGTAGTGATCAATTCATCGACCTTCTGCGTGAGTGCCGGAGCGCCTTTGATTTTTGCGAGCCTTCCCAGTTCCATCAACATGCCGGCATTCTCGTCAACCAATCGCAGCATACGCAATGCCAAGTGAATTCGCCTCCTCTGGAAGGCCGCAAATTGATTCTGAGAGAGAAAGCTTCGAAGTTGGAGTTCTTCATTCCGGTCAAGAAGTGTTCGGAAGATATGGACGTCAATCTCGTGCTTTTTCTCGTCCCAATCACGTCCGTTAAGTATTTCGGGGTACCCACTGCGCAGAAGTCCGTATGCAAAAACCAGAGCCAATGAAGCTACTGCGAGGATTACTAGCGTCGATACCATTGGTTAATGTAACCGCCTACCGCTTCATTCCACTCCGCCAAGTTCACGTTGGGTAAACGTTCCACTGCCGTTTCCGGCCAAGATTGCAGTATGTAGAAGGCCCAAATGAAGGCCGCGATATTATATGCTGCAGAGTTAAGTAGAGCGAAAGTGGCATCGCTCACGAGATGCAGATGGCCACGAAGTTCGAATCCCGCAAGCGCCAGTGCTGAATAGATCCCGAAGCCCGCTGCGATTCCGACCGAGTAATGGCGCCAGGTCAATCCCAGGCGCGACATGAGCGCGATCACCACAATAAATAAGCAAGCCTGCAGAAACCGGGCAGAGCGTTCCGCCAGGAAAATAAATTCAAAAACCCGATCTGCCCCAGGGCCGCCACGGGTCAAGACCAACATCAGAAGAGCCGCAACCCCAGCCATGCCACCGAAAATCCAAATGGACTTCAGCACGAATCCTATAAGCGGAGAGGAAGGAAGAATGTGCCCCAAAATTTCGAAAATTACTGCCAAGCACAGTAAAACCGCGAGCGCATCCTTGCACCAGTAAACGAGACGATAAATAGTGCTCGGATTCTTTAAAAATAGGAGAGCCGTCTCCCCGGAGAGTACTACAACGGTGTAGCTGAAGAAAATGGGAAAACTTGTTACCAGTTTGCGCCTAAGCATAACCAGCGCAATAACGGCTTGGAGTACAAGCGGGAGGACCCATAGGGTCATGGTCAACAGATGGAAGAAGCTCATGGGCCGCACTGTCAGAGTACTCGCAAACCAGCCGGCCCACAAGAATTAGTCTGATTTACTTGCTCGGGACGAGGATTTTGGGGTAGGGAGACCCGCCGTCGGCTAAGGAAGCAGTGGACAGCGCGAAAGTCAACAAAACGGCTGCGACAACTAAGCGCACAATCTTTTTCATATGAGTATCTCCTCTGGGGCTAGTGTTAGTGGTCTGGTGCTGGAGAGACACTACGGGCGTTTTTGGGAAGTCCGGTCGTATGTTCGAAAATCGCGCGGTTAGGCTGTCAAAAGCCTTCCATACTGTGAGACGAACCTAACGCCTGAGAAAACCCTCAAGGTCGTACCCGATTTCTCGGTCGGTATACCGACGACAAACGGACACAGACATCTTCTTGGCCAGGCTTGAGCTGGCCCCGATGCACGGCAAATCGTCAGTAATTATGGGGACCGCAGCGCAATAGGCCGAGGGCCCAGCTCTCGTCGGGAAAGCGACGAACTCCCGCCGCCTTACAAATCCCCGCCGCGAACGGTATGCTGCGAATGAAATCAAGCAAAGCGGTGGTTCGTATTGCCTGTGCCTAGCGCAATACGCCGGGGCGGAATTTTCGCTTTAGCGTCACTTTTTGATAACTAGAGAATTGAGGAGATGATTCAGGATGGAGTCTAGCGATGTACGTAAAACTGTGACTACCGACCAAGAAATAAAAGTCGGCAGGCCTTACGTGGCACCGAATCTCAAACCTCTGAGCCCTGCCGCAGCCAAAGACTTGCTTTTGCAACATGCCGATGCCGGCTGTCCCGAAGTACAAAACCTACTCGAATGTGTCGATGAGCTCCAGGGAGAAAAAGGTTCATGACGCACCACCGCGCGATGTCCCCACCCCGAAACGGCTTTGCCGTCGTTGGCCCGCGTTGATGGATGAGCGCGTGCGCAGCGGCGAGTAGTCTGACCCGTGGGTCCCTTGAGAAATCTGCGTTTTATTCGGCAGGCTGTTCACAGAACACCGCGCCGAGATCCGACCAATACGGCCGCGCAGGGCAAGTCAAACAGATATTGAGGCAAGCCGGATTGACCATGTGCCAGGTCTCGGCCCTGACCTGCATGCGCTATGGGAAGAAAACCCCGTATTTCATTCCGCCAACCTTCCTTTACAAACAAAAGAACGGGATCACGCCGCACATCTGCCAGATCGCAGCCCTTAGCCAGGTTACCGGTTATCGGTTCTCCGACTGGATGAATGTGTGTGGGTTTGACCTAAAGCTGATTCCGGCCCTGCAGCTCGTAGTACACACTGAACGTACTGCGATCGTCACACCGATTGACGCCGTTCTCGGATGCGATTCCTCGATTATTCCGTGGAGCTCAAGATCTGAGCAGTCGAACCGGCGCTATTTTTTTGCCAAAATAGGAAACCGTGATGCCGTCGTGTATCCAAAACTTTTGCCCGGCAGTGTGGTGCGGGCGGACCGATGTTATTCGCCACATCTTCTCGACGGCCCGTATTCCGATGACCTGCTGTGGTTGGTAGAACACCCCGGCGGCGTTGCCTGCTGTCATGTAAAGCGACTCGACCACGAGCATATCGTCTTGCTGCCGAGCCGTCCTCCGTTGTCAGCTTGGCCGCTACACCTTTCGCGGGAGGCACGAATCCTGGGCTTGGTTGATCTCGAACTTCGCCCTCGCAAATCACAGCCTTTCGAGCCCATGTACATCCCCATCAAATCCGAGCTCCCCACAATGCCAGCGCCTGGGCGAAACGGGATGAGTTTTTCAAGGCTGCTGCGTCTGTCGCGGGCCCGTACTGGCTTGACTCTTCGCGCAGCTCATCAGATGACACTTCATGTTGCACAACTGCTCAGAAATCGCGACTACCGTATCCCGCTTGGTTTGTTGTCAGATTACGAAGCAACGAACAAACTGCCGAGGCACATTGCGAAGATCATGAGTCTCTGCATTATTTACGGTATCGATTTCTGGGAAATGATGGGGGCTAGCGGAAACCGCATCGATGCTAGTGGTTCTGGCATTGGCAAACAATTCCTCAGGAGAACGACTCGGGATATGGAAAGAGAGGTTATGAGACCTTTCGCCGCAGGTCACGAGCACTGGTACGACTCAGGTTGTGGCTGGAAGAATGGGTGATATCGTTTTACTTATGAGTGTCAGATTCGCGGAATTACTGTTGCGACTCGAAAGCCGAAGATCATAATCCGGAAGTTGTAGCAGTGGTTCGGACTTCTTGGGAATTGAACCCGGCAGGCTCGGCATTTTAGGATTCAGGTGCTACAGGCAAGCGTAGTGCGGTGCCCCGGCGCTGAAAGTTAACGCTGGGGTATCGCTATTTGTTTAGTCCGACAACGAAACCTTGGTGAGGTATGTTGCGCCAGGCTGCCGCGGCCGGCAAGTTACCACCCTTTCTCACGGTTTCAGCGATCCCCTCCTGGGTGCGTCTCTCGCCCTGAATGCAATGTATTTGTACGATTCCGGACAGAACCGGCCCCCGTTACCGTAGTTACTACCGCTAAAGAACGGACGAGTCTAGCATTACAATGTGCGCCTAAATAGTCTATTGGTGAGCCGCGATTCGGAGGTGCAAAAGCCCGTCGCAGAGGTATTTGACGGGGTTGAGCTCCGTGTCTGCGAAGACAGCATCACTGCACTCGAGCTGATCGGCAGGAGCCACTTCGACGGCTTCGTCATCGATTGCGATGGAATTGAGCGCGGCTCTGAACTGATCGTTGCCGCACGTGGCAGCCGATCGAATCGTAAGTCTGTGATCTTCACTATTGTGAACGAGACAGCCGCTGTAACGGCCATGGAACTCGGGTCCAATTTCGTTTTAGAAAAACCGCTCGACGCCGGCCGCCTGAGCACCTATTTTCAGTCCTCACTCCGCAAAATGGAGACGGAGCACCGCCGGTATTTCCGTTATGAGCTTGCGATTGATGCTGAGGTGATTCGCCGCGACGGCACAATTATTTCTGCACAAATCCTAAATGTAAGCGATGGCGGGTTGGCACTGCGGCTGCTGGATCGAGCACATCTACATGGCTCGGTGACGGTTCGGTTCAGCATTCCAAATGCAAAGGGAACAATCATAACGGCGGTCGCCCTTATCTGCTGGTCACGCGGACCGGTATTTGGAATAAAGTTCTTCGGCATGCATGACGATAGTAGCGCAGCATATGCCGAATGGCTTTCTTCGATGTCTTTGGTCTAACCGAGCGGTACTTTGACACAGCAGCAGTCGTCGTCTTCTCAACAAACTTCTGGTCAGCAAAAAGCCGCATAAGCGCCCAAGCCGGTGCCGCTTGACTGCCTCCGATGGAATCATGTGTGATGCAAACACCATAGGAGTGTGCGATGAAAGCAGCCTCAAGCGGACCGGCTTTCCTGTTCGATCTGGACGGCACGTTGGTGGATACCGTCTCAGCATGTGCTCGCCTGGCGGGAAGCTTTGGAGGAATGTGGCATTGGGCTCTCTGTGTGGAGAATTCATCGCCGCGTGGGCATGAGCGGAGGTCTTCTCACTAGCGCTCTGCTACGCGAAACCGGTAAGCCGGTTACTCCCGAGCAGTCTTCGGAATTGCAGCGCCGTCATGCTCAGGCTTTTGCCCGGCAAGCGGGCAAGGTCCGCGCTCTTCCGGGCACGCGGGAGTTGCTGAACGCGCTAACGAAGGCAGGTGTGCCTTGGGCGATAGCTACAAGCGGTCGTCTGGACTTTGCCCAGCGCGCTATTGATGTACTGCAGGTTGGCCCTAAAATTCCCATCATCACCCGTGATCAAGTCGAACGCGCAAAACCGGATCCGGATTTATTTTTCGCCGCTGCTGAGCGCCTGGCAGTAGATATTCACAACTGCTGGGTGGTTGGAGACAGTGTCTGAGATTTGTTGGCCGCGCAGCGTGCTCGGGCGCTCGGGATTGGCGTCCTTTCGGGCGGTTATGGTCAGGACGAACTCGAGCGCGCAGGCGCGTACAGGGTCTATCAGGATCCAAACGACTTGCTGCAACACCTTGATGAGGTCGGGGTTCGCGTCAACGCTCGGGGTGTGAAATAAAATTGGGCGTGGAGGGTTACGTTCCGCTCAGGCGCTGCGAGTATCGTACGATTCACGCGAACCGCACAGAACGTGCATGTTTTTAGAGTCGTGAGATGGTGGAGCTAGTCGGGATCGAACCGACGACCTCATCGTTGCGAACGATGCGCTCTCCCAGCTGAGCTATAGCCCCATTCGGGGATGGTTAGATTTTATCATCGGAGCGCGCGCTCCCTAGTCACCATGTTATCCCGAGCAAGCGGTGCTTGCTGCCGGGAACTGTGCTTCTCGGCGCTATTGGTAATTTGAACCTGAGTGGGCGCGCAGGCTGTGGAACAAATCTGGCAGCCGACGATTCCATTGATTCCAGTCGTGTCCGCCTGGGCCGGGATGAAATTCGTATGTGAATCCACGTTGTTGCAGTATGGCGGCAAATCGTTTGTTAGCCGGAAGTAAGCCTTCTTGTTCTCCGCATGAAAGAAACAGGTACGGCACCGTCACAGGGCCGGTAGTTCGAGCGAGAATATACGGATCATTGTCGTGGCGGGTTTGGCTCCCCCACGGACCAAAGATCGCACGGTGCTGACGATACTGGCCGACACGCTTAACAGAGAATGGACGACTTGGAACGTCGAGTGCCGGACTGAGACTTCCGGTGAATGCGAATAGCTCGGGATGCTTCAGTGACAACACAACGGCCCCAAAGCCTCCCATGGAAACACCGGCAATGGCGCGATTCGCGCGTCCGGTTGCAGCTGGAAATCTGTTTTCAACGTCCGCGATGAGATCGCGCGTGATGTACTCTTCGAAGCGGTCTTCCGGGCGATCCACCGCATTCACGTAATAAGACGAGTTGCCCTCCGGCATCACCAGAATTAAGCTGCGCTCGGCAAATTGCGCGACATCGGAGTAATTTGACCAGTCCCGGTAGCCGCCTCCGCCCCCATGCAGCAGGTAAAGTACCGGAAGTTTCTTGTGGCCTGGAATATTTACTGGCAGGACGACACGGTAGGGGATGTCACGATCAAGGGACACACTGTGGAATGTGACATCCTGCATCCGCACGTTCGGGGTTAGGCGAGGATGGTCTGGCGGAGCTGCCGTTTGTCTTTCACATCCCATCGAAGCGGCGATCACGAAGAAGACTACAGTCAACGGGACGGCGGACGTGGTTCTCACAACCGTCACACTCCGATCACGCCCACCAACTCCTTCACCGCGTCGGCGCTGTTGTTTAAGGCGGCCTGCTCTTCAGTGGTGAGTTTGATTTGAATGATCTGCTCGATTCCCTTTGATCCGAGCTTCGCGGGCACGCCGACGTAGAGACCCTTGATTCCGTATTCGCCTTCGAGGTAAGCGGCGCAGGGCAGGATCTTCTTTTTGTCTTTGAGGATTGCTTCGACCATTTCAGTCGTCGCTGCCGATGGCGCGTAATAGGCGCTGCCGGTCTTCAGATACTTCACAATTTCGGCGCCGCCGTCGCGGGTGCGCTGCACGAGTTGTGCTAGGCGCTCTGGCGCGATCAGTTCGGTGATCGGAATTCCGGCGACCGTGGAGTAGCGTGGAAGTGGGACCATGGTATCGCCGTGGCCGCCGAGGACGAAGGCAGTCACGTTTTCCACGCTGACCTTCAGCTCATCAGCGATGAAGGCGCGGAAGCGAGCAGAGTCGAGGACGCCCGCCATGCCAATGACGCGTTCGCGTGGGAAGCCGCTCATCTTGTACGCGGCTTGAGCCATGGCATCGAGCGGATTGGAAACGATAATCAGAATGCAGTTAGGCGAATGCTGGATGGCCTTGGCGACCACATCCTTCATGATTTTGTGGTTGGTGTTGAGCAGGTCGTCGCGGCTCATGCCGGGTTTGCGAGGAATGCCAGCGGTGATAACAACGATGTCGGAGTTCGCGGTGTCGGCGTAATCGTTGGTGCCGAGGATGTACGAGTCGCGCTTCTCGATCGGCATGGCCTCAAGCAGGTCGAGAGCTTTGCCTTGCGGCACGCCTTCAATGATGTCAATCAGGACGACGTCTGCGAGTTCCTTCGAGGCGATCCAATGGGCGGCGGTCGCGCCCACGTTGCCTGATCCTACAATGCTGACTTTCTTACGCATGATTTCCTTATCAAAAGCCTTGACCACAGAGGACATAGAGTCACACAGAGGAAATTCGCTCTCGACCCTCTGTGTCCTCTGTGGTTAAG
>Ga0102924_1000636_pt1 | contig 43185 bp, 33 predicted proteins | sample PaiPotPPM11metaG_FD_80116 | JGI IMG/M metagenome (GOLD analysis project Ga0102924, IMG submission 80116) | Iron sulfur acid spring bacterial and archeal communities from Banff, Canada, to study Microbial Dark Matter (Phase II) - Paint Pots PPM... ...
ATGCGAGCGTTGATGCCCCCCCCACCGGAACCTTCCCGGCGACGGTGGATTTCGGTCTCGTCGACTGCGGCGGCCCGGCCGCCACGAAGACCTACACCTTGACGAACACAGGGCCGGTTCCCATCACCTATTCGGCGCGCGTCCCGGCAGGGTCCGCCTTTGCGATTCAGGGTGCCTCCGCGGGAACGGTCGATCCGGGCGCGATGGCGTCGATCGCGCTGGCCGCGACAGTGGCTTCATCGTCGACGGCCGGCATCCCGATCACGGACACGCTGACGCTGACGACCGACGTACCGGGGTATACGAGCGTGCCGGTCGAGCTCAAGGCCACCCCGCAAGGCGGGTCGCTCACCGTATCGCCCGCACCGGCCGCCTTCGGACCGGTGCAGCTGACGACGCAGGCCCCCGACATTGGGCTGACCATCACGAACGTCGGAAACGCCCCGGTGAGCCTCACCGTCGGCGCTCCGAGCGACGCGGAGTACGCGGTTGAATATGCGGGCGCGCCGGCTGCTGCGACGTTGGCCGCCGGCGCCACGCTCCCCGGCGCTGTTGCGCGCTTTCATCCGACGAGCGCCGGTCCGACGACGGCGACCGCTGCACTTCAAGCGACCGGCGCGATGTGCGCGTCGGCTGCGAGTGCCGTTTCGATGAGTGGCACGGGGACGACGGCTCCGGTCAGCGCCAGCCCGAATCCCGCGGACTTCGGCACGGTGCCGTGCGGCACGACCGGCAAGGCCCTGCCGGTCACGATCACGAACGGCTACTCGTTCGCGATCACCTATTCGGCGACGCTCGGTGCGACGACCGCGTCGCCCTTCTCGCTCGATTCGTCGAGCGCGGGAACGGTTGCCGCGAATGGCCAGGCGGTGATCCAGGTCACGCCGAAAGCAGTCCCCGTGCCCTCGAGCACCGCACCAGACGCCATTAACGACACGCTCACCGTGACGACCAACGCGCCCAGCACCGCGCCGCTGACGGTGGCCCTCACGGAGAGCGCCTCCGGTGCGATCCTAGCGGTCGACATGCCGAACACTGCGTTTGGGCCGGTGGCCGCGAACACGCTCCAGTCACTTCCGTTCACCGTGACGAACACCGGAAACGTGGACGCGCCGCTCACGCTGGCCTCTGGCGGCGCCGGATTCGGTGCGGTCTTCACGGGGGGGACCACGACCGCCGCCGCGGGCAGCGGCAACGCTCCTGGGAACGCAACGTTCAGCCCGTCGGCGGTCGGACCGGCCAATGGCTCCCTGATCGTGAGCACATCGGCCCCGCTCTGCGCGGCTCCCCCCCCGGCGATTGCATTGACCGCGTCGGGGACTGCACCGAGCGCATCGACGCCGACGACGTCGGTCTCGTTCACGGGGGACTACCAGATGGTGTGCGGCAGCACCAGCGCGTCGCCGACGCAGACCGTCACGATCACCAACAACGGAGACGCGCCCCTCACGCTGTCGGGCGTTCAGAGCCAGAGCGGCTACTTCAACGTCGTTTCGTACACGACGACGAGCATCGCGCCCGGAAACAGCGGGACGATTACGCTCCAGGTGCCGGCGCCGACCAAGGACGCAAATGGCGTCTACAACGTCGCCGGAGGGACGCACACGGACGCCCTGCTCTACACGACGAACGAGGTCGGCTCCCCTACCCACAGCATCCCGGTCACGGTCGTCGTCGTCGGCGCGAATTTGAGCTGGGTGGCGGACGCGAACGGGACCCCGCTCCAGCTGCCGATCCAGCTCAACAATTGCATCTCGGCGCAAGACGTCCAGTACGGTGTGGCGAACTCCGGCAACGTGACGGTTTATGTGTCGGGGCCCGCGGGCTACCCCGATGAGCCAAACGAGAGGTTCGGCGGGACGTTTTCGAGCCTGCAAGCCGTGGCCGCAGGCACAACCGTTCTCGACACGGTCGGTCACGTGGCCCAGAACTGCACGAGCAGCGACTCATTGACCTTCACCGTGGCCGGGAGCGCGACCGCGACCGCCTTCGTCCCTCCCACAGTCTGCATCCCGCTCCCGCCCCTGGTGATCGACGCCACCATTCCCATGACCGAAGGCTGCCCCTACTGCTGCTGACCGAGACCGCGCGGCACCTGCCCAATCCCGCGCGCGCCTGCTATGGCTGCGTGGACCGTGGACGCGTCGCGCTGCCTAGTGCTCGTTCCTTACCGTGAGGCCATCGAGCCGGCTTGCGAGGCGGCGCTCCGCGCGCTCGAGACGCGTGGCTACCCCGTTCGGCGCTCGGACGCGTCGGCCGCCATCGACCGCGCCCGCAGCGAGCTCGCGACGCAGGCGCTCTCCGACGGCTACGAAGAGATCCTCTGGGTCGACGCAGACATCGGCTTCGAGCCGGACGCCGTCGAACGCATCCGGTCGCACGGGCTTCCGCTCGTCGGCGGCCTGTTCGCGAAGCGCGGCAAGCGCGAGTTCGGCTGCCATTTCCTGCCGGGTACGCCGGAGGTGACGCTCGGCGTCGGCGGCGGCCCGGTCGAGGTCCGCTACGTGGGCACGGCGTTCCTCCTCACGCATCGGCGGCTCTACGAAGACATCGCGCGCACCTCCGAGCTTCCCGTATGCAACGCGAAGTTCAACGTCCCGACCGTCCCGTACTTCCTGCCGATGGTCGTCCGCGATCCCTCTTTCGACCACTGGTATCTCAGCGAGGCCTGGTCCTTTTGCGAGCGCGCTCGCCAGGCGGGGCACAAGGTCATGGTCGACTCGTCGATCCGCCTGTGGCACATCGGTCGGTACGGCTACGGCTGGGAGGACGTCGCCGTAGCCGTCCAGCGCACGCCGACCGCGAAGATCCGCTTTTCCGGCTGAAGCAACGCCGGCGAAATCCGCGCGCCCGGCGAGGCCGGCGGCGCCGTACGGATCGCGCCGCGCTCGCGGGGCCGCGTGCTAGAACCGCCTCTCCCGATGCCCCCCGAGCCGCTCTTTGCGCGCGTCCCGCCCGAGCTCGACTTTCCCAAGGAGGAACGCGCGATTCTCACGTTCTGGAAGGCGAACCGCGTCTTCGAGAAGACGCTCTCCAAGCCCGCGCCGCGCGGGTCGTTCGTCTTCTACGAAGGGCCGCCTACGGCGAACGGCCTCCCGCACAACGGCCACGTCCTCACGCGCGTCATCAAGGATCTGTTCCCTCGCTACCGCACGATGCGCGGCTGGAGCGTGCCGCGCAAGGCCGGCTGGGACACGCACGGGCTCCCGGTCGAGGTCGAAGTCGAGAAGGAGCTCCGCATCCACGGCAAGGCCGCCATCGAGGAATACGGCGTCGAGCCGTTCATCAAGAAGTGCATCGAGTCGGTCTTCCGGTACACCAAAGAATGGGAAGAGCTGACCGAGCGCGTCGCGTTCTGGGTCGACCTCGGCGACGCGTACGTCACGTACCACCGCTCGTACGTCGAGAGCGTGTGGTGGGCGCTGAGCGAGCTTTTCAAGAAGGGCCTCCTTTACCAGGGGCACAAGGTCGTCTGGTGGTGGGCGCAGGGCGGCACCGCGCTGAGCTCGGGCGAGGTGGGGCAGGGCTACCGTCAGGTGGACGACCCGAGCGTCTACGTCGCGTTTCCCCTCGAGGGCGATCGCGCTCGTGAGCTCGCGCCGGAAGGGGGCGCGGCGCTCCTCGTGTGGACGACGACCCCGTGGACGCTGCCGTCGAACATGTACGCGGCCGTCCATCCCCAGGTCGACTACGTCGTCGTGCGCACCGGGGACGGGCGCCGGTTCGTCCTGGCCAGGGGTTTGCTCGAGGGCCTGACCAAGAAGATCGGCGCCCTCACCGTCGAACGCGAAGTCAAAGGGCGCGACCTCACGGGGCTGCGCTACCGCCCGCCGTTCGACCTGTTTGCCCAGCAGCGTGGAGCCCCGGACACGACGCCGATCTGGACCGTCATCGAGGCCGACTTCGTCACGCTCGATGCGGGGACGGGCATCGTCCACATCGCACCGGCGTTCGGCGAGGACGACCACGAGGCCCACCGAAGACTCCTGTCGAAGCACCCGACGCTGCCGCTGTTCTGCGCTGTGAAGCCGGACGGCACGTTCATCGACGGCTTCGATCGTTACGCGGGTCGCTGGGTCAAGGACTGCGACCGCGAAATCCAGCACGACCTCAAGGACCGAGGCTTGCTCGTGCACGCCGAGCAGTACCGCCACGACTACCCCTTCTGCTGGCGCGCCGACAGCGATCCCCTCATCCAGTACGCGCGTCCCGCCTGGTACATCGCGACGACGAAGCTCAACGAGCACGCGATCGCGAACAACCGCGCGGTCCACTGGCTGCCCGAGCACATCAAGGAGGGGCGTTTCGGCGACTTCCTCGCGAACAACGTCGACTGGGCGCTCTCGCGCGAGCGCTGGTGGGGCACGCCGCTCAACGTGTGGATCTGCGATCGCGACGCCGACCACAAGGAGGCGCCGGCGAGCGTCGCCGAGATCGAGTCGCGCAATCCGGGCGCGTTCGAGCACTTCCGCGCCGCGCGGCGCGCCGATCCGTCTCTCAGCGAGCACCTCATCGTCCACAAGCCGTGGGTCGACCAGGTCACGTTCCCCTGCTCGCGCTGCGGCGGGACCCTGCGCCGCGTCTCCGAGGTCATCGACTGCTGGTTCGACTCCGGGTGCATGCCGTTCGCCCAGTGGGGCTACCCCCACAAGGGCCGCGAGGAGTTCGAGCGGAGCTTCCCGGCGGACTTCATCAGCGAGGGGATCGACCAGACGCGCGGCTGGTTTTACTCGCTGCTCATGATCTCGACGCTCGTCTTTGGCGATCGCCCGCTACCGAACCCGTACAAGACGTGCCTGGTCCTCGGGCACGTCCTCGACCGCGAGGGCAAGAAGGAGAGCAAGAGCAAGGGGAACTACACGCCGCCGGAGATCATCCTCGACCGCGTGGCGATGGAGTTCGGCGTTCTGGACGGCACGTCTCCGGCCGTGCCGGAGCGTGGTCGAAACTCGGACGGCACGTCTCCGGCCGTGCCGGAGCGTGGTCGGAACTTGGACGGCGCAAATGCCAAGAAGGGCGTCGCGCTCATCGGCCGCGACGACCTCGATGGCCTCGACATGCAAGAGGGCGCCGCGGTGCGTGTCTATCGCGGGGACGCTCCGGATCGCAAGGTCGACCTCGTGCTGCAGGCGAGCAAGAAGCTCCGGCGGCGCGTGGTGGTGCTCCACGCGGACGACCGCGCGGCCCTCGGCGTCATCCCGACGTCGACGGCGGATGTCTCCCCCGTCGGGGTGCCCCGCCTTCCCCGCGAAGAGCGCGTCGTCCTCGAGGACCCGGCGACGCCCGCGCCCGGAGCGGACGCCTTTCGCTGGTTCTTCTACTCGGCCAGCCCCCCTTGGTCGGGCACGCGCCACTCGCTGGAGAACGTACGCTCCGCGCAGAAGGAATTCTCGATCAAGCTGCGCAACGTCTATTCCTTCTTCACGATCTACGCCGTCATCGATGGCTTCGATCCCCAGCGCGACCCGCCCCTCGCCGCCACAGCGCGCCCCGAGCTCGATCGCTGGATCCTCGGCGAGCTCGCGGCGACGACGCGCGACGTGACGACCGCGATGGACGCCTACGAGGTCTTCACGGCGACCCAGAAGCTCATCGACGTCGTCGACGCGCTCTCGAACTGGTGGGTGCGCCGCAGCCGCGCGCGCTTCTGGCGCTCGGGCTGGGACGACGACAAGCGCAGCGCGTACGAGACGCTCTACAGGTGCCTCGTCGACCTCGCGAAGCTCACGGCGCCGTTCACGCCGTACGCCGCCGAGTCGATGTGGCAGAACCTCGTCGTCGGTCCGGCGGCGCGATCGGGGCGCACGGTTCCGGAGAGCGTACACCTCGCCGACTGGCCGGAGGCGGACCTCGCCGCGATCGACGAGAAGCTTTCGAAGAAGATCGAGACGATCCGAGCCTTCGTGTCCCTCGGGCTCCAGGTGCGGACGCAGGCCAAGATCAAGGTCCGGCAGCCGCTCGGCGGCGCGCGCATCGTCACTGCCGACCGGGAGTACCTCGGGATGTCCGAGGCGGAGGCACGGTCCGCCCGCGCGCAGCTGGCCGAGGAGCTCAACGTCGAGGGGGACATCGAGACGTTCGGCGTCGAGAACGCCGATCGTTACGTCGAGTTCCGCTTGAAGCCGAACTTCCGCTCGCTCGGGCAGCGCGGGCTCGGCAAAGAAGCGCAGCTCCTCAAGAAGGCGATGGGCGCGCTGTCGTCGGCCGACGCGGGGGCGCTCGCGTCGAAGCTGATGAACGGCGAAGCGGTGCGTGCCGAGGGGGTGGATCTCCGGCGCGAGGACGTCGAGATCGAGTTTGTCGCGAAGGAAGGGTTCGCCGCGGCCGGAGACCGCGTCGGCGTCGTCGTGCTCGACACGCGCATCACCGACAAGCTGCGCGAGCTGGGAATCTTGCGCGAGTTGCAAAATCGCGTGCAGGGCATCCGCAAAGACATGGCGCTCGAGTACACCGACCGCATCCGGCTCTCGATCGCGGGAGGCGAGACGTTGCCGCGCGTCGTCGCGCAGTACCGCGATGCGCTCGCCGCCGAGGTGCTCGCCGTCGAGGTCACGGCCGGCGCTCCGCCTGAGGGCGCGCTCGTCCGGGAGGTCGACGTGGAGGGCGAGGCGATTCGCATCGGCGTCATTCGAGCCTGAGGCGGACCTCAACCGAGCGCGAGCTCGGCACGTGCATCCGCGAAGTTGTATCGTGTGCTCGCGATGCGTGCGTGCCGTGTGGTCGTCCGGGTAGCGCTGGTCTCGCTGTCGGCGCTCGGGGTGGGCGTCGATTGCTCGGGGTCGAGCACCGGCTCGTCCGCGCTGCCCTCCGGGACGACCAACTGGGTGCATCCGTCGGGCACGGTCGCGGTCGACGTAAAAGCGGATCCGTTCGCGCTCGTCGTGCGGGACGCGCGCGGAGCCGTACTGATGGAGACCACTCCGGCTCGCGCGGCCGGCGACGCGTCGGATCCGTCGCTCGCCTACGCGCCGCTCGCCTTCACGCACAACGAGGACGACACGATCGAAGCGACGCCGATGAAGGGGTGGGACTACTACCGCGGCGCAGACGGCGCCTGGTCGCAGGCGACGCGCGCGACGAGCATCGACAGCGACGGCGACGGCCTCGTCGTGCATCTGGCCACGACCGACACGGCTGCCGCCTCCGTGACGCTGCGCATCGAGCCGAGCGGCGCGGGCGTGCATCTCGTGGCGACAGTCGACAACCCGGGGAGCGACCCCGATACCCAGATCAACCGCATCTCGCTCGGCTGGAAGATGCACGACGACCCCCCCGCCCCTTCGGTCGGTGGCGCGCAACCGGGCGACCACTTCCTCGGGCTAGGCGAGCGTTTCTACCTCACCGATCACAGAGGCGAGCCCAGGACGTACGTCTGGGTGGAGGACAAGGGCCTCGGGCAAGGTGAGGCGACCCCGCCCGGACCGAGCAATCCGATGCCGAACGGCCCGACGATGACGTACATCCCGGTGCCGTGGTTCCTCTCACCGCGCGGGTTCGGTGTCCTCCTGTCGACGACCTTCCGGACGGTCTTCCACCTCGGCGACGAGGCGCCCGACGCGTGGCGCTTCGAGTCGTGGACGCCGTCCCTCGATGTCCGCATCTTCGCCGATCCCGACCCGAAGAACCTCATCGCGGATCTCACGGACCTCACCGGGCGGCCCCCGGCGATCGCCGACTGGGTGCTGGCGCCGCGCCGCCGTGGCGACATCGGAAGCGGCGAATGGAATCGTCTGCGCGCCGCGCACGTGCCGACGAGCGTCATCGACACGGCCGTGCACTACTTCCCGACGGGCGACGGCGCCGACCACGCGGCGATGCGCGCGGCGACCGCGGAGCTTCACGCGAAGGGTTTCAAGGCGGTCGCCTACTTCTGCCCCTTCGTGTCCGATGGCTGGCACCCGGTGTTCGACGACCTCGTCGCCAAGGGATGGCTCGTGAAGCACGCCGACGGCACGCCGTACACGGTGCTCGACGTTCCGTACAACGCCGGGATGATCGACTTCACGAACGCCGACGCCGTCGCCTGGTACCAGCAGCAGATGCAGCTGGCTCTCGACGACGGCTGGGACGGCTGGATGTACGACTTCGCCGAGTACGTGCCGGAGGACGCCGTCTTTGCGAACGGGATGAGCGGCCTCGAGGCGCACAACCTCTACCCCCTGCTCTACCAGAAGACCGCGCACGATCTTCTCGAGCAGCAGCGCCCGGGCGAATACCTCGTTTTCGCGCGATCGGGCTACGCCGGCCCGACGCCGTTCGGCTTCGCCGGAACGGGAGGGCTCGTGCCGATGGTGTGGGCCGGCGACGAGAGCACCGACTTCGATCTCGCCGATGGGCTCCCGGCGGCGCTCACGGCGGCGCTCAACGCCGGGATGAGCGGCATCCCGCTGTGGGGCTCGGACATCGGGGGCTACCACTCCATCTTCAACCCACCCCCGGACGAGGAGGTGTACCTGCGCTGGACGGAGCTCGGCGCCTTCAGCGCCGACATGCACGACGAGAACGCCGGCGCCGGCAACGGGACGCGCTTCCAGATCTGGGACGACCCCGGCGCGGTCGCGATCTACGCGCGGTACGCGGGCATCAAGACCCAGATGCTCCCGTACGTGAAGCTCGCGGTCGCCGCGGCACGCGCGAAGGGTACGCCCGTCATGCGGCATCTCTTCCTCGATCACCCGCGTGACCCGCGCACGTGGACGATCAGCGACGAGTACATGTACGGCGACTCGCTCCTGGTCGCCCCGGTGGTCACGCGCGGCGCAACGTCTCGGTCCGTGTATCTGCCGGACGCCGCGTATTACGACTACTGGTCCGGTGCGCGCGTCGCGGGCGGCGGCGACCTCGTGGTCCCGGCCCCGCTCGACACCGTCCCGGTCTTCGCGCGTATCGGCGCCATCGTGCCGATGCTTTCGCCGGCGGTCGAAACGGTGGTCACGCCAACGGATGGGAGCGTCACGTCCGCATCGGCGCTCGCCGACTTTCTCCAGGTAGACGTCTTCGCCGGCGGCACGACTTCCGTGACGCTCGACGACGGGACGACGCTGTCACAGTCTGCGCCGAGCGAACCCTTCGAGCTCGGTGTGCCCACGCACGCAGCCGGAGCCATCCCGACCACGGCGAACGCACTCGATCTCATGACGTGCATCGCGTGTGCCTATACCGATCCCGTGACCCACGTCTGGTCCGTCGCCGTGGAGGTGGCCGTGCAGGTGCAAGGTCAGCGCTTCGGCCAGGGTGGCGACCAGGGCGACACGATCGCCGCAGGGCCGCTCACGCTATCGGTTTCGGGCGCTCCCGTCTCCAGACGCATCGTTTTCCGCGTGCGGCACTGACGTTGCTTGCCGTGCCAGGTCTTGCGGAGAGGCGCACGCGCTTTGCGCAGGGATCGTCGCAGAGAAGTGTTTCCACGAAGGTTCGGCGCGATCGGTCGAAGGCGTAAAGCGAGCCACGAGCCACGAGCGAACCACGACACAGATGACACAAATGTGGATCGCAGGGGCGAAGCGGCACCGGAGGTGCGTCGCGTTTTTTTGATCACGTTGGGCGTCGTGACTCGCCGCGCCTCTGATATGGTCGTCATCACGGGCACGCTGCCCGAGCTTGGGGGCAACGACGTGATCAAGGCGAAGCGGCTCCGAACCGAAGCAGCAGCGCGACGGGCCGTGCCGGCACCCTGGTCGGGTTCGGACGGCGCGCGCCTGGCGAAGGCGAGGGAAAGGGGAGCGGTCGCGGCCAAACCCCAGCTCGCTCGCGCCGAGCTGCTCGACAAGCCTGCCCGCGTCCGTTTCGAAGAAGAGATCGACGCCGCGCTCAAGCGCAGGCCCACGAGCGAAGCGAAACTCGCGGGTGCGGTTCGCGCCGTCGCGTGCCTGAGCCCTGCGCTGCGCGCGTCGCTCGGCGAAGCGACGTCCGTTCTGCTCCGGCGAGGCGCGCGGCAGCGCGAGCTTTACACGTGCGGCCTGCGTGCGCTCTCGGAGGCGCAGGACCGGCAGTCGGTCGTCCTCCTGCGGCAGGCGCTCGCCGGAGACGAGGCAGGCGGTCCCGCAGCGCTCAGCGCGGCGTGCTTCTCGCGCGACCCGGAGCTGTCGCCGCTCCTCGCGAAGATCGCCGCGAGTCGACAATCCCATCTCGCGTTCGGTGCAGAGCTCGCGCGCGTGGCTCGCGGCGAGTCGAACGGCGCCCTCCTCGCGCAGCTCGCGCCCATGATCAAGGAGAGCCATCGCATCTCGATGTGCGTCGAGCTGTTCGGTCCGCTCGTGCGCGGCGCGCCGATGGCGCCCCACGTGGGTCCGGCGCTCGGTGTCCTGCGCGGCGCCGAGCGGCACCTCGGACGATGGCTCGTCCTCGCAGAGGTCGCGGTCAAAGCGGGAGACACGAGTCCCCTCGATGAGGCGCGATCACGCGCCGAGGAGGGCCCCGCGAGCTCTCGAGCGGCGTGGACGCTCGTCGCGTGGGCGCTGGGGGAGACCGACGCCCGTGCGCGACGCGTCGCCGCACCGTCGCCACCGGCGACGCGGCCCACCCTGGAGCTCATCGCACGCCTCTCGGATCGGCCGAGCGCCGATCGCGACACGACCTTCCTCTTTCGCCTGGCGCGCGCGCGAGGCGCGTCGGCGCGGCCCATGCTCGAAACGCTCGCGCGCACCGTTCCGCTGGCGGACGAGCCGAGCCTCCGCGCGGCTCTCTATCTCGCGCGCGATCACGCCCGGGAGGACATGCGAGAGGCTCTGGTCGAAGCAGCCAGCTCGGGCCGAAAGGAGGATTTCCGCGGCATGGCCGCGGCCGCGCTGTGGGACGCGGCTCCCGCGGCGTCCGGCGACGCGGCCACGCAGTGCCGCTCGCGAGCGCGCGACGTCGCCGAGGAGCTTCTTGCTTCGCGGGTCATGGGCAACGTCGCGTGGGGAGCGCTCATCCGCGCGGCGGCCAAGGCCGGCTCGAACGGCGAACCGATCCTCACGGAGACGCCGTACCGATGGATCCAGTGGGGCTGGCTCGAGTAGGCCTGGCTTGCATCGTCGCCGTCCTGGCGGCCGACGCGAGGACCGCAGGGGCGGCAGCCGCCGCCGACAACTCCCTTCCCATCGACGTCTGGGCCGACCGGGACGACGACGACGCGAACGGCCGGCCCGACGGGGAGCAGAGCGTCCTTCCGCCGGCGACGCACGTCGACCTGGTGCCGGTGAACCGGCGACTCGTGGGGTCGACGATCCAGGTCGTGTCCGGCGGAGAGCACGCGCGGTTGGTGTCCCGTGGCATCGGGCCGATCGCCTGGGACACCCCCGTCCCGCCGACCGCGCTCGTGCAAGGCCTCTCTCCCGGTCGCGTCGAGCTCGTAGCGAAAACCTCCAGCGGGCGCGTGCACGTCACCATCGGCGTGCGCGGGATCGACATGCGGAACGGCGATGCCGAGCTCGTCGACATGGCGCGTTCGCACGCGTCGCTCGAACGAACGCCGCCTACGCGAATCGAGGGCGGTCCGGACGCTCGTTACGACGATCCGGACGCGCTTCGTGTCGTCCTCGAAGCGCCCGACGACGGCCCGGGACTCGACGGCGAGCGAGAGATCGCGGTCGAGTCGATCAGCGCCGTCGCCGCGCGAATCGACACGATCGCCCACCTGCCGCTCACGCCGTCGCAGTGTCCGAACGCGTACGGCGGCATCCGCTGCTGGTCGAGCGCCCCGCTGAGGCTCGTCATCGACGACGTCGACCGCGATCACCCGCTCGTCGCCGACCGGTCCATCAAGGCCGAGGTGGGGGGTGCGATCGTCTTTCGCAGCGACGGCCGCAAAGCGCAGATGATCCGCGTCATGGGTCCGCGGACGTCGCCCGTCGGCCCGATCGCACGGCTGCGCGCGACGCTGCGCTCTCTCGTCCTGCGCCTCGTGCCCGGGGGCGCCCCCGCCATCGGCGGAACGGAGGCCGGCGCGATCGCGGCGCTGCGCTCGGAGCTCGCCGCGGCGTCGGCCATCTGGGGGCAGTGCGGCCTCACGTTCGGCGACGCGCGGACGCTCGACGTGAAGGTCGTCGACCCGCCTCCGTCGCACCTGGTCGCCATCGGCGACGACCTCGGCATCGCGGCGAGCGGCGGTGAGATCCGTCTTCGCGCGGAGGGACGCGCGATCGCCGTCACGACGCTGACCGGAGAGAGCCCCGATCGCGTCGCGTCCGACCTGGCGCGCGCCGTGGAGCGCGCGGGGCTCGTCGCCGTGGTCTCGCCCAATGCGCGTATCGGGCCCGGTCTTGCGCCCAGCGTGGACGTGTCGGTCCGGCGGAAGGACGGGACCCTCGTGGCGGTCGACGCCCCGTCCGGCGCGAGCCTGTCGACCGACGCGACGCTGAGCGTGCGGATTGGCTCCGTCGATCTCACCGATGGCCTCCAGCACTTCACCGATATCGACGCAATGGCAGGCACGCTCGAGGAGCGAACGCTGCTCAAGGCCCTCGACGACGGCGACCCCGCGACGATCGAGGTGGTGGTCGTGCCGCTCTTCGCGGGGGGAGGGCGCATCGGCGAGTCGTTCATCGGGAGCGACCTCTCGAGCGTCCGCAACGTCGTTCTGCTCGACCGCGCCGGAATTCGCGCGAGAAAGAGCAGCCTGACCCTGGCCCACGAGCTCGGACACGTCCTCATGGACATGCCCGGCCACCCCGACGACTATCAGGTCGACACGCCGACGCTCCTCATGGACTCCGACGCCGCCGATGCATCGCCGTTCGGCCCTCGCCGCATCACCGTCGAGGAATGCGCGCGGGTCGTTCGGCAGGCCGGGCCCACCGGACGCGTCCCGCTGCTCACGCCGTGGCCCATCGGTCCGATCCCGTATCGTTGAAGGCGAACGTCAGTACGCTCCGGCGAGCGTGTCCTCCGCGTACGCGCTCCAGGCGGACGAATAGAGCTGCCCCGAACGCAGCGTGCCGTAATCGAACGAGGGCAGTCGCGCGACGGCGAATCCGGTCACGATCGGGCCGTGCACGAGGCTCCCGACGCCGGCGACCTGGCCGAGATCGGGCACGTCGAACGAGAAGCGTGACCCGGGGGCGACGATCTGCCACGTGACGAGGCCTTTCCCGGAGGAGATTTGGACGTACACGAGGTCGATCGGGCCGCTCGCCTGGAGCTCGACGTGAGTTCCACTCCAGGTGCCGCTGGTCGGCTGGACGAGGGAAGGAACGGGGAGGAAACCCCCGAGGGTCACCGGGTCGTCGGCGTTCGACGTCTCGATGCCGGTGACGACCGACGCCGGGGGCGTCTTGCCGGTGCCCGTGACCGCGGCGGCGCTGAGGTCGTAGATGGCGTTGTAGAGCGTGCCGTCGAGCGCCGGGATGCCGACGAAGGGGATGCTCCCGCCGGTCGGGAGGAGCGTCGTCGCCATCCCCTGCGGGAGGAGCGCGAACGCACCCTCGCCGACGTCGATCGCGACTGTCGTCTGTAGGCGGTCGGGTCCTCGCGGCGCCGGCGCGGGCGGTTGCGGGAGGATCGTCAGCGCGCGATCGAAGGTCGTAGCCATCGAGATGAACACGCCCGTCGTCTTCCCGCCGGGGAGGACGGGCACTCCGCGCACGACTCCCATTGCGTACGGCTCGAACTGCGCCGGGACCACCGACCGGTCCTCGAGGCCTGCGATGGCGTAGAGCGTCTGGTTTCCGGGGAGCGCGGAGAGCGAGTAGGCGTAGCCGAGGCTGCCGTCCGAGTCGGGCGTCGTCGCGGCGGTGATGTCCGGCAGGTAGAAGCCGTCGAGCGGGCTGCCGGCGGCCGTCCATACGTACGCCGCCTGGCGTTCGTTGCCGCCGCTCGGCTTGGGGACGTTGGCCCATCCGCCGCGCTGGAATTCGAGCCCACCCGGCCAAACGAGCTCGCCCTCGACCTCGCCCGGGGTGATGGGCGTGTAGTTCCCGTTCGAGGGGGGATCCCCGGCGCAAGAGGGGTCGAGCTCGGGGTCGAGGTAGGCAGTGACGGTGTCGACTGGGACGTCGACGTACGTGATGGGCTGGTGGCACTTCGCGGCGACCGTCACGGTCGCTTTCCCGGAGAGCGCGGGCCCGGTGAGCTGGGCCACGCCGGAGGCGTCGAACGTGCCGATGACGGCGCCGGAGAGCGACGAACCGGCGATGGCCTTGCCGCCCGCGAGCGGCGTTCCCGTCCAGGAGTCGAACGCGAGCACGTGGAGCGTCCCGGAGAGCGCGCCTCCGTACAGCCCCCCGCGGTAGCCGTCCGGAGAGTCGCCGTAGAGAAAGGCGTCGAGCGCCTGATCGACGCTTCCGTCCGAGTTCGTGACGGTGACGTCCTGAGATCCCGGGCCCTGCGGGGGGGTCGAACACGAGAGGTGGGTCGCGTCTGCGAAGACGACGCCCGCGCACGCCTTTCCGCCCATCGTTACGGTGGACGACGCGCTCCAGTGCGTGCCCAAGCCGCGAAGGGAGATGCGCGTGCCGCCAGTGGTCGAGCCGCTCGAGGGAGTCACGGAGAAAGCGTCGTAGGTGAACCCGCCGGGGAGGACGGCCTCCTCGGCGGTCGTCGTGTTGCGGACCCGCACGTCGACGGGGCCGGGAGTTCCCGGCGGGGTGACGATGGCCGCGTGGGTCGGGTCGCTGGCGAGTACGTTGGTGGCGTCGAGGAGGGTCGCGCCGATCCACACCTGGATTTCGGACGCGAAGCCGCGGCCTGCGACCGTGGTTCGCGTGCCGCCGGTCCACGGGCCGTGCGAGGGCTGGAGGCCGGTGACCGCGAAGGCTGGGCCGAGGTCGACGTCCATTCGCGGGCCGGAGTCGTCCCCGAGCAGCGACCCGGGGGGATTGCCGGCATCGTCGAAGTACGGATTGAGGGGCGGCCCGGACCCCGGCAAGCAAGCGACGCTCGCCGGGTACGTACCCGCGACGGCCACCAGCGCTGCCAGCGAGGCAGGGCGGCGCAGGGCTGAGGCCAGCGCGCTCCGGAGGCACCTCATGAGGGCAGAAATAGGGTATGCGATGCGGCGCCCGTAGCAAGGACCCTTGCGCATTGCGCCATCGGCTCTACCTTTTGCCGGCAATGAAATTCCCGCTGCCTCAACGATCCTTGCGCGAATACCTCGCCCAGTACCAGGAAGAGCACACGAAGCTCGGGACGAAGCTGACCCACATGGTCGGCATCCCCATGATCGTCGCGTCGATTCCCACCGCCGTCGTCAATCCGCCCCTCGCGGGGGGCCTCTTCGTGGGCGGCTGGGCGCTCCAGTACGTGGGCCACTACGTCTTCGAGAAGAACAGGCCCGCGTTCTATCACGACCCGTACTATCTGCTCGTCGGCCCAGCGTGGGTCACGGCCGAGTGGCTAGACCTCCTCGGGCTGCCCGTCCCCGAGGCGCTCAAGCCGGCGCCCAAGGCGCCGGCGCCCGGCGTGCACGTCAACGGCGAGACGGCGACCGTCGTCAGTTGACGGCGGCGGTCACGCCGTCGGGATTGCGCTGCAAAGGAGCTCGAGCGCCGTGGCCTTGCGCGACTCCTCCCCGGGGCCCACGCAGGCCGGGCAGCCCTTGTCGCATGGGCAGGTCTCGATCATTCGCGCCGCGCGGGCGAGGAGGACGTCGCGTTGCTCCCAGATCCGCTCGGCCAGCCCGGTGCCCCCGGGCACGTGCTCGTACACGAAGAGCGTCGGCCGGTATGTCTCGTCCAGAAGGGGGTGGAAGCCCTTTCGCGGTACCGCGGGTCCGCCGTCGTCTTCGGGGGCGGTCGTGCCCAGCGTCGTCCCGAGGTCTCGCGGGTCGCACATGAGGGCGAGCGTCGCGACCGTCTCGAGCGCGATGGCGAGCCCGCGCAGCCCGTCGATGACCGCCGCGCGTCCGGCCGGGATCGCCGCGCAGACGCTCTCGGGCACGGTGACCCAGAAAGCCGTCGTATGCATCTGCATTTCGGGGAGCCGCACGTCGCCGTAACCCGCGTTCTCGTGCGTGTAGAACTTGATCTTCTTGTAGCCGACGACCTTCTCGACGATGGCCACCTCTCCCCAGCCGCTCGGCCACGCCTCGCCGGCATGCACCGGCGTCGGAGTCGCCCCACTGCCCGCGAGCACGGTGCCCGATACACGCGCGGCGCCCAGGACCGGACCGGCCGCCTCCTCTTCGATCACGGAGATCTGCACGTAGGTCATCGCGTCGGTCCAGTAATCGGGCTCCACACGGCGAACGAACGCCTTGTGGTTCTCGTAGTCGAACCGCTCGACCTGCCAGCACTCGCCGTCGTGCTGGTAAATGGCCTGCTCGTGGAGCATCGTGTGAGAAGCTCGCCAGTCGAGCTCGGCGATCGCGCGATCGCGCTCGACGTCGATGATGACGACATTGTCCCAGCCGACGCTCCGCAGCGAGACGTCGTTGGCCGGATACGCGTCCGATGCCCAGTGGAAGCTTCCCCCCGATTCGTGCACGACTCGGTGCCGCTCGAGGAAGCCGAGGGCCTCGAGTGTCTCCTCCGCCCCGAGCGAGCCGAACGCGTCGCCGCGCTTGAGAGGCAGCTCGAACGCCGCGCACTTCAGGTGCTGCAGGAGAATCTCGACGTTGTCCGGATCGATCCGCGCTTCCTCGACCGGAGCGCCCAGGAGAAACCGAGGATCGCGCGCGAGGTATTGATCGAGCGGTGCGCTCGACGTCACCAGGACGCCGATGCTCTGCTCGCCCCGCCGGCCGGCGCGGCCGATGCGCTGCCACGTGGCGGCGACCGACCCCGGGTATCCGGCGCAGACGACGGCGTCGAGCTCCCCGATGTCGATGCCCAGCTCGAGAGCGTTCGTCGCGATCACCGCGAGGATGTCGCGCTCGCGCAGACGCCGCTCGATATCGCGCCGCTGTTCGGGCAAGTAGCCCCCGCGGTAGGCCATGATGCGCGCGGGATCGATCCCGCTGCCGGCGTCGGTGCGCTCCGCGCGGGTGCCCACGGCGTCGCGCAGATACCGCAGCATGACCTCGACCGAGTTCCGCGACTGACCGAAGACGATCGTCGGCACGCGGGCTCGAACCAGGTCGGCCGCGAGCATGACGGCTTGCTTGACGTAGCTCGCACGGATCCCGAGCTCCTCGTTGACGACCGGAGGATTGAAGAGGAAAAATCGCCGCTCCCCCCGGGGCGCGCCGCTGCGATCGACGAGCGCCACGTCGTCGGGGCGCACTCCGAAGAGGTGCGCGGCATGCTCGCGCGGGTTGCCGATGGTGGCGGTCGCACCGATGAGCCGAGGGTTCGCTCCGTGAAAGCGAGCGACGCGAAGGAGCCGCCGCAAGACGTTTGCGACGTGCGAGCCGAACACGCCCTTGTACGTGTGCAGCTCGTCGACGACGACATAGCGCAGGGCCTGCATCGTGCGCGCCCAGCTCGTGTGGTGCGGCAAGATGCCGGTGTGGAGCATGTCCGGATTGGTCAGGACGATGGCGGACCGCTCGCGGGCCGCGCGCCGTGCGTCGGCGGGGGTGTCGCCGTCGTAGACGACGGCTCCCGCGGCGAGCCCGGCCGCGGTGGCAAAGGCGCGCAGGTCGGCTTCCTGGTCCCGGGCAAGCGCTTTCGTCGGATAGAGGTAGATGGCCCGCGCCGTCGGGTCCTCGGCGAGCGCCTGGAGGACGGGAAGGTGGAAGCAGAAGCTCTTGCCGCTCGCCGTCGGCGTGGCGATGACGACGTGGCGCCCGCCCCGCGCCTCGTCGAAGGCGCGCGCCTGATGTGCGTAGAGCCGCGAGATGCCTCGGGCCGCGAGCGCTTGCGACAGGCCCGGCGCGAGCGTCGCGGGCATGCCGGCGTACTCCCCAACGCGTGCCGAAGTCGTCTCGTCGGCGCACAAGCAAGGCTTCACCCACCGGCTCGCGAGCCAGCGTTCGAGCACGGTCTCCAGGCCCTCGCTCTGTTTCCACGGTTGCAGCGGCATCCTCGCCGATGCTAAACAGATGTACCGTGCCTTCGCAAGCTACGGCACCGCTGTACGCGCCGGCCGAGCTCCTTGATCGGCTCCGCGCGATGAAACGAAACGAGCATGAGCTCGATGTCGAGTCGTCGTCGCTCCGAGCGAGCTGGCTCGAGGCCGTCGATGCGCTCCTGCGGACGATACGGCACTGGCTCGACCGCGCCGTGCGGGAGGGGCTGGCGAAGATCGACATCGCGTCTGTGCACGTGCCGGAAGACGCCGTCGGCGCGTACGACGCGCCGGCGCTCAAGATCACCCTTCCTGGCCGACGGACCGTCTGGGTGCGTCCGGTCGGGACGCTCTGCGTCGGAGGGCGCGGCATCGTCGACGTCGTGAGCGGCTCGAGCCGAGCCCTCCTCGTCCTGAACCGCGCCGGCATCTGGAAGATACGAGCCTCGGGTCCTTCGTCGGCGCTCGTACCGCTCGACGAGAACGAGTTCGCTCGCGCCCTCACGGAGCTCATCCTGTAAGCTTGCGGCCCTCCGCGGCTGCTTCGCTTTGCCGGGGACCGTCCAATCCACTAGATCGGCCCACCAGAGCCCGTGACCCAGCCCGAGTCTACCCCCGAAGCGACGAGCAACCTCACCGGCGGCGCGGCGCAGCCGCCCGCGGCGGAGGGCGCGGAACCCGCCCCGCCGGTCGGAACGGGCAGCGCGCACGTCGACGCCCCTTCGGAGGCGCCGATTCCCGGCGAGCGCCTGGGCGTGCCCGCCGACGCAACGCGCGTCATCGCCGATTTCGGCCGCCCCCACCCCTCCTACGTCTTTCTCGCCCTCGTCTCGATCGTTTCGCTGGCCGCGGACATCGCGACCAAGGCCTGGGCGGAGCACCACCTGGACGGTTACCCAGGTACGGTCGAGGTCTGGAAGAACCACCTGACGCTTCTCCTCGCGAAGAACCGCGGGGGCGCCTGGGGTCTCTTGCAGTCGACGAGCGAGAACGTGCGAAGGCCGTTCTTCTTGCTCGTCTCCGTGGCCGCGATCGCCTTCATCATGACGCTGTACCGGCGCCTCCAGCCGCGCCAGCGGGCTCTGAAGTGGGGGCTGCCGCTCGTCCTCGGGGGGGCGCTCGGCAACGTCTTCGACCGCATCCGGTACGGCCACGTGATCGACTTCATCGACGCGCACGTCGCCTGCGACTGCTCGCTTCGTCCGTTTCGCTTCATGCTCGGCCACGGCCCCGAACACCACTGGCCCACCTTCAACATCGCCGACGTCGCGATTTGCGTCGGTGTCGGGCTCATGGCGGTCGACATGTTCACGAGCAAGCGTGCGCGCTCCGGGCCGCCCCTGCGGGCGCCGCGAGTTCCGCCGGCCCAGTCGGGCGAACCATCCGCGGATTGGAACGGCGTGGTCGTCGACGTTCCGCTCGAAGCGGCCCAACCCGAAGCCGAGAACGAGCAAGCCGCTCCGCCCCGTCCGAGCGCGACGCCGGCAGCCGCCGCGGAGCCGGAGGGCCCGGCTCCCGGAGCCGACCCGCCTGCGGACCCGCCCGCGAAGGAGTAGAAGAGTAGGGCGTGCACCCGGATCTGTTCCGCCTGTTCGGCGTCGCCTTCCCGTCTTACTTCGTCCTCCTTCTCTCCGGGTTTCTCTTTGCGACGGCGGTGGGAGCTCTCTGGGCCCGTCGCATCGGCGAGAGCGCCGACGTCATCGTGGATCTCGGCATCGCAATGCTTCTCGCCGGCGTGGCGGGGGCGCGCATCCTGCACGTCCTCGTCGACGGGTACTTCTGGGACTACGTGCACCTGTGCACCGACCCGAGCCTGGTCAACTGGCCCCTCGACAAAGCCGAGTGCCTCTCGAGCTCGTACGACGGCGTCTGGGACGCTGCGCGCGGCGTCTGCCACCCGAAGAGCGCGGACTGCTTCGCCTGGGCGAAATTCTGGGCCGGAGGGCTCACCTATTACGGCGGCCTGATCGGCGCCGCCGGCGCCGCCTGGTACCTGCTCAAGCGCGACGCATTTCCGTTCTGGAAGGCCGCCGACATGGCGGGCTTCGCGGTTCCGCTCGGACTCGCGTTCGGGCGGATGGGGTGCTTGATGGCGGGGTGCTGCTTCGGCAGTCCGTGCGACTTGCCGTGGGCGATGTCGTTCCCATGGAAGAGCGCCGCGAGCGAGGCCCAGTTCAAGGCGCACCTGCTTCCGAGCGCGCGCCTCTGGAGCCTGCCGGTTCATCCGACGCAGGTGTACGAATCGGCCGCATCGCTCGCCATCGCGGCCGTCTGCTTGCTCTGGGTGCACCCCCGCAAGCGCTACGACGGGCAGGTCTTCGCGGCTTTCCTCGTCCTTTACGCCTTCGCGCGGTTCATCATCGAGTTCTTGCGCCGCGACGATCGCGGCGGGCTGCTGGGCCTCTCCACGTCTCAGCTCCTCGGGATCGCGATGGCCGTGGTGGCCGCGATCGTGCACGTTCGACGTGGCGGCCGCGCGATCGCGCCGGGCCCGGCGTCGCCGTGAGAGAGCGCGGGTGGTAGGCTGCCCGATCCATGGGCGCTCGCATCCTCGACGGCAAGCAGCTTTCGGAAGTCGTTCGCGCCGAAGTTCGCGCCGGAGTGGCCGATTTCGTGGCCAAGAACGGGCGCGCCCCCGGGCTGGAAGTGATCCTCGTCGGCGACGACCCGGCGAGCGCGATTTACACGCGCAACAAGGAGAAAGCATCGAACGAGGTCGGCATGCGCGGGTCGCTCCACGTGATGCCGGCGACGGCCAGCGAGGACGAGATCTCGGCGCGCGTACGCGACCTCAACGCGAACAAGGCGGTCGACGGCATCCTCGTTCAGCTCCCGCTCCCAAGGCACGTGGACCCGACGCGCGTACTCGATCTGGTGGACCCGCGGAAGGACGTCGACGGCTTCCACCCGTTCAACGCCGGGCTGCTCACGCTCGGCAGGCCGGGCGCGCTCGTCGCGTGCACGCCCAGCGGATGCATGCGCCTCCTCAAGCTGGCCGGGGCGGAGCTGGAGGGTGCGCACGCGGTCGTCGTCGGTCGGAGCAACATCGTCGGAAAGCCGATGGCGCAGCTCCTGCTCGCCGCGAACGCCACGGTCTCGATGGCCCACTCACGCACGCGCGATCTGCCCGCCATCTGCAGGCAGGCGGACATCCTCGTGGCCGCCGTCGGCAAGCGGGAAATGATCCGCGGCGACTGGATCAAGCGGGGAGCCGTCGTCATCGACGTGGGCACCAACCGCCTCGCGCTACCCGATGGCAAGTCGAAGCTTTACGGAGACGTCGCGTTCGACGAAGCGAAGGAGGTTGCGTCCGCGATCACGCCCGTCCCGGGAGGCGTTGGACCGATGACGATCGCGATGCTCCTCGCCAATACCCTCGAGGCAGCCCGTCGCCGAATGGGGTAGGGGACTACGGCAACAGCTTGCCGAGCAGTCGATCCAGGGCGTCGAGATCCGCGTAGGGGATCGCGATCTCGCCGCGGTTGCCGCGGTCGCGGACCTCCACCTTCGTGCCGAGCGCCCGGATGAGGCGCGCCTCGAGATCCCGCACACTGGCTGACTTGGGGTTCTCCGGGGCTGCGCCGTTCTGCGCGCGCTTCTTGGACCGCGAACGCACGAGCTCCTCGGTCGCCCTGACGCTCAGATGGCTCCGGATCACCCGCTCGGCCAGCTCCTCGATGAGCGGCCCCTCGCCGGCCCCGAGGAGGGCGCGCGCGTGGCCTTCGGTCAATTCGCCGCCGACGACCTTCGCCCGCACGCGCGGAGGCAGCTTGAGGAGCCGCAGCGCGTTGGCGATCGTCGTCCGGTCCTTTCCCAGGCGGTCGGCGAGCGCCTCGTGCGTGTATCCGTGCTCGCGAACCAGCCGCTCGAAGGCCTCGGCGAGCTCGATCGGATTCAGGTCCTCTCGCTGGACGTTCTCGATGAGCGCCAGCTCGAAGGCGTCCTTCGCGCTGACGTCTTTGACCACGACCAGCGCCTCGCGCAGTCCCGCCTTCTGCAGCGCGCGCCATCGTCGCTCTCCGGCGACGAGCTCCAGCTTGTCGCTCCCGGGCAGGCGTCGCACGACCAGCGGCTCGACCAGCCCGTGCTCGCGGATGCTCGCGGCGAGCTCCTCCAGCTTTTGCACGTCGAAGTGCTGCCGGGGCTGGCCTTTCTGCGGGACGATCTTCTCGAGCGGACAGACGAAGACGCTCTTGTCGCCGTACGTCTGCGCGGTGGGAGCCGCGGGCAAGAGCGCGTCGAGCCCGCGACCGAGCGCGCGCCGCTTCGGGTCCGGTGTGGTCGTCATCGCGCGAGGATCTCCCGCGCCAGCGAGAGGTACCCCTGCGCGCCCTTGGACTGGACGTCGTAGAGGAGCGCGGGCTTGCCGTGCGACGGCGCCTCGCTGAGGCGAACGTTCCGCGGAATGACCGAGTCGAAGACGTGGAAGTGGCGCTTCACCTCCTCGGCGACCTGGTGCGCGAGGTTGTTGCGCGGGTCGAACATCGTCAAGACGATCCCCTCGACCTCGAGCCCGGGATTCATCGAGCCGCGAACGCGATCGATGGTGGCCATGAGAGAGGTGAGCCCCTCGAGCGCGTAGTACTCGCATTGCATGGGCACGAGGACCTTGTTCGCCGCCGCCAGCGCGTTGAGCGTGAGGATCCCGAGCGACGGCGGGCAGTCGACGAGGACGAACTCGAACGGCTCGCTCTCCAGAAGCTCGGCGAGAACGCTTCGCAGCTTGTAGGCGCGGTCGGGCGCGTCCACGAGCTCCACCTCTGCGGCCACGAGGTCCTGCTTGCTCGGAACGAGCGTCAAGCTGGGCATCTGCGTGGGAAGCATCACGTCGCGCAGCGGAGCTCGCCCGATGAGGGCGTCGTAGACGCTCCGCTCGACCGTGCGCGGCGAAATCCCGACCCCGCTGCTCGCGTTGCCCTGCGGGTCGAAGTCGACGAGGAGCGTGCGCCGCTCGGCGGCGGCGAGACTCGCGGCGACGTTGACCGCGGTCGTCGTCTTGCCCACGCCGCCCTTTTGGTTGGCCACGGCGATGACGCGGGCCGGGCGCCTCTGGCCGTTGCGTTCCCGTGCGCCGGGCGTGCTCATGCTGGCAGCCTGTCTAGCCCGCGCACGCGCACCGGGGCAACCGACGTTGGAAGAAGATCCCCGCAGCAGGCTCGCGGCTCGAGAATTTCGTCGCAGTTTTTTTCCAGCACTCCTCGGTGCGTAGTAGCTTGTCGCCAGATGTAGGACATCGGTTGTTCGTCCGCCGATGCAACGAAACATCGTCCGACGCTCGACTGCCCCGACGGCGCAGACGAGCGGAAGGCGAGGACCATCCCCCCACTGCCAAGCGGAGAACCTACGGATGCGCCAGCGGTTGATGCAGATCCTGTCGAGCGACGAGACGAGCCAGGACGCCTCGATCGACGCAGCGATCGGCCGCTTCTATGGGCGCAAGCCTCGGTACGTCCGCCCGGCCGCCGCGCCCGACTCCGAGGGCGCGCTCGTCATCGAGCTTGCGCGCTGGATCGAGCGGAGGGAACGGATGGAGCGCATCGAGCAGGCGCGAACCCGAAGCTTCAACGCCCGCTAGCGGGCGAGCAACGCCGAACCAATCGACAACGAGCTACGCGGACGTCTCCGGGCATCGGGCCCGGAGCGCGAGCCTGGCAAGGGAGACGACCATGCCGCTGCCCAAGAGCTACCGAACCATCGAGGAGTTTCAGCGCGAGGAGTTGAGGCCGCAATCGAAGGCCGGCTACTCGTTCGACGACCTGATGCAGGAAGCGACCCTGTACGAGAGCGACCTCCTCTTCGACGACCAGGCGGACGAGTACGAGCCGGACGACGACGACGACGATTACTGACGCTCATCGGGGGGAAGCCTCGCGAAAGGCGTGCGAAGGAGCGCGTCGCCCTCTTGCTTTCCCGGCGTGGAACACTACCCTCCGCGCTCCTCATGCAAGTTCAGGTTGCACGCATCTCCCCCGTGGTCGTGGAGCTCGCCGTGGAGGTCCCGGCCGACGCGGTGAAGGCCGAGGTCGACAAGGTCTACGCGAACCTTCAGAAGAAGGCGCACGTGCGCGGCTTCCGCCCGGGGAAGGCGCCGCGCCAGGTGCTCGCGCACCTGTACGGCCCCCAGGTCGCGAGCGACGTCGTGAACGCGATCGTCAACCAGACGCTCCCGCAGGCGCTGTCCGAAAAGCAGGTGCAGCCGGTCAATCAGCCCCAGGTGGAGGCCGGGAAGTTCGAGCAGGGGGCAGCGTTCTCGTACAAGGCGCGCTTCGAGGTCTCGCCGGACATCGGCGAGGTCGCCTACGAGGGACTCGATCTCCTCAAGCCCGTCGCGCTAGCGACCGAAAAGATGGTCGACGAGCAGATCGAGCTGCTGCGCAAGCAGCACGCTCGGCTCGAGGCCCCGGAGCCGCCTCGGCCCGCGCAGAAGGGCGACGTCGTCACGATCGACTTCACGCTCGCCGTCGGCGGCGAGGAGATCAAGGACGGCGGGGGCGAGAGCGTGCAGCTCGAGCTCGGGTCGGGCCAGCTCATCGCCGAGCTCGACGCGGCGCTCACAGGAAAGCAGGTCGACGACGCCTTCGATGTCGACGCGACGTTCCCCGACAACCACCAGCGGGCGGAGCTCCGCGGCAACAAGGGGACGTTCCGCGGAAAGGTGAAGGACATCAAGCAGCGCGTGCTGCCCGGTCTCGACGACGAGTTCGCCAAGGACGTGGGCTCGTTCCAGACCCTGGTCGAGCTTCGCGCCGACGTTCACACGCGCCTGCAGAAAGTACTGAAGGACCGCGCCGACACCGCGCTTGCCGAGCAGATCGTCGATAAGCTCAACGAGAAGAACCCGGTCGACTTGCCGCCGTCCCTCGTCGAGCAGCAGTGCCGCATCATGGAGCTCGAGATCCTGCAGAACGCTCGTCGCATGGGCCAGCGCCCCACTCAGGAAGACCTGGGCAAGGTTCACCACCAGGTCCACGCCGAGGCAGAGAAGAAGGTGCGCGCGGGCCTGCTCATGGCCGCGATCTCACGCAAGCTCGGGCTGCAGGTCACCGACCAGGACATCCAGAAGGGCCTCGAAGAGCTCGCGGCCGAGACGGGGAAGAACGTCGCCAAGGTGCGCGCCGAGTACAGCGACCCCCAGCGACGCCAGCTTCTCATCGGAATGATCCTCGAGGACAAAGTGCTGGACGTGATCGAGGCGAAAGCAAACATCCGCGACGGAGAGCCCGAGGCTCAGCCGGCGGCGGGTGAGGGCAAAGCCGCCGCGGCGTCCGACACGACGGCGGAGGCGCCGGCAGCATCGAAGGGAAGCAAGTCGAGGTCGAAGAAGCCCGAGAAGGCGCCACCGAACGAGACCGCCACCGAAACCGCGAGCGAGGCCACTTCCGGCGAGGCGTCGGAGGCGCGCACCAAGCCCTGAGCGCGCAGCCTGAGCAGGCAAGCGCAAACCCGGGCAAACGAAACAAACGAAAAGGCACGGGCAATGGGCCGAGCCGCTTGACGACCCCGCCGACGGGGAGAAGGCTGAGAGGCGATGACAAAGCGTCCTTTAAACCGCACGCAAGCTATCCGAACCATCGAGCAAGCGAAGGACTTCATCCCCTACCCGACGGTCGTGGAGACCACGCACCGCGGGGAGCGGAACTGGGACATCTTCAGCCGGTTGCTGAAGGACCGCATCGTCTTCCTCGGAACCGAGATCAACGACGACGTGGCGAACATCGTGATCGCTCAGTTTCTGTTCCTCGAGAGCGAGGATCCCGACAAGGAGATCATGCTCTACATCAACAGCCCGGGCGGCGTCGTGACGAGCGGTCTCGCCATCTATGACACGATGCAGTACGTCCGCTCGACCGTCAGCACGACCTGCCTGGGCATGGCGGCGTCGATGGCGGCTGTGCTCCTGGCCGCGGGCACGAAGGGGAGGCGTCTGGCCCTCCCGAACGCTCGAGTCATGATCCACCAGCCCATGGGCGGGGCCCGCGGTCAGGCGACCGACATCGAAATCCAGGCCCGAGAGATCCGGCATCTCAAAGAGGTCATCACCGACATCATCTCCAGCGCGACCGGCAAGCCCAAGGATCTCATCCACAAGGACATCGATCGCGACTTTTACATGAGCGCGCCCCAGGCGAAGGAGTACGGGCTCATCGATGACGTCCTACCCCCGCGGAAGAAGGGCGAGTCGGACAAGCCGGTGCGCGAGCGTTGACTTGGAGAAAAAAACTTGCGCGCCACAAGCTTGCGACACTCTGGGGGTGGGTCTAAGCTTTCCGTCGTGCGCGGGGAGTTTTTGCCGGCGCAGTCAAGTCGAGGTGTTGGGGGCTATTCCCGAGACGTCGGTGGGTGAACGAGGCGAGCATTGGAACGCAGACGGGACGACCACCAGAACGGCAATCTGAACTGCTCTTTCTGCGGCAAGTCGCAGAAGGAAGTGAAGAAGCTCATCGCTGGACCGACGGTCTACATCTGCGACGAGTGCATTGGTCTGTGCAACGACATCATCGCCGAGGAGGTCGAGAAGGACGAGCCGTACGCCGGCTCCACCCCTGTCCCCAAGCCCTCGGAGATCAAGTCGATCCTCGATGACTACGTCATCGGCCAGGAGCGGGCGAAGAAGATCCTCGCCGTCGCGGTGCACAACCACTACAAGCGCATCGATTCGCGCGTCAGCGCGGACGACGTCGAGCTGGCCAAGTCGAACATCCTGCTCCTCGGGCCGACCGGGACGGGCAAGACCCCCCTCGCGCAGACGCTCGCGAAGATCCTCAACGTTCCGTTCGCCATCGCCGACGCCACCACCCTCACCGAAGCCGGGTACGTCGGCGAGGACGTCGAGAACATCATCGTTCAGCTCCTGCAGAACGCCGATCACGACGTCGAGCGTGCCCAGCGCGGCATCGTCTACATCGACGAGATCGACAAGATCAGCCGCAAGGGGGATAACCCCAGCATTACGCGCGACGTCTCGGGCGAGGGCGTGCAGCAGGCGCTCCTCAAGATCATCGAGGGGACGATCGCAAACGTGCCCCCCAAGGGTGGGCGCAAGCACCCGCAGCAGGATTTCCTGCAGGTCGACACGACCAACATTCTCTTCATCTGCGGCGGCGCGTTCGTGGGGCTCGAGCAGATCGTCCAGCGGCGCATCGGCCAGCAGACGCTCGGCTTCGGCGCCGACATCAAGAGCAAGAAGGACTACAAGCTGGGCGAGCTCCTCGAGCAAGTGCAGCCGGAGGACCTCCTCAAGTTTGGCCTGATCCCGGAGTTCATCGGCCGCCTCCCCGTGCTGGCGACGCTGCACGAGCTGAACGAGGACGCGCTCGTCGACATTCTGACGAAGCCCAAGAACGCCCTCGTCAAGCAGTACCAGAAGCTCTTCGAGATGGACGGCGTGAAGCTCAAGTTCACGAAGGGCGCTCTTCAGGCTGTTGCGAAGGAGGCCCTCGCGCGCCAGAGCGGCGCTCGCGGTCTCCGCGCCATCCTCGAGCACGCGATGCTCGACATCATGTACGAGATCCCGTCGCGCAGCGGCATCAAGGAAGTGGTGGTGAACGAGGACGTCATCACCAAGCGTGAGCCGCCGCTCATCGTGTACCAGAAAGAAGCAGAGCTCGCGTGACGTCCAGTCCCCCACTCGCATGACGGCCCTTTGGGGCCGGGGCCCCAAAAGACAGACCTGGGAGCCAAACCTGGGATCGGGGCGAGCCTCAAAAGACGGACCTGGGAGCCAAACCTGGGGGACCAGGCTGTTCAAACTGCAGGCCCGCTGAAGCCTTGCTAACCTGACGGTCTCGATGTTTTTCAACAAGGACAACGACGGCAAGACGCCGCCCACGGTGAAACGGCGTACGGTGCCGCTCCTTCCGCTGCGGGACATCATTGTGTTCCCGCACATGGTTTCGCAGCTCTTCGTCGGCCGCGAGCGCTCAATCAACGCGCTGGACGCCGCGATGGCGCGCGACAAGGAGATCTTCCTCGCCGCGCAGAAGAACGCGAAGACCAACGAGCCGACACCTGACGACATCTTCCAGGTTGGCACCCTGGGTACGGTCATGCAGCTGCTTCGTCTGCCCGACGGCACGGTCAAGGTGCTCGTCGAGGGCAAACGTCGCGCTCGCATCAAGCGCTTCGCCCAGACCGACGAGTTCTTCCTCGTCGAGATCGACGAGATCGGCGAGGCGTGGCAGCGCGGGGTCGAGGTCGAAGCGCTGATGCGCAGCGTGCAGGCCGCCTTCGAGATGTACGTGAAGCTGAACAAGAAGGTTCAGCCCGAAGTCTTGATGAGCGTGCAGACGATCGACGATCCGGCGCGCCTCAGCGATACGATCGTCGCCAACCTGCCGACAGTGAAGCTCGCCGATCGGCAGCAGCTCCTCGAGATGGACGATGCGTCCAAGCGTCTCGAGCGTCTGCACGAATTGATGCAGGCCGAGATCGAGATTCTCCAGGTAGAAAAGAAGATCCGCTCCCGCGTCAAGAAGCAGATGGAGAAGACGCAGAAGGAGTACTACCTAAACGAGCAGATGCAGGCCATCCAGAAGGAACTGGGTGGCGGGGAGCGCGACGAGTTCAAAAACGAGATCCAGGAGATCGAGGAGACGCTCAAGACCAAGCGGATGAGCAAGGAAGCCTCCGTCAAGGTCAAGAAGGAGCTCAAGAAGCTCAAGATGATGCACCCGACGAGCGCCGAGGCGACCGTCGTGCGCAACTACATCGACTGGATCATCAGCCTCCCCTGGTACGACAAGACCGACGAGACCTACGATCTGAAGAAGGCCGACGAGATCCTTGAGGAGGATCACTACGGTCTGAAGAAGATCAAAGAGCGCATCCTCGAGTACCTCGCGGTGCAGGCGCTCACGAAGAAGCTGAAAGGGCCGGTCCTCTGCTTCGTCGGACCGCCCGGCGTGGGCAAGACGAGCCTCGCCAAGAGCATCGCACGGGCCACGGGGCGCAAGTTCGTGCGTCTCTCGCTCGGCGGCGTGCGCGACGAGGCGGAGATCCGCGGCCACCGCCGGACGTACATCGGCGCGATGCCGGGCAAGCTGATCCAGAGCCTGCGAAAAGTTGGGACGAACAACCCGGTCTTCTTGCTCGACGAGGTCGACAAGATGTCGACCGACTTCCGCGGCGACCCCGCTGCGGCGCTGCTCGAGGTTCTGGATCCCGAGCAGAACCACAGCTTCAACGACCACTACCTCGATCTCGATTACGACCTGTCGGACGTGATGTTCATCACGACGGCGAACACGCTGGGCGGCATCCCGATCCCGCTCCAGGACCGCATGGAGATCATCCAGCTGAGCGGGTACACCGAGTTCGAGAAGCTGAACATCGCGGTGAGGTACCTCGTCCCGAGGCAGCGTAAGGAGTGCGGTCTCGAGGAGGTGCCCTTCACGATTACCGAGAACGCGATCCGGACGATCATCCACCACTACACGAAGGAAGCGGGCGTGCGCTCGCTCGAGCGCGAGATCGCGAGCATCTCGCGCAAGGTGGCCAGGCAGGTGGTCACCGACGGCAAGGAAAAGCCCATCGAGGTCGTCGCGAAAGACGTCCCGAAGTTTTTGGGCGTGCCGAAGTTCCGCGTCGGCCGCAAAGAGGAGCACGACGAGATCGGGCTCACCAACGGCCTGAGCGTGACGTCCAACGGGGGAGGAGAGCTCCTCGCGTGCGAGGTCGCCGTCGTCTCCGGCAAGGGCAAGCTCGTCATCACGGGCTTGCTCGAGAAGGGGATGGAGGAGAGCGCGCAGGCAGCGATGAGCTACGTCCGATCGCGCGCGGAGGCGCTCGGGCTCGAGAGCGATTTCTACCAGAAGGTGGACGTGCACGTTCACTTCCCGGAGTTCGTCCGCAAGGACGGGCCGAGCGCCGGCGTGACGATGGCGACGAGCCTCGCCAGTGCGCTCATCAAGGTCCCGGTGAAGCGCGATCTCGCGATGACCGGCGAGATCACGCTGCGCGGGCGCGTCATGCCCATCGGCGGCGTGAAGGAGAAACTCCTCGCGGCCCACCGCAGCGGGATCACGACCGTCATCATCCCCAAGGAGAACCGCAAGGACCTGCGCGAGGTTCCGCGGCGCGTCCTCAAGACGACGCGCGTCGTCCTCGTGGACCACATGGACGACGTCCTGCGGGAGGCACTGTGCCTGCCCATGCCCGAGGCGCTCTTCGGCCCTTCTCGCGAGCGCTGGGAGTATCGCGAGGGAGAGCTCGTCGTGCTGCCCGCGCAGCCCGTTCCGACAGGGTCGACTGCGCCCGGTGCGGCCGGAGCGGGTACTCCCGCTGGGCCGTCCGTCGGCCGGCCCGGAGACGGAAGCAGCGGCCCGCCCAAAGGGCCGCCGCCCGAGCCCGCGACTCCGTTGCCGGTGTGACGGCGACCGCGATCCTCGGGCGGAGAACGAAGGGAATTGGAGCCGACTCTGGCGTTCGCACTTGACCGAGCGCGTCGCCTGCGTAAAGTGGCGCGCCCGGTCGTACGGCGGCATAAGCCGCGGTTCGGGCGGGTAGCTCAGCGGTAGAGCGCTGGCCTTACAAGCCGGATGTCGCAGGTTCAAACCCTGTCCCGCCCACGGAAGAGAGAGCAGTCGGCAACGAAAGGTGCGCCAGTTGGGGCTTGGGACAGACGGAGAGCCGAGCTAAAGACGTGACTGCGTTCGGGAACGATCGAGAAGTAGTTAGAGGAGAGCGCGAGAAGAGGAAGAGAAGAGTCGTTCGTCTGGGGTGGTAGTTAAGTTGGTTATAACGCCGGCCTGTCACGCCGGAGGCCGCGGGTTCGAGTCCCGTCCACCCCGCTACATATCGCCGCGACACTCCTCGCTTTAGGCGGTCGAAGTCGCGCCTTCTTGGACCAATCGTGGACCATTCCGGGCGGTCGGGGCGTGGCTTGAGGAGCGTCGTCAGGGGAGGGAAAACCTCGCCGAAGCCCTCGCGGACCGCCTCAGCCTCGCGGATGTAGCGCTGGGTCGTGTCGAAGTCGTCGTGCCCGGCGCGCTGCATGATCCGAAGCGGCTCGTCGCCGCGGATCGCCATCCACGTGATCCCCGTGGCGCGCAGGTCGTGGAACGTGATCGCCTTCCGCGTGGCGTCCGTCTTGAAGAGCTCCGCGCGCTTGATCCCGGCGACCTCGAGATAGGTACGGAGGCCCTCGGCGAGGTCCCGGTGCCTCGGCATCCACGTGACTGGCCCGGCCCCGCCCACCTCGTCGTGCATCGCTCGAAGGAGGGGAGCCACCTGCGCCTCGAGCGAGAACCTGCGAGGCGTGTCCGTCTTGGTTGCCTTCGTTTCGCCGTCACGCGAGCGATCGATCGCGCGGTGGATGTGAATGACGCCGCGTTCCAGCTCGATGTCCTCCCACTCGAGGGCCTCGAGCTCGCCCGCCCGCGGGTACAGGTACACTGCCAGCGCGAACACCCGGCGCCAGGGCAGGGGCACCAGCTCGCAGGCGATGAGCTTCTGGAACTCGGACGGGTAGAGGAACTGCTTGGACTTGCGGGCGCCTCGGTCCGGCGGCTCGACGCCGGCCGCGGGGGTTGTCCTCGCGCACGCGGAGCTCGCGCACCTTGGAGCGTGACGCGTCCTTGAACATGCGCGACACGACCGCCCACACGTTGATCGCGGTGTGCCAGCTCAGGTCGCCCATCTGGACCTTCGTGTCGAGGTCCTGGACGAGCCGCTCGATTTCTTCGCGGGTAACGGTCGCCATCGGTTTGTCGCCGATGCGGGGGAAGATGTGGTTCTCCAGACGGCTCTCGTCATCCCGGGTGCTCGTGTTCCCCTTGGACTGGCGGGTCGGAATCCAACGGCCGCACCAGTCGCGCACGGTTTCGAGACTGCCGAGGGCGATCCCGCGCTTCTTGGCGAGGAGGCGACCGAAGCGGTCCTCTTGCTGCTGCGTCTCGGTCGTGTAGGCGCGGGACTTCTTCCTGTCGAAACAGAACGGCTCGGGGATGTCGATCCTCTCGCGCGATCCGTCTCCGAGCCGGACTTTCCCGCGGAAGTAGATTCGCCCGGCCGCATCGACGAACGGTTCGAGCGTGCCCGTACGGGGTTTCGGCATGACGTGTCCGTTCCTTTCTACCCGACCTTTCGACGCGGGGACGCTCCCGGATGATGCAGGTTCGCGTAGGCGTCCCGCGCGGCGGCCTGCGGATCGTCGCTCGAAGCGGTCGAGATCGTTGGCGCCGCCGTCTCGGCCACCAGCCCCGCGAGGGCGGAGCGGCGCGTGAACTTCCGCCGACCCAGCTTCACCACGGGAAGACGGCCTTCACGCTCCAGCCGACGACGGGTGCGCGCATCCAGAGGCGTGTCGGCCAGGGGAACGAGATCGTCCGCCGCGGTCGGCTCTTCCCTGCGCTCCGCTCGCGCCTGGGCGGCCTGCGCAAGCAACTCGTGCCCCTGCGCGATGAGGGCATGACCTTCCGCCTCGAGCCTATCGGCAGCCGGCCGTTTCATCTCCGCCCTCCCTCCGGAGTTGTGCCGGAGCCCGTGCCCTCCGCGACTGCGGCGTCGCGCGACCCGGCATCGTTGACCACCTTTATGCCGTGGAGCTGGACGCCTAGGTCGACGAGCTCCCGCTGGAACGCGGACAGCTCCCCGTAGGCGACCAGGCGCGGGTGGCCGGGGGCTGCTTCGCCGTCCGAGGGGGCCGCAGGATCGTCCCCGTCGTCCCCATCCATTGCGGCCGCGAAAATTGCGGCGTCCGGCGGCAACGTTGCGTCTGAAGGCTCCGTCCCCGCGATCGTTCCCGTTCCGGAGGGCGGGACGTTCGGGTTCTCAGCGTCGGCAACGTGCCTCGGATCGTTCCGAGCGACGACGGATGCGGCGCTCGCAATCGGGTTTAGGCGCTGCAGGCGAAGGGTCCGTCGGCGCGCGTCATCCCGGCCTTCGTGTCCGCGTTCGACGTGGATGCCGGCCTCGCGCAGGACGGGGGCGAGGCGCCGCAGGCGGTTGGAGAGGGCGTTTGCGGCCTTGGGCCATTCGCGCTGGCCGCGGTCGCGGTCGGAGGCGAGCTTTTCGAACGCGTCGAAGAGCTCCGACGGCTCCCCGATCCAGTCGTCGCGGGTGGCCATGAAGCGCACGACGACCTTGGCCACGAGGTCGGCGTCGATCGCCGTCGCCACGGCATCCCGCTGGTTGGACGTATAGGCCGCGATGAAGTCGCCTGGTTGCCAGCCCAGGGCCGGTTCGGCGGCCACGATGAACTCGGCGAAGTCGGCCATGCGCGGGCGCTCCGGCAAGCTCACATCGTGCTCGCGTCGCAATCCCATGGAGACGGCCGTCAGCACGGCCCCGAACAACCGGGGAGCCGCCGCCTCGAAGCGCGCCACCAGGTCCTTCTCGCGCTGGCGGCTAGCTTTGGGAATCGCGGGCAGGGTCACGATGACGCACCGGTCGGCGAGGTCGGCTCGTGCGGCGACGTCGTCGATGCCGTTGAGCAGGATGGGTCGGACGAAGTCGAAGATGGTCTCCTCGTCGTTCGTGTAGAGGGAGCGTGTTGCGAACCCGCCGCCCGTCGAGACGCGACACAGCGCGTCGGACACCCACGCGGGCAGGCCCGAAAGATTGTCGAAGGCGAGCAAATGCGCCCACCGGGCAGCGACGGCGAGGTCTTGCTCATCGCGGGGAAGACCCCGAAGGGCGGGTCTCTTGGGGTCGCAGAGGTGGCGGACGAAGCGTGAGCAGGTCGACTTCGCCGAGCCGTGCTCCCCTTGCACGCACAGGATGGGGAAGGGGCCGCGCCCTCGCTGCGACGCGACCAGCCATGCGACCAGCAGGCGGAACTGAGCGTCATCGGCGACGTTCACGAACTGGCGAAGCTCGCTCACGCTGCCGCCGGCGACGGGTCGCGGAAGCGGCAGCATCCCCTTTGGGCGAATGAATCGTACCGGCGGTTTTTGAACGACCCGCCAGCCGGCCGGCGTCACCTCGACGGCTTCGCGCGTGTCGTCGCCGAGATCGATGTGGATGCGCCCTTCCGCTTCGGCCGTGCGTACGAAGACGGGGACGCGCGGTCCGCTCAGCGCGATGCCCTCGAGCGTGTTGAGCGCGTCGGTGCGCGCCTGGCTGCCGGGTACCTTGCCGTACAGCTCGAAGAAAGAGCGATTCAGCCAAGCGGCCGCACGGGCCGATCGAAGCTTCCAGGTCTGGGTCACTCCAGCGTCCGGGATGGCGAGATACGGGTCGTCGTCACCGTCGTGGAACAACTCGCTCTTGCTCAGCACGAGCTCCACGAGCAGGTCTGCCTGGCTGGGCGGCCGCTCGTCCTTGCTGGCGGCGCCGTTCGTCTGCGGCCGGTCAAAATCGACGGCACTCATGGTCTCCTCTGACGTTCAGCGGCCAGGCGCCAGACGAGCTGGCGGTAGGCCCGCGGAAAGGCTCGAGCGCCTGCGTCGATGGCGGCCGGGGGCAGGGTGCGGATGACGTCGACCAGCGACCGCTCGGCACAGTGGGCATGCAGGCAGCAGAAGCCCCCGAGCATGGACTCGGAGCTCGCCGGAAAAAGGATCGTCGAGGAATCGCCTCCGTCGCCGCGCGAATCGGAGTGCTGGGCAGCCCACGGACACCGCGCGATTCGGCGTCCATCCGAGCGGCTCGGGCCGAGCCATCCCATCACCTCGAAGGCGGCGCCGAGAAAGGACGCGCGTGCATCGTACGCCGGCGCAGGCAACGGGGGGCGCCGGGCGCCCGAAACCATCCGCGCTCGCCAGGATTCGGGAGGCGATGCCATGACCGATTCGAGGGGATGGACGCCGACGTCCCAGACGTAGGTACGTCCGTTCGGATGCACGCTGGGTGGGGCCACCACGTAGCCCTGATGCTTCAAGTCGATGCCCGGGCCGAGGCTTGGCCGGATGCGACCGCCGGAATGCTTCAAGTAGAGGTGGGTGCCGCCACCGGGTGTCAGTACGGTCCACGTCGACGGCAGCTCGCCGAGCTCGCGCGTGAGGGCCACAAACGTTTCGTCCCCGCCGTTACGCGGATCGACGTCGATGACGACGAGATCCGAAGCCGCGCACGCGACGGCTACGTTTGCCGAGGGGCTCGCCTTCCACCACGCAGTGATGGCGTTAGAGTCGCGGGAGGCCTCCAGGAATCCGTGCGGTGTGAGGCAGGCGTCAGGCTGCTTCTTTCGGGGCGCCAGAGGGAAGACGGAGAGACCGAGCTTGGTCGCGTAGGCGAGCGCCGCGCGGCCGAAGCGCGACGCGGAGCTCATGACCCCTCCGGTCGCTCGGTCACGTCACGGACGTGGTCGCGTAGGTGCGCACCCGATGACAGCGCCGCCGATCGTGCGCAAAGTGAACGAGGTCCGACGTTGCTGGTGCTTCCATTCCGTGCGACATACATCGCGTCGGGTCCGGGGCCCTGCCGATCGCGCGCGCGTCCCTCGCCAAAGGTGAGCGCCGATCGATGGGGCCGTGGCTTTGGTGCTCCGCTACACATTGGGAAACCTCACTCTCCAGCGGCGGCCGAACTTGAACGCCACGATGCCGCCGCCCAACTGAGCGACGCTCGCGCCGCCGGCGTCCTTGGCGGCTCGTCGACATCGGGCACGAAGCGAGTCCGGTTCGATTCCGAGCTTCGCCGCCGCCGCCTCCGTGGTTTGGAAGAGCGGCTCTGGGCGTGAGGCTGCATTCGGGTGCGGGTGCCGTCCCGCGTCCGGGACAGCCGTTGTCGTCGGTAACGTGTCGACTTTGGCGGTCATCGGGTTCTTCTCCAGATTTGTTGGCGGTGATTGGCAAGAACGCCGTGCGTTGGGCGCACCGATGCCCTGGGGCGGGTGGGCCGTCCCGCGGCATCGCGCGCCCGCTCGATCAGGGCGCGCTGGAGCGCGTCCCTAGCCTGCATCAAGCGTTCAGGCGCGCAAGTCCCCCCCACCCCGCGTCATGTCGCGGTGGTCGCACCTTTGCGCAATCCTTTCACGCTCGTGGCGGCGATCGAGAGCCGCTTCACGACCGTGTTCAAGCATGCAGTGTGCACCCTCGTGCGTGCCTCCTCTTGACAGGTCGCGCACTCTGCGTGGCGGGCAGACTGAGACAGCAATTGCGAAGCTGGGACAACAATTGCGAAGCCCAGCTACTTCGGCTGGCTCTTTGCGTTACGCCTCGCCGCGAGCAGGTCGCGAAACGCCTTTTCCATCTCGAGCTTTTCCCGACCCTCGACCTGCTCTTGCTTCCGACGCTGCTCCTCGGCGGAGCGACGTGCCAGCTCGCGGAGCTTCAGCTCCTTGGCGCACCTGGCGTAGAGGGACGCGACGCCATCGCAGCACTCGACGCATTCGAGAGGCGGTCGTCGTCGCAGCCGTCTGAGAAGCTCCACTCCGTCCCGGATGAGCTCTCCCGTCGCCAGGCCGTCGAGAGAAGAGATCTCGCAAGCGACCTTCCCGTCCACGAAGAAGCCGCCACGCATGCTCGCCCATTGCTCGTGAACCGCCGTCACGGCGTGTGGATGCAGGCCGGTGCTTTTGACCACGTCTGCGGGGTTCTGCCCGTCGTCGAACAGCGCGTACACGGCGGCGGCCGTGCTGCCGTCGTAGGCATCCGCTGCGGCTGGTGTGGTCTGAACCCGGCGCTCGACGATTTCGCGCACGTGCTCCTGCCGGAACCGGTGGACCCCATCGTCGCCAACCACCGTTGGCAACACGGTGCCTTCCCAGCGTCGCACCGTGCTCACGCTCACATTGGCCATGGCGGCTGCCTGCGCGCGGGTCATCAGGCCGCTGCCGTGACAGCCTGTCGCAGTAGTGTTCGAGTCGATCGTCGGCACGGTTGACGGCGCGGAAGGGGCATCTGCTTCGCCGGTTTTCGTCGGATCGGGCATCGCTACTGCTCCACGGGCGCGGGCTGACAACCTGCCGTGGCAACCTAAGTCGGCAAGCAACGTCGTCGAGTTCCACCCTCGTGCGTGCAGTCGGCGCGCTGCGCGTGCCTGCGCGGCGCTCCACGCGGTGTCGCGTGGCATCGCCTCCCCCTCGAACTGCGTTCAGATCGAGGTCACCCCCGGAATCGGCGCGACCACAATCTCGCCAACTGTCGTGACGGGCTACGCGGGAACGATCGTCCTCAGCGATCAAGGGCAGACAATGGCCCCACGGAATGCGGCCATTTTCTGCCGCCGGAACGATGCGGGCGATGGGGACGGTCTTTCCGCGGCTGCCCTGGCGCCGTCCACGCAGGGGCGCTTTCCCGCGTGCGCGACGAAGGGTCGACCGGTTCCGCGTACGATGACCCTCGAGAGACCCCCCAACGATGAAAACAGCCGTTGCTGTCGCTGCGCCCTGGCCCTACGGCTCTCCGGGCAACCTCGAGGCCCCTCCAGACGAGCTGACGTTTGACGTACTCGTCGGGCGGATCGCCAGGTTCGCACGCGACGGCCTATTGGACATGGGAGCGAGAATCCTGTGGCGACCGTGGCAGACCGATATGCGCCCAGCGTGGGACAATCCCGGCTTCAACGTGACCGAGGTGTACGGGCCCAACATCATCGGCCTTGCGATGATGTTCTGCCCGGCGTCGGGGATCGGAGCAGAGGAGGTGGACTTTCGCTTGCTCTGTTGGGAGCTGTACTCACTCGGGTCGTTCGCCGGCTCGGAGACTGGCGAGGCAGAAGCGGAACGACAGCGCATCAAGAATCGTTGGGAGCAACTGTTCGCTAACACGCCGTTTGGACAACTGAGCGCCGAGCACGTGGCCCAGCCAGTGCGCGGCATCTGGATGGCCGGTCGCGTTCGGGTAAACACCCATCAAGCGGGTGTCGGCGTCACCGACGATGTCCTGCGAGTGGCTCTCCTGCACGAGGCCATGGCAGACCTGGCGCCTGATCCCCACCGATTTCGGCAGCTGCTCGACACGTATTTCCGCAACGACGTCTTCCGCCTGCTCGGCCACGGTCTGAGTCTCATCGCCTGGGCTCTCGAAGCAGGGCCGGAGAGGTGCCCAGGACGGTTCGACGTGCACGAGGAGGACACGGCGCAGACGGCGGTCATCGACTTCGCACAGTTCGGCAGCCTCGCTTGCAGGCCTGGTTCCGAGTTCCCGCCGATAGGTCGGGAACTCCAGGCGCTCCCTGAGCATGAACGAAAGCTTCACCCGTTGTCGGATCCGCTCTCGCAGCGACCGGGAATCCTGTTGGATGACTGGACGGACCGGCGCGCGTACTGCTACCCGGCTCCAAGGCGACTACTCCGGTCTTTCCGGCGGCTGTTCATAGACGACTTCGTCCACTTTCTCCCCCAGGAAGGAGGTCTCGAGCCGCCTTCACTACTCGGTCAGGCCTTGCATCGGCATTTGGCGGAGGTGCTCGATGGCTTCGCTCTAGTCATCGACGACGATGACTGCCCAATGAAGGGCAAGAAGCCCGACGCAGTCTGGTGCGGCGATCGCTTCGGCGTCGTAATCGAAGCCAAGGCTCGGCTCACCCCGCGAACGGATCCAGATTGTGTTGCGCCCGACTCACTCCTTGTGGCCTGGAGACGGGCATGGGAAGCGGTCGAGCAGGCGGACGGCTTTCTGCGAGATCCGGCAGCGAAGAACTGGATCCAGAAGAGGACAGGACGCTCGCCCTGCGTTTGGGTTCTGGCGATCCTCGTGGACGAAAGGGGAGTCGCGGAGCGGACGCAGTTCCGTCACGCCACCGCGCGATGGCAGCTCCTCTCCGGGACCCGTCTTGCGGGCCTCGCCCTCATGACCTTGGAGTGCTTGGAAGCAGCGGTCCGGAAGCAGACGCCGGACACGACGGCTCGGCAGATCGAGAGAGCATGGACCGAGTCGGGGCTCAACGCGCTGAACCAACCGCCGGAGGAGCCGGACCTCCCGAGCATCGATCAGCCGGCGTATCTGCAGCGCGCCTCGACCCTCGTCGCTCGGTGACTGACGTCGAATGTTCTGTCGCCAGCGGCAGAAGGAAGGGCGAACACGGCATAGCCCGAGGTGGTTGTCGGTTGAGTCGCGGTGATAGATGCGCTGCGTGCCGTTCTGGTCGTGGTGGCCAGCGGTCCTCGTCGTGCCGTTCGCGGTCGGCATCGTCCGCGAGCTCCGAGCGAAGGGAAAGCGCTAGCTGCCGGCGGCTGGACGCAGTCAGGGGCGCAGGAAGCGGCGTCCGCCGCGGGGTACCCACCAGGCGCCCGCCCGACGAGTCCACGTCGCTCCTACGCGCACCGCACGCACCTGTTTCTGGCGCACGGCGCGGGTGGCCTGGCCCGGCTGGGACGTGGCAGGACGCAACACGGTCTCGCCTTATGACGCGACTCTGCCGTACGCTGCTGCCGAGCACGTGCCCACGATCCACCGTGAAAACGGCTTCCGCTTCTACTTCTACTCGAACGACCATCCGCCTCCGCACGTGCACGTGGAAGTTGGCGATTCGGTGGCGAAACTCTTGCTCGACCCGCCGCAGGTAGACGACGCCGGGCGCGTGAGCCAGCGTGACTTGGCTCAAGCATTGGCTATAGTTCGTAGGGAGCGCGACAAGTTCAAGCAGGCGTGGGATGACTACTTCAAGGCCTAGAGCAAGCTCGGTCGACTTCAGCGGAAGCGAGATGATTCTCCGCTTGGAGGACGGCCGCGTCGTACGAGTGCCGCTCGCTCGCTTCCGTCGCCTTGCCGGCGCGCCCCAAATTGTGCTCAGCAACTACCGGCTGCTCGCGCATGGCGAGGGCATCCACTGGCCAACGCTGGACGAGGACCTTTCGGTCGCTGGCCTCGTGCGGGACTTCGGCACGGGCCGGTAGCGGACCCGGTTGGCAAGCAGTCGAAGGCCGCGACGCTGGCAACGGTTTCCTGCCGCCGTCGCGGTGAAGAATGGCAGCCGCGAGCTCGTCCTACGACCTCGTAGCAAAGTGCCCGGGCGCCGCTGGAATGGCCCCGGGCGTGGCCAACCCCTGAGCGAGCAGGAGTCGACATTGGCGCCCGAAGCGGCGCTCGAGTTCGCCAATGCCTGCAGATGAATCGGGCAGGATGATGTCCATCGAGAGCCCGTTACGGAACGGAATTTCGACGGCCTTCCCGCCGGGTATGTCGGCGTATGCGAGAGTTTCGCGTGCGCGCATCATCTTTACGCGAACAGCGCCAGCGGGACTCGTGAACTCGTCGTCGACGGTGGCGCGCTCCTGGAAGGGTTCTTGCCAGGCGGCCTTGAGGTAGACGGCAGTCGCGATCAGAAGTCGTGTGTCACTATCGATGGTATTTGGGGCAAGAAATTCGGTGATGCGCCCGTGGGTTTGCTCGGAAACCCATGTGTTGATTGTTATGCATGCCGCGGACGGGTCGCCGAAATCGACGGTTTCGAACGACGCTGGATAGCCACCAAGAAGCGATGAGAGAAACGTCGGCGAGAACGGAAGTCCCCGTTGACCCCAGAGACGATTGTCAACGTGCAGCACCACACCGTCGGTCCCGCCCGTCGTGTTCAGCTTTGCCATTACCGCCGCAAGCCCTTCGGGAGCTTGGGGCACTCCATCCACGTGGAGCGTGCCGGCTATCTGTGCCCGAGTGCTCCCGCGTGCTCCAGCCATCACCAGCGAGAGCCCGAACGCAACGCTCGGTGGCGAGATGATGAGGTTCTCACCTGGTTCGACGACGTGCGCGTACAGGTCGAACGCGAAGCGGTTCAATGCATCGACGATGCGGGGTCTCGAGGCATCCGGAGCCGAGGGCACGACGACGGCAGGCGCGGTGAGCGCGGCGGTGGGGTCCGAAAGAGCATCAGCCGCGGCAGCGCCGTTCGCGTCGGGGCGGGCGAGTGCAGAGGCATCCGCCCGAGCATCGGGCTCTCGTGAGCGGCAGCCGACAAAGAGCAGGCAAAGCAGGAATGTGTATCTCATCGACGGCACGATGACACCCACCCGTGACAGCCGGCAGGCTACAGACCGGTCGCGCGGGTTACGCTCCACATACGAGCGGCGTACATTGGGGCTCCGGCGTATTGCAGCCGTGGGATGGTGCCTCCGCATAAACGCACGTTTCGAGCTGCCCGACGGTCACCATGCAGCGATAAGTGGGCCACGTCGCGACGCACTGCGCCTGGTCGGTGGGATTGGACACGCTCGTTCCACCGGCGCAGTTGAACGACGCCCCATAGCCTCCAAGCTCGCCCGTCATCCAGTCGCACAGCTCCGCTTTCTGGGCGGCCGTCAGGCTGTTGAGAGGGGTGCCAGGGTCTATGCTCGGCGGGGTTGCGTCGGGAACGTCCCCACCCTCGGCAGCTGCGTCCGAACCTGTGCCGCTGCTGCCGCTCGAGGAACTTCCGCTGGATGACGAGCCGGAAGAGGACGACGAAGCGTCTCCACCAGCACCCGTGCTGGATCCGCTGCTGCAGGCGGCAGATCCAAGCAGAGCAAGAAAGAGCGGAAGGGCGGCGCGTCGCAAGATGCGCAAGTTCATGCTGACGGCCTACCGTCATTCGGCGGTCGCGTCAACGCTAGGGCTAGGCACGCGCAGCGCCGCAGACCTTGGCACCGGGCTTTCGAGGCTCCTCGTCGCATGCGCCACGTACGGAGCCTCGCTCACGGACCAATGGTCGTGGTCGGGACCGGATCGGGACCGGTCACGTGGCCGTCTCGCGATCCTGTTTCTGGCGAGCCCCGGGAGAAGAACCCGACGCGCGGCCGGCTACGGCATGTGGTTCCGCACATGCTCGGCGGCGAGGGCAAGCACCGCACTCGGCAGCCCGCTCGCGGCGAACGACGGGATTGCGGCATCGGCGAAATAGATTGCGAAGGAGCCGTCGCTCTGGCGGACCATACGTACATCGTGCACACCTATGGCCTCCGCCTGCGTCTCGATCGGCTTCGCGCTCGCGGACTGCTCACCAAGAAGGAACTCGCGGCTCGCCTGGGAATCCACGTGTCCACCCTCACGAGCTGGGTGAAGCACGGCATCATCAAGGCGCACGCGTACAATGGTCACGCATGGCTCTACGAGGAGCCGTCGACTCGCCCCACGAAGCACTGCAGCCGCTGGGATCGACTCAGCGCTCGAGCGGCGGTAGTCCGTACATCACGGAGCCGGGGCTCAAAGTCCTCGTCTCGAATCGAAGGAGGTGCAGTGTGAAGACGGTTGGTTGTACAGCAAGCAGTAGCCGTTGTGGTCGAACCAGAGGACCTTGAGTCGGTGCCTCGCTTGCTCGCGAACACGAACAGCGCCCCGCTCTCCGGGTCGAGCGCGAGCCGCTCGCGCTCGTTCGACGCGTTGGTACCAGAGCCACGGGTTGTGGCCCGGCACGCGCCTCCCACGCGCAAGGACTTGAACCGGCGTGTCGCCACGCCCGCTGCGAAAAGAGGCCGGCCGAGTTCACCGAGCGACCGGCAACGAGCCGATCACCTTCTCGGCGTCGAGCACGGTCACCTGTCTCGGGAAGACCTTCTCCACGAGCACGCGGTGCACCTCGTCGTCGCGGTCGGCGCAGCAGTCCGCGACGACGACGAGCCGGTAGTCGGCGTCCGCAGCGTGGCGAACCGTGGACAGCACGACGCCGCTCGTGGCGATCCCTGCGAGGACGAGCACGTCGATCCCGTTGGCCCGCAGGATCACGTCGAGATCGGTGCCGGCGAACGCGCTCACCCGGTGCTTCGTGACCACGACGTCGTCGGGCTTCGGCGCGAGGGCCGCGTGCACTTCCACGTCCGCCGAGCCCTCGACGCAGCGTCCGCTCTCGCGGATCGGGGCGAAACCCTGGTTGCGTGGGCTCACCTCGGGGTAGCCCGCGCGGAAGCCGACGACGACGTAGATGACCCGCATCCCCGCCTTGCGCGCGGCGTCGACGAGCTTCGCCGTCCGTGCGAGCAAGGCGTCCTTCTCCTTCTCGGTCACGACCATGTCGAAGGCAGCATTCTGGAAGTCCATGACGAGGAGCGCTGCGGTCTTGGGATCGGCGATCGGCTGGCTCATGTCGATTCTCCTGCGGGTTGCTGGACGGCACCGGTGAGCTGCGCGGCGCGCCGGGCGAGCGGCGGACCGAGCAGCAGAACTGCGACGAAGCGACCCACCTGGATCGCCATCACGAGGGGGATGTCTACCGACGTGCCGGCCGTGATGATCGCGATGGAGTCCGCGCCGCCGGGGCTGGTGGCGAAGTAGGCGGTGAGCATGTCGAGGTGGCCGACGAGGGTGAGCGCCCAACCGATGGCTGCGCAGCCGGCAATCAGCGTCGCCATCGAGCCGAGCACCGCGGGCAGGCTGCGCGCTGCCTCGCGGAACGCCTCGCGGGTGAAGCGCAGGCCGATCGCCCAGCCGACGACGACGTAGCTGGCGACGAGAAGCGGCTGCGGCAGCTCGACGCGCACGAGGCCCACGTCTTGGAGCACGGTCGCGACCACCATCGGAACGAGCA
>Ga0102924_1000637_pt1 | contig 43143 bp, 41 predicted proteins | sample PaiPotPPM11metaG_FD_80116 | JGI IMG/M metagenome (GOLD analysis project Ga0102924, IMG submission 80116) | Iron sulfur acid spring bacterial and archeal communities from Banff, Canada, to study Microbial Dark Matter (Phase II) - Paint Pots PPM... ...
GCTGTAGAGCGCGATGGCATAGGAGTGCGTCCAGCGGGCGCCCAGGCTCCCGAAGCGGTCGGAGTGCCCCGTGTAGGAGCGCACCAGCGCGAGCGGCTGCGGCCCGCCCAGGCTCAGGTCCTGCTCCTGGAAGCCGAAGGAGCCGGTGCTGGTATCGACCTGCAAGCCCACCTTCTGCGAGAAGGGCTCGGCCAGCGCCTGTCGGGCCACGTTGTCGGCAACGCTGTAGAGCTTGCCGCCGCCTGAGAGCTTGAGGATGAAGGAGCCGGTCGCGCCGCTCAGGCTGCCGGGCAGCGGCACGTAGACCAGCTTGTCGCCCGTGGGCGCACTCGCCGCGTCCTGGTAGAGCGCCGTGGTCTGGCCGCTTTGCGCGTTCACCCAGCTAATCGTGACCAGGTTGCTGGTGCTGTCGCCGATGGCGTAGGCCACGGCGAAGAACTGCGACCCACCGCCGAACGCGTTCACCATGGTCGTCTGGATGGCGCTGGACTGGATCTGGAGCACGCCCTGGCTGCCGGCGATGAAGGGCGTGACATACGTCCCGTTGGCATCCGTGCCGCCGGCGATCGGGCCGCTCGTGCCGGGCGGCAAGACCGTCCAGCCCGAAAGCAGGCTCTCCCCGAGGCCGACGTTGTCGAACTGATGCCAGCCGTAATAGCCCACCAGTTGGACCTTGACTGACTGCCCGGCCCAGCTGGCGACGGAGGCTTTGAAGGTCAGCCAGGTCGTCTGGTCTGGTGGCGAGACGGCGCCGCCGCCGTTGAGGTCCGTGACCGTGCTGAAGCCCGCGCCCGAGAGCAGCTTGACGTAGAAGCTGTCGCCGGGGCTGTCGCCCTTGTACAGCAGGCTGAGCTGTTGGGCGCTGCTGGCCAGCGTGAAGGCCGAGGAGGTCAGGGTGCCGTTGGTGCGCACCGCCTGGCCCGTGGGCGTGCCCGTGACCAGGCTGGTGTCGTTGGCCTGCCCGCCCACCGGGTTGCCGCTGATGCCCCAATTCGGAATGTCCTGGTGCTGCAACCCCACGTCGTCTACACCGACGCTGTTGTTGTACTCCTTGACCTGGAGCTTGATGCTCTGGCCGGCGAAGGCGCGATGGCGTAGTGGAAGGTCTGCCAGCTCGCCGTGGTCGAGCTGCCCAGCGTCAGCGTGGTGCTCGTCGTGAAGCCCGTGCCACTGAGCAGATACAGGGAGAACTGGCCGGTGAAGGTGCCGTTGCCCACGGTCTCAGCCCGCAGCGTCAGGCTTTGCGCGTTAGCATCGAGTGTGAAGGCGGCGCTGGTGATGCTGCCCGCGGTATCGAGCCGGGCGTAGGCGTTGCCGCCGGACTCGGTCTGGCGGCTGATGGCGCCGGTGGTGGTCCAGTTCGGCAACAGGATCGTGCCGCCGAGATTGTCGATGCCCACATCGCCGCCCTACGCGCTGCACTCCAGCGTGATCGCCTGGCCCAGGTAGGGCGTGGCATCGCGCGTGACCGTCGCCCAACTGCCGCAGCTGGAGCAAGAGAAGTCGCCCAGCGCCGTGCTGGTGGCGTAGCTCGGGCCGGTAGCGCGGAGATCTTCACCCAGGAGTAGCCGCTGGTGGTCAGGTAGCCGACATCGACGGTCAGCGCCTGCGTGCTGGGGTCCACGGTGAAGGCGGCGCTGGTCAGCGTGCCGCCGGCGGAGCCGAGCCTGGCGTAATGCGTGTGGTCGCTCTGCACCGTGACAGCGCCGGTGGTGGTCCAGCCCGACAGGTCGCCGCTCTCGAAGTCGCTGTTCTGCGGCGGCGTGCCGACGCTGGTGGAGGCAGTAGAAAAGTCGTCGTTGGTGGGCGGCGTGCCGACGGCGCTGCCGGCGGCCTCGAAGCCGCTGTTGGGCGGTGGGGTGCCCACCGCAGTCATGCTGGTGTCGAGCGTGTGGTTGAGCGGATAGGCGGGCAGGGCGCCGGAGCCGGAGGAGGGTGGACCGTTCAGGCGGCTGTGCGGCGCCGTGCCGGCGCCGCGCACCGGCCGTGCCGCTGGGCTGCCCACCACCAGCAGCAGACCGCAGAGCAACGCCAGGCCGACAGTCACGCGGCGGGAGCTTGGAGTAACCAACGACGGCATGCCGGGGCTCCTGTCGAACCGCATGCACGGCAGCTCGGCGCTGCGATAGCATAACGGCGCGGCCGCTATGCTGCAACACCTTGTGCAGGTAGCAGTATGTCCGAGAGGGCACGCCCCGGCGTGCAACACTCGCCTCTGGCGGTGCGCTACCCGCGCGGCAGGCCGAGGCCGCGCGTGGCGATCACGTTGCGCTGGATCTCGCTGGTGCCGCCGGCGATCTTGTACGACAGCGCCGCCTCGTAGCAGCGTTCGATGCGCCCTTGCAGCGGCGCCCATTTCGAGGCCGGCTCGAGCTGGCCGCCGAGGCCCAGCAGATTGATCGCCGCCTCGCAAAAGCGCTGGTTCATCTCCGAGCTGAACGCCTTCGCCATCGACGACTCGTAGTTCGGGATGATCCCTTTGGACTGCTGCCAGGCCACGCGCCGCGCCAGCAGCCGCGCGATGTCGAACTCCACGCGAAGCTCCGCCAGCTTGGGCCGCAGCCACGGCGCCTGCGCCCACGCCTCGCCGCGCTGCGCCGCCTCGCGCACGAACGCGACCACGTCCTCAAAAATGCGCAGCGAGAGCATCACGCGCGTGATGCCGGAGCGCTCGAAGTCGAGCGTGGTGGTGGCGACGTACCAGCCGCGGTTCTCTTCGCCGACAAGGTTCTTGCGCGGTACGCGCACGTTGTCGAAGAAGACCTCGTTGAAGGCGTGGCTGTTCATCAGGTTGACCAGCGGCCGCACCTGGATGCCCGGCGTCTTCATGTCCACCAGGAAATAGGAGATGCCTTTGTGCTTCGGCGCCTCGACATCGGTGCGGGCCAGCAGGATCATCCAGTCGGCCTGGTGCCCTTCGCTGGTCCAGATCTTCTGGCCGTTGACGATGTACTCGTCGCCATCGCGCACAGCGCGCGTCTGCAATCCGGCGAGGTCGGAGCCGGCGCCGGGCTCGGAGAAGCCCTGGCACCAGAAGACCTCGGCGCGGGCGATCGGCGGCAGATAGGTGCGCCGCTGCTCTTCCGTGCCGTGCACCATCAACGTCGGGCCGACGAGATTGGTGCCGAAGCCGAAGCCGAGCGGCGCGCCGGAGTAGCCCATCTCCTCGTTGTAGATCAGCTGGTCCATCTGGTCTGCCGCGCGGCCGCCGTAGGCCTCCGGCCAGGACATCGTCAGCCAGCCCTTCGCCGCGAGCTGCTGAGCAAACTGCTGGCTGAAGGCGAACTCCTCGTTCGAAAGCGCCTCGCGGTCGTTGCGGACCTTGAAGTCGGCGGGCAGATGCTCGCGCAGGAAGCCGCGCACCTCCTGGCGAAAGCGCTCTTGTGCGGGCGTGAAGGAGAAGTCCATGACTCAGCGCCCCTACCGTCCCATGAAGTTCGGCTTGCGTTTCTCCATGAAAGCGCGCGGGCCTTCCTTGGCGTCGTCGGTGGACTGCGCGATCACCATCGCCGACTGCGCCAGGTCGAGCGCCTGTTCCAACGTCGCATCGAGGCTGCGGTAGGCGAGCCGCTTGGCGAGCTGAATAGCCACCGCCGGCCCTTCCGCTAGCCGCCGCGCGAAAGCGCGCGTCTCATCCATCAGCGTCTCGGTCGGGAAGACTTTGGTGACGTAGCCGATGCGCAGCGCCTCTTCGGCGCCGAACAGGTCGCCGGTCCAGATCAGCTCCAGTGCGGTGCTCAGGCCGACGATACGCGGCAGGTAGTAGGCGCCGCCGTCGCCGGGGATGATGCCCATCTTCACATAGGCCATGGTGAAGCGCGCCGTCTCAGAGCAGAAACGCATATCGGCCATCGAGGCCATGTCCATGCCGGCGCCGGCGGCCGGGCCGTTCACGGCGGCGATGTAGGGCTTGTCGAGGATCTGCAACGCCCGCGCCACGCGATGCACGCTGAAGCGCAGGCTGTTGCGCGCTGCCGCGGGACCGGTCTCCGTGCGCAGCACGCCGCGCCCGCCCGCTTCGGCAGCCACGTCCATACCCGAGCAGAAGCCGCGGCCGGCGCCGGTCACGATCACGACGCGCACGGCGTCGTCGAGGCGGGAGCGGTCGATCGCGTCGGTCCATTCCTCGATCATCTTATTGCTGAAGGCGTTCATGCGCTCGGGATTGTTGAGCGTGATCGTCGCCACGCCGTCGGCCACGTCGTACAGGATCAGGTCGTACTCACCATCACTCGTACGTGCGGTGCTCTGCGCAGTGTTCGTCATTGTTCGAACCTCCAAATAGCTCACCCCCGCCTGCGTGGGGACTGCAAAAAGGTCGCCGGTCCAGATCAACTCCAGCGCGGGATCACCCCCACCTTGCATGAGGGCCGTGCATGCCATGCGGCGGCCACGACGTGTTCAGAATGCGCCATCACAGGCGCGGCGTCCAGCACGGTCCTCGCGCCCGCGTACGGCGAGCCACGCTCGCGCGGGAAGGTCACGACGGCAGCACGAAGCGCCGGCCGCGGCGGGGTTCGCCGGGGTCTTCGCGGTAGCCCGCCTCGCGCAAGGCGGTGCCGACCGCCTCGGCGTGGGCCGGGTTGCGTGTCTCCAACAGGAACTCGACCTCGACCTGGCCGAAGGTGAGTTCGGAGCCGCTGCGGCGGTGCTGCACGTCGAGCACGTTCGCGCCTGCCGCCGCAAGCACCGCCAGCGCCTTCGCCAGCCGGCCGGGCCGGTCGTCCATCGCCACGCGCACCGTGAGATAGCGGCCGGACTGGCCCAGGCCATGCTCAATGATCCGCGCCAGCAGGTTGATGTCCAGGTTGCCGCCGCTGAGCACGACCACCGTGTTCCGCCCTGCGCCGCGGATCTTCCCGCGCAGCAGCGCCGCGATGCCCACCGCGCCGGCGCCCTCGACTACGAGCTTGGAGTACTCCATCAGGCCGACGATCGCCTCGGAGATCGCCTCCTCGCCCACCACCACGATCTCGTCCAGATATTTTCGCAGGAGCGGCGTGGTGATTTCGCCCGGCCGGCCCACGGCGATGCCGTCCGCAATCGTCAGGCCGGTGCTGACCGCTTCGACCGCGTCGCGCCGATGGGATCGCGCCGCCGCCGGCGCGGCCGCCGCCTGCACGCCGACGACACGTACCCGCGGACGCAGGCTTTTCACCGTAATGGCTACTCCGCTCGCCAGCCCGCCGCCGCCGACCGGCACGATCACGAGATCTACGTCGGGCAACTGATCGGCGATCTCCAGCCCGAGCGTGCCCTGGCCGGCGACGATACGCTCATCGTCGAAGGCGGGGACGATCGTCATGCCGCGTTCGACCGCGAGCGGCTCCATCGCCGCCGCGGCCTCCTGATAGCTCGCGCCGGCCTGAATCACCTCGGCGCCGTAGCCGCGTGTCGCTTCGACCTTGGCGAACGGCGCCGTCTCCGGCATCACCACCAGCGCATGAATGCCCGCTGCCTGCGCGGCGACAGCGACACCCTGCGCGTGGTTGCCGGCGCTGGCCGCGATGACGCCGCGCGCCCGCTCCTCCGCCGAGAGCTGCGCGACCATGTTCGAGGCGCCGCGGATCTTGAACGAGCCGGTGCGTTGCAGGTTCTCGGCCTTCAGCCAGACCGGCGCGCCGGCCACCGCGCTCCACCAGCGCGACTCCAGCAGCGGCGTCTTTCGTACAACGCCGGCCAGCCGCGCCTGCGCAGCCTGAATCTGCTCCAGATCAACCGTCATCGCCGTCCATCCGCAGCGATCATACGTCGATGCGCCGTGGTTCGCCCTGCCGGCGCAGTCATGACGTGCCTCTGTCCACGCGTTACACTGGCCCTGACCGCCCAATGACCGAAGGCGAGTCGGGGAGCAGAGCCGTGATCAGCCGCCGCACCGTCAACGATTTGCAGAAGCTGCTCGGCAAGGCGAACGTGATCACCGATCCGGGCGATCTGATCGCCTTCGAGTACGACGGCACGATCGACCGCGGCTGGCCCTCGGCGGTGGTCTTCCCGACCACTGCCGAGCAGGTGTCGGGCGTGGTCAAGATCGCGGCGCGCGACGGCCTGCCGATCGTGCCGCGCGGCGCCGGCACCGGCCTCTCCGGCGGCGCCCTCGCCACCGAAGGCGGCATCGTGCTGGTGATGACGCGCATGAAGCGCATCCTCGAGCTCGACCTCGAGAACCGTATCGCCGTGGTCGAGCCGGGGCTGGTGAATCTCGAACTGTCGAAAGCCGTGGCGAAGCACGGCCTCTACTACGCGCCCGATCCGTCGAGCCAGAAGGCCTGCACGATCGGCGGCAACGTCGCCGAGAACTCCGGCGGGCCGCACTGCCTGCTCTACGGCGTGACCACCAACCACGTACTTGGGCTGGAACTGGTGCTGGCCGACGGCGAAATCGTGCGCGTGGGCGGCTGGGGGCGCGAGCGGCCGGGCTACGACCTCACCGGGATCGTCGTCGGCTCCGAGGGCACGCTCGCGATCGCGACCAGGATCTGCGTGCGGCTGCTGCGCGAACAGGAGTCGGTGCGCACGCTGCTGGCCATCTTCGATTCGGTCAACGCGGCCAGCAGCACGGTTTCTGCCGTGATCCGCCGCGGCTACGTGCCCGCCGCACTGGAGATGATCGACCGCGTCTGCATCAAGGCCGTCGAGCCGGTGCTGCACTGCGGCTTTCCGCTCGATGCCGAAGCCGTGCTGCTGATCGAGGTGGACGGCCTGAACGAGTTTGTCGACGCGGCCGCGTCGGAGATTGAGAACCTTTGCAGCGAGTTCGGCGCGCGCGAGGTACGACAGGCGACGACGAAGGCCGAACGCGAGAAGCTGTGGGCGGGCCGCAAGGGCGCGTTCGGCGCCTTCGGCTCGCTCTTTCCCAACTACTACATCCTCGACGGCGTGGTGCCGCGCACGCAGCTGATGCGCATCGTCGACGAGATCTACGCGATCGGCGAGCGCTACGGCTTCACCGTTGCCAACGTCTTTCACGCCGGCGACGGCAACCTGCACCCCAACATCCTCTTCGACGAGCGCGTGCCCGGCGCGACGGAGAAAGTCCTCGAAGCCGGCGGCGAAATCCTGCGTCTCTGCACCGCGGCCGGCGGCTCGCTTTCGGGCGAGCATGGCATCGGCCTGGAGAAACGCGAGTACATGCCGCTGACCTTCTCCCCCGCCGATCTGGCGGCGATGGCGACGCTGAAGGCGGCCTTCCGCTCCGAGCCGCTGCTCAACCCGTGCAAGGCCTTTCCGGCGCACGCCGGCTGCGGCGAGGTCGGCGCCGGCAGCCACAAGGCGCAACCGCTTGCCGCCGACTACTACGTCTAGGCACCGCCGATGAGCGCCGCGGCCATCGCCAACCTGCTGAGCGAGACCCTGCCGCACGCCCAGGTGTTGAGCGGCGCGGGGCTGGACGGCTACGAGCTGGCTGGAGCCCGGCCGCTGGCCGCGGTCCGTCCTGCCACGGCCGCCGAAGTTGCCGACACGCTCCGCCTCGCCGGCCAGCAGGGCTGGGCCGTCTCTCCCGTGGGCGGCGGCACGATGCTGGATCTCGGCAACCCGCCGTCGCGACTGGATCTGCTGATCGATCTCTCAGCGCTCAATGCGGTCGTGGACTACCAGCCGGATGACCTGACGCTGACGGTTCAGGCCGGGATTACCCTTGCGCGGTTGGACGCGCTGCTGGCCGAGCACAGCCAGGTCCTACCGCTCGACGTGCCGCTGCCGGAGCGAGCCACGATCGGCGGCGCCCTGGCCTGCGACGCTGCCGGACCGCTGTCGCTGCGCTACGGCACCGCTCGCGACCTCGTGATCGGCATGCAGGCCGCGCTGCCGCGTCATGGGCTGGCGCGCTCCGGCGGCAAGGTCGTGAAGAACGTTGCCGGCTACGACCTGGCCAAGTTGCACATCGGCGGGCTGGGCACGCTGGGCATTATCACCGAGGTCACGTTCAAGCTCTGGCCGGCCGCTCCCGGGCACGGCTCGCTCGTCGCCAGCTTCGATTCGCTCACGGAGGCGCATGCCGTCGCGCAGCAGATTCTGGCGGGACAACTCTTCCCGGCGGCGCTCGAGCTCGTCGGGCCGCGGGCGGGCGCCGCGCTCGCCGCGGGATCGCGCGCCGAGCCAGAAGGAGAACAGTGGTTGCTGGCCGTGCGCTTCATGGGTACGTTCGCCGCCGTGCAACGCCAGACACGCGACGTGATGACGCTGTGCACACAGGGCGCAGCGCCGGTCGTGACGGCGCTGGAGCCAGAGCAGCGTACGCGCCTGTTCGACGGCATCCGCGACTACGGGCGCGCCGCAGAGCGTACGGCGGCGCTGATCCTGCGCGCTTCGGTTCTGCCCGCGCAGACTGCACAGGCGATCGCGGTGCTCGACCGGACCGGCATTCGGCTGGCGGCCGCGCCCGAGATCCTTGCTCGGCCAGGACGCGGCACGGCGCGGGGCTATTGGCGCGAGCCAGCGCCGGCGGAGGCGGTGCGGGCGGTCGGCTCAGCGCGTGCCGAACTTGCCAAACTGGGCGGCAACCTGGTAGTCGAGCGCGCCCCGGCTGGCCTGTTGCCGGCGATCGACGCCTGGGGCCCCGACGGTTCCGATCTCGGGCTGATGCGCCGGCTCAAACAGGCCTACGATCCCGACGGCGTGCTCAATCCCGGCCGCTTCGTGCACGGCATTTGAGCCGGCTCTGCGCTGCAAGCGGCTCGCGGCGATGATCTGATGACCGCCCTCCTGCTCCACAACGCCGAGATCCTCACCCCCGACCAGCGGCTGCACGACGCGAGTGTGCTGATCGACCACGGCCGCATCGTGACCGTCGGCACCGGCATAACTGCGCCGGCGGCGGTGCCGTTCGATCTGCACGGGCTGCTGCTCGTTCCGGGATTCATCGACATCCACGTACACGGCGGCGGCGGGCATTCGCTGACCGCTTCGCACGTCGAGCGCTTGCTGGCCTATGCGAAGTGGGCGCCGCGCCACGGCGTCACGGGCTTTCTCGCGGGCACGGTCGGCCCCAACGCCGCCAGCATCGAGCGGGCGCTGCAACGGGGAAGCGGGCTGGTGGAAAGAATCTCGGAAGGCGCCCAGCTACTCGGCTACCATCTGGAAGGGCCGTTCATCAATCCCCGCCGGCGCGGCGCCTTCGACGCCGCCTGGTTACTGCCCCCTGATGTTCGCCAGTTTGCCCGCTTCGTTCAGGTTGCCGAGGGCCAGTTGCGTCTGGTTACGCTGGCGCCTGAGTTACCGGGGGCCGATCTGGTGATCCGCGAGGCTGTTCGAACGGGCGTGCTGTCGAGCCTGGGTCACACCGACGCCAGCTATGAAGAACTGCTGCGTGGCTTCGAACTGGGCGCCCGCAACGTCACGCACTGCTTCAACGCCATGCGGCCGTTCACCCATCGCGATCCCGGTCCGATCGCGGCAGCGCTGACCGCGCCGGGCGTGCACTGCGAACTGATCGCGGACGGGGAACATGTCGCCGCCGGCGCTATGCGTATGCTGTTGGCGGCACGTGGCTGGCGCAACACGGTGCTTGTCACGGACGGCATCGAGCTTGCTGGCACCGCCGCCGGCAGCTTTGATTTGGCCGGCCAGGCGGTGACGGTGCGCAAGGGCCGGGCGCTCACGCCGCAGGGCACGCTGGCCGGCAGCGTCGCCACGATGGATGCCTGTCTGCGCAATGCCGTGCGGCTCGGCGGCGCCGATCTGCGGGAAGCCGTGACGATGGCCTCGCTGAACGCGGCGCAAGCGATCGGCGCGGCCGGCGACCGGGGGCGAATCGCGCCGGGCTTCCGCGCGGATCTCGCGGCGCTGACGCCGGAACTGCGCGTGGCGCTGACCTGGGTTGGCGGCGTGCTGGCGTACGATGGCTGCTGATCGCCGCTCTTGCCGCTTCGGTGCAGCAGTCAGTTATCTTCCTCCACGACGATCTCCTCCTCTGTGAGCACGCGGTCGATCACGGCGGCGAAGACGAGCAACACGCCGCCGCCCGCGGAGATCACAATGCCCAGCGAAATGCGCGTGCGCAGACGCGGGGCGCGGTTCAGCCGTCGCTCCTCCTGTAGCCGGCGGCCGACATAGCTGAAGCGGTCCGCCGCGTGTGTCGTGTCCCAAAAGGTGATAGCGCCGATCGCCAGGCCACCCAGTAACAGGGCCGTGCGCAGCACCGCGCCCGTGCGGCCGCTGTCGCGCCAAACCAACGCCCCGCCGACAATGGCGGCCAGGACGCCGAGGACGAAGACAGCGTTGCCGTCGCCCTTCCAGCCGGTCGGATCGAGCGTGAACGAGCTGCCCACCAGCGCATTGCGCACGATGGTGATATGGGCCCAGGGCAGAAAGGTGCCGGCTATCGCCGCGGCGGCGCCAACAAAGGCGAGGATCGCGCCGACGGGCGCCCGAAACGGCATCGACATGCCCAACCTTGACCCGCGGCCCGCCGCGGCATAGCGTTGCCCACGATCATGTGCCAGCGCGCCCGCACCCGGCAAGTCTGCCGGCAAAGATTGGCCGTTCATGCGCCTCGGAAAGCTGCCAGCCGACCTGCTCGCACGTCTGCTCGATCGACTGCCCCACGCCGATCCGCGCGTCTCCGTGGGACCGCGGCCTGGCGAAGACGCCGCGGTGATCGATGTCGGCGGTCAGGCATTGGTGATCACGACCGATCCGATCACATTTGTTTCTGATCGCTCCGCCTGGTATGCCGCCAATGTCAACGCCAACGACATCGCCGCGATGGGCGCCGAGCCGGCCTGGCTGGCACTCACCGCGCTGCTGCCCCCAGCAGTCGACGAAGACGAACTCGGCGCGCTGTTTGCGCAACTGCGCTCGGCCTGCCGCGAACTGGGGATTGAGGTCGTCACGGGCCACACCGAGGTCACCGATGCCGTGGTGCGGCCGGTGCTCGTGGGTACGATGCTCGGGCTGGCGCCGGCGCGGGCAGCGATCACCAGCGGCGGCGCGCGCCCTGGCGATGCGTTGATCGTGGCCGGTCCCGCTGCCGTCGAGGGCACGGCCGCGCTGGCGGCCGAGGCGGGGCCGGCACTGCGCGCGGCGGGATTGCCGGCTGCGGAGCTGGAGGCGGCCCTGGCGCTGCTTGACGACCCCGGCATCAGTGTCGTAGCCGCTTCGCGCAGCCTGCGCGGCGTTTGCCGGCCGCACGCGCTGCACGACGCCACCGAAGGCGGCATCGCTACGGCGATCCGCGAGCTGGCCGAAGCATCGAAGCTGGGCGTGCAGATCGGACTGGAGGCCGTGCCGCTGCTGCCGATCACGCGCACGATCTGCCAGATGCTCGGGCTCGATCCGCTGGGACTGCTCTCATCCGGCTGCCTGCTCGCCGCGCTGGCGCCGGAAGATGTTGAGAACGCCTTGAGGCAGCTACGGAGCGACGGCATCACCGCGGCGCGGGCCGGCGAGTTCACCGTGGCCGGGTCGCTGCTGGCGATGAAGCAAGGAAACATGCAGCCGTTGCCCGCGTTCGACCGCGACGAGATCGCGCGCTATCTCGAACAACACGGGCGTTAAGCGGCGCCGGCCCGGCGCTCTAGCTGGGTCCTGGACTGAGCACGGACCAGTCGAAGTTGCGCTTCCAGACCTTGAGCACATGCGAGGTTTGCGTGCGCCAGATGCCCGGTGTCTTGTTCAGCTTCTCGGAGATGAACGCGTACAGCTCGTCGGTGTTGTGGAACGAGGCGCTGATCATCATGTCGTAGGTGCCGGTGGTCAAACCGACGTAGCGCACCTCATCCATTTGCGCCAGCATCTCGGCCACCTGCGTGAGCGCACCGGCCTGCACCTCCACGTTAATCAGCACCTCGACGTTATAGCCGAGGCTGCCGAGGTTGGTCAGGGCGACGATCTGCATGTACCCGTCGCTGAGCAGGCGCGATACGCGATTGCGCACGGTGCTCTCGGCCACGCCGAGGTGGCGCGCCAGTTCGGCGTGACTGCGCCGGCCGTCGTGCCGCAACTCCTCGATGATCCGCTCGTCAAGGTCGTCGATCGTTCGTTCCATGCCGCTTTGTCACCCTCGCCGGCTGTTTGCGTTCCTGAAAGCGCACCGGACAGTATGGCATATCACGGAATCGCGATCAGGCGATTGCGACACAGGCGCGCTCGAACGCGAGCAATTGCTCCCGCTTTCGCCAGGAATCCCGATTTCCGCACGGTTTGCCGCCCGCGCCGATCACACGGTGACAGGGCACAAACAGCGGCAGCGGGCAGAGCGACATCGATCGGCCCATCGCCCGCGCGGCGCCGGGAGCGCCCGCATCCAGCGCCAGTTCACCGTAGGTGAGCGTGCAGGCGTAAGGAATCTCGGCAGCCGCCCGCCAGCCGCGGGCCACGAGCGTATCTTCGTCGAGCGCGAGCTCGAGCTCGAAGCGGCGCAGCTTGCCCGCGAAGTACGCCGCGACCTGCGCATGCGTCGCCCGGTGTTGCCTGCCGGCCGGCTCGATGCCGGCCAGAGGCCAGTGCAGTGCGCCCCAGGCCATCGCTGCCGTTCGCGCCGGGTCCGGGCCGGCGCTGGCAATGAGGCGGCCGGCCTCGCTGGCGAGGTAGAGATAGCCGAACGGCGTTTCAACGCGCGAGACGAGCACGGGCGCGCACAGCGTCTCGCCGGCCGCCGCGCGCGCCGGCGCTGACGCATCGTTGCTCACCCGAGCGCCGTGACAGGACGGGATTGCAGCAGGAATAAGTCATGCTCATCGAACGCCCACTCGACATCCTGCGGGCCGCCGTAGTGCTTTTCCACGCGCAGGCAGAGGTTGGCGAGCTGCCCGACCTCCGCATCGCTGAGGGCCGCGGCCTGACGCTTCGACGGCGGCGGTTCGACACTGACCGTGCCCGAGCGGCCGTCCGGGTCCGCGAGGATCATGATCTCCTTGTCGTAGATCTCGCGGCCGGTGATCGCGAGGTCGTGTTTGCGCACGACGAAGGTGTCCGGTGTGACCCTGCCCGACACGATCGCTTCGCCCAAACCCCAGCTTGCGTTGATCATGATCTCGCTGCTATCGCGCGTCACGGGATTGACCGTGAAGGCGACCCCCGAGACGCGCGCGGGCACCATCTCCATCACAACCACGGCCATGGCTTCGCGCGTCGAGTCGATCTGCTTGAACGCGCGATACTGCACCGCGCGATGTGCCCAGAGCGAGCGGTAGCAGCGGGCGACGCCGTCGAGCACCCTGGCCTCGTCGCGCAGGTTGAGATAGGTCTCGTACAGCCCCGCGGAGGACGAGGCAGCGCCATCCTCAGAGAGCGCCGAGGAACGCACCGCCACGACGAGCGCGTCGCCGCGCTGCTCGCGCAGGCGCCGGTAGGCGGACAGGGTAGCCTCCTGCAGATCAGGCGGCAGGGCCGTGCCCTCGACTGCATCGCGCACGGCGGCGCAGGCCTCGCGCGCGACTTTGGGCAAGCGCAGATCCGGCGTGGCCAGCAGCGCCTCGATGCGCGGCTGCAAGCTGTTGTGAGCGATCCAGGCGCGATAACCAGCCGCGCCGATCACGAATCCCGGCGGCACGGGGAAGCCGGCGGCGCTGAGGCGAACCAGGCTCGCGCCCTTGCCGCCAACGCCGGCAGCAGACGGATCCGGGCAATCGTGCAGCCAATGGATAACCGGCATCGAACCATACCCTCCCGGCGCAGATCGTGGCGACGACGGACGGTTGGGAGTGTAGCCGACCATCAAAGACAGGGCAAACACGACAGGTTGGGAGAACGATCGGCGTCCGCTTGGAGCGATCGGAGCGCGCCGGTGCGCGGTTTCCGCCGCCGGGCGAGTCTCTTATACTGACCCCATCGCGGCCCGACCGAGGACGCCTTCGGCTGTGCCGCGACAGGAGGGTTCAGAGTGACGGAGAGCGTACAGACGGTGGACCCAGCGCAGTTCAAGCGCGCCCTCGGGCTGTGGGCCTCCGGTGTCACCGTCGTCACCACGCGGACCAACGGGCTGATCTACTGCATGACCGCGAGCTCGTTTTCGTCGCTCTCGATCGACCCGCTTCTGGTCATCGTCTGCGTCGCCCGCAGCGCGCGTTTGCACGAGCTGGTGGAGGCGAGCGGCGCCTTCGCTGTCAACGTCCTGCGCGACGATCAGCGGGAGCTGGGCGAGGCGTTCGCCCGCTCTGGCCGCGAACCAAGCGAACGCGTCGACGTGGTCGATACATTTGATGGCCCGACCGGCAGCCCGATCTTCTCGCCGTGCCTGGCGTACCTGGACTGCAAGGTTCGCAGCATCTTTGACGGCGGCGACCACAGCATCGTTGTGGGCGAAGTGCAGGCAGCCGGCTCGGACGAAAGCGGCATGCCGCTCATCTATTTCAATCGCAGCTACCGCGCCGTGCGCGACCTTGAGTACTGATCCTGCCGGCGCGATGCCGGTCTACAGCTTCGGCGGCGATGTTGTCGAGCGGCAGAGCTTCCTCAACGGCACGCGTGCCTACACCATCGCCGGCGCGGGCGTGCTCGGCAACGATGCCTGGTCCTATTCGCTGTCAGTCACGCTGCCGCGCGAGCAAGGCGAACCACTCACCGAAGGGGACTTTTCGCTGGAACTCGCCGGGCGAACCTGGGACGCGGACCTCGGCGGCGGCGATTTTCGCGAAGTCATGGACGAAGCATCCGCAGTCGCGATTACCAGCGTCCGTTGCCGCTTTGTGCGCAATCCGGAAGCCGAGAGCGACTTGCCGTGGCAGGCGGCCGAAGCCGAGCTGGCGATCGGTGTCGACGAAGCCGAGCTGACCTTGCGGCCGCTCTGAGCGGCTATGCGCTCCTCTCCGCACGCCGGCCGCCACGCTCCAGCCGGCGATGCGCGATCAGGCATTCTCAGCGGCGGGCTCCGCTGCCGGCGTGGCGCGGCCGTTGCGGGCGCGCGTCGCGGGTGGCGCGGCCGCGGCCGCCGCGGCTGCCTCTGGCTCGGCGCTGGCCGGCTCCGGCGAGGCAGCGTCCTGCATGCGCATCTCGCCCTCGTAGAAGGCGCCCTCGCGCACGATGATTGCACCGGAGACGACACGGGCGCTGACCTGACCGCTGGCCAGGATCTCGAACTGACCGTGACAGCGAACCTCACCGGAGAGCTGGCCGGCAATCGCGATCATGCCCGCGGTGAGCGTGCCGCTCACCGTTGCTCCTTCGGCGACGGTAATCGTGCCGTCGCAGTGGATCTCGCCTTCGAAGTCGCCTTCGACCACGACGTTGCCTGCGCTGCGAAAGACGCCGTTGAAGTGCGAGTTGCGGTCGATCAGGCTGCCGGCAGCCGCTGCCTGCCGCGACGAGGCGCTCCGGTCAGAGGCCATGGCTCAGTCCCTCCTGCACCCGCCTGCCGCCACGCCGGCGCCGGGCGACTTTCCGGCGCCGGCCCTCCGGCTGCCCGTTCCGGCGATTCGCGGCGCAAGGCCCGTTGATCCGCGACACACCGCCCCGCAACTTTGCGCATTCGGGCCGGCATTGCTTCACCGCGGTTCTGCCTCGCGCCGCATCTGGAAGCGGCTGTCGATGTACGCGCCCTCATGCACCACCAGCGTGCCGCTGTTGATCTGGCCGCGGGCGCTGCCTCCAGGCAGCACCTCAAGCCGCTCTTCGCACATGACCTCGCCTTCGACCTCGCCAGCGATCATCACACTCCGCGCCCGGATCGTGCCCAGCACCCGCGCCGCCGGAGCGACGACCAGCATTGCCGTCGTGTCGATCTCGCCCTGCACGACGCCTTCGACGCGCACATCGCCCTCGGATCGGAGCTTGCCTTCCCAGACCGCGTTGGCCGCTACGAGCGTGCCGTCACCGCCGGCACGGTGAAGATCGGGCATGGCCATGGGCGGCCGATCGAGGACCGTGCGCTCCATCTCCCAGCCCGCGGCAGCGAACGACGACCGGGCAGGCTCCTCGTGCTCTGGCTCGGGCTCGAAGTCAAGGTCGGGCTGCGCCGGTTCGGATTCGGCAGCTACCCCCGTGAAGTCCGGCGCCGGCGCGGGAGCCGCCGGCTCGCCGCGCTGCGGCGCGAGCACGGTTGCGTCGGCGTCTGCGCTCGACGGCTCCGGCCGCGCGGCGCCCCTGACGTTGAACAGGCTGACCGGGCGATCCTCGGAGCCGGCCTCGTCCGGCGCCTGCGCGCCCGCCGCGTGCATGATGATCGTATCCTCTTCGAGGTCTTCGCCTTCGTCGGCCCCCTCTGCCAGTTCGCGCTGCCGCTCTTCGACCAGCCGCGAGATGCGGTCATAGCCCTGGTCGCCGCCGTCCTTGCGTTTTCTGAACACCGCTTCCCTCCGGGGCCGCCCGCACCGCTCGATGCTCTGGATCGTAGCGCTCACCACGCTAAAGTCAACCGAGCGACGGACGGCGCGTGTCATAAGATCGTCACGGCGCAGCCTGATCAAAGCACAAAACGTACACCTCTAGCGCTGCGCGTGCCCTGGCACGACGGCAGGCGCCAATGCCTTGCCCGGCGTGAAAAACGTCGCGTGCACTTCATTCACATACTCCGCGGCCGCCTGTTGCACACGTTCAGCGTTCCAGCCGTGCTCCACACCCAGCAGCGACGCCACGCGCTCGGCACAATCGAGTCCCAGGCACGCGTTCCAGCCGGCGCCGAGCCGGCGCAGCAGCACGTCGGCCACGCCCTGCGCCGCTTCCGCTCTCACCGCCAGCAGTGCCTGACCGACGATGTCGGGACCGTGCGGGCAGAGCGGGTCGAGCAGGGACGGATCGGCCTGAACGAGGCCGGCCAGGGCATGCAACCTCGGTCCGTACAGGGCGCGCAGGTGATCGGCGACCGCCGGACCCACCATGCCGAGCAGCCATGGCCGCGTAGCAGCCGCCTCGCCCACGTCGCGAACGGGCAGTGTCGGGGCGGGCGACGCCGGCGGACGAACGTACCGCTCGATGCGCCGCAACACATCGTCCGCCAGGCTGCGGTAGGTGCTCAGCTTTCCGCCGATGATCGAGAAGAGGCCGCGGTAGCCCGCGTCCGCATGCTCGCGGATCAGGTGGCGCCGCGTGATCGCCCCTTCGGCCACGCCTTCGCTTGCCGGCAGCGGGCGCACGCCGGCGTAGGCGTATTCCACCGCCGAATCGCGAAGCGGCGTCCGTGGCAGCAACGCATTCGCCTCCGTCACGAGGTACGCCACGTCCGCGCGCGTGGCGGCCGCCGCATCGGGCGACCCCTCGTAGCGGGTGTCCGTCGTGCCGATCAGGTGCCGCCCGCGCCAGGGGACGATGAAGAAGGGGCGGCGATCCGAGCGCGCTTCGGCGTAAATCGCGTGCACGGGTCCGTGGCCGTCGTAGTCCACCACCAGGTGCGCCCCGCGTGTGCCGCCGATCTGACGACGCGGCGGTCGCGCGAGGGTGCCCAGGAGCGTGTCGATCCAGGGACCGGAGGCGTTCACAACCACCGGCGCCCGTATCTCAACCTCCCAGCCGCATAGATGGTCGCGCACGCCGACGCCGGTGACCTGGCCGCTCTGTCGCAAAACGGACACGACTTCCGCGCGATTCAGGCACACGGCGCCCGCTTCAGACGCTTCGAGCAGCGTCTGGATGCAGAGGCGTTCCGGATACGCGACCTGCGAGTCGGAGTATTGAAAGGCGGCGCGGAGTCCTTCGGCGCGCAGGCCCGGCTCGGCAGCACACGCGGCGGCCGCGTCCAGGCGACGATGGCCGGGCAAGCTCCGCCCGCGGGCAAGCAGATCGTACAGGGTCAGTCCGAGGCCGATGGTGGCGGGACCGTGCCGTGCGCCGCGGTAGACCGGCAGCAGCAGCGAGAGCGGCCGCACCATATCCGGATAGTCACGCAGCAGCAGCGCCTGATCGCGCAGCGACTCGAAGACAAGGCCGAACTCGGCGTGCTCCAGATAGCGCAAGCCGCCGTGGATCAGCTTGGTCGAGCGCCAGGTGGTGCCCCAGCCGAAGTCGTACTTTTCGAGCAAACAGACGGAGAGCCCGGCCAGCGCCGCGGCGCGAGCGATGCCCGCGCCGTTGATGCCGCCGCCAATCACTGCCAAATCGAAGCGGTGTGACGCGTCAGCCAGCGCGGCGCGCGAACCCAGGGTATTCGCCGGCCGGTGGGAGGTTGGGCTGACTGGCATCAGGCCGGCTCCGTGGGGGCGGTCCAGCCGCATGCACGTTCCACCGCGCGTTGCCAGGCGGCGTAGCGGCGTTCGCGCTCCTGCGGCGTGATCGCCGGCTCGAAGCGGCGTTCCGCCCGCCACAGCGCGGCGGTTTCGGCCGCGTCTCGCCAGATGCCCGCGGTGATGCCGGCGAGATAGGCGGCGCCGAGTGCCGTCGTCTCGCGCACGAGCGGGCGCACCACCGGCTGCCCGAGCAGATCGGCCTGCAGTTGCAGCAGCAGATCGTTGTCCGCGGCGCCGCCGTCGACGCGCAACTCGGCCGTCTCGGCGTATCCGGCCTGTCCGAACAGGTCGAGCACCTCGCGGGTTTGGAAGGCGATCGCTTCCAGCGTTGCCCGCGCCAGGTGGGCGGCCGTGGTGCCGCGTGTAATTCCGGCGATCAGGCCGCGGGCGTAGGGATCCCAGTGCGGCGCGCCCAGGCCGACGAACGCCGGCACAAAGTACACGCCATCCGTGTCCGCCACGCCCGCGGCCAGCGCTTCGATTTCGCCGGCGCTCTGAATCAGGCGCAGTCCGTCACGCAGCCATTGTACGGCCGCGCCGGCGATGAAGATGCTGCCTTCCAGCGCGAAGGCCGGTGCAGGGGTCGCGCCAACCGCTGCGGTGGCTATCAGTCCTGACGTGGCGGCGGGCACCACGTCGCCGGTATGCCGCAGCACGAAGCAGCCCGTGCCGTAGGTATTTTTGGTGGCGCCGGCGGCGAAACAGCCCTGGCCGAACAGCGCCGCCTGCTGATCGCCCGCCACGCCGCAGATTGGGATCGCGCGGCCGAAGAGCGATGGCTCGGTTTCTCCGAATACGGCCGCGGAGGGACGGATCTGCGGCAACATCGTCCGCGGGACACCCAGCAGGCCGCACAGCTCCGCATCCCAGCAGTCGCCGGCGAGGTCATAAAGCAGCGTGCGTGAGGCGTTGGTGCGGTCGGTGGCATGCACGCGGCCATCGGTGAGGCGGTGCAGCAGCCACGTGTCGACCGTGCCGAAGGCCAGTTCGCCGGCCTCGGCGCGACGGCGGGCGCCCGCGACGTGGTCGAGGATCCAGGCGATCTTCGTGCCGGAGAAGTAGGCGTCCAGCAGCAACCCGGTGCGCTCGCGCACCAGCGGCTCGATGCCCGCCGCGCGCAGCCCTGCGCAGCGGTCGGCGGTGCGACGGCACTGCCAGACGATGGCATTCATCAACGGCGCGCCGCCAGCGCGGTCCCAGACGAGCGTGGTCTCGCGCTGGTTGGCGATGCCGATCGCGCCGATTTGATCGGCGTCGAGACCCGATGCGGCGATCGCCGAGCGTGCCGCGTCGAGCTGCGATGCCCAGATCGCCTCCGGATCGTGCTCTACCCAGCCCGGCTGCGGATAGATCTGCGGAAACTCGCGCGCCGCGGCCGCGACGACAGCCCCTCGCTTGTCGACAATCAGCGCCCGCGATGACGACGTTCCCTGATCCAGCGAAAGGACGTAGCTGCCCGCCACGGCCGGACATCCTCTCCCAGCGTCTCTCGGCCACTGCGGCGATCATACACGCTGCGATCGCGCGAACGTATCTCGGCGGCCCGCCGGGCGCGGTCCGTACGGCGGCTGAGTCGACAGCGATGCCGCCGATCGACGCGATCGGCGGCAATCGTCGTGGCGCTACGCAGGCCGATAGGATCGGCCGGACGCGGAGCTTCAGCAGGGCTGCAACGAGGTGCCGCCACCGAGCGGCGTGACAATGCAGAGGCCGGGAACGTTCGTACTGGTCGAGGAGGTCTGCGGGCCAACCGGCGGATACAGCGACTGCAGCACCTGCTGGTCGGTCTGCGTGACCGCCTGCTGCGCGGCAGCCTGCTGGTCGCCGAACTGGCCGCGATTGGTGGTCACATCGTACGTATTGTTCGCCGTGCTGCTGGCGTTCGACAGCGTTTTGCGCGACTGATCGGCGGCAGCCGAGAGCGTCGTCGTTTGCGATTTGGACGCCGTCAGGACGGCGTCGCCCACGTCTTTCGCGAGCTGGTTGTTGATGAAACTGCGCAGATCATCGTGCTGCGTGGGCTGGGCGTTGCCCGTATCCGCGCTCGTACGCGTCACCTGTAGGTTGAGCACCGCGATCGTGCCGTTCTGCGCATCGACGCCGTAGATCGGCACGGTCGCCGATTGCGCTCCGCCGCCGAAGCTGAACATGATTTGGTTGGCGGCGTCGCTGACCGTCTGGGGGTTGGCCAATGTTTGTTCAATCGCGCCCTTGAGCACGCTGTCCGTTTCCTGAACATCCGCCTGTTGCAGGCTCTGCTGCAACGCCGCGGCGATGCTGTCCTTGCTGACGCTGCTCACGCTCGATCGAATGATATCGCGCGTCTTCACCTGGGTCTGGCCGCCCGCGCCTGGCATCACCTGGGCGTCGGCTCCGGGTGCCGCTCGCCGGCCGGCAACGCCGCTTGCGCACAGCAGCACGGCCGCGCACACCAGCCCGCGGATGACGATCGTTCGCCTCATCTCACTTCCATCCTCTCTTCAGATCCGCCGCTCCGCGGCGATGCATGCGGGAGCGCCGCCGCGCCCCCGTGTCCTGTCCGGCGGTCCCGGTGCCGCGCCGAGCGCCGCGCCGCAGCCAGATCGCCCGGCCCACCACCGTTCACCAACCCTCTCCTGCGCCGATGGCCCCGCGAGCATCAGGGGAGTCGGCCGGCGCCGGCGACGAGAAGCTGACGGGCACCGGCGTGTTTCCCGTCCGTCCCCACTGCCAGACGGCGCCGGTTGAGTCCAACGCAAGGCTGAGCGTCCACATCAAGAGAAACGACCAGTACGGCACCACTCGCGGATGGCGGCTACTGCTGCCATAAGACTGCGATACTTACCAGGAGTGCCTCGACCTCAACGAACGGGCGCTGCGGAACCAACAGGGCATCGCTTTAGCGCGACTCAACCTCGGCACGACCTGCCGCTGTCTGGGTCACTACACCGCGGCGGCGGCGAACTACCGTGCAAGCCTGGAATTGCTGCGGCAGCTCGGCGACTGACAGTTGGTAGCCGAGGCACTGGCCGGGATGGCAGGCGTCGTGATCGCGACGCACCAGGCGCAGCGGGCGGCCGCGCTGTTGGGGGCGACCGCGATGCTCCGCGAGGTGACCGACGCCGCGATCCCGCCAGCGGAGCGGGAGGACTACGACGGCATCGTCGCCGCGGTGCGCCGTGTCCTGGGAGACGAGGCGTACGCTGCGGCGCACCATGCTGGTCGCCGTCTGACGGAGGACGAGGCCATTGCTGTGGTGCTCACGGTGGCGAACGCGAGCGGCTGCATCCCACCCAAACCCTGAACAGTCGCGGCATGACTGCAACGAGGCAGCTCGGTTTGGCCGCGGGCGGCAATGCTCTTGCTGTCTACTACGCCGCTGCTGCCGCGTTGACCGCATTCCCGGCCATTCCTACAATCGGCGGGGCAGCCGTTGCCGCCCCGCCGCGCGCCCGCAGGGTTGCCGGCAGCAGGAGCCGCGCGTGGGCCGCTGGTGCATCTTTTGCCGCATCATCGAACGACAAGAGCCGGCCGACATCCTCTACGAAGACGATGAGGTCATGGTCTTTCGCAACGTGTTGCGCTGGGTGCCGGTGATGCTGCTCGCCGTGCCGAAGCAGCATCTCACCCAGTCCGAGCTGTGGTCGTCGATGATCGGCAAGGTCGGGCCGATCGCGGCGCGCATGGGCGAGCAGCACTGCCCCAGCGGCTTTCGGCTGCTCTCCAACTTCGGCTTCGACGCGATGCAGAGCCAGGAGCACGGCCATATTCACGTGATCGGCGGCACCTATCTCGGCCACTACGCCTGAGTTGGGCGCGTGGCGCGGCGCAACGCAGCTTGTTGCACGTCGAACAGCCGGCGGATGCCGAGCTCCGCCAGGTCCAGCAGCTCGCCGAGTTCTGAGCGTGTGAACGTCGCCCCTTCGCCTGTGCCCTGCACCTCGACGAAGCGGCCTTCGCCGGTCATCACCACGTTGCAGTCGACGTCGGCGTGCGAGTCTTCCTCGTAGCACAGATCGAGCAGCGGCGCTCCTCCGACGACGCCGACGCTGGTGGCGGCGACCTTGCCTGTCACCGGATTGCCGCCGAGGCGATACTGCTCGCGCGCCCGGCTGCCCGCCAGCCAGAGCGCGACCCAGGCGCCGGTAATCGCCGCCGTGCGCGTGCCGCCATCCGCCTGGAGCACGTCGCAGTCCACCGTCAGCGTGCGCTCGCCCAGCATTTTCATATCGGTGACAGCGCGCAGCGACCGGCCGATCAGCCGCTGGATCTCATGCGTGCGGCCGCCGATCTTGCCGGCCACCGACTCGCGGTTGGAGCGCGTCTGCGTCGAGCGGGGCAGCATCGCGTACTCGGCCGTGACCCAGCCACGCCCGCTCCCGCGCAAGAAGGGCGGCACGCGATCTTCGATCGAGACGGCGACCAGCACGCGCGTCTGGCCGGTTTCGATCAGGACCGAGCCCTCTGCGAAGCTGAGATAGCCCGGCGTGATCGCGACCGGCCGCAGCTCGTTCGGCTGCCGGCCATCCGTACGTGCCATGCGCGGCGTTCCTCCATGCGGCTTGCCGCCGAGCATCGTATCATCTCGCTTCGGCGCCGGTGCCCGCGGGCTCAACAGCCGGCGATGGGGCCGCGTTCCTGCCGGGTGCGGTAGCGAAGCGCAGTACCTCACCGTCACCGGCGTGGGTGACCGCCGCTGCCGGCAGCAGCGCCTGCAAGGAACGCACGGCCTCGGGAGGCCACGCGCCCATGAGCACGACGGCGCCCGGTGAGAGCCGCGTCAGCCATCGGTGCGCGCTCGACCGGCTCCAGCCCGGCAGCAGGACGACATCCGCATGCGGCGCGCCCGCGGTGCTGCTGTTGTTGCTGACGAGGGCGGGTTGGCCCGCGAGCAAGATCGTCTGTCCCGCCGCGCGCAAGGTGACGACCGGCGTATAGCCGCCATCCGCCGCCACGACCAGTGCATCGCTTCCGCCGATCGCGATCTCGAACGGCGCGCCTGCCGCTGTGTCCGGCGTCAACGCGGCGCAGGCGCGGTCCGCTTGCACGAATGGGCAGAGCAGCGCGTTTCCAGCGACTGCACGCAGCGCCTGCACCGTCTCGGGCCGCCGATCCAGCGGGATCGCGGCCGTGAGCGGCACCCCGGGTGGCAGGGCATCCTCCAGGGCGAACGCGAGCGCGCCGGGTGCGTCGCTGTCGCTCAGCAACAGTCGTGTGCCGTTGGCTCCGGTTACGAGCAGAGCGGTCGCCCCGCCGCTCGGCAGGACCGTCACGCTCGTGCCCTGAGCCTGGTCGGCGTGTCCCTGCAGCGGCGGCACTCCCGGCAGCAGGAAGGCAACGAGCACGGCCGCGCCCAGCAGCGGGTACGCCAGCCATCCCTGTACGAAGCGGCGCAGCAGCGGCCGCGCCGCTCGACCGTTGCCGGCAGGCGCGGTCGCGCTGCGGCTGCGCAGCCAGGACAGGCCACCCAGAATGGCGAAACAGCTTCCGCACGACACTGCAACCGCCGCGACCGACGACTTCGAGCCTGAAAACGGCAGGGAGGCGAACAGGTGCACGATGCGTTCGGTCAGCTCGATCAGCAGCCACAGCGGCGCGGCCAGCGGCGCGAGCCAGGCTGCGGCCGCGCCGCCCAGACCGGCGACGAGTGCAAGCAGCGTCATCGCCGGCAGCAGCGGATTGACCAGCGCATTCGCCAATGCCGCATACGGTGAGACCGTGCCGAACTGGAGGACGAGCACCGGCAGCGAGGCAAGCGCGACCGCGGTGCTGGCCACGAGTGCGCGAGCGGACGCGCCAGGTGCAGCCCGTGCCTCGTCCGTGTCCGCCACGGAGCGCAGACCCCGATTCAGCGCCGGCGCCAGCAACGCGAGCGCCGCCGCCGCCGTGAACGTCAGCTCAAAAGCGGCGTCCCGAAGCAGACCCGGTTGCGGCAGGAGCAAGACCGCCGCCGCGTCGGTAAGCGCGATCAGGCTGCTCCAGGGGCGGCCGGACAGGCTGGCGAGCGCGAGCCAGCCGAGCAGCACTTCGCCGCGCAGCACGGGCGCACGCAGACCCACCGACGCTCCGTACCAGATCGCCAGTGCGAGCGCGATCAGCACGGCGAACCGCCGGCCGATCAGCGGGGCAAGGGCCGCGACCAGCAGGCCGTAGAGCAGGATCAGATTAAAGGCCGATACGGTTGCCAGGTGCGACATGCCCGTCGCGTCGAGATCGGCCTGCAGAGCCGTCGGCAGGGAATGGCGGCCGCCGTACACCAGCGTCTCCGCCAGCGCGGCCTCGCGCGCCGGCAGCGAGGCTTCCAGGCCGTGCGTTGTGCGCTCGTGCAGGAAACGCCAGAGCCGGGTCCAGGGCGGCGCCGTCGCTCGCCGCATGAGCTGCGCAAGGCGCGGCGCCATCGAGCCGTCGATCCCGTTTTGGCGCAACCAGGCTGCGTAGCCGCCACCGTCTGGACGGCCTTCGACAATGCCCGCAATCAGCCATTGGTCGCCGTCGTGGACAACATCGCGAGGCGGCAAGAGCAGGCGCAGCCGGCCGCCGAGCCGGCTGCTGCCGGTGCGCTCATCGCGCGCCAGCACGTCGGCGGTAACGGCGATATAGGTCGGATGTGCGTCGCCATCCCCAGCGGCGCGCACGCGCAGGCGTACCTGCTGACCGGCAAGGCCGGCGATCTCTCCGACAGGCGGGGCCGCGGTGTGCGCCGGCAGATACCAGGTTGCGAGCGCCACCACGCCGAGAGCCAGCGTGGCGTGCGCCAGGCGCCTGCGGCGCCGTTCAGCCGGCAGGAGCCAGACAGCCGGCGCCGCCACGAAGATGCCCAGCCAGGGCGGCAAACCGGCCACGGCCAGCAGATCGCACGCCAGAAAGGCGATCGTGCAGCTCAGCAGTGTCATGGCAGAGACAGCGCCCGCGACGTAGCGCGACACCCCGGTGCCTGGCTCGGTGCGGCGCGGTGTTCCTGTCCCGTATGGTTTCGGATCGGTTGCTGCATGGGACTTTCATAATGTCCAGCCTGTGCAGGGGTCAAGCAGGCGTGCGGCCGACGGCCTATACTGGAAACCGCGTTCAGGGCGGCCGGGCGGCCGCTCCGTGCAAGCGGGGAGGAAAGTCCGGGCTCCTCCGGGCGAGGATGCCGGGTAACACCCGGGCGGGGCAACCCGACGGACAGCGCAACAGAAACATACCGCCGGCCGCTGGCCGGTAAGGGTGAAATGGCGGGGTAAGAGCCCACCGGCGGCGCGGCAACGCGCCGGCCGTGCAAACCCCATCCGGAGCAAGACGAACAGGGGACGCAACCCCGGTCCACGGACTGGGACGAAGGGCGCCCGGCCAGTCCCCGGGTACGTTGCTGCTGCCGGCGCGCCTTTGGGTGCGCGCCGGCGATGAGCCGCGCGGCGACGCGCGGCCAAGAGAGATGGCCGTCTCCTCGGCATCGCCGAGCAGACAGAACCCGGCTTACAGGCCGCCCTGAACGCAGCGCCCGCCATGCAAATGACTTCCAGGCCGCATCGCCGATCAGATTGGCTGCGTTGTGCGGCGCCCGATCGCCAGCGCGGAATCCGTCGTCTACGGGCCGTTGGCGAGATATTGGCTGGCCGCCCAGCCGAGGGCGCCGAGCTTCCACCAGGTGAAGCCGTCCGCCGTCACCGGCCCGGCTGAGATCACCATGGCGGTGCCGTCCGGCAGGCAGGCGACCACGTTCGCCGCCATCGCCGGACTGTCGTGTACACGCAGGCAGTCGCCGGTGCCGGAAACCAGCGCCGTCGCGTTGACCGCCAGCGTCGGATTCGACGCGGCGGGGCCATCGGCGCCGGCGGGGCTGCGAATACCGGCGGGTACGGTTGGTGACGGCGCAGCGACCGGCGGCGCTGCGCCGCTGTCGGTCACCGCGGCGAAATCCGCCGTCCAATACCAGCCGTAGGGCGAGCCGGCGGCGAAGGCGCGGGCGACGCCGACCGCGCGCATGGCCGGATTCAGCATGTTGGCGTTGTGGCCGCTGGAGGTCTGCCATTGCTGAAAGGTCGAGGCGCCGTCGGCGTTCCCGGCGGCGAGATTCTCGGCCACGTTGCCGCTGGCGGAGTAGCCGCAGTCGCGCAGCCGCTGCAGCCAGGAGCGGCTGAGGTCGTCGTGGGCGAAGTAGGAGTTGGCGCCGAGGTCGGCGCTCTTCCAGGCGGCCGCGGCCGTCAACGTCGGGGAAGGTGAGAGCGCGCCGAGCCCATTGTGCGCGCGGTAGTCGTTCAAACGGCGCAGCAGATCGGTTTCCTCTGCATCCGGCGCCAGCGACGGGCGCGCGAGGGCGCAGCCGCCGCTCGCCGCCACGGCATGCCGCGTGCCGCCGGCGAGCGATCCGGCGCAGAGCAGGGCGAGCGAAAGGGCAAGGGCCGTGGCGAGCGGGAGTGTTCGCGGACAACGCGCCGATCCTGCTGCGGATCGCGCTTCGGTCAGGCTGCGGAGAGTGAATCGCTCGAACATAACACCTCGCCGGGGATACTATCACATGGAGCTTGCGGAGCAACCGGTGAATCTGGCGATTTAGCGACATAAGCGCCGCCGGCGAACGCCTGACGGCACAGGGATCGGTGACATCGAGGTTTGCCGGTCCCGGCCGGCCGCCTGTAGAGTACGAAGGGCGGGCGGCGCCCACTATCAGGAGATCCACCGAATCGGGGCCGGCAGTGCTGCTGTCTGAACTGCTGCGTCCGCTGGGACTGCCTGCGCTTCCCGACACGGACGTGCAAGCCGCCGGTGTGTGTTACGACTCGCGCCGCGCCGTACCCGGCGCCGTCTTTGTCGCGGTCGCCGGCTATCACGTGGATGGCGCTGCGTTCCTGGACGACGCGTTTCGCCGCGGCGCGATCGCGGCCATCGTCGATGCGCGGGTGCGGGAGCGGTTGGCGCCAGTAGCCGCGGCGCACGCCCGGCCGCTGTTTGGCGTGCCCGACCCGCGCGCTGCGCTCGCCACGCTGGCCGCGACCTGGTACCGCCGGCCGGCGCGCGAGTTGACCACGATCGGCGTCACCGGCACCGATGGCAAAACGACAACCGGCTACCTGCTGAGCGGTGTGCTGGAGGCGGCCGGCTACCGTACGGGCCTGTTTTCAACGGTCGCGTACAAGATCGGCGCCACGTGGGAGGAGAACGAATCGCGTCAGACAACGCCCGAGGCGCCGGAGGTGCAGCAACTCCTGCGTCGCATGGTTGACGCCGGCGTCAGTCACGCGTTGCTGGAATCGACCAGCCATGGGCTGGAGCTGCACAAGCTCGATCACTGCGAGTACGATGTCGCGGTCTTCACCAATCTCAGTCCCGACCACCTCGACTTTCATGGCACGTTCGAGGCCTACGGCAACGCCAAGGCGCGCCTCTTCGGAATGCTGGATCGCTCATGCGAGAAGGGCGTGCCGAAGCTAGCGGTGCTCAACGCGGATGATCCGGCATGGCCGCGGATGGCGGCCGCGACACGCGCCCGCCGGCTGACCTACGCCATCGACACACCGGCCGATGTCCGTGCCCGCGAAGTCGTCCTGCACCCGGACGGCAGCGATCTGCAGCTCGAAACGCCGGCCGGCCCGATCACGACGCGGCTGGCGCTGCCCGGCCGCTTCAACGTTGCGAACGCGCTGGCGGCGGCGACCGCGGCGCTGGGCCTCGGCGTCCCCGCGGCCGTGGTCGGCGCTGGACTGGCCGCGGCCGGCGGAGTACCTGGCCGCATGCAGCGGATCGACGCCGGCCAGCCCTTCACGGTGATCGTCGATTACGCGCACACGGCCGCCTCGTTTCAGAAGGTGCTGGAGACGCTGCGGCCACTCACGCGCGGACGCCTGATCGCCGTCTTCGGCTGCGCCGGCGAGCGCGGCGTGGAGCGGCGCACAGGGATGGGCAGCGTCGCCGCGCGGTTCGCCGACTACTCCATCCTCACGTCGGAGGATCCGCGCGGCGAAGATCCGGAAGCGATCGTGGCGAAGATCGCCGATACGATGATCGCCGCGGGCACGGTCGAAGGGCAGCGCTTTGAGCGCGTCGTCGAGCGGAGGGCCGCGATCGCCCGCGCTTTTTCGCTCGCCCGAAGCGGGGATGTGGTGCTGCTGACCGGCAAAGGGCATGAGCACTCGATCCAGACAGCGGAAGGCTCGCTGCCCTGGGACGAGGCCGGCGTTGCCCGAGAGCTGCTGGCCGGCTCGCCGAGCCGATCAACGGGCGCCGGGACGTGAGGACGGCACTCGCGCCGGCCGGTCGCCGCGGCGTGCATCGAGCAATCGCTTTTTCGCCCATCGGGCCGCGTTGGTAGCTTGAGGATCGTTCCGCGCCGCCGGAATGCCCCGTCCGCGTAGTACGCTGAGTTGCGCGAGGCGATGGTGATGGACCCCAGCGGAGCCGCGGTACTTCCGAATGACGAGCCACGCCGCGTGGTGCGGTACGGTGTCTCGCGCCGGCTGGTCGTGTCGGCGCTGATCGTGGCGCATGCGGCCGCAGTGATCCTCTGGCTGTTGCCGGCGTCGCGGGCGCGCGGAGCCGTGGCGGGCGTCGCCGATCGCTACATCAACTATGCCGGCGTCTGGCAGAGCTGGGGCATGTTTGCGCCGGAGCCGGCAAATCTCAATCTCTACGTCCATGCGCGGATCGACTACCGCGACGGTTCGCAGCGCACGTGGTCGTTTCCGCGCATGAACCAGCTTGATTTCGTCACGCGCTACCGGCTGGAACGCTACCGCAAATACGAAGAGTACGCGCACCTCGACGGCTACGGCGCGATCTGGCCGGATCTGGCGCGCTGGGTGGCCCGGCAACACAACGACAACCCGGCAAACCCACCCGTGGCCGTGACCTTGATCCGCACCTGGTGGGAGGTGCCGCCGCCGCCCGCGAACGGCGACGTCAGCCGCGACCCGCCGCATAGCTGGAGCAGCTACCAGTTCTTCCAGATGCCGATCTCCAGAAGCGATCTGCGATGAGCCCCGCACCGATCGGACGCCGCTCCGCCGCGGCCGCGGTCGCGGCGCCGCTGTCGACGCCGTGGCGCGCCTGGTGCCGCTTCTGGTTCGAGCCGATCTCGACCGTTACCATCGGCCTCTACCGTGCGCTCTACGGCCTGTGCGTGCTGCTGTTCGTCCTGCTCTTTCTGCCGAACGTGACCGATTTCTTCGGCGCAAGGGCCGTGCTCGGACCGGCCACGGTCCACCACCTGCTATGGCCGGGCAATCTCTGGTGGGGCCCCGAGCCGCATCCCAGCGTGTTGTTCTGGCTGACCGACCCGCTGGCCGTGCGGCTGTTCTTCGTCGTGCTGGGAGTCGCGGCGCTGTGTTTGACGATCGGCCTCTGGTCGCGCTGGAGCGCCGCCGTGGTCTTCGTCGGGCTCGTGTCGATCGGACGGGCCAACCCACTGGCGCTGAACGGCGCCGATGTCGTCCTGCGTGTCAGCGGCTTCTATCTGATCTTCGCACCCAGCGGCGCCGCGTTCTCCGTGGACCGGCTCCGCGCCCTCGCGCGCGGCCGTGCGCCGGCGCGGCCGCCGCTCTCGCCGCCCTGGGTGCAGCGGCTCTTGCAGCTTCAGATAGCGCTGATCTACGCCTCCACGGTGCTGCTGAAGCTGAAGGGCCAGGCGTGGGTCAACGGCACTGCGCTCTACTACACCACGCGGCTCGAAGAGTTTCACCGCTTTCCGGTGCCGTTCCTGGCGCACTCGATGCTGCTGATCAACCTCGCCACCTATTGGACGCTTGCCGTGGAAGTGGCGATGGCGTTCCTCGTCTGGATCCCGCCGCTGCGGGCGTTCGTGCTGCTCAACGGGCTCCTGCTGCACGCCGGCATCGAATACAGCATGAACATTCCGCAGTTCAGCGCGGCGATACTGGCCGGCTACGTGTTGTTCACGGACGTGGAGGGCTGGTGGCAGCGCATGTGCGTGCGCTGGCCGCTCCGCCGGCTGCCCCGCGCCCGCCTGGCCTTCGATCCGGGCGATCGTCGGGCGCTGCGTGGGCTCGGCGTCTTGCGGTCCCTCGATCTGTTCGCTCAGCTCAGCGTTGAGGCTGCGCCTCCTGGCAGCGCCGCGGCCACGATCGTGACGCCCGATGGCGACAGGCTCGCCGGCGCAGGGGCGGCCCGCTGGCTGAGGGCACACCTGCTGGTGTTGCGACTGCTCGCGGTCTTCGCTCCGCTCTCGCGCGAGTTCCCTGGGTTGGCCTGGATGCGGGGCAGCGCACCGGACGAGGCCTGCATGCCCCTTGCCGGGGACGGCCTCGCCGCGCGGCCTTCCACGGCCCGACGGCGCGCGATGAGAGCGTGGCCGATTCGACATAATCGCCTTTCAAGTTGCGTTGACGCGGCGATCAGGGGCGTGCTACGCTGGCTGCGCAGAAAGGAGGTGATGTGAATGGATAGTCATAGTTGTAGGGGCTTCGGACCCGTTCGTTCGCATCGCGGCCTCCGAGAGGTGGCTGCGGCCTAGCAGAAGGCGGGTTCGAGGTCCTCGCAACTCGCATGAAAAGCCCGGGAGCAGCCGCTCCCGGGCTTTCTCATTCTCATGCTCTCGACCTGCCCATGACCCGGAGCGATCGTGATGGGCGAGATTGATCTCGACCGCGCGCAGGCGGCGCTCGGCGTACGCTGGCGATTGGTCTATCACCGCGAAGTCGATTCGACGATGACCGTGGCGCGGGCGCTGGCCGAAGCCGGCGCGCCCGCGGGCACCGTCGTGCTCGCCGACGCCCAGACCGCCGGTCGCGGCCGCATGGGCCGTTCATGGGTATCGACGGCCGGGGGCAATCTCTACTTCACGGCGATCCTGCGCCCGCCGCTCGCCGTGCTGCGTCAGCTCGCGATGATCGCGCCGCTGGCCGTGGCGGAAGGCATCGAGACGGTGTCCGACCTGCATGCCGAAATCAAGTGGCCCAACGACGTGCAGATCGATGGGCTGAAGGTGAGCGGCGTGCTGATCGACGCCGAGGTATGTGGCGATGAGCCGGCGCTGGCGCTGGTGGGCATCGGCATCAACGTCAACTTCGACACGACAACGGTGCCCGAATTGCGCGGCCTCGCCACGAGCCTGCGCGAGCGGCTGGGACGGCCGCTGGTGCGAGAAGGCGTGCTGGCCGGCGTACTGTCACGCTTGTCGGTGTTGATCGATGAATGTGAGCGCGGCGGCTCGGCGCGCGAGCGCTGGCGCAGCCGGCTCAACACGCTGGGGCAGGCGATCCGGCTGCGCGCCGGCGAAATCGTCGAGACCGGCGTGGCGCTCGATGTCACGGAAGACGGCGGCCTGATCCTCGAACGGTCAGATGGCTCGCCCGCGGTCTTCGCCGCGGGCGAGGTCACGTTGCGGGCCTGAGGACGGCCCGCGACTCCGACCTTGCGCTGGCCATGCGCTGTGGTTCGGGCGGGCTTCGGTTGCCCCGGCAAAAATGCTCTCGTTAGAATGGAGCACACTGACGCCATGCGAGTCGACCCCACATGAGTCTCACCGCCGAGTCATTGTTGTGCCGGGGGATGCGTGACCTGCTCCCGGAGGAGATGGCGCGCTTCCGCCAGATCGAGTCGGCCTTTCGCGGCGTCTGCGCCGCCTGGGGTTACGGCGAAGTGCGCACGCCTACGATCGAACACCTGCACCTGTTCACCAGCAGCGGCACGCTCTCCCCGCAGCTTTTGGGCCGGGTCTACTCCTTTCTCGATTGGGATGGCTGGACCGGCGAGCGCGTGGTGCTGCGGCCGGACGCGACGATTCCCGTGGCGCGGCTGTTCCGCGAGCGGCTGGGCGGCGGTGTGGCGAAACTCTGCTACGTGGAGAACATCTTTCGCTTCAGTCGCGATGAGCAGCCCCGCGAGGTCTGGCAGTGCGGCGCCGAGCTGATCGGCGATACCTGGCCGGCGGGCGATGTCGAGCTGGTGCTGCTCGCGCTGGACACGCTTGCGGCACTTGGCATGAAGGGAGTCGCCGTCACGCTTTCACACAGCGGCATCGTGCGCGCCCTGCTCGAGCAGGCGGGCTACACCGCGGACGAGCGGGCCGATCTGTACGATCGCCTGCTCGATGGCGATCTCGATGTGATCCGCGATTTGGAGGCCAGGCTGCCGGCGCTTGGGCCGGGCCTGCGGCTGCTGAGCGACGTCGAAAACCCCGGCGTGGCGTTTGTGGGTAACGTGCGGGCCGCCTTCGGCGACAGCGTGCCGGCCATGCGCCGTCCACTGGACGAGCTGGAACTGATCGGTCAGGCACTCGAACTCGCCGGCTCGGCGCCGCGCATCAACGTGACCGCCCTGCGTGATTTTGAGTACTACACCGGTCCGGTCTTCCATCTCACGGCCGGTGGTGTTGAAGTCGCTTCGGGAGGGCGCTACGACAGCCTGATTACCGACAGCGGCGGCGCGGCAGTGCCCGCCTGCGGCTTCGGCCTGCAGGCCGATCGGCTCGCTGCCTTGCTCGGCATCAGCGAGAGCCATCCCCCGGAGAGCATTCTGGTGACACCGGCTGATCCGGGACCGGAGGCGCTGGCGCGCGCGGCGGCGACCGCCCGCATGCTGCAAGTCCGCGGCCTGCCAGCGTCGCTCACGCTCAGCCGCGCCGGCGGTCCACGTCCACGGCTCAGCGTGGCCGCCGACGGGGCACTGACCGTCATCCAGGCGGATGAATCGGACATCGTCGCGGCTTCGCTGGACGAAGCGCTGCGCGTGCTGGGCAGGTAGCGCGTGATCAAACTTGCTCTGCCCACCGGCGACCTCCGCGAGCCGACCGCGCGGCTGCTGGATCAGGCAGGCTTCGCGAACGGCGACTACGCGGCCGGTTCGCGCACGCTGCGCCTGCCGCTGCCGGCGAACGCCGAGGACGATGCGGTGATCCGCGTCTTCCGCGAGCGCGATATCCCGATTCAGGTGGCGCTGGGCAACTACGACCTGGGCGTCTGCAGCCTCGCCTGGATCGAAGAGCTGCGTCTGCGCTTCCCGCAGGACGAGCTGGTACTGCTGCGGCCGCTGCCCTTCGGACAGTTCGCCGTACACCTGGCCACAGACACGGATACCGCGCGACGGCTCGGACCGTTGGCCCACTGGCCGGGCCATGCCGGGCTGCGCATCGTCAGCGACCTGCCGACCCTGGCGGAAGCGTTCGCGCTTTCCGCTCGTCTCCCCGCGGCGCGCGTGATTGCGATCCAGGGCTCGGGCGATGCCTATCCGCCCGAGGATGCGGACCTGGTGTTGCTGCAAGCCGCATCCGCCGGGTCGCTGGCGCAGCGCGGCCTGCAGTCGCTGGCCACCGTGCTCGCCGGCGAAGCCTGGCTGATCGCCAGCCGCTGCAGTCTGGGCAGCAGGCGGCTGGCGCCCGTGCTGTCGCGGTTGCTGACGCTGCCCGAGGCGGCGCCCTTCGGCGCCGGCCTGCAGTTGCCACGGCTGGCAGCGCATCCACTTGCGCGTGGCTGGAACGCCTGGCAGCGCCCTGGTGACGCATTGCGCCTGGCGGTACCCGACGGCCATCAGCAGCGCCACGCCTGCGCAAGCCTGCGTGAGGCAGGACTGTGCTTCGACGGCTACAGCGAAAGCGCGTTCGTGCGCCGGCCGGCGTCCGGGATCGCCGGGTTGGAGGTGAAGGTCATCCGACCGCAGGACATGCCGCAGCAGGTGGCGCTCGGCAACTTTGACCTGGCGATGACCGGGCGCGACGTGCTGCGCGAACATTTGCTTGCCTTTCCAGATAGCCCTGTGGAAGAAGTCGTCGATCTCGGCCGCTCGCGCTACGGCATCGCGGCCGTGGTGGATGCCGATCTGCCGGCGACCAACATCCGTGAGGCGCTGGCGGTCTGGCGGCAGGCGGGACACGCCGTGGTGCGCATCGCTTCGGAATACCCGAACATCGCCGACAACTACGCTCGCTCGCGCCACTTCGGCCGCTACCAGGTGCTGCCCGTCGCCGGCGCTTCCGAAGGCTTCGTGCCGGAGGATGCGGAGGTGTTGATCGAAGGCTCGGAGACGGGTAAGTCGATCGCGGCGAACAACCTGAAAGTCATCGACGCGGTGTTCGAGTCCACCAACTGCCTGATCTCCGGCCGCCGCGCGCTGCCTGGCTCTGCCGAGGCGCTGCGCCGCCGCATCGTCGATGGCTTCCAGCGCGCCGTATCCGCGCCGGCGCCGAGGTGAGCGCGCATGCCGCCGATCTTCTTTCACATGGCCGCGGCACGCGACGTGGGGCAAGGGCTGGAGGTCAAGCCGATCACGGCCGAGAGCGGCGCCTACTACCTCGGCGCGACCACGCCGGACATCCGCGTGCTGACACGTGGCGACCGGCGCGATACGCACTTCTTCGACCTCGACAGCCTTGCACACCAGGACAGCGTGGAGGAGTTCTTCAAGTCCAACGCACACCTGGCCGACGCGGACCGGCTCGACGCGCAAACGGCCGCGTTCGTCGCCGGCTACATCACGCATCTCGTGCTCGACGAGACCTACATCGAAAGCATGTACCGGCCGCACTTCGGCCAGCTCTCCGCGCTGGGCGGCAGTGATCAGGCGAATATGATGGATCGGCTCTTGCAGTTTGAGCTCGACCGCCGCCGGCGCGAGCAGCGCGGCGACGTGGACGAGATTCGCGACGCGCTCAGCGGCTGCGCCCTGGCCGTGGATGTCGGTTTTCTCGACTCTGAGACGCTGCATCGCTGGCAGGAGGTGGCGATCGACCTCACCCGCCACCCGCCGGACTGGGAACGCTTCAAGTTCCAGGGCGGCCGCCACCTGCGCCAGACGTGGATGGACGATCCCGCCGCCTACCGGAACTTTCTGGAGACGATTCCGGATCTGCTGCAAGACACCATCCGCCATGTTTCGACCGCGCACGTCGACTCTTTCCTTGAGCAGTCGCGCGAGCGGGCACGCGAGGCGGTCGAAAGGTATCTGGGGTGCGCATCATAGAGGGCGCGGCCGAGGCGCGGCGCACGATCCTGCGCCGGCCGGCGCTGGACGAGGTCGAGGTACCGGAGCACCTGCGCAGCCGCGACCGGGCGTTGTTCGGCCCGGGGCTCTCGGTCGAGGAGACGGTGGCGCGGATCGTGCGCACCGTCCGCGACGAGGGCGACGCCGCCGTGCGTCGCTTCAACGTCGCGCTCGATGGTTCTACGGAGCGGCCCGTCTGCGTGACCGCGGGCGAGATCCGCGAGGCGTACCACGATCCGGCAATCACCACCGAGCTGGTGGACGCGCTGCGCGAGGCGGCCGCGCGCATTCGCGCGTATCACGAGGTGCAGTTGCGACATGCGCAGCGCGGCTTTCATGAGGCGGGGCTGGGGCAAATCGTGCGGCCGTTGCAGCGGGTCGGCGTGTACATGCCGGGCACCGCCGTGATCTATCCATCGTCGCTGCTGATGACGGCGCTGCCGGCGATCGTTGCGGGCGTCGAGGAGGTGTACGTGTGCTCCGCGGCCGGGCCGGATGGGCGCGTGCCGGCGCTCAAGCTGGTGGCGGCCGACATCGCCGGCTGCGCGGGCGTCTTCGCCTGCGGCGGCGCCCAGGCGGTGGCGGCGCTGGCCTACGGTACGGAGAGCGTACCGCGCGTGGATAAGATTTGCGGTCCGGGCAACATCTTCGTAACGCTGGCAAAGCGTCGCATTATCGGCGTCACCGGCATAGACGCTTTGTATGGCCCCACCGAGACGCTGGTGATCGCGGACGCGACGGCCGATCCGGTGCTGTGCGCCGCCGACCTGATCGCCCAGGCCGAGCACGACGAGATCGCCAGTCCGATCATGATCACCGACTCGCGCGCCCTGGCGGAGCGCGTGGCCGTCGAAGTCGAACGCCAGCTCGCGTTGATCCCGCGCGGGCCGATCGCGGCGGCGGCGTTCGCCAATCGCGGCGGCGCCGTGGTCGCGCAGGATCTCGAAGAAGCCTTCGATCTGGCGAACGAATACGCGCCGGAGCACATGTGCCTGCTGATGCGCGACGCGGCCGACCACATCGACCGGGTGCGCAACGCCGGCGGTCTGTTCGTGGGCGAGTCGTCGCCGGAGGCGCTAGCCGACTACATCGCCGGGCCGAGCCATGTGATGCCGACCGGCGGCAGCGCCCGCTACGCCTCGCCGCTGACCGTATCGGATTTTCTGAAAGTGACGAGCGTGGTCGCGCTGGGCGATGATGATCTCGAACGGCTCGGCCCCTCGGCGGCACGCATCGCGCACGCCGAAGGACTGTCGGGCCACGCGCGTGCGATCGAAGTGCGCCTGGAGTCACGTTGATGGCAGCCGAACGAGCAGATGCCGGCGAACGCGGGGTGCTGGGATTCGTGCGCCCCGAAGTCCTTAGCCTGCCCGGCTACGTGGCGATCGAGCCGCCGCGGGTGCTGGCGGAGCAGATGGGCATCCCGCTCGAGATGGTTGCCAAGCTCGACGCCAACGAGAATCCGTTCGGACCCGCGCCTAAAGCGTTGCAAGCGCTGGCCGAGTTTCGTGACTATCATATTTACCCTGACCCGGACGAACGCAGCCTGCGCCAGGCGCTGGCGCGGCATCTGAATCTGCCGATCGAGTGCATTGTCGCCAGCGCCGGCAGCGACGAGCTGATCCAGATCTTCGCCAGCATGTTCCTGGGGCCGGGCGACAAGGCGATCGACCTCATCCCGACCTTCGGTATGTACGCCTTCGAAGCAGACGTCGCCGGCGGTCAGACCGTGCCGGTGCAGCGCCGCGCGGACTACAGCGTGGACGTGGCCGCGGTGGCCGAGCGGATCGACGCGCGCACGAAGCTGATCTTCGCCACCTCGCCCAACAACCCGACCGCGAACCTGCTTTCTCACGACGAGCTGGAGGGGTTGCTCGGCTTCGGTTTGCCTGTCGTCGTGGACGAGGCGTACATCGAGTTCGCGGGCGAGCCGAGCGCGGCGCCGCTGGTGCTGGAGCGGCCGAACCTGATCGTGCTGCGCACCTTCAGCAAGTGGGCCGGCCTCGCCGGGCTGCGCGTCGGCTACGCGGCGATGCCGGCCGAGCTGGCGGAGGTCGTCTTCCGCATCCGCCAGCCCTACAGCGTCAACGTCGCGGCCGAGGTCGCGGCGGTGGCGTCGCTGGAGGATGCGCAGACGCTCAACGAACGCGCTGCACTGATCGTGCAGGAACGCGAGCGCCTGTTCGCGCTGCTGTCCGCGATGCCCTTTCTGAAGCCACGCCCGTCGCACACGAACTTCATCCTCTGTGACGTGCTGCGCGGCAACGCCCGCCAGGTGCGCGACCGGCTGCGCGAGCACGGCGTCTTCATCCGCCACTTCGATACGCCGCTCTTACGCGACTGCATCCGCATCAGCGTCGGCCTGCCGCGCCACACCGACCAGCTCATCGAGGCGTTGGGCGGCGTGGCGGAGGCGCTCGGCCTCACTTACTGACCCCTGCGTGAGGAACTAAAGGCCTGTCTCTGGCGCGGGACGGTGGTACGTGCAGACCGCTCGGCAGGGACCTGAGGGGGTTTAGAGTTCAGTGCAGGGGTCAGTAAGCCTGGTACAGCGCGGCGTGGTTCGTCTGCGGCGAGGCGGTGGCGCATGGCAGGCACGTCCGGCCCGGATCACGGCGACTCTGCCGGCTTCTACCCGGCACGCTGGGCAGCCAACCCGCGGGCGCCCGCCGGCATGGCTCTTGCGGAGGTCACAGCCCGTGTCGAACAGGAGATCCGCCGTTCCTTTCCAGAGGCACAGGTACGCGCCATGCCAGCCGACGATGGGCCGTGGCGGTTTCCATGCGTGGCCGGCTGGACAGTAGACCTTGACCAGCGACTGGAGTATCGATTCTACCTCGCGGATGATCTGGTGACCCTGCTGATGACGCACAGCAACAGCAGCCACGGCGCCGGCGAGCCCTGGCACTATGTCCTCACGGCCTCGTTTATCCCGGTGGCAGAGATGATGCCACGTGAACTGCGTGTGCCGGATCTGCCACGTCTAATAAGGTGGGTTGCCTCGCAGTTCGGGCCCAATAGCCCCTACGACTCCTGATTGCAGCAGGCCAGCCGGCGCCGCCGTACGTGTGCGAAAGCACCGGCAAGCGTTGCCGTGCGGCCGCTTTGACGCGGGTAGGTCTCGCCGCTTCTACCACTGCTGCTGTATTGATCACACTTCGCGCGGAAGACACATGATCCTCCTGCACTGCCGCTGCGTAGGCACGGGTGAAAGGAGCAGAAGATGCGTACGATCTCTCGCCGCAACCTGCTTGCGAAGACCGGTATGGGAGCGGCCGCCGCCGGCGTGTTGACGGCCGTCCCCGGCCTCGTGGCCGCGAAACATGGCTCACGTGGCGCGGCACCCACCTCCGCCCTGAAGACCACCACTCCAGCCGGGGACGTTCCCGCCGTGGCCTACGTTCGCGACGCCGCGAAGGGCGAGATTGTGCTCATGGTGGGCACACGCGAGGTTGTCCACACCGATCCGGCGCTCGTTGCCTACCTCGCCCGCTGCTACGGCAGCCCCTCAGCCTGACTCTCGATTTCGACCCGACACCAGACAGCCGGCCATCATCCATTCGTCCGGAGGATTTGTCATGTCCTCGCACAGGGAAGCCCCCGAGATCTCGGCAGACCCGGTCGCCGACAATACCGATCTCTACGCCTTCGTCAGCCCCGACCGGCCCGATACCGTCACGATCATCGCCAACTACATTCCGCTCCAGGAGCCGGCGGGCGGGCCGAACTTCTTCAACTTCGGCGACGACGTGCTCTACGAGATCCTGATCGATAACGACGCCGACGGCGTAGCGGAGATCACCTACCAGTTCCGTTTCACCACGCAGATCACGAACCCGAATACCTTTCTGTACAACACCGGGCCGATCGCGGCGCTCGACGACAAGAACTGGAACCTGCGCCAGACCTACACCGTGACGCGCGTCGATGGCGACCGCCGCACCGGCACGGCAACGGTGCTGGCGAGCAACGTGCCCTGCCCGCCCTGCAACATCGGCCCGCGCTCGACGCCGAACTACGCCGCCCTCGCCTCCGCGGCGATCATGTCGCTGCCGAGCGGCGAGACGGTATTCGCCGGCCAGCGCGCCGACGCCTTCTGGGTTGACCTCGGCTCGATCTTCGACCTGGGCGCCCTGCGGCCGGTGCAGATGCTGCATCTGATCCCGTTGCCCAATGCGCCGGGCAAGAACTCGGTCGCCGGCTACAACGTGCATTCCATCGCGATCCAGGTTCCGAAGACGATGCTGACGATGGACGGCTCCGGCGCCACCGATCCTGCCGCGGCAACGTCGGTGATCGGCGTCTTTGCCGCCGCCAGCCGCCAGCGCGCCACGATGCGCAACGGACCCGGCCAGGCGAACCAGCAGGCGGGCGACTGGGTGCAGATCTCGCGCCTGGGCAATCCGCTGATCAACGAAGTCATCATCCCGCTGGCGCAGAAGGACGCCTGGAACTACGGCGACCCGAAGGACGACGCGAAGCTTCACAGCTTCTACGAGCACCCCGAACTGGCGACGCTGCTGCCCGTGCTCTACCCGACGGCGTTTCCGAACCTGGCGGCGCTGAACGCCTCCAACGCGGCCCGCGCCGACCTTGTCGCGATTCTGCTGACGGGCATCCCGTCCGGCATCATCCCCGGCTTTCAGAACAACACCGGCACCACCCAGGCGGACCTGCTGCGCCTGAACATGGCGATTCCGCCGACGGCGCAGCCAAACAAGCTTGGCCTGGCGGCCGGCGACGCCGCGGGCTTCCCCAACGGCCGCCGTCTGAGCGACGACATCACGACGGTCGAGATCCGCGCCGTCGCCGGCCTGCTCTACGGGCTGATCGACAAGAACTTCAAACCCGACGCTGCCACCTCGGCCGTCGCCGACGGCACGGTGCCCGACGCGCCGTTGCTCGACTCCTTCCCCTACATCGGCACGCCGTTCGATGGCTTCGACAGCGAGCACGCCAGGGCCGGCCCGGCACTCGCGTCGTAACCGTCGTTCGGCCCTTTCGGCCCTCATCCTCCCCGGCCCTCCTTCTCCCAGGATTGGGAGAAGGAGGGAGTCTCATTTCGGAGCAGAATCGTGCATGCCGCTCAGGAATATCATGGCCATCGCTGCGACGACGTGATTCCCGCCGCTGCCGCGGACTGGTGGGCCGGGCGACGCGAGCTTCGATCGGGCTCGGCATGGGAAGTACCATTCCCGCCGCGCGCCGCCGAGACGGTGCGCGTGCTGCACGACGCCGGCGCGGAGAGCGGCGCCGAGATGTGGTACGCCGCCCTGATCCGGCCGCGCGCCGTCACGGCGTACATCGAGGTACACAGCCAGCACGGCCCCGTCGCCGCGCTCGTCTCGCTCTACGAGCACGTCTGCTGAGCACTGCGCTCACCTGCCGCGACGAGAGCCTGGAATCGTGTCATCCGATCGGGCACTGGGTCAGACGCCGACGCGTGGACGGCCGTGGAACCTCGCCTGGTTCGGCGGATCGTCTTCCTGTGGCTGGTGCTGCTGCGGGTTCCCCACCTGCACCGCCGCGGCACCTCTCTCAGCTCGGCCATGAGGGTGTCGTGCGCCATCCAGACGCCGCCGACGGCCACACCAACCTGTCGCGCGGCGTTCCCCACGTCTTCCAGCGGATTGCCGGTGACCAGCAGCAGATCTGCGCGCTTGCCCGGTGCGATCGTGCCGCTCTCCTCGGGGGTGCCAAGGAACGCCGCGGCCTCCGCCGTGCCCGCCCGCAGCGCCTCGTACGGCGTCAGCCCTGCCCCGACCAGCAAGCTCAGCTCCTCGTGCACAGACAGCCCGGGCACGACGAACGGATTGGCGGTGTCGGTGCCGAGGAGCAGCGGCGCGCCGGCATCGCGCAGGGCGCGGACGCAGATACTGCGCATCTCGTCGGCCTGACGGACCGCCGCGTACCATGCGGCGTCCGGCTGCGGAGCGTGGGCGCTGGTCGACATGTTGCGCCACCGTGCGACCAGGGCGGGCGGCACAAAGCCGAGGACCGGATCCAAGAGCAACGTCTCCTGCACTTCGGGTGGCACCATTTTCCGCGTCACGACCAGCGTTGGACAGTTCCAAACGCCGGCCGCTGCCGTTGCCTCCGCGAGCGCACGCAGCTTGTGCGTATCCACATGCGCCGCGGCGCGCGGCTCGGCGGCTGCCCCTGCAATGGTGAATCGTTCGCCTGAGCCGCCTCGAAGTAGCCATAAAGGTGTTCAAGCGACGCCTGCCCCGCGGCTAGCGCCTGTTGCAGCGGGACGCGGCATGGCACGTGGCCGACGACACGAAGGCTCTGCTGGTGCGCGGCGCCGAGCAGCGTATCGTACACGAGCGGAGAGAGATTGTCGTAGATCTTGAGGAAGTCGTAGCCGGTCGCGACGTGCTCCGCCACCACGCGCTCTGCCGCCTCCGCCGTTTCGACCACGACGCTGCCGGGCCAAACGGGTGGCGTGCCATCGACAATGGGACCGCAGGTAAACAGATGCGGGCTGCGCAGCCGCCCCTCCGCGATCGCCGCGCGCCGCACCACCGTCTCCGGCCGCCCCCACATATTGCGGACGGTGGTTACGCCATGCGCCAGGAAGAGCAGATCGAACGCCCCTTCCGGAAAGTGCACGTGCATGTCCGCGAGGCCGGGCAGCAGGTACTTGCCCTGACCATCCACGCGCAGCAAACCGGCAGGCGCGGCGAGTGCACCGGTCGGCTGAAGCGCGACGATACGACCGTCGTCAACGAGCACGTCGTGATGAGGCAGGATCTGCGGACGGTCCATGGGGACGACGCTGACATCGACGAAGGCCACCGATCGCGGTTCGTCCGTGAGCTGAGTCATCGCTGTCTCCGTGCTGCAACGCGCCCCAGATTGTACTGCTATGCAGCGAGACCGCGGCGTAGACGCCCGAGCCTGCGGGACTGCCGGGCAGCGACAGATGCGATTAGCCGATGATGAGCGGGCACAGGCAAACCCCGGCTGCCCGATGGTCGCTGGTTCGGTACCGGCGCCGCATTCCCGTGCCCCGGCTCAACTCGCCGCGCTCAGCTCGAAGCTGAACTCTTCGATCACCGGGTTGGCGAGCAGCTTGCGGCACATCTCGCCCACCTGCGCGCGCCGCGGCCTGTAAATGGGACGCTATCCCCGCTGAGACGAGCGCCGCCAGCTCGCGATACCGGCGAGTCCAAGGACGAGTGCAGCCGCGCCAATACCAAACGGCAGCAGCGGACTGCTGTTGCCCTGGCCTGCGAGACCACCGGACCCCGTATTGGGAAGCGCGCGTGCGGGAGCTGGCACGGCCGGCTTTTGCGCTGCAGGAGCAACGGGTTTCTGCCCGCCTGGTGTCTGCGTCCCTGGCCGTGCTGCTGGAGCGCTGGCCGCCGGACGGGGCGCAGCGGGCGCCGGTGCTGGCGGCGGAGCAGCGGGTGCCATTGTTGGCGGCGGGGGATACGGCTGCCCGTGCGCGATCCCATGCGTGAGAAGGCTTCCCCCGATGCCGAGGAAGAGTGTTACTCCGATCAGGCTGAGCGATGCCGCTAACCCTACACCGATGCGGTTAAAGATGTTGCTTCGCATGAATCCCTCCCCCGGCTAGCCGTGGCGGAGACCGACGCACCGTCTGCTCTGGTAGTACGGCGGAGTAGTGGTGCACGGATTGCTGCTGCTGGGTGCCCGCGCACCCCAGGGATTAGCTGATGGGCCCGCCATGATGCGACAAATCGTGTTCGTGGACCTGGTGCGTGGTTTCCAACCGGGGAAGTGCGGCATCGGCTGCGCGCCCACCTGCTCTGTCGCCCAGAGCGAGGCGCACCGCCTGCTTCGCCATGCAAGGCCCGGGTGCGTTCCCTCAACCAATCGGGTGCCATCGCGGCTGGCCCAACGGACGTACCAAATCCAACCCCAGCCGCGAGGAGGTGCTCAGCACCATGCGCGGCGGCGCGGGCGATTGCTGCATTCTTCCGAGGGGAACTCAACCTCGCGTTGGTTTCTGTCCCGCGGCTCGCGCAGCCCGTTGCATGGCTCGGCTCACCCGGCCGGGCTCAGCTCGAAGCTGAACTCTTCGATCACGGGGTTGGCGAGCAGCTTGCGGCACATCTCGTCCACCTGTGCGCGCGCCGCAGCCTCGTCGGCAGCGTCCAGCGCCATTTCGAGGTACTTACCCACGCGCACC
>Ga0102924_1000638_pt1 | contig 43113 bp, 36 predicted proteins | sample PaiPotPPM11metaG_FD_80116 | JGI IMG/M metagenome (GOLD analysis project Ga0102924, IMG submission 80116) | Iron sulfur acid spring bacterial and archeal communities from Banff, Canada, to study Microbial Dark Matter (Phase II) - Paint Pots PPM... ...
GCGGTCTCTGGCCGGGGACCCTTAATCTTCAATATCCTTCGGCGCTCAGAGAGCGTCGCTACAGCAAACTGAGTCCCTACTCCGGATAGAGAACAAAATTCAGAGGATATACCCGACCATGCAGACTGATGTGATGGCTTCGACGGTACAGAAGGACGGCGCACCGCCGGATGGAATCCTGATCCGGACCGAAGACCTGTGGAAAACCTATGAAATGGGTGAAAACCAGGTTCACGCCTTGAGCGGGATCTCTTTCGACGTACCGCGTGGCGAATATATCGCCATCATGGGACCCTCCGGGTCCGGCAAATCGACCTTGATGAACCTCATTGGCTGCCTGGATACACCCACCAAAGGCCGGTATTGGCTGAACGGGCGCCTGGTGAGCGAGCTCACGGACGACGAGTTGGCTTATATCCGCAACAAAGAAGTAGGGTTCGTCTTCCAGACGTTCAACCTGCTGGCCCGCGCCAGCGCCCTCCACAACGTGGAGCTGCCGCTTATTTACAACGGTACGCCTGCCGAGGAACGACTGCTGCGCGCCAGGGAGGCGTTGCGCCACGTGGAGCTCGAGGACAGAATGGGCCATAAGCCCAGTGAACTTTCGGGCGGACAACGCCAGCGCGTGGCCATCGCCCGGGCGCTTGTTAACAATCCATCCCTGATCCTTGCTGACGAGCCGACTGGCAACCTCGATTCCCAGACGGGCCTGGAGATTATGGCGCTTTTTGACCAGTTGCATCAGGCGGGCAATACCATGGTCCTGGTCACCCACGAGCATGACATTGCCGCCCGTGCCCATCGGGTGATCCACATTCGGGATGGTAAAATTGCTCGCGATGAGCGCACCCGGTAAGAAATGTAACCACGGCACGCTTTCTGTGAGGTGGGCTTTGATTGTCCCCGGCGAACCGGCCTGGGTGGGAGTATCATGGAGCCTGTTCCCTGTTTTGAGGGAACGAAGCTTGAATGTTATAGAAAACAAAGGACCGGCCTTCTGAACGAATGGAAATGCCTCACCCCTCCCTGTATTCGTTCATTTCCGGTCGCTGGAGACTTTGTGGGAACGATCACAGAGACGCATCCTGCGCGAACACGGCCTCTTGAACAACGACGCGAACACGGCAACTTCTGGTTCACCGCCCGCGAAGCCTTTGGCATCGCCATCGAGGCGCTTCGTACCCACAAGCTCCGGTCGTTTCTTACCCTGCTGGGGGTGGTGATCTCCACCACCGCGCTCATTGTGGTCATGTCCGTCGTCAACGGCATGAACCTATACATCGCCAATCACATCGCCAACCTCGGCGTGAACACCTTCATCGTCAGCCAATACAAGTGGGCGCAGGGTTACGAGGCGTGGCTGCGGGCGCGCCACCGCAACAAGCCGATCCTGATTGACGATTATGAGTTCCTGCGGGACAACCTGCCCGGCTATCAACAGATCGCGGCGGATGCCGGGTTGGGATCGGGGCCCGAGATCAAGTACAAGAATCAGATGATTGACGATGCCCAAATCAGCGGCGACACGCCGAGTATGATTGATATCGGCGAGGCGAAGGTTGAAAGCGGCCGCTTCTTCAACGGCTCGGATTACGACCACCGCTCCATGGTGTGCTTCGCCGGCCACGATATTGTGACTAAATTCTTCCCGAATGTGGACCCGCTCAACCGGGAGATCATGGTCAAAGGCCTGCCTTTCCGCGTCATCGGCGTGGCGAAAAGAATCGGCACCACCTTCGGCCAAAGCCAGGACAATTTCGTCCAGATCCCGCTCTCCACTTTCCAGAAGGTCTTCGTCGCCCGCCCCCACCTGAACGTTTCCATTCAGGCCTGGAACTCCGGGCAGATGGCAGCGCTGGAGGATGAAGTGCGGGCACTGATGCGCGCCCGCCGGCATTTGACTTATGATGCCGAGGACAATTTCGGCATCAACACCTCTGACACGCTGATGACGGCCTGGCAACAACTGACGGGATCGATTTTTGCGGTCACCATCGGCGTGGTGGCCGTTTTCATGGTGATCGGCGGCATCGTCATCATGAACATCATGCTGGCCAGCGTTACCGAGCGGACGCACGAAATTGGCATCCGCAAATCCCTGGGCGCGCGCCGCCGGGACATCCTGCTGCAATTCATCACCGAATCGGCGGTGATGGCGATTACGGGGGGCGTGCTGGGGGTCATTTTTGCTTATGGCATCAGCGCCCTCGTCAACATTGTTTTTACGTCCGCGGTTCCTGTGACCGCGGTGGTGGTAGGGTTGTTGCTCTCCGCCATTGTGGGTTTGTTCTTCGGCATCTACCCGGCCAGCAAAGCGGCCAAGCTTGACCCCATCGAAGCCTTGCGAACGGAATCCTGAAAATGCAAGCATACCGGCGAAATATTGGCGAAAATCTGCTCCTGGCGCTGGACACGCTGCGCAGCCACAAGGTCCGGTCTTTCCTCACCGTTCTCGGCGTGCTCATCGGCACCACCACGGTGATTGCCGTCGCCTCCCTGGTCTCCGGCCTCGAAACCCAGATGGCCGACGTCGCCAAGAGCTTTGGCACCCGCACTATCTTCGTCTATAAGTTTGAGCCCGGCGTCCATTTCCGCCTGACGCGCGAAGAACGCATGCGTAAGCCCCTGACCTTCGATGACGCCATGGCCATCCGCGACGAATGCGCGGACGTGGAAGACGTGGCCGTGGCACTCTGGCCGTCCACTCCGCCGGTTATCAAATACAAGGGCGCGGACATGCTGGATGGCAACCTGGACGGCGCCACGGCGAATTTCATCCGCGTCAATAATGCGACGCTGGCGGAGGGCCGGTTTTACACGGAGTTTGAGAATCAGCACCGCCGCTTTGTGACCGTGATTGGGGCCGACGTGGTGACGCGCTTTTTCCCCCACGAAGACCCTGTCGGTAAGAACATCATCGTGGGCGGCAACACCTTCCGGATCATCGGCACGCTGGCAAAGCGGAAGGAATTCCTGGGCGACACCGGCAGTGAACGCCTCGTTTACATCCCTTACTTGACCTACAAGCGCATCTACCCTGCCGCAAAGGACAACTTCATCATGGCCATGGCCTATCCCGGCCGCATGAGCCAGGCGGAGGATGAAATCACCGGCCTGCTGCGCCGCCGGCGCCGCGTCAAACCCTGGCAGGCGGACAGCTTCGGCCTCGCCACCGCCGAATCCATCATCTCTCAGTTCAAGCAGATTATTGCCACCACGGCGCTGGCCATGGTTGTTCTCTCCTCCATTGGCCTGCTGGTGGGCGGCATCGGCGTGATGAACATCATGCTGGTCTCCGTCACCGAGCGCACCCGCGAAATTGGAGTGAGAAAGGCCATTGGGGCGCGGCGCAGTGACATCACTTGGCAATTCCTGCTCGAAGCCATGACGTTAACCGGCGCCGGAGGAATCCTCGGCATTCTTCTCGGTTGTTCCATCAGCTTTTTGGTGAAGGCGATGGCCCCGCAATTCCCCACCAGCATCCCTCTCTGGTCCGTGTTCACGGGCTTCATTGTCGCCGTGAGCGTCGGTCTCTTCTTTGGCATCTGGCCTGCCATGAAAGCCTCCAAGCTCGATCCCATCGTAGCTCTGCGCTATGAATGATGGCGGCCGCTGCGGCAGTAAGATGGAATGGTATGATTGTGCCCAGCGAGTCGTAACGGAGGGGGTTGAGAGGCTGTGAGTCTCCGTAGAGTGGGGCTGGCGGCTGGATGGATGGTTTTTCTGGTTGCGGTAATAGCTGGATTCCTGATCTATCCTTCAATGCCAGCCATGGCCGCTGGCGGCGGGCTGATCTTCGGCAGAGGCATCTTCGCGGCACGTGTTCTATCGGTCGCATTTTCTGGCGACGGGAAGCGGGTCGCAGCAGTTGCCAAGGGCACGCCGTTCTTCATCTGGGACACAGCTACGGGACGCACAGTTGGGAAGATCAGCGCCAAAGGCTGGAAAGCACAACGCTGGTCACTGGCGCTTTCTCCGCACGGTAAGCTACTCGCAGCACCCACCACACGCTCCTTGGTGCATTCGCTGTTGCTTCCGTCTACGTCGCAAGTCATCCATCCTGATAACGTCACCGTCTGGCAGGTGAAACCACCCAATCTGCACATCCGGTTCACGGACTTCGAGCCGCTAAACCCCCACTTTGCCAACAGCCTTACTTTCTCACCGGACGGGAAGTACCTCGCCGCCGGAGAGATATTTGAGGGCCCGCAAGGCCATCTGGTCGTCTGGGACGTGGCCAAAGCTAAAGCCGTTCGGAGGTTCAGCCGCTGGGGGATCGGGGTCTTCTCCGTTCAGTTCTCCCCCCAAAGCCAAGTAGCTGGGCAGCCCACCGGTTTTCGTAAGTCTCCGGTCGTTCTCTGGGACATCCGAACGGGCAAAACCATTAGGACATACAGCGGATGCGACGTCGTGGTTATGCTGGCCTTCTCGCCTGGCGGTGGGATGCTTGCAGGGGCGCGGGGGCGAAATATCTGCACGTGGGACGTGAAAACTGGTAAAAAGCTCGGTTCGGTTCGGCTCAAGCAAGGAATTCTGGTGGCTCTTGCGTTCTCCTCTGACCAGTCCTTGGTGGCGGCGGCCGGCGGCGTCGTGTCCATGTGGAACACCAACATGTCGCGCGAAGCCCGGCGATGCGCCATCCCTCAGATTCGCATGCCCGCGCAATTCTCGCCGGATGGCAAGCTTCTCGCTTGGGGCGATGTTCACAAGCGTCTGGTGCACCTTTGGGATGTTGCTGGCTGCAAGGAAATTCGCAGCTTCAAGATGCCGCCGGTCTCTAAAGCCGATGCCAACGCGCATGTGAAATAAATAGAGTCGATGATAGGTGTTACTCTCGCCCTGCTCCTGATGTTCGCCCTCGGCTTTCCCGTGTGCGGGTCAGCCCACGCAGCCAGCACGTCCATCGAGAGGGTAGTTTTCTCACCGGACGGGGGGCTGGTGGCCGTCACTCGGGAGGGGCTCGTTCGCTCAGGACCAGCGCCCTCGCCGCGCGACAGCGGAAAAGTCAATGGGAAGGGCGCCCCGTCTGTTTTTGGGCTTGCTCTTTCGCCAGACGGGAAACTGCTGGCAGCAATTGGCATGGCCAAGCGAAGCCCCATCCCGGTTCCCGGAACCTCCACTGAGACGCCAATTTACCTCTGGGACACGCAGACGGGGCGCGAGATTATGCGGCTGGTCGTTTCCCGACAACCGTGTAAAGACCGTCCTGGCTCTCTGCTTCTCGCCGGACAACACTCTTCTGGCTGCGAGTGTTTACGGTATGACGGCCTATCCTCCGTACCGGGCAGAATCTAGGATAATCGTCTGGGAGGTCAATAAAGGGCGAGTCTCAGACTCCTTTAAGACCGGCGGATCCTTTATCCCCTTTTCCTCGGGCGTCCCATTTCCCATGGTTTGGTCACTTGCATTCTCGCCGGGTGGGCGGCTCATTGCCGACGGGTTTGGCAATTTATTACCCATGCGTCCCGCTGTGAAGGTAATAGACACCCGTTCTGGTAAGGAGATTTCGAGTTTGGTTCGCAGCCCCGCCTCCACGATTGGAGTGGCAGTGGCCTTTTCACCCAGCCGGGTCTTGGCGGTATCTACAATTTCGTTCGTGGGTTTGGTTCCGGTCCGTAGCTCCCTGGCGGCCTGGGACGTTGAGCGGAGTAGAAGGCTGCGCAGATACAAGGGCTGTGGGTTCGTCGCGCCATTCGCATTCTCGCCTGATGGCAAGACGCTCGCCGGTGGCTCAGGGAGGAAAGTTTGCCTGTGGGACGTGCGGTCAGGAGAAAAGTACGCTCCCATCTCTCTGCGGAGGCCGCTCGACGCTTTGACTTTTACGAAGCAAGGTTCACTCAAGTGGGTAGAGGCCCGCCAAGGTGGTGTGCACGTTTGGGACCTGGATAAGTGGAAGGAGGTCGGACACTGCGCCGTCCCGATAGTTTATGGGCTCGCCCAGTTTTCCTCGGACGGAAAATTGCTGGCGTGGGAAGACAGTAGGAACAAGGGGGAAATACGCCTGTGGGACACGGAGGTCTGCGCAGAGATTCACACCTTCAGCATGGAGCGTGCTACGAAGAAGAAAGCGCATCGCAGATAGCTGGTACCGCGGTGGCGCAGCCCGGTGACTGGCACGGGTCGAGTTGGAGCAGGTACCGCAGACTTTGTGCTTTTCAAAGTCTGCGGTTCTTGCTTTGAGTCGAAAGACCGCAGAGTTTCTGGGAAGCGAAACTCTGCGCTACCCGCTCGGCATTTTCGGAATCCGCACAAGCCGAAATCCTGGAAGGCCATTTTCAGGGTGAGCGCGGCGCGGCTTATCGCAATGCGCTGCGCTATTGGGAGAATTCCTGTGGCGATATCCTGCAAAGCCTTACCGTAAGTGTATTGCACCGTGCTGAATGCGCTGGAACTCTTTCAATAGAGCCGCTTCACTCCTCGCGCATCAGTATTGAAGGTTCAATCGACAGCGCGCGACGCGCCGGAATCCATCACTCCGGCGGCTCTTGGATTCCCGCCTTCGCGGGAATGACCGTGTCGAATTTCCTTGTTCAGGCAAGTCAGGTTTGGTTCTGGCTTCGCCGGGTTAGGACTGTGCGCCGCAATTCTCGAAAGGGAGGTTCACTTTGCATGAAAACTTCCTATTCGTAGCCCGCAGCTTCGGACCTCTGGCCGGCCGAACATTCGAGTTTACCCGCGCGCGGCACTCGCGTCCCGTGGGGCGAGGCGTCAGGCTGGGACTTTCGACACTTGATATTTCACCGGTCTGAAAGTGGGTGGAGGAACCGGCTTGCCTTCTGCTTTGGCAGCTTCGATCCAGGCAGCCTTGGCCTTAAGAACCTCGGCCAAGGCCCGCTCCGGCGTTTCGCCAAAAGCGGCACAGTGGGGAAGATCGGGGATGTCGGCGATGTATCCGCCGTCTTCTTCGCTGTAAAAAACATTGATATGGTAGTCTCTCATTCCTCACCGCCTAAGGACAGATTATAGCAATCAGCGAGGTCGGGCGACTGTTTAACTTGGTAGGGCTTCCGCCGGAGCAACCGCGCCAATCTATGTCATTGACGAGTCTAAAGAACCCGAACCTTTGCAGTGAACAGCCTGTCCGTGCTGCTATTCAGCGGAGTCAATGGCCGTTCATTGCGCTGGTATTTTGCCTACTAGCGGCGGTTCCAGCCTCCGCGCAAGAACTGACCGCCACATTCTTCCCTCAAAAGTCAGCCTACCTCTTGGGTGAACCTGTCTGGTTCGTTTTCGAGACCACGAACAAAGGAAACGTCCCTGTCTACATCGAGGACTCAAACCCTTACGGCGTTTGTGCCTTCTTTGGTGGTTATTCCTTCGATGTCCCGGGGGTGATGGCGGTAGGCCGCTGGCGATGTGGGTATGTGGGGAGTTGCGCCGGCGGTGGCTCAAGAGTGCTGCGCCCAGGCGCCACTTATACCCAGCGGCTGCTCCTGAACCAGTGGTTTCGAATCGATCGTCCTGGAAGGTATCGCGTCTCTGCGAACCGAGATCTTCGCTTTAGCCTTCGGACGAATAGGTTCGGTATGCTTCTTGCTCCTGAGTCCCGTTCGTTCCGGAAGGAGTTCGAGATAACCGTTGTCGAAGGCGAAAACGCAAAGGTCGAGAAGGCTTTTGAGCCTTTTTTGAAGAATCTCAGCAGCCGCAATTTTGACCTCAGAATAGAAGCCATCGAGACCATTACCGCGATGGCGCCCCCCTTCTTGGAAGAGACGCTTATCGCTCTTGCCAACAGCGGGGATTCGTTCGCAAGGAGCAGAGCAATCCCAGCTCTGGGGCGGCTCAATACAGCCGAGTCGACGTGGTCCCTTGCCAAGTTGATCGAAGATCGCCGGAGGGACTATTCATGGCAGGCCGTCGATGCACTGGCCCAGACAGGCGACCGCGCCTACGTGCCGTTGCTGGCTGAATTTGCGAGAGACCCTGCATGGCAGAATGTAGCGATCCCAGCTTTGGGTGAGCTGGGCGGGCGGGATGTTGTTTCCTTTCTGGCGCCGCTCGTTCATTACCCACTCGGGCCACCCAATGAACCCCCAGTACAGCAACTCGCCGTGCGTGGATTAGCGAATACCGGGAGCCACAGGGCCATTCCTTATCTCATCGAAGCACTTCGCGACCCCTTAGTTCATGAAGACGCGGTGAACGCTCTTGAGCAACTTACTCATCTTGTAATCTTTGAGAAAAACACCCATCACTGGCTCTACACGGAAGACCCAACGATCGCTGCGAAGATGGCCAAACGATGGCAGCGGTGGTGGAAATCAAGCGGCAGGAAGGCCAAACTCTATGGGCCAGGTGATTGCACGGGCTCGCCCGAGCAACTCCCTGAGTAATAGTCTCTCGAACCGGTCTGCTTCGCTTTATCCCGTACTTCGACAAAACTGAGTACGGCGCGTCGTCGACCGCCAGAGGTAGCCGTCCATCGGCAAACCGCAGATGTGGTCCGCCTGGTTACTGTGGAGATCGCCCCCGAGTGACGGCCGACTCGGAAGACATGCTGGCACCCCCGGGGAGCGGGCCGTCCCGTTGGGCATGTACCGAAAGAACATATTCCCCAATACCTCTTGTCTCGACCCGGCCTCTGGCGCATATCCTGGATTATTCACGAAGTTTTGTTCGAAGACCGGAAGGGCACTCTTTTCCTTTGTCTCGCATCCCGGACGGCTCGTTGCGACGAGCCGTCCGGGATGCGAGACAAATAACGGCGGAGCAAATCCAACACAGCTTCCCGTCACTCACTCTCCGCGACGTTTACGGGGCGATCTTCTACTATCTGGACCACGCCCAAGAAGTCGAAACGTATCTTGCGGACCAGGAGGGACAGGCCGAGGAGATCGAGCGGACGGTCCGTAGCACTCAAGGCCCCACCTGCCTCCAGAAGCGGCTGGAAGAGCGGCGTGCCCGCTTACTCAAGTAAGCCCCTTCCTCCATGTTGAAGCTCCTCACTGAAGAGAACCTGAACCAATGTGACAACGCGCGATGCTCACCTCCATATCAGCCTTCCGTCAGCTTGCTGTACGCGACAGGATCATCGATATCAATGAGGATGGTATCGTCCTCAACTTCCACCATCTGGGTGGCTGACTGGTATTTGCGAACCACGGTGTTGGCTCCTGCTTCGGCAGGCAAAGCGATCAGCTCCGCGAAGAGTTCTCGCCCAATTAATACCGGATGACCGCGCAGGCCTCGAAACGCCGGAACAATGACCGGCACAGGAAATTGACGGTATCGGCCGAGGATGGCGCCAATGACATTTGGACTGACTGCGGGATGATCCACCAAACACAATAAAATTGCCCGCGGCCCCGCGGCACTCCATGCCGCAAGTCCAGCCTGCAACGAAGAAGTCTGGCCTTGTCTGTAGTTCGGATTGAGAACGACGCGCACTCCGTTCAAGTTGACGGTGGCCTGAATCAATTCCGCATGGTGTCCAAGCACCACAGCAATCTCTTGCACTCCGGCTTCGCGGAGATTGCCGATGATCGCCGCCAGAAAAGTTTTGCCACGGTAGTCGAGCAGCGCCTTATCCTGCCCCATGCGGGAAGATTCCCCGGCGGCAAGAATCAATGCGGCGACATCATCCTGGCTCACGATGTTATTTGAACTTTCGGCTGGTAAGCGAGAGAAGGAACCGAGGGCAAGGCATTGCGGCGCGCAGCGATCATTTCCGCCACGATCGAAACAGCAATCTCTCCGGGAGTTAAGGCGCCAATGTCCAATCCCACAGGAGAGTGCACCTTTTCCAGAATCTCCGGTGGTACGCCTTCGTCTTCGAGGACTTTGAAAAACTCAACAAGCTTGCGCCGGCTGCCCACCATTCCGATATAACGGGCCGAAGTGGTGAGCGCCCAACGCAGGCAAGCCAGGTCACTCTTATGGCCTCGAGTGGCGATGACCAGGTAGGAGAAGACATTGGGGCTCAGCTTAGGAAATATATCTTCCCAAGGGCCGGAGTAGGTCTCCTTGACTTCGGGAAAACGCTCTGCATTCGCAAACGCTTCGCGGTCGTCACAAACGATGCTCTCAAAGCCAGCGGTCTGGGCCACCTTGAAAAGGGAAAGTGAAACGTGTCCTCCACCCAGCAAATAGAGAGTTGGGATGGCGAGAATCGGCTCAATGAAAATGTCCAGCGAGCCGCCGCAGACCAAGCCTTCGTCATACTCAGGATTTTGGTTCAGGTTGAAGTGCAGGCGGCGCGGCCGCTCCTCACGCATCACTTCCTGGGCCACAGACCAAACTTCCGCCTCCACGCAACCGCCGCCGACGGTCCCCACAATCGACCCATCCTCCCGGATCAGAATCTTGGAGGTCTCGTAACTGGGAACAGAGCCTTGTACCTGAATGATCGTGGCAAGCGCGCCCCGGCGTCCCTGTTTCCTGAGCTTAGTAATTTCCTCGTAGATGTCCATCACTTGTTTTTCAGGCCAATTCAATTCGCGGGTTCGGACGATTCCGCCTTCCGCCTTCTCAGGTAAGCCGGCACATCGAGATCGTCTAAGGTGATCTCAGGGCTCAATTCCTCGGGCTTCGCGTCCACTGGCAATTTCTCCCGCCTTTGCACCACGGTTTTTACGGTTTCCTGAACAATCCGGGTTGAATTGGTAATGCCGGTGCGGCCGGTGCGAATGGGCTTGCCATACTTATCCGACTTGACGCCCGTGGCAATCACCGTCACCTTCACTTCGTCGTTCATGTTTTCATCCAGTACGGCGCCAAAGATGATATTGGCATTATCGGCGGCAGCCTGCTGGATAATGGATGAGGCGGAGTGAACTTCGTGCAGCGTCAACTTGCTCGACCCCGTGATATTCAGCAGGATACCCTGCGCGCCGTTGATGGAAGCGTCCTCGAGCAGCGGGCTGGAGATGGCGCGGTTCGTTGCTTCGACGGCCCGGTCGTCTCCGCTGGCCGTGGCTGTTCCCATCACGGCGTAGCCCATGCCCTGCATGATCGTCTTAATGTCCGCAAAATCACGGTTGATGATGCCGGTGATGGTAATGATGTCGGAAATTCCCTGCACGCCTTGGCGCAGAATGTCGTCAGCAATGCGAAACGCCTCAAAGAAGCTGGTGCCTTTATCTACAAACTGCATCAGACGCTCATTGGGGATACAGATCACGGTGTCCACAGTCCCGCCCAGTTCTTCAAGCCCTTGCTCGGCCTGCTGCATCCGGCGCTTGCCTTCAAAAGCGAACGGCTTTGTGACCACGGCCACAGTCAGGGCTTCGAGCTGCTGGGAAAGGCTGGCCACCACCGGGGCGCCGCCCGTTCCCGTGCCTCCGCCTAGCCCGGCCGTGACGAACACCATATCCGCGCCGTCCAGGCAATCCAAGATTTTCTCGGTGTCCTCCAATGCCGCACGCCGTCCAATTTCCGGGTTGGCGCCGGCACCCAAACCTTTGGTGAGTTTTGCGCCAAGCTGAATCTTGATGGGGGCCTTGGACACGCTCAGGGCCTGGAGGTCCGTGTTCGCCACCATGAACTCCACACCCTCTAATTTAGCAGCGATCATGCGGTTCACGGCATTGCCGCCGCCGCCGCCCACTCCGATCACCTTGATCTTCGCGCCTTGACGAAGCTCGTCGGAGAAGTCAACTCGAAGATTCCCATTTTCTTCTTCAAAGTTCATTCCAGACTCTCTTCCGGTTCAAGTTAATCCTCATGGCCAGGATACCAGAGGAATCGTCACTCGAGCCTGCATTTCTTCCTGCTCATTGCTTTGCTTCAGTCCCCTTTACTGCGGAAAATTCCCAGCAATTTCCCAGTAAGACTTGTCTCCCGGACACTTTGCAGATGTCGTAAACGATATCCATGGATAACCAGTCCGGTAACAGTTGCAAAAACCGGATCCAGAAGATTTTCTCCCAATTTTTCGACGCCGCCCGGTTGGCTGAGCCGGGCCGGAAGTTCCAAAGTTCGTTCAGCAAGCGCCATCAGTCCACCCAGCTTCGCGCCGCCGCCAGTAAAAACCACTCCCGCGCCCAACTGCCGCTCCGAACCCGAGCGGCTGAGTTCCGTTTGCACAAGCTCCAGAAGCTCCATCGCTCTGGGCTCGATAATCTCATTCAATTTATTGTAATCAATCATGCGCGCCGGGCGGTCGCCGACGCTCGGAACTTCCACGGCTGGCCCTCCGCTTTGGGAAGGATCGCGCCGGCCCCACTCCATCTTGATCTTTTCAGCCTCGGGAATCGGGGTGAGAAGCCCGACCGCGAGATCGTTGGTGAAATGCTCGCCACCAATACGAAGCGCTGCAGAATGGCGGATGCTACCCTCTTGGTAGCAAATCAAGTGGGATGACCCGCCGCCCACGTCAACGAGTGCCACCCCCAGTTCGCGTTCGTCCGCCGTCAAGCACGACTCCGCGGCTGCCAGTGCCTCGAATACCGTGTCGTTCACTACGATGCCCGCCCGGTTGACGGCGGTTACAATGTTTTCGTGGGCGGCAACCGATCCCAAGACCAAATGGACGTTCACCTCCAGCCGCGAACCAACCATCCCCACCGGATTCCGGATGCCGTTTTGGGAATCCAGTAAATATTCCTGCCGCTCGGCATAGACCAGCTTGCGATCCTGGGGTAGCGAAACCCCTTGGGCAATCTGGAAGACTTTGCGCACGTCTTCGGTCTTCACTTCTCGCATGTTCTCAGCCGATTTACCCAACGTCAGAGCCCCACGCGAATTGGCGCCGCTAACGTGCGGCCCACCAAAACCGGCGTAAACGTTATCGATGGAGATGCCGGAGGACTCCTCCGCTGCTTCCACAGCTTTCTTGACCGAAAGGACCGCCGAATCCATATTGACAATCAAGCCCCGGCGCCATCCTTTGGACTCGGAAACTCCAAATCCACGAACTTCCAACTTGTCATCCTCGCCAAGCTGGCAGATCAGAGCACACGTCTTCGTACTCCCAAGGTCCAAGCCCGTGATGTAAGAGATTTTGCTCATAAAATGCTTGCGACCTTCCGGCCCGCATGCAGGCACCGGTGGCTAGTGGGCGGTGGTGTCAGCCGCGGCGCCGGTCTTTCCTTTTTTTGCTTGACCATTTTGCGGAGGAGAACCAGCGGGATCTACCACGACTTGGTCGGGATATCGCAGGTCCATCGTACCGGCTTTGGTTCCAGATGAGATCACTTGGGGCATGAGCGCAACGAATCGATGGAACCGCCCGGCGAATTTCCGCTGGCCGAAATAAGCTAAAACCGTATAGCTTCCCTGGACGAGCAACGCTTTCAGGTTTTGCCCATCCGTCAGGTCCACTTCCGAGATAATCCAGCCTGATTTCGCCGCCTCCCCGGCCGTCTTGCGATTAAATTCCAAGTATAGCGACAAGCGGGCCCGCCGGTCAGCCAGGCTTGAAAGTGAATCCAACCCCCAGAGGACCGGAAAATCATACCGCGCCCTTTGCGGAGGCTCCAGAATGACCCCTCCACGGTCAATCAGCTTGATCTGTCCGCCCACGTTTACAAAACCAACCGGCTGCCTCTCCACCAGCCTGACCGTGAGTTGGTGCGGAAGGGACCGGATTATCGTCACAGATTCAACCCAGGGAATCGCCGCCACACGAGATTGCAGGACGCTCAGATCGAGGCGGAGGAGTTGGACCCCGCTTTTCTCAAGGAATGGACGGTCGATGCCAAGCGCGCTCAGGATTTCCGCTCGCGAAACATTATGGTCACCCTCAATCTGCACCTGATCGGGTTTCATCATGAGCAGCGGCGTCCGTTGGGCGTAAATGGCAAGCTGGTAAAGGCCAAAAGCAGAGGGAGCGCCAAGACAGAGAATCGTCAGGATAAACTTGATCAAGGCCCATGCGCTGGAAAACCGGCTTCGCCGGACAGCCACAGCTTTCTGGCGCCGCCGGTAGGGTGGTTCACCTTCCAGACCGAGTTGCTGCGGAAGCGGCACTTCCTGGAGGATCTTCATTTATCTCAATCCCCAGTGAGATCGGGGCTTGGGCAGGGCTCAACCCCATTTTTGCTACTTCTACCGAGGGTCTGCTACGGCGCTCCGGGAATGGATGAGCGCTTGGGCCAGAGCATCCCCGACCTTCCAGACGCTCCCGGCCCCGATCGTCATCACCGTCAGGGGCGGAATAGCCTCGGCTATAATCTCTCCCACCATTTGATGTTCCGAAGCCGCATACCGAGCCCCCAGGCAACCTTGTTCACACATTCGCTTCACCAGCGCCTGCGAGGTCACGCCTGGAATCGGCTCCTCGCTGGCCGGGTAAATATCCATGACATAAACCCGCTCGACTCCCGCAAATGCCGGAGCGAAGTCATCAAACAGGAACCGGGTCCGGGTATACCGGTGAGGCTGGAATACAGCCCAGATGCGCCCCGCCCCGCGCGAGCGCGCTGCATCCAGTGTCGCACGAATTTCCGTGGGATGGTGGCCGTAATCATCCACCACGGTGATGCCGTCCTGCTCGGCTTTGATTTGGAAGCGGCGGTCAGCGCCGCGAAACCGCTTCAACCCTTCGCGAATCGGATCAGCTTCAAGTCCCAATTCAAGGCCCACAGCCACCGCCGCCAAAGCATTCTGGACGTTGTGCAAGCCGGGGACATCCAGAGAAAATCGTCCGAGTCCGCGCCCTTCGTCAAACACTTCGAAGCTGGATCCTCCGTTATTGGCGCGGATTCCGCCGGCGGTTAGGCAGGCGCCGGGTTCGATTCCATAAGTGATCAACCGCCGGCGAATTTGCGGAAGAAGAGGCGCAAATGCCTCCTTCCAAGGATGATCCCAGCAGGCAATGACGGCTCCGTAAAAGGGAGTCTTATTCATGAAGGAAAGGAACGCTGACCGGATTTCATCCAGATCCTTATAGTGGTCAAGGTGTTCCCGGTCAATGTTGGTGACGACGGCGATGGAGGGCAAGAGGTATAGGAAGGATCGATCGCTCTCATCCGCCTCGACCACCATCAATTGGCCTTTGCCCAGGCGGGCGCTGGACCCAAAAACATCCAGCCGTCCGCCAATCACCGCCGTGGGGTCCAGCCCAGCTTGTGTGAGCATGACGGCGATCATGGAGGTGACGGTGGTCTTTCCGTGCGCCCCGGCCACGGCAATCGAAAACTTGAGCCGCATCAGCTCCGCCAGCATCTCCGCCCGGGGGATGACGGGGATTTGCAGCCGCCTGGCTTCAACGACTTCTGGATTGCCGGGCGAAACGGCAGACGAATACACCACGACCTGAGCGCCGCGAACATTTGCGGCCGAATGCTCGAGCGCAATGGCCGCTCCCAAACCCCTCAGCCTCTGGATGACGGCAGTCTCCTTGAGGTCAGAGCCGGAAACCGCAAAGCCCAGGTTCAACAGAAGTTCGGCAATGCCGCTCATGCCAATTCCGCCAATTCCCACAAAGTGGATGTTGCGGATTTTCCCTAGTGTTAAGTAAGAGTCCATGCTATTTCGTTTAGAGGCGACACCCGATTCTGGAGCGCCGGTCTGTGACTGGCGGATTTCGCCGCTCCCTGCCAAGGCAATCTCCGAGCGGCGCTACAGCAAATGCCCATCGCCTTCTGAAATCTGCTGCTTGAAACCTAGCGTCTGACAACTGGCGCCACATCACCGCCGTGCCAGTTCCAAAACCAAGCCCGCAATGCGCTTCGCTGCATCGGGAATGAAGATCTTCCGCGCGTTGGTCTCCATTGCAGTCAACGCGCTGGGGCTGTCAAGTAATTCGACGATTGCCTGGTAAAACCTGGAGGGATTCAGGTCATGCTGCTCCAGAATCCTCGCTCCTCCTACGTTTGCCAGCACTCTGGCATTCGCAAGCTGATGATTATCAGAGGCCGAGGGCAGCGGAATCAGAATTGAAGCCCTTCCCGCCGCGGCAAGCTCCGCCACCGTCCCGCCAGCACGGGACACCACCAAATCGGCCTGGGAAAGAGCTTCCGCCATATCGTCCACGAAGGCGTGAACCTCTGCGTCGATCCCTTCTTTCGCATACGCGGCCCGAACTCGGTTGAAATCACGAGAACCCGACTGATGAATGATTTTCAACGTGTCCTTCCGCTTGGCAAGAAGCGGAAGAGATTCAATCACAACGTTATTGATTGCCATCGAACCTTGGCTGCCCCCAACAATCAACAGGGTCATCGGGGCAACGTGATCGTTGGGAGGAATCTGAGCAATAGATGCCCGGACCGGATGCCCCGTGCAGCGCGCTTTCTTCCCGAAGAAAGGCGAAGTCGCTTCGAATCCCACTGCCGCAAGAGAAATGAACGGCGCAAGCAGCCGGTTCGTAAACCCCGGAACTGCGTTCGGTTCAATCAGCAGGGTGGGAATTCCCGCGACCGCCGCCTCCAACATAACGGGGCCTGCCAGGTATCCTCCCATGCCCACGACAACGTGAGGGCGAAAAGACCGGAGGATGGAAGCCGACTGAACCGCGCTTTTCGGCAGGATCAGAAAGTTCCTGATCTGCTGGACGACTCCCATATTTTTCAGGCCGGCGGCGGCAACCACATGGAGAGCGAATCCCTGCTCAGGGATGACACGGGATTCGAGACCCCGATTCGTACCCAGAAAAGCAATCTGCGGCGTGGTCTGCCCTAGGCTTTGGCCTCCCTCCACCACCGTCAGGCTTTGAAGTTCGCGAGCCACCGCCAGCGCTGGAAAGATGTGCCCACCCGTGCCTCCTGCCGCCATCAGCACTCGAAGGCCCCCGGTTGGGCTTTGGTATATCCCGGTCAAAGGCGCCCTCAAGCGGCTTGCTGCGAAATATTCAGCAGAATTCCGACGGCAAATAAATTGACCAACAGTGAAGAGCCTCCGTAACTCACAAACGGTAACGGAATTCCCTTAGTGGGAATCAAGCCGACCACCACACTCACGTTCACCACCGCCTGCCCCACCAGCATAACAGTCAAGCCAATGGCCAGAAGCTTGCCGAAGGGATCCGAGCAGAAGGCTGCGGCTTTCAGACCGCGATAGAGGATCACTCCGAACGCCACCAAAATCAGCCCCGCCCCCAGGAATCCCCATTCTTCGGCAATCACCGCATAAATAAAGTCCGTATGCGGTTCCGGAAGGAAAAAGAGTTTCTGCTTGCCCTCCATCAATCCAACACCGTTGATTCCTCCGGTTCCCACGGCAATGAGGGATTGGAGCATCTGGAACCCTTTGCCCCGAGGGTCCTTGTCATAGTAGAGGAATCCCAAAAGCCGGTTCATCCGGTAAGTGACATGGAAAATCAATAGATACAGAACCGGCAGTCCGGCTGCCGCAGCCGCGACAAAATACCGGATGCGGAGCCCGGCGGAAAAAAGCATCGCGGCTGCCACCATCACAATCGCCAGCGCCGTGCCCAGATCGGGCTCCTTCAGGATTAATGCAACCGTAAGTCCGGTTACGACGCCGATCGGCAACAGGGTATGCCTCATATCGTTCACATCGTTCCGTTGCATCCCCAAAAGATAGGCGATAAAAATGACCACCACAATCTTGGCAAGCTCAGAGGGTTGAAAATTGACGGGACCCAAGTGAAACCAGCGATGGGTGTTATGGCTGCGGGCGGCGAGGAGCACGCCACCGAGAAGTCCCATCAGCAACGCCGCCAGCGAAAACACGAATGCCGGATGACCGAGGCGGCGATAGTCCCGGTTCATCATCCAAACCATTCCGCCCAGCCCAATGGCCGCTCCCACCACTTGCCGGATCAGGAAGTGGTAACTCGACCCGTAAAGCTGCTGGGAAATCACGGCTGAGGCGCTGAAAACCATCAGGGCGCCGAAGAGAACCAGTGCTACCACAGTCCCGAAGAGGATCTTGTCGGATTGCAGGCGTCTCGCCATAGGATTCCCGATTGCCTTTCAGGGGCAGATGAAAAACCGCGTCATCCCTCTTGCCTGGCCGCCAGATGGGGCTTGTTCACAACCTCATAATGCATTGCCGGCTCTTCAACCGGCTCCGGAGCGCGCAGATCATCCGTCTGAACCGGTGAAATCGAATCCATCGAATTCTCACCCTTCAACGGCTTCCCTTCGGAGTTCACTTCATCCGCACTCACTTCAAAGATCATTAACTTCTCGAGCTGCGGTGGGCATGCCTTTCCAGGGGCTGTCACTGCCGCCTCTGATACTACTTCCTGAACCTGCGAAGCGGATTCATCAGCCTGATCTGCTGGCTCATTGGTGCGGCGCGGGGTCATTTCCGTAGTGGGACGTGATGGCCGCCGCACTCCTGCTGACACCCCTAATTCTGTTGCCGTCTTCAGCTCCGCCACAAACTTCTTGAAAACACGGCCGCGCTCTTCAAAATCCTGAAATTGGTCATAGCTCGCGCAGGCGGGAGAAAGCAGCACCACATCGCCCGGCACGGCCCGCAAGAACGCCTGGCGGACTGCGGTCTTCAAGTTCCCAGAGCTAATCGTCTCCACTGTTCCCTGAAGATCTTGGGAGATCCGTTCCGCCGCTGCGCCGATCAGATAAACCGCTTTCACCCGGCCGGAGACCAACGGAACCAGAGGCGTGTAAGGCGCTCCCTTGTCCTTGCCGCCCAAAATCAGGTGAATGCCCCCCTGGAATGCAGTGAGCGCCTTGGCCGTTGCATCCACGCTGGTGGCCTTTGAATCATTGAAGAATTCGACGCCGCGGATCGTTGCCACTTCCTCCAGCCGGTGCTCCACCCCCGCAAATTCGCGCACCACTTTGCGGATAGAATCGAAATCGGCGCCCAGCTTGCAAGCGGCAGCGCAAGCGGCCATGACGTTTTCGAGGTTGAACGAGCCTCGCAGCTTCACGTCATTCACCTCCAGCAGCGTTCTTTCCAGGTTGCCGGTCCGATAGAGGATTCGTCCCTTCGAAATCAAAACGCCCTCCGGGAGGTCCTGCTCCTTGCTGAAAAAGACTTTGCGGCTGGCAATGGCCGCGGCCAGCTTGGCCACTACCGGATCATCGGCATTCAGGATGGCGAAATCCACAGGCCGCTGGTTGCGGAAGATTTGAGCCTTGGCGCTGACGTACGCCTCAAAAGTGCCGTGCCGGTCAAGATGGTTGGGCGTGATGTTCAGGAGCACCGCAATCTGGGGACGCAAGTCTTGAATCGCCTCGAGTTGGAAGCTGCTCAATTCCGCCACGATAATCAACCCGGCCGTATCCAGATTGGCAAAGGAAATCAGTGGCGTGCCGATGTTGCCGCCGACCAGGAACGGAAGGCTGGAAGCTTCCAGAATCTTTCCGAGCAAGGTCGTGGTGGTGGTTTTTCCGTTGGAACCCGTGACTGCCACAAGTTTCCCTTTAAGGAACCACGTTGCGACCTCGACCTCGGGGAGAATCTTCACCCCTTTTTCGCGGGCGGCCGCGAGTTGCGGAAGGTCCCAGGGAACGCCGGGGCTGACCACGATCAAGTCTTGCTTCAGAAAAGTCTGTTCACGGTGGATGCCCAGTTCCAGACCAATCTTTTCCGCGGTCAACGCCGAGAGTTGTGACTGGAAAGCTCCGGGGTGGCGCCGGTCGGTCACCGTCACCAGCGCTTTTTCCCGGCTCAGGCGGTACGCCACGGCGAACCCCGTCCGGGCCATTCCCACCACCAGCACACGTTTTCCCCGCAATTCCATCATGCCTTGTTCACCTTCCGGGGGAATCCGTTCCTTCGGAAGTACCCGTCCAGGATTTCGGATACGATTTCAGAAAGGGACCGCCGCGCGGTGCGGGCCAGCCGCCGCGCCGTTCGCACGGTTTGCTCGTTCAGCGTCAGACTGACGCGGGTCGGGTTCCGGAAAGACTTGGGACGCGCCATGAGTCTCGTACCCAGAAGGTATTGCCTTTATTATTCAGCAGCCGGGTTAGAAAGCTGGGCCACTTCAGCATGTTAATGCGTATTTTATGCACAGAAATTCCCGATGTCAAAAGCGTTTATCACTGACCTTCCGGAATACCGTCTTACATCTTTAGCGCAGCTTCAAAGTGGTCAATGCGAACAACGCAAACACCAGGGCCATGATCCAGAAACGGGCGATGATCTTCGATTCCTTCCATCCCTGAAGCTCAAAATGGTGGTGAATCGGGGCCATGCGGAAGATTCTCTTGCCGCGAAGCTTAAAAGAACCTACCTGGAGGATCACCGACAAGGCTTCAATCACGAAGATACCTCCCACAAAAGGAAGCAACAACTCCTGCTTGATGATCACAGCTACGGTTCCGATTGCCCCACCTAACGAAAGCGACCCGACATCCCCCATGAAGATTTCCGCCGGATAGGCGTTATACCAAAGAAATCCCATACTGGCTCCCACCATGGCTCCGCAGAAGACAGTCAGCTCTCCCGAACCGGGAAGGTGTTCCAGGTCCAAGTAGCCGGATAATATGGCATTTCCCGCAACATAAGTGAGTACAGTCAACGCTGACGACGCTATGATGACGCAGCCGATAGCCAGGCCGTCCAATCCATCGGTCAGATTCACGGCGTTCGACGAACCCACCACCACCAGAATCACTAGAATCAAAAAAGGGGTGAATGCAAGCGGATAGGTCCAAGCGGTTCGCAGCAGAGGCTCGATGAGAAAATCGGGATGGATGTTCTTAAAAAATGGAAAGGTCAGACTCGTTGAGTAGAGCCCGCTCACCGTCAGCAAGACCAGCGCCATTCCCAGCAAAAAACTGACCAACACCTGGTAGAGGATCTTGGAGCGGGCGCGAAGCCCCAGATTCTGGCGCCGCTGTAACTTTTGATAGTCATCCCAGAATCCAATGCCGCCGAAGGCTAACGTCACACCCAGCGTCAGCCACACCAGGACGTTTGACAGGTCCGCCCATAAAAGCGTCGGCAGAACGGTACAAAGGATAATCAGGACGCCGCCCATAGTCGGAGTGCCGGCCTTGGCTTGGTGGGATTGGGGGCCCTCCTCACGAATATATTGGCCGATTTGAAACTCCTTGAGCTTGCGGATCAACCAGGGGCCGGAAACGAGCGAAAGCACGAGGGCCGTGAGGCTGGAGTAGGCGGTACGGAACGTGATGTAACGGAAAAGGTTAAAGAGGTGGACATGGGTATGAAATTTCTCGAAGAGAAGATAGAACATGCGTTGTTAGTTTATTGGAAGTGGGCGCGCTATCAATTTGGGCGCTCTCTTCCATCATGGTGGTTTTCTGGGCTGGGTTGCAAGGCTTTAACCAACTCTTCGAGATGTACGCCCCGCGAACCCTTTACTAAGACGACATCGCCGCGACGGAGTAGCCCACGGCAGAACAACGCTGCTTCCTGGGCCCGGTCGAAATAAATCATGCGTTCAGATGAAAGACCGGCTTCGCGCGCACCGTCCAGAATATAACGCGCATCCCCCTGCACTCCGGCCAGCCAATCAATGCCGCTCCTTGCGCAGATGGCGCCCACTTCCCGGTGCAACTGCGGCGAAGAGGGACCCAACTCTAACATCTCTCCCGCCACCACAATCCGCCGACCGGTGCAAGGCCAATCACGCAACGTTTTCAGCATCATTTCCATCGCCTTGGGATTGGAATTGTAGGAGTCATTCATTATCACCAGGCCATCGGGCAGCGAGATGATGTCCGCACGCTGGCCCGGAGGCTTGAATTCCCGAAGGGCATTCTGCACTTCCGGCTCTGGAATATCAAAAAGCACGGCTGTGGCAATAGCCGCTAAAGCATTTTCAACATTGTGCCGCCCTGGCATCGGAATTGTGAACCTGCCGCGATACGGCGCCCCTTCCAGTCTGAACTCCGTACGAATACCTTGACCGGACTTGCTCCAGAAAGTCTCCACTTCCAAGCATCGAATCTGCGCGCCTTGCTTGAAGCCGAAGGTCAAGACTCTGCCATCAAAACCCTCAGCAAACCGGCGGACGCGGTCATCATCAAAATTCAGAATCGCAGCCTTGGGCGGTTGAAGTCCTTCGATCAATTCCCGTTTCGCTCGCGCGATGGAGTCCACGGAATCAAAAAACTCCAGGTGTGCAGGGGCCACGTTCGTCACCACGCCTATCTGTGGTCCGGCAATGGAAGCGAGGCGCGCGATTTCTCCCCCCGCAGACATTCCCATTTCCATCACCGCGACTTCATGCTCTGGCTCCAACGCCAACAAGGAGAGTGGAATCCCGAATTGATTATTCAAATTTCCGGGCGACTTCAAAACGCGGAAATGCGAGGCCAGCACCGCAGCGATCATTTCCTTGGTCGTCGTCTTTCCCGTGCTCCCCGTGACGCCTACGAGTTTCTTGCCCCACCGGCGCCGGATGGCGCGGGCCAGTTCCTGCAAAGCTGCCGTCGTGTCGTTGACCGGAATTAGCTCCTCGTGTGTTAGATCCTGAAACTGGCCCAGCGCCTTCTGTTCGATTACGGCGCCAATTGCCCCACATTCCAGCGCTTGCCGGACAAATCGGTGCCCGTCCCACCTTTTGCCGCGGATGGCAAAAAAGAGCTCGCCCGGCTTGACGGAACGAGAATCAATCGAGTAACCCAGGGCCAGTTTCTGCGGGCTCCGGCATTTAGCGCCAAGGATTGGGGCGATTTCGCTCAAGGTTAACTTCATGGAGTGACGGGACCCGGCCGGGCTTGGGTGAACCGTTTAGATTTGTGATTAAAACCACTCGAAAGCAATGATTATTTCGGTTCCTTGAGCTAGGCGCCACTTCATCCACGGCCCTCTCCTCAAAGTGGGGAAAACGTGGAAGGCGAGGAGGCGCGAGCAAGGGAACCATCCTTTGTCATTCTAAAGCGAAGCCTCACGAATGGTCTGGGCCGGGCTCCGCCCACCCCATTTCGTGAAGAATGGCGCGCGCCACCTCCCGGTCGTCAAACGGGATCGTGCGCTCTTTCAAAATCTGATAGGTTTCGTGGCCCTTTCCTGCAATGACCACGACATCCCCGGGTCGCGCCTGTTCAACCGCCTGGCGGATAGCCGCTCCACGGTCTACTTCCGTCAGGTAAGGCTTGCTGGCTCGTTGCAAGCCCACCATGACGTCATTCATGATGCTGATGGGGTCCTCGCTGCGGGGATTGTCGGAGGTCAACACCACAAGGTCGCTGAGCGTCCCGGCCGCTTCACCCATCAGCGGCCGCTTGGTCCGGTCACGATCTCCGCCACAACCAAATACGGTAATCACGCGCCCTCGCGCTAGTGGGCGGGCCGTATTCAGAACATTCTTCAGCGCATCGTACTTGTGAGCGTAATCCACAAAGACCTGGAAGGGTTGCCCCTCATCAATTTTCTCAAAGCGGCCTGGGATTTGCCGAAGACGGGAGATGCCTTCCTGAATTTTTTCCCGGGGGATGCCCAAGCCATCGGCAGTCGCCGCCGCCGCCAGGACATCTTCAAGGTTCCCGCGCCCTAGCAAGGGAGATTCAATCTCCCATTTCCCGCCCGGGGCCGCGAGCGTGGCGCGAAGGCCATCGCTCCCCAGGGTAAACTGTTTCACCCGGTACTGTGCGTTCGATTCCACTCCATAGGTAATCTGGCGAGATTGGGGAATCTCCATCAATCTTGCCGCCCAGGCGTCATCCTGATTGATAACGCTCAGTTCAGGCGGGGGCGCGCCCAAACCTTCGAAGAGTTTGCGCTTGGCTGCAAAGTAATGCTCGAAATCCTTATGATAGTCGAGATGGTCCCCCGTGAGATTGGTGAAAACGGCAGCCTTGAAATGGAAGCCCCAGACGCGCTCCTGGTCCAATGCATGGGAGGAGACTTCCATGACCGCGGCATTCCCACCCGCTTCACGAAAGGCATTGAAGTAAGTGAGGAGGTCCAGGGATTCCGGGGTGGTGTTCTTCGCCACAATTGTTTGCGGCCCGAACCGGTATTCGATCGACCCGAAAAGTCCAGCCGTGATTCCGGCGGCCGCTAGAATTGAATGCAGCAGATAGACGGTCGTGGTTTTGCCGCTGGTTCCGGTGACACCAGTCAGTTGGAGGCTGAGGTCGGGATGATGGAAAAAATTCCGCCCTGCCAGCGCCAAGGCTCTGCGAATCTTTCCAACCCGGACCCAACGGGATTTCAACGCTTCGGGCGCGGGGCGTTCACTGACAATTGCCACGGCCCCGTTTTCGAGAGCGCGGGGAATAAAGTCGTGGCCGTCCGCCTGCTCTCCCTGGATGGCGAAGAAGAGCGTGCCCGGCTTGACGGACCGCGAATCGTAGGCGAGCGATTGAATTTCAAGATGCGGGGCGACGCCGGATTCGAGCGTGGGCACTTCCCGAAGGATCTCGCCAATAACCATCTTCAACTCTCACCCTGGAGTCAATAGTATGATGCGTCTTGGGGTAGCGGGAGCTTTTGCTGTCCTTGCCTCCCGCCGGATTAAAAACTGCTTCTTTATACACAACAGAGCAAGGTTGCATCGCTCCAAAACTGCATAATCCGCCACGGCGTAACCGCCGTGGCGGGATTCGCATATTGCGCCGCTCATAAAGCGGCGCTACAACAATGGAAAGTTCCGGTCTGCTTCACTGCCCCCAACGACCGAACTCGACGGTCACCCGGGCCCCCACTGGGACCTGGGTTCCCGCTGGCGGATCCTGTTGTATCGCCAATCCCGATCCGCTCAGTTCCAGGTCGAGTCCGAGGCGCTGGCATTCCTGAGCGACACGCCTTTCCGCAAGCCCAGAGAAATTAGGGATGGCGACTTCTGGCCCTGCATTCAGAACTTGGGTTGCCGCACTTGGTACTGCTGGCAACTCGTTATATGAGACCGGTTCAATCGGGGCGGACCGTGGGCCGGCTGAAGGACCCGCAGACCGTGCGCCTCCGCTCACGCTTCCCGGTTCTGCCATGGGGACTGTCCGGCTGGCGTTCGCGGCAATGCGCGGCAGCGAATCAGGATCGTCTTGCGGAACATTGAGGTAAGCGAGTGTTTGTTGGGCGATCTGCTTAAAAACCGGTGCAGCAACTTCTGCTCCGTAATACTGCCCCACCGGTGAATCTACCGAAACTAGGATGACCACCCGAGGCTTCAGGGCGGGTGCAATTCCTACGAAAGACGCCACATGGTGGATTCTGGAATACCGGCCGTCAGGGTCCACTTTCTGCCCGGTTCCTGTCTTACCCTCCACCGTGTAACCGCTGATCTGAGCGTTCGTGCCTGTGCCATGGGCAACCACACCCATTAGCATTTGATGCATCTCTGCCGCTGTCTTTTCACTGATTATGCGCCGTCCCTCCGGCGGGATTACGGGATCGTGTTCGTTGCCCAAGAAGACGTCCTGAATAATGTGAGGCTTGAAATAGATGCCACCGTTCGCTACGGCCGAATACGCAGAAGCGATCTGGACCGGTGTCACCCCAATTTCCTGACCTATCGAAATCTCGCCAATCGAAATCCCGGACCACCGGTCCGGCGGCTTGAGCAATCCTCGCTCCTCGCCTGGCAGGTCGATGCCAGTCTTCGATCCGAACCCATATCCCAGGATATACCTGTAAAACCGAGCATCACCTAGCCGCAGGCTGAGTTTGATAGTCCCCACGTCGCTTGATTTGGCCAAGACATCCGCCACGCTAAGAAAACCCATCTTTTCGACATCATGAATCGTGTGACCCGCAAGAACGATGCCCCCTTCCTGGCAATCAATGACCTCGCTCGGATTCGTTAGGCCTTCATCCAAGGCGGCTGAGACAGTGACCAGCTTGAAAACCGAACCGGGCTCATAAACCCAGGAAACACCCCGATTCTCACGGGCTTGCGGGGAGCTCTGCCGGTAAAGGTTGGGATCAAAAGTGGGAGAGCTGGCCATGGCCAGGATGGCCCCGGTGTTGGGGTCCTCGACGACCACTGCTCCCCCCAGCGCATGATGCTGTGCAACACCATCACTCAAGGCTTTTTGTGCGAAATATTGAATATTCTGATCGATCGTGAGAACTATATTTTTCCCGGGTTCGCCCGTGCCCTGGACGGAACGGAGAAAATGCCGGCGGGCGTCTTCCGTGACCATAACGCGGCCCGGCTCCCCTGCGATTTCGCTGTTCATCCCATATTCGATTCCCGCCAGCCCTTCATCGTCCATGCCCACGTACCCCAGCACGTTAGCTGCAAGGGTTCCCTCCGGATAGAAACGCTTCATCTCCTTCTGAAAATAGATCCCTCTCAGGTCAAGTTCTTTCACCCGCACCGCTTCTTCCTTGGTCACTTTTCTCTTGATCCAGCAAAACGAATGAAATTCCTCAAGGCGGCTTACCAGCTCGTGCGGGTCAAGCTGAAGGATTGGGGCCAGCCGCAGGGCTGCTCTTGCGCGGTTTGAAATCTGGGAGGGAACGGCAAAGATAGAATCTACCGGCAGACTCATCGCCAGCGGATGCATGCTGCGATCAAAAATGGCGCCTCTTTGGGGCGTTAGCTCAATGACCCGCTGCTGCTGTTGGTCCGCTTTCCTCACCCAATAGACGTATTGGATGACCTGGAGGTAGTAAAGGCGGGTGATCGCTATCACGATCCAAAAGGCAAAGATCCCCCCCAGCAAAAGGGTTCGGTGGAGACCTTGGCTCGGCCCTGGGTTGACTTCCTGTTCATGGACCATTGGGGGTGCAGGATTGTGGTAGGAATCCCGAATAGGACTTCGGGGCATTTACGGCTCCCGCGCAACCGAGCTGGAGGCCGGAGGAGCCACAACAAAATTCCGGGCGAATTCGGATTCCCCAACCTGACGGGAGCCCGGCTCCACGGCGCTCACTTGGACCACTTGTTGGGGAGCGGGCGGGGCCAATCCCAACTCCTCCCGGGCCAGCGCATCGATCCGTTGGGGATCAGCCATGGCTGCTTTTTCCAGCCGCAGTTGTCTGTTCATCTCTCGAAGGGTTGCGCTCTCCTTCTTAAGTTCCTCGATCTGGTAGTTCTCCTTTACGCAATCAAAGTGCTGCCAGGCGATGCCTAGAATCGCGCTGAATAGGAGGACGGCCGTGAGGAGCAGACTGTAGCACTCCCGCTTCTTGTCCGGATCGACTTCCCTTCTCAACCTTGAATTGTCGATGTTTTTTGAGAAGCAGACTTCGGGGACGTTGGCGCGTCCGGAAATAGTTTGGTGGCGTGCTCTGCGCCGAGGTGTTGCGACCGGGATTGCTACGGTAGCCATGTATCCTGCTCCTAACGCCTATCGGCGGAAGTACGTTCGTTTATCGTGAACCGGTGAGGCAGAACGTGCTGAGCGCCGGCGACTGACGGTGGATGACTTCTCATGTTCTTCAGTCGTTCCTCAACTCTCGCGCCCCGCTGATCTTTTCTACGGCTCTCAACTTCGCGCTACGGGAGCGCGAATTGGCCGTTATTTCTGCTGGGGTTGGTCTGCGGATCTTCTTGGTCAGCAGATTGGCCCGGCCCTCGCGCTGCCATTGTTGAAAGGCTCGCTTAACTTTGCCATCTTCGAGTGAGTGAAAGCTGATCACTACCATCCGGCCGCCGGGCGCCAGAACGTCGGGCGATCGATCGAGAAATGTGTCCAGATTTCCCATCTCCCGGTTCACGGCCATGCGCAGGGCCATGAAAGTGCGAGTCGCGGGGTGAATGTGGTGGAGGCCCGTCCGGAGGGGGATTGCTCGCGCCACCACCTGCGCCAGTTGGGTGGTTTTGTGAATCGGACGGGCCTTCATAATGGCTCGCGCAATGCGGCGCGAGTGGCGCTCCTCTCCAAGTTGAAAAATTAAATCTGCCAATTCAGCCTCTGGTAGATGATTGACCAAATCCGCCGCCGTTCGGGGACAACCGGCATCCATTCGCATATCGAGCGGCCCTTCGCGGTCAAAACTGAACCCTCGATCCGCGTCGTCAAGCTGGTTCGAGCTCAACCCCAGATCTGCAATCAATCCGTCGGCCAAAGGAAGACCGCTTGAGCGGTGAATCTCGGCGATATCGGCGAAATTACCTTGAACGATCACGGCTCTATCCTGAAACGGCGCCAACCGCTCGCGGGCCTTGGCCACTATCACCGCATCCCAGTCAATGCCGAGAAGTCTCACTTCGCTGGATTCGCGGAGGATGGCCTCGGCGTGCCCGCCTCCATTCAGTGTCGCGTCGATGTAAGTCCCAGCGGCACGCACCGCCAGGTATTCCAGAACTTCGCTAACCAGAACCGGAACGTGCATTTAGATGCCAAGGTCACTGAGGGTTTTTTGGTCATCTTCCGTCAGTTGGGTCTGTTCCAGGTACTCTTCAAATCGAGCCACGGACCAGACATCCAGACGTTCTAAATATCCAATGACTGCCACTTCGCTCCGCAACTCAGCGCTCTCTCGAAGCTGCGAGGGAATCAGAACCCGGCCTTGTCCATCCAATCGCGCCGTTTGTCCCCAATAATTGGCGCGGTCCAGGAACTTCTTCTTGGGGTTGTTCATCGATGGCAATGCCGCCAGCTTTTCCTCAATTTTCCGCCATTCTGGAAATGGGTAAATCCGGGCACACCGGCCGTCAAGACTTGTGATATAAAAGTCTGGACCATACTTTTCCTCAAGGAGGGCTTTGAACTCGGTCGGTATCTTGAGCCGCCCTTTGACGTCCACGGTGGCCGTGTGCCTGCCGCGTAGCATGATTTATGTCCTGAAATACTTGTCTTGTGTTACCCAATCCGATCGTCTAGAGCTACTTTTTACCACAAATTTCCACTTCCGGCCACAATATAGGCCGTAACTCTTTTCAAGTCAAGGGATTTCTTGAATTTCCGCTAATTATTTTTAGCCGGCAAATAACCACTAGATGTTGTGGTATACCATCTTCAGCTACTCAAGATATTGGGTCGGGGTTGGCCTTGCCCTCCAGATTCTCACCCCTCAAGTGTGGTACAGATACAGATAGTGTTCAACAACTCCCCCTGATGACGAACCGGGTAAGCTGTGTCTGGAATCGCCTGAATCGGCGCGCGGAGAAAGAGCCAAAAGCAAAGGCAAAAGTCAAAGGAAAGTGAAAAAGGCGACGGCGAGACTTGCATAGCATAGACAACATTTGGTTTGCCAATGGCACACCTCAGATCTCTTGGCGTGACGGCGCGACAAAGGCCGTACGCTGGGATCGGTGGTTCACCGCCCTTCCGGTCTCTCGCGCCAAAGACCCAACTACCTCTTCTTTGGGGCCGGGGAATTCTCGCGCAGGAAGAGAAGAAGCTCAGGAAGTGTGGGCATGGCTTCAGAACATCCCACTTGCTGGACAACGCAGGCAGCACAGGCATTACCGTAGAGCAGGGACTCTTCCAGAGGCTTCCCCTCGGCCTGGGCATAAACGAAACCCGCGGCGAACCCGTCGCCTGCGCCGATCGTGCTAGTAACAGTAACGGGAAAAGCCGGGATGTGCACTTGCCTATCTTGAGCGAGCGCTGTCGCTCCCTCATTCCCCTGCTTCCAGATCACTAGCCTCACTCCTCGCGAGAGTGCGCCGACCGCGATTTCGAACTCCGAGACATGGGAGGATCCAGGAACCGCGAGCAAGCGAATCTCCGCCGCGTTCGCGATCAGAACGTCAATCCAGGGCCAAGCGGCCATTGCCGACGCTCCGGCGTCCGCGGGAGAATCCCAGGAAGACGCGCGATAATCCACATCGAAGACAGTCGTGGCGCCTGACTCCTTTGCCAAGCGCAAGGCTCGTAACGTTGCTTCGCGGCTGGGATGGGCGCAGAGGCTGGTACCGTTGGTGACGAAAAAGGAACATTCACCCAAAGCCTGACCGATGGAATCATTCCATGTAAGGCAGGCATCAACAGGATTGGCACGGTAAAAAACCTGCTCGAAGCTGTGCGGTGGGGAAACCTCGGTCAGGCAAAGCGACGTATTGTGCCCTCGGACAAATTGGACAAGACTCGTATCAACGTGTTCGTCCGCAAGCGCAGAAAGCAGAAACTGGCCAATAGCGTCCTCGGAGGTGGCGGCCACCATCCGGACACTGCAGCCTAGGCGTGCCAAGCCCACCGCGATATTTGCGGAAGAACCACCCAAGCCGCACCGGAAGCGCCGGACACGCTGCAATGGCACATGACGCTCTTCGGAGTAGAGGTCGTAACCAATCCTTCCCAGCACAACGATGCGGTGCATCCATCCTCCTGGAGCCGCAGGATGATTGGCAAGGGTATCCGGACCCTCCCAACTTGTCAATGGTATCCCAAAACGTTACGGCAGAAGGGGACGCGGCAAGCGCGGATCCGCGGGTGAGCCACAACAGGTAAGGTTCATTTTACCGCCAGTCCTGATCTTTATGTTTCTTCTTGACAAGAGAAATTGATGCGGATAGAGTTTTCTCCGTTGAACCCGAATCGATCTGGGTTCACTGGCAGCCAGCGAAGTGTCCTTGCCGTTTGGAAGGCTTTCCCGCTGCTTCTGGTATTTCGCGGCAGGCCCGGTTCGGTCCCAGGTTTTGTTTTTACCCCCCAGGGGCAGCTCGCAAGGGCTGCCCCGCCCCCTCTGCGCAAGCTGAGCGGATCTGGCTTGTAAGAAGAGAGTGTCCGCCATCATGACCCAAAAACTCACCACAGCTCAAGCCACGATCCAATTCCTGAAGCGTCAATTCGTGAAGAGGGATGGAAATGAGAGGCCATTTTTCGCTGGTTGCTTCGGAATCTTCGGGCATGGCAATGTCGCTGGCCTGGGTGAAGCTCTGCTCGAAAATCCAGATCTGCCCTTTTACCTTTGCCGCAACGAACAGGCCATGGTGCACACGGCTGCGGCTTTTACCAAGATGAGCAACCGGCTCCGGTCGCTCATCTGCACGACTTCGATCGGACCCGGAGCTACTAACATGCTGACGGGCGCCGCGGCGGCCACGGTCAACCGGCTCCCGGTTCTGCTTTTGCCGGGAGACATCTTTGCGCGGCGTAATGTAGCTCCGGTCCTCCAGCAGCTCGAGTCGTCGTCCACGCAGGATATTTCCGTCAATGACTGTTTCCGTCCGGTGTCCCGGTACTGGGACCGGATTGAGCGTCCTGAGCAAATCCTGACCGCCCTTCCCGAAGCCCTGCGCGTTCTCACGTCCGCGTCCGAAACCGGCGCGGTGACGGTGGCCATGCCGCAAGACGTCCAAGCGGAATCGTTCGAATTCCCCGAAGAATTGTTTGAGAAGCGTGTCTGGGTTGTGCAGAGGCCGCGGGGCGACCGGGAGATGCTCCGCGCCGCCGCCGCTGCGGTGCGTTCCGCAAAAAAGCCCATCGTGGTGGCGGGCGGCGGCGTGATTTACTCTGAGGCGACAGAGGCTTTGTCACGTTTTGCAGCTCAGACCGGCATCGCAGTGGTAGAAACCCAGGCAGGGAAAGGCTCTCTGTGCTTTGACCATCCACAAGAGCTGGGGGCCGTCGGCGTGACCGGGACGCCGGGAGCCAACATCCTGGCCCGTGAGGCAGACCTCGTGATCGGCGTTGGAACTCGCTACAGCGATTTCACCACAGCATCCAAGACGGCCTTCCAAAATCCGGCTGTGAAGTTCGTGAACATCAACGTCGCCGAATTTGACGCCTTCAAGCATTCCGGACTGGCGCTGGTGGCGGATGCCCGGGAGTCGTTGCAGGAACTGGCCGCCGCACTCCAGGGCTATCGCGTGGATGAGACCTATCGGGAGCGAGCCTGTCGCTTCCGCGAGGAATGGGAGCGCGAGGTGGACCGGATTTATAACCTTCGCCACGGCCCGCCGGTGAGCCAGGGCGAAGTGATTGGAGTGGTGAATGCGGTTTCACAGCCGAAGGACGTTGTGGTGTGCGCGGCGGGCAGTTTGCCTGGTGACCTCCATAAGCTCTGGCGAACCCGCGATCCCAAGGGATATCACCTCGAATACGGTTACTCCACGATGGGCTATGAGATTGCCGGCGGGTTGGGAGTAAAAATGGCCGATCCCGGGCGCGAGGTCTTCGTGATGGTGGGCGATGGATCTTACCTGATGATGGCCCAGGAAATTCATACCGCCGTGCAGGAAGGATATAAGCTCAATGTGGTGGTCTTGGACAGTCATGGCTTCAAGAGCATTGGTGGACTGAGCCGTTCTGTGGGATGCGAGGGTTTCGGCACGCATTACCGCTTCAGGACCAACGGCCAACTCGCAGGAGATACCGTCCCCGTGGATTTTGCTGCCAATGCCCGGAGCCTTGGCGCCCGGGCGAGGCAAGTGCGAACCTTTGATGAATTGAAGGAGGCCTTGGAAGAATCGCGGTCAAGTAGCCAAACCATGGTGACGGTTGTTGAAGTGGACAGCACGGTTAACGTACCGGGTTATGAGTCCTGGTGGGATGTTCCGGTTGCGGAAGTGTCCGGGCTGGAGCCGGTGCGGGCGGCCAGGAAGGATTATGAGCAAGCCCGCAAGAAAGAACGCTACTTTTTCTAGCCATGATCGCATTACCGATCGCGCTTCGGCAGGATCTCGAATGCATTCGGGAATAGCACTTCACTGGGCTGAAAGGTTTCCATGCAGGGAAATGGGTACATCGGCGAGGTTTTATATCACTCTGAACCTATTCCAAGCGATAAGTCCGGAACTCTGGTTTCCGTCGCCCGCGCCCAAGCAGGCTGGCAAACTATCAGTTTTTCGGTTCGCCGTCTGCTGAAGGGTCAGTACCGGCAAGGGAACACCGGCCCGGAGGAAGCCGCTTTCGTGATATTGGGAGGCAAGTGCTCAGTCGACTGGGGTAAAGGGCCGGGAATCATTGGACACCGGGCCAACGTCTTCAGTGGCTACCCTTATGCTGCGTATCTCCCCGCTCACACCGCTTTTGAGATTTCGGCTGAGACGGATTGCGAATATGCGGATTGCCGCGCGCCCTCCGAAGCTCGCCTCGAACCGCGAATCATCACTCCCGGTGACGTCCGCCTGGAAATTCGAGGCGGCGGGAACGCCACGCGGCAGATTCTGGATGTCATCCGCCCGGAGTTTCCCGCCGACCGTCTGCTGATCTGCGAAGTCTACACGCCGAGCGGCAACTGGTCGAGCTATCCTCCGCATAAGCATGACGTTCACAATATGCCCTTCGAGGCTGATCTGGACGAAACCTACTATTACCGGATCGACGGCGCTGAGGGCTATGCTTTCCAACGGCTCTACGATGGCGCCGGCTCGCGGGACCAAACACTTAAAGTTACCGACGGGGATTTGGTGTTGATCAAAGATGGATATCATCCCGTGGTGGCGGCATACGGCTATAACGTCTATTACCTGAACGTCTTGGCCGGCAGCGCCCGTTCTTTCGCCGCAAGCGACGACCCGCGTTTTGCCCATCTCCGCAAATCCTGGCCGGCCCCGGACCCACGAGTCCCACTCATCCACCCCGGGAAGGCGCAATAACCAACCTGTCAGCAAACATCCTTGTCGGCAGTGGTGATTCTTGATTGTTGTATCGGGGGCCTGCGGCCGCCGGGGTTGAATTCTCAATGGGTTTCGGCGCTCCCTGTCGGGACAAGGCCGGAGCGCCGCTACAGCAAACTGTATCACGAACCCATTGTCTTGATTCTTGAAGCGGTTCAAGGTAGTCTGCTTGACGGGTATCGAATCGTTTTGGGACGGCATCCCCTGCTTCGCGCAATCTTGAAAACCGAGAAAAAGAAAAGGAACGGACGTGGCCATCGAAATAGGAATGATCGGAGCGGGCGAAATCGCCCAGACTCATGCCGGAATCCTGTCAGAGGATTCCCGGGTACGAATCGGCACAGTTTTCGACGCGCGGCCCGAGCGTGCTGAAGCTCTGGCCGCGCGGCACGGCGCGCAACGGGGCGATACCCTCGACGAAGTTTTGGAAAAAAGCAACGCCGTTTTCATCTGCACTCCGAATACCACCCACGCCGGTCTCGCCCTGAAAGCGGTCGCGGCAGGGAAGAACGTCTTCTGCGAGAAACCGTTCGCCCTCACCCTGAATTCGGCGCGCGAGGTGCGCAACGCCGCCCGGAAGGCCAAGGTCCATTTTCAGGTGGGCCACAACCGCAGATTCGCACCCGTCTACAAAGCCCTCCAGCAGGCTATCCGCGAAGGGCGCCTGCTGCCGTTATCGGTCCATGCCAAGATGAACCGCGGCGAGTTGGTTCATCCTCCGTGGGTAGGTGACGGAGAATTCACGGGCGGATTCCTCTATGAAACGCCTGTTCACATCTTTGACCTGCTGCGTTTTTTCTTTGGCGAAGTGGATTGGGTTCAGGTGGCGGCGCGGGCCCACCAAAACGAGGAGCTGGACGATTTCTCGATCTTGCTCTCCTTTGAATCCGGCCTCCAGGCGACGTTGAAGACCTACGCTCATGCAAGCTGGCATTTTCCCTTTGAGCGGATTGAGGTCTACGGCCGCCACTCGACTTACGAAACTTTTGAAATGGAGCGATTGGCCTACACCGCATCTCTCCAGACGGAAACCGTGACGCTGGATTTTGGATTGCGCCCGAGAAATGAAAAGTGGGGATACGCCGAGCAAGACCGGCTCTTCGTAGATGCCTTGGAAGGCCGTGGGAATTGCCCCGTCACTGCCGAAGATGGCTATTGCGTCGTAGAGCTGATCGAGGCGTGTTATGAAAGCGCGAGAAAAAAGCAGGTGGTGCGGTTGGATTCCGGCGTCAAGGCCGGGAAGACTGACTGATTTCTCAATGCCAAAAGCAATGCAAGGACTCGAACCATTCCGATGAACAACGATCGGCCCAAAATTCAATTCGCTTCCGCACCCGTCAGTTGGGGCGTGCAGGATTTTCGTGACGTCGCATGGGATCAACCCTGGCAGCAAGTGCTCGATGAGATTGCAGCAGCCGGATATCAGGGGACAGAACTTGGCCCCTACGGCTTTTATCCAGCAAACCCGGCACCACTCGAACCCGCCCTCCAATCCCGCAAGTTGGCGATGCTCTCCGCCTTTGTTCCCGTGCCTCTATCTGAACCGGCCCTTGCGGGCCAAGCCATCGATCACGTCAGAAAGGTTGGGAAAGTACTTGAGGCCTTGAGAGCGCCAGTTCTCGTGCTTTCCGACGCCCAGACGCCGGACCGGCAGCGGATCGCAGGCCACGTGCCCGCCGATGGCAGGGCTTCACTCCATGCGGAGCAGTGGCAACATCTGAAGAGAGTCCTCCATGAAATCGAAAACGTAGCTGGCGAATTCGGGTTGTCTGCCGTTTTCCACCCTCACGTGGCTACCCACATCGAAACACCAGCGGAGGTCGAAAAGCTCTTTGAGACGATCTCCGGGACGAAGATTGGATTGTGCCTGGATACGGGACACTGCGTCTACGGGGGTGGCGATCCTGTTGAAGAAGGCAAGAAATACCGGACCTTGCTGCGGTACGTTCACATTAAAGACATCCATGCGGAGACGCTTGGCGAAGCAAGGCGTAGGGGCCTGACCTTCGCAGAAGCGGTTGCGCAAGGCGTGTTCTCCCAGATTGGCAAGGGGTGTATCTACTTCCCTGCATTCTTCCGGTTGCTCAGAGAAATTGGATATACCGGATGGGCCATCGTTGAGCAGGACGTCGAGTACGGTAAGACCATGGCGCCGCCGGTCGAAAGTATGAAAACAGGTTTGGATTATCTGAAGGACGTTGTCTCTAGGGTTGAGGCGGAAGCCTCCGCTGAATAGCCCAGACAACTCGCCGGATATCCATCCCGCTAGTTCCATTCGTCGGCCATTACCTTGGCCGCGAGAACCCCAAGTCCCTTTTCATGGGATAATTCCCCTCCCTGCCTCATGCCGGGCTTCCCGCCGTCCGATGATTCGGTAGTGTCTCAGTTTCTTTGCTGTAGCGGCGCTCTATGAGCGCCGGAAACCGTTGAGGATACAAGTTCGGCGCTCATAGAGCGCCGCTACAGCAAACTGCGTCACTACCGATGATTCATCTTGAAAGGCTTATCTCTTGGGTTTATGCTTGAAGTATCGCCTAAGCAAATAAGTGAGGGTTTAGGCAAATGAAGAAAATACTCAATCTTAGTTCTGTCCTCTTGCTGTGCTTTCCTTTGTGGGCACAGACGCAACCCCCTTCCACCAGCCCCCAAATCAATCAGCCTTCTCTCGGTGAAATCGCGAGAAAGCTCCGGTTGGAACAGAAAAAGGAAAGCCCCAAGGACGTCAAAATCTTTACCAACGACAATATGCCGCACGGGGGCGGCGGCTTGAGCGTGGTGGGACCAACCGGGCCGGGACCAACCATCATAAACTCTGGACCAAGCGCGGGGGAGCCTGGACCCACAGGTCCGCACGATGAGGCGTACTTCCGCTCCCACATGGCAAAGCTCCAGCAGCGGTTGGAGACGGACAAGCGCGAGCTCTCGGTTCTTCAGCAGCAACTCAGCCAATCCAACATGCAATATTATCCCGATCCCACCAAGACGCTCATGCAAGAATACTCGCGGAGCGACATCGATAAGCTCACGAATCAGATTAACGACAAGCAGCAGCAGATTGCGCAAGACGAACAAGCCATTCAGGACTTGAGGGTCCAGTTGGCCCGCGAGGGAGGCGAGCCAGGATGGTTGGAACCGGGCAATCAAGGCTGGGCAACGGACATCCAGGCCGCACAGAAGACTCAGGCCAGAGCTGATTCCAAGGCGCCGCTGAGGGAGCAGTTGAAGGACGCGAACCAGGTGCTGGCGAATGCCCAGGAGCAGGAAAGGCTCGCCGAAAACGAGATCAATCTCCTTCAATTGCAGCAGGCGCGGGAGCTGGACCCCGGTGTCCAGGCGGATTTAGCATCCAAGATTTCGGCGAAACGGGCCGAAGTCGCCGCAGCCAAGGCGGCTGTCGAGCAGGCCAAAAAAAAGATCGACGAGATCAACCGGGAGATTCAGAAGCAGCAATCGGAAGAAGGCCAGAAAAGCGAGAAATAAAAAACCTCTCCAATCCGTTCTGCGAGTCTCCTCAAGCTACCGCGCTTCGCCCCCCGCGGCCCAGCCAACGAGCATCAAGAATTTTGTTTTCCCGGCTTCACGCCCAAGTGCAGCGCAGCCACTCCTCCCATGAAATTCCGGTATCGCACCCCCTCGAATCCTTCTTCGCGCATCAACGCGGACATCTGTTCCTGGCCGGGAAATCGCGAGACCGAATCATGCAAATACTGATAAGCCCCACGCACGCCGGAGACGGAGCTGCCAATCCACGGAAGTATTCTTGCAAAGTAAAAGCGGAAGGCAGGTCCAAACAAGGGCCAGCGCACCGTAGAGAATTCCAAAATAGCGAGCACGCCTCCCGGCTTCAACACTCGCCGCATTTCGCGCAATCCCGCCGCGTAGCTCGCAAGGTTGCGGAAGCCGAAGGCCGTGGCCGCCGCATCAGCATACTGATCCGCAAAAGGAAGCGCCAGGCTGTCACCCTCCAAGAAATGGACTGGGGAGTGGCCGGGACCTTTCTTGGCCAGTGCCCGCTGAAGCATCGGGTGGGAAAAATCGGCGCCGATGATTCGGCCCTTGGAAACTCTGCTCAGGGCGAATGTCAAATCACCGGTGCCACAACATAAATCGAGCGCAACCGATTCCTTCCTCTCGAGGACGCTCCGCAATTCCCAGGCTGCGGCGCGCCTCCAGGCCAGATCGAAACCCATGGATAGAAAATGGTTCAAGAAGTCATAACGCGGCGCAACCGCATCAAACATGCCTCGGACGGACCTGGCCGTTTCGGCGATCTTTCCCGGCGAGCCCAGAGGGCTGCCGCGAAGCGTCGATGCAGCGGGCTTAATCAACTCCCCACCGCTTTCCATGAAGCGCCCCGCTGAACCGGGGACTTTCAGCCATCACATCACGAAGCGCTGCGGCCGCCATGCTGAGCGGAACGTCCGTCGTGACTCGCACTTTGCCGACTCTTTCAGGAATAACCCAATGAATCTGGCCACCAATCGCCTTCTTATCCTTCGACAAGAGTCCAATGACAACGGACGGGTCGATCTGCGCCAGGCTGGGCAAGCGTCCGAGTTGCAAAATCAAATTTCTGATCCTCGCGGCGCTGTCCCGATCCACCGCGCCAAGTCTTTCGGCCAGGCGCGTCACGCCCAGTATTCCCCACGCCACGGCTTCGCCGTGAAGGAACCGGCGGTAGCCCGTGGCCTCTTCAAGAGCGTGACCGAAGGTGTGTCCGAGGTTGAGGACGAAACGCAATTCTTTTTCCCGTTCGTCTTTGTTCACCACATCCACTTTCACCTTGGCGGCGCGGACAAAAAGCGGTTCAAATTCTTCGATGCTTTGCGGATTCATCTTTTCAACGCTTCGCTCGATCTGGGAAAAGAGCCCGGGACCATCCAGGATCGCGTGCTTCACAACTTCATAGAGACCAGACCGCAGATCGCGGGGCGAAAGCGACGTGAGAACCTGGGAATCCGCCAGCACCCGGCGCGGCGGATAAAAGGAGCCCAACAGATTCTTGGCCTTGCCCAAATTCACTGCCGTCTTCCCGCCGATGGCGCTGTCAACCTGCGATAACACCGTAGTGGGACAATTGATGTAATCAATTCCCCGCATGTACGAGGAGGCCAGGAATCCGCCCAGATCGCCAACCACTCCTCCGCCCAGAAGGATCAGTAACGAACCGCGGTCGGCGCCGCAATCGAGCAATTCGGAGGCAAGGCGTGCCAGCACCGGCAATTCCTTGGATTTTTCGCCCGGAAGTACAAACAGGGTCTGTTGCCGCTTCAGGCGAGTGTCACCCAGGAATTTCCTGCGCCAATGCTTCCAGATCCTTTCCTCGGTCAGGACGAAAATGGAGGAGTAGGGGTCCGCCGGAAAGCTGCCCATGGTCTTCCACGCGCCACGGCCCACGATGACTTCGTAGTCTCCCGCCTTCGATTTAACGTTCAAACGTTGCATGTCATCCGGACCGCCGAAGTTGAGCGGGCAATCCTTTACTCATAGCATACCGCTCTCAAAGCAACAAGCCCGATCCGCGAGAACCTCCGCCGGTCTGCATTGCGGATTCTTTCAGGGCTTCCAGACGGTTTGGAAACGTCCTAAGATGAACAAGCAAGCTTTTCCCATTTCCATTGCAGCGGACGGGCGTTGCGATGGCCAGAACTCAACAAAATGATCGAGGCGATTTATGGTGCCGGAAAAGACCAACCAGGTGGATTTCCTAGTTTTGGGAAGCGGCATCGCCGGCCTCCGCGCAGCTATTGCTCTTGCTGAAGCCGGCAAGGTGCTGATCCTGAACAAAGGTAAGTTTGCAGAATCCACCACGCGTCATGCCTACAGCGGAGTCGCCGCCATGGGCGAAGATGAAGAGGTTGCTCTGCATCGTCAAGATACATTGCGAGCGGGCGATGGACTCTGCCGCGAGGAGGCGGTTCGAATCCTGGTGGAGGAAGGGCCGCAAGAAATCCGCCAACTGATGGATTGGGGAAGTCACGTTGAAAGCAAGAAGTCCCGCCTTCGCCTGGAGCGCGAGACGCCACAGAAAGCGGCTTTGGTATTGCGCGCGCAGGGTGAGCCGGTCGGAGTGGAGATTCTCCGCATATTGGCGGCCAAGGTGCGGTCCAATCCAGCCATCACAATCCGGTCCAATGCCCTGGCGGTCGAATTGCTCGTGGAGGACGGCCAGTGCGCGGGTCTGATGTACCTGGATGAAAATACGGGCGCCTTCAAAAGGGTCCGCGCTCATGCGTTGCTTCTGGCCACCGGCGGCCTGGGACAAATCTATTTGGAGACCACTAATCCTCCTCCCGCATCGGGCGATGGCATCTCTCTGGCTTTCCGGGCCGGGGCGCTGCTCAGTGATCTGGAATTCATTCAGTTCCATCCAACCGTCCTCCATGCCCGCGGCGCCCCGCGGTTGGCGCTGGCGGGATCCCTTCGTGAAAATGGGGCCAAACTCCGCAACATTGAAATGGAACGCTTCATGTCCCGTTACCATGAATGCGGTGACCTTGCCCCCTCTGATGTCATTTCCCGTTCTGTCATCATGGAGATGCGCCGCTTGCGAAGTGATTTTGTTTATCTGGACCTCACCGGGCTGCCTTCTGACCTCCTCAAGAACCGGTTCCCCCGGCTCTACAGCGATTGCCTCACCCACAACATTGACATCACCACAGACTTGCTGCCGGTTCGTCCTGCGGCTCATTACAGCATGGGAGGCGTTGCCACTGATTTGCACGGCGCCACGACGCTGGCTGGACTTTACGCGGCGGGCGAAGCCAGCGCCTCCGGCGTCCACGGCGCCAACCGGCTCTCCAACAATTCTTTGCTCGAAGGCTTGGTATTCGGGCGTCGCGCCGCCGAGGGCATGATCCACAGTATCGGTCCCGCCAAATTCCCTGTTGGCTCGCCGCATCCGGCCTCATCCTCATCCGGGTCCGCGGAATCCCCGCATTTCAGCGCTGGACGCGGAACGGAGGAGGAACTGAAAAAGGCCGTCCTCGAAATCCAACGCCTGATGTGGGAAAAGGTAGGAGTCATCCGCGCCGCGAACGATTTAGCCGCCGCCTTACACAAGATTGAGACCATCTCGCTTCCTGAGCCTTCTCACGCCAGCCGGCAATATTATGAGGCCCGAAGCATTCTGGAAGCCGCCCGTCTGGTGACCCGCTGTGCCTCATCGCGCAAGGAAAGTCGTGGCGCGCACTACCGGTCAGACTTCCCTCTTAAGGACGAGTCCCTCCCTGCCCAGCATTCGTACATCTCCAAGGAGTCCAGCGGCTACTTCAAGTAACATCCGGGCCCGAAGGGTCTGCGTGAAAAACCCGGCCCATGCTCTGTAGCGGCGAAAACCACGATAGAGTCGATGGACTTGACCAGCCTCCCGCCAAACCCCGACTTGGCCCGGGAGTTGAGCACGCACCAGTATGTTCCGCCGGTGAGGACACCGGCGCTACAAAGCGAAAATATACTCCAACCAAACCTAAGATTTCCACGGGTAGAAGAATAACTCCTTTGTTTTGTGTTAAATGCTTAGCTTTTGCAGCAAAATACATGTTACCCATTTCGATTCAGTATGTTACACGAAATCCTTAGCTTTGTTACGGTTTGTTCCTCGATACTTCCTTTGTTTTCAGTAAGTTTTAGGTTTGTTCCTGAAAGGAATCCCTTAGTGCCCCGATTCGATCTTCCCGGTGCGATCTCCAGGTCCGGTGAACTTCCGGGCATTGGCTCGGCAAGCTTCAAGCGCCGACGCGGTTAAAAGCTTTGAAATCATAGGAATACTCTTTTGCCAAGGAATTTTGGGTCGCTTACAAAGAACAATTGGCACGCCCGCCAAAAAAACAGGGCGTTACGAGGGATAATTAAAGACTAGCAAAATGGCGGAGGTTTGTCAAGAGATAACACGATGTGGCAGAGAGAGTTGCATGGTTTTGGCGCAAGGTGGCTACACACCTGGCTTCCAGTGTCACCCCGCTGGTCAAATGGATTCCCGCCTTCGCGGGAATTCACCGCCGTGCGGCAGCAGGCGTGCCTTCCCGCAGTCTTCTTCCAATAAAAGCCATTGAAAAGCCTGCACTGAGCAAAGCCGGGCAGAGTGGAGTGGTTTTGTAACTTCTCGGCCGGTAACTCTGAGACGGCGACAAAGGCCGCGGACTTAAACTGCAAGTCCGAGCTACCGGCTTAGATGCTTCGGCAAGGCGATGCCCAAGTCTTCAAACGGTACAGCCAGACCAAGCTCGCCATGATGTGGGAAGCCTTGGTGCGACTCGGCGGCGAGGTAACGAGCATGAGGGGATTTCTGAAAAAGCACGGCCAAATTAGGCCATTTTTGAAACATTATTGGAACATTTCGGACAATTTGGAGGCTATGAAAAATTTAGATGGACTGAAATTAAAGGATTTAGCTGGCGGGGACGACGGGACTCGAACCCGCGACCTCATGCGTAACAGACACCCCGATTATCTTCCTCAACCCTTTCCCATTCAACAAGCCTTCTGAAAACACAGCACTTAACCCGAGACGCTGGATGTATGTGGCTGTGTCCAACCGCCCTCAAGTGCACATACGGTCGCTACATTTTTCACACCCTCAGCCGGTGGGCGATCCTCACGTCGTTACTCACGACAGGGTTGTTTCTGGCAGCGGGGACGACCCACGTTGCCTTGCTCCGCGCTTACATCGTAGTCTTCGCGGTACTGCTTTTGGTGACGATGCTGGCGGTTCAGCCGGAACTCGCCCAGGAACGCGCTCATCCAGGCGGTGACGGCCAGGACCAGGGCGTCCGCTTCTCCAGTGGCTTCCTGTTCTTGGTGACGGTTGGCGCGGCGGCGATGGACGTGGGTCGCCTACACCAATCCAATAACGTGCGCTTGGCTTTGAGTGTTCTGGCACTTTGTGTCTTTGCGACGGCTTTGGGATTCCAGGCTTGGGCGATGGTCGTGAACCCCTTTTTCTCTCCGGTCATCCGCATCCAGGCGGAACGCGGTCATTGTGTGATTACTCGCGGCCCCTACCGCTGGCTCCGGCATCCCGGCTACATAGCGGTAGTTTACTGCGAGAGTCGACCCTTTTGATCCCTTCCACTCTGTAAGTTATTCGAAACAAATCCTTTGACGAGGTGCCGCCCTGGATTTTATGTATTACCCTACTGTGGCCAGTCTAATCAGCAAACGCAAAAAGAACAAGCTCTACTACTATGTCGTCGAGTCTGCCCGCCGCGACGGTCGTCCCCGCATTGTCCACCAGACCTATCTGGGCAACGCCGAGAAGGTCGCCGCCTTTCTCAAAGACCGCACTGCCCCCTGCCCATCTCGGCCTCCCGCCGCGAGTTGGGTCTGCCCGGAGACCGTACAAAAGGCGACCCAACTCAAGCCAGCCGTGGTGATCCTTGATATTAACATGCCTGAATTGAATGGGTTGGATGTTGCTCGGCAAATCTTGAAGGCCAGGCCCGAGACGGAGATTCTAATTCTGACCATGGATGAGTCTCCAGCGATGATGCGTGAGTTAATCAGTTCGGGAGTCCATGGATACGTGTTCAAATCGGATTTCGGCGGCGATTTGATTCCGGCAGTCAAGGCATTGAGCAATCACGGGCATTATCTGACACCCAAGGGTATCCAGTTGATGTACCAGAACCTTCAGCAATCCCCGACTGGTAGAAAAAGCCAAGTACCCGAATCACTTACCGGCCGGAAAGAGAAGTGGTTCGTCTCCTGGAGGGAGGTAAAAGCAATAAAGAGGTGGCCAGTGCCTTGGGCATTAATGTTAAGGCCGTGGAGACTCACCGGTCAAACATCATGCTAAGTACAGTGGTTCATAAATTCACTCACGTATTTTTCCGTTACGCGGCTGCTGAATCTGCCGATCGGGGCGAATGACTCATTTTGGCCAGCAAGTGGGCAAGGTCAGCCCGAGTGAA